>ERZ773194.3118-NODE-3118-length-14625-cov-4.873576_pt1 | contig 14625 bp, 11 predicted proteins | sample MGYA00511240_ERZ773194 | MGnify/ENA primary metagenome ERZ773194 (study PRJEB29015, sample SAMEA2737774) | human gut metagenome | biome: human gut; feature: human-associated habitat; material: faeces | place: China | collected 2012 ... | reverse complement strand
TTGCAGCGTGCTTTTTGGATTCTTTAGCGACACTGGAATATCCGGCATACGGCTGTGGCATCCGTTACAGATACGGTATGTTTAAGCAGGAGATTAAGGACGGTTATCAGATTGAAGTGCCGGATAACTGGTTAAAAGACGGTAATCCGTTTGAAATTAAGCGTGACGAATATCGTTATGAAGTAAAATTCGGCGGCTATGTACGTTCTTACCGTGATGAAAAGACCGGCAGAGATATGTTTGTACAGGAAGATTACCGTTCTGTCATTGCAGTACCGTATGACCTTCCGGTAGTCGGCTACGGCAACAATACCGTGAATACATTAAGAATCTGGGATGCAGAGCCGGTCAATACCTTTAATCTGAACTCTTTTGATAAGGGTGATTACCAGAAGGCGATTGAGGAAGAAAACCTTGCAAAGAATATTGTCGAAGTGCTTTATCCGAATGATAACCATTATGCAGGTAAGGAGCTGCGTTTAAAACAGCAGTATTTCTTCGTGTCAGCCAGTGTACAGAGAGCGGTAGACCAGTATAAGAAGCACCATGACGACTGCAGAAAGCTTTATGAAAAAGTTACATTCCAGTTAAATGATACCCACCCGACCGTTGCGGTTGCGGAACTGATGCGTATCCTTATGGATGAAGAAGGCTTAGAGTGGGATGAAGCATGGGACGTAACGACAAAGACCGTTGCATATACCAACCATACGATTATGTCAGAAGCGCTTGAAAAATGGCCGTTAGAGCTGTTCTCAAGACTGCTTCCTAGAATTTATCAGATTGTTGAAGAAATCAACAGAAGATTTGTTGAAGAAATCAAGGCAAAATATCCGGGCGACCAGGAAAAAATCCGCAAGATGGCAATCATTTATGACGGACAGGTCAAAATGGCACACCTTGCAATCTGCGCAGGCTACTCTGTAAACGGTGTTGCTAAGCTCCATACAGAGATTCTTGAAAAGCAGGAATTAAAGGATTTCTATGAAATGATGCCGCAGAAGTTTAACAATAAGACCAACGGTATTACACAGAGAAGATTTCTCTTACACGGCAATCCGTTGTTATCCGCATGGATTACGGATAAGATTGGCGATGCATGGGTAACAGACCTGCCGCAGTTAAAGAAGCTGCTTCCGTATGTGGATGATGAAAAGGCACAGCAGGAATTTATGCAGATTAAGAGAAAGAACAAGGTCCGTCTGGCAAAATATATCAAAGAGCATAACGGCATTGATGTAGACCCGGATTCCATCTTTGACGTACAGGTAAAGCGTCTGCATGAATACAAGCGCCAGCTGCTGAATATTCTGCATGTAATGTATCTGTATAATGAATTAAAGAAAAATCCGGATATGGATATGACACCGAGAACATTTATTTTCGGCGCAAAGGCAGCCGCCGGATACAGGATTGCGAAGCTTACGATTAAGTTGATTAACAATGTGGCAGATGTGATTAACAACGATGCTTCCATCAACGGAAAGATTAAGGTTGTATTTATTGAAAACTACCGTGTATCCAACGGTGAAATCATCTTTGCGGCAGCCGATGTCAGCGAGCAGATTTCAACGGCTTCTAAGGAGGCTTCCGGTACGGGTAACATGAAGTTTATGTTAAACGGTGCGATGACACTCGGAACAATGGATGGTGCCAATGTTGAAATCGTTCAGGAAGTCGGCATTGAAAATGCAGTGATTTTTGGTCTGAGTTCAGATGAAGTTATCCGCTATGAGAATGAAGGCGGCTATGACCCGATGGAAATCTTTAACAATGATCAGGCGGTCCGTGAGATTTTAACAGAGCTGATTAACGGTAAATATTCACCGGAAGACCCTGAGATGTTCCGTGATATTTACAATTCACTGCTGAGTAACCAGGGCGGAAGACGTGCAGATACGTACTTTATCTTAAAAGATTTCCGTTCTTATGCAGAAGCACAGAAACAGATTGATGCCCGTTATAAGAACAGCGCAGGCTGGGCGAAATCCGTGATGTTAAATGTTGCCAATGCAGGTAAGTTCTCATCCGACAGAACGATTGAAGAATATGTATCTGATATCTGGAAGTTAAAGAAAGTCCACGTTCCGATGAACTAAATGGAAGTGTTGATAAATCATGCAGGTCTGTGACCGGATATAAAAATGATTATAAACGGAATTGTGCAGGCAGTCCGGAAAAGTAAATCTTTCCCGGTTGTCTGTACATTTTTTTTGATTTCTTTCATAAACTGTTATAGCAGACCTTAAAAGGTTTACGGAAAGAGATGGAAAACGCGATGAACCGGACAAGAATTTTTTTAAGAAATAAAGCCGCCGTACTGATTCTCATAGACCTGCTTGTGCCGTATGCCGTAACAGCCACCGTGACAGGCAGAATTGAGCAGAATGTGTCGGAAAGCGTAATACAGGGCAGGAAAGTCATTATACAGTATAAAAATGCCACGCAGGCGGTGGATTTGAATCAGTTTATTGTGATGGTGCTTGCGGCACGGTTTGACAAATCGCAGGAAATTGAAGTATTAAAAGCGGAAAGTGTCATGGTGCGTACCGATATTTACCGGGTGATGGGAGCGGCGATGCAGGCGGACAGTACAAGCCTTGGTCTGGAATTTTTCACCGAAAAGCAGATGAAGGCATCATGGCAGGAAAATTATGAAAGTAATTATGCGTTGATTGCAGACTGTGTGGCATCAACCGGCAGCAGTGTTTTGATGTATCAGAATGCATATATTGAGGCAAAATATACAGCAGTCAGTGCCGGAAAGACGTTGTCCGGGAGTGAGATTTCAGAAGAAAAATATGCGTATCTTGCGGCGGTGGACTGCCCGGAGGATATTAAAAGCACAGATTATTTAAGGGTAGAAACATTTACGTATAAAGACTTTGTCAAAAAGATAAAAAGCGGCTATGAGCAGGCAGGGCTGCACGAAGAAGCGCCATTTCAGGATATTCAGATTGTGTCGAAAACCGACAGCGGTTATGTGACCAAAATACAGGCAGGCAATGTCATTATGAGCGGAACGGAATTTGCAAAAATTCTGGGTTTATCGTCTGCGGCAATGACGATTGAAAACAGTAACGGCAAGATTAAAATTACGACAAAAGGCTTAGGTGATGGTATGGGTGTAAGCCTTTATACCGCAGATTTTATGGCAAAACAAGGCAGTTCTTACGAGCAGATTTTAAAGGCATTTTACAGTGGAATTACCATTGTTTCACAGTAATCAGACGTATAGTTTGATGAAAACTGGCAATCATATTAACATCAAAGGTCAGTCAGATATCTGGCGGAAAAAGGAATGGAGGTTCATATGAAAGACAGTGGATTCAAACTGAATAAAGAAAAAGTCTTTGGCACAATCATATCATTTGCTATTATTCTGACACTTGGATACGGAATTTATTCGGTGGCGGTCAATTCCGGACGAAAAGAAAATCAGGAAAATATCGTCAACTTAAATGAATCTGGACAGGATAATGTAGCACTTCGGACAGAAGATGTAACACAGGAATATTCTGACATTTTACAGGTTCCGGAAAAGACAGACGGCAGCAGATATACCGATACGGAGCTTCAAGCTTTGACGGATGTAATAGATTATGCTGAAGACGGAGCAAAGACGCATAATAAGGTTTATGTTTCGGGGATAAATCTATCCCCGGACATTGCCCGGGACCAAATGGTTATGACAAAACTGCAATTCGGAAAAACAGATAAAATTTTAGCCTATCACGGCTATCAGAGTTTCCTGCCGGGCGAGGTTACACCCAACATTGCACATGAAATCGGAATTAAACTTGCGGAGCGTCTGTGGGGCGATAGATTCCAAGTGCTTGTTACAACACACCTTGACCACGAACATATTCACAATCATTTTTGCCTGAACTCCGTTTCCTTTGTTGATGGGAAGAAATTCAGAGGAGGAAGCAAGGCGTATTGGATTATGCGAGCGGAGTCGGATAAAATCTGTGCAGAATATGGCTTGTCTGTAATTGAAAATCCCGGCAAGGGTAAAAACTATGCGGAATGGAAAGCCGAACAGGAAAGCAGACCGACTGTAAGAGGACAGATAAAGGAAGAAATTGATGAGATTATCAAGTGTTCATATAACTGTGATCAATTTTGGAGAATACTAAAACAACGGGGGTATGAGGTTAAGGCTATGGGCAAATACATAGCGTTGAAACCGGCATTTTCCCAAAGATATATACGGCTTAAATCACTCGGAGCAAATTATAGTGAGGAATCAATAAAACAGCGGATTATAGCGGCAAGAACCGGCATACTGGTTTTGGATAAGCCTATAGCGGACTATAACGCTTGGCTTAAAAAGTACGAACCAACAAAACTGCACGGATTTAAGGCGTTGTATTATCATTATCTATACCTGTTCGGCAAAATACGAAAAAAGGAAACGCCACAAAGAATTTCGTTTTATATGCGTGAGGAGCTAATAAAATTTGAGCGTTATCAAAAACAGTTTCATTTCTTGATTGAGAATAATATTGAAACTACCGGTCAGCTTAACGCAATGAAACAAAACACAGAGGATAAAATTGCAGAATTGACATTAAAACGGGCGAGGTTATATAGTAAGCTTGACTCTGAAGATGAAATTTCTGATATAAACACCGAATTAAAAGAACTTAGATCAAAACTCCGAATATGCAATAATATATTGGAAGATGCAGAGCGTATTCAAATTCGTTATAATAGGGTACTTGAACTTGAAGAAGAAGCTGAGCGGCAGGACAGAGATAGAAATAAAAATCAAATTTTGCGATAGAATTGGAGGAGCTTATGAAAATTATAAAATCAATCATTATTTTAACTGTGGTAACAGTATTTACGATAACTACCGTCAGTTGACAGCAGTTTGTTTCTAATTGCAAGGAAACTTCTATTAGAAATGTAATTATAAACAACATATGTCCCATTGCATATAAAAGCGATGGGATTTTTGTTTAATGTTAATAAAATTCCGTTTTCGTGTTATTTTTTGTTGCATTTATCACTTTTTTATGATATAATAAATTTAATGATATGATTATGAGGTGTAAAACAATGGCTGTCAGTTACAATAAATTATGGAAATTGCTAATTGATAAAAATATGAAAAAGAAAGAATTGGGAGAAGCGGCAGGTATAAGTAATTCGCTGATAGCAAAACTCGGTAAAAATGAAAATGTTACAGTAGATGTACTTGTTAGAATATGTAGTGCACTTGACTGTCAAATTGATGACATAATGGAATTAGTGCCCGATGACATAAAAACTGTTTAATGAGGTAAAGCATATGGATAGAACAAATAAACCTACATATATCAGTTTGTTCAGCAGTGCAGGTGTGGGGTGTTACGGATTTAAATTAGAAGATTTTGAGTGCGTGGCTACTAATGAGTTGATTCCACGTAGGCTCGAAATACAAAAATTTAATAACAAATGCAAATACGACAGCGGATATATTTGTGGTGATATTACAGAAGCGGAAACAAAGAATTCACTCTATTCACAAATTGAGCTGTGGAATAAAAAAGAAAAGATATCACGAATTGATGTTGTCGTTGCAACACCGCCTTGTCAAGGTATGTCAGTTGCAAATCATAAAAAAAGCAAAACTGAGATTGTTAGAAATTCATTGGTGGTTGAATCAATAAAAATTATTAAGAAAATAAATCCACTGTTTTTTATATTTGAAAATGTTCCTGCATTTATGAAAACTGTATGTACTGATATAGATGGGAACAATAAAACTATAGCTGAAGCAATCGAGAATAATCTCGGAAAAGCATACTCATACACATCGAGAATTATAAATTTTAAAAACTATGGGGCTTGTTCAAGTAGACAAAGAACTGTCGTGATAGGAGTATCTACAGATTATGCAGATGAGATTTCTCCGTTTGAGTTATATCCTGATTTGGTTGATGAACGAACATTAAGAGAAGTAATCGGTGATTTGAAACCATTAGAAAAATTCGGTGAAATAGATGAGAATGACATATATCATTCATTCAGAGTATATCCCGAATATATGAGGGAGTGGATAAAAGACCTCAAAGAGGGACAATCGGCCTTTGACAATGTCGATGACAATAAAAAGCCTCACCAAATAAAAGACGGAAAAATTGTTATTAACCAACGGAAAAATGCAGATAAATATACTCGGCAATATTGGGATAAGGTGGGCCCGTGCATTCATACACGAAACGATCAGCTTGCCAGCCAAAACACAGTGCATCCGTCCGATGACCGTGTATTCAGCATAAGAGAACTGATGAGAATGATGACCGTTCCCAATTTGTTTAAATGGGTAGCGGATGATTTTGAAGCATTAAATAATTTACCCGAAAATAAAAAGCGAGCTTTTTTGAAAAAGGAAGAAATTAAAATCCGGCAATCATTAGGAGAAGCTGTTCCTACAGTTATATTTCAGTCTATTGCAAAAAAAATAAAATCGGTTTTAACTTGCAAGATTGTAAATACAGCATCTATAAATAAAATTGTATCAACCGAAAATCTGCGGGATTTTAATTCTTTGTCGGCTTTTATAAAAAAAAATCCATTGAACTTAACTTCCGCAGCATTGGGGAAAGTTGCGGAAGTAGCTAATACAAGTCGGACAGATAATGCTGCATATTTTACTGGTAAATCATTGATTACGGAAATGATGAAAGCATTACCGGATACGGATAAAGAAACGGTAAGAATACTTGAACCGTCTGTTGGAGTGGGCAATTTTATACCACTTATAATAAGAAAATTTGAGAACAAGAACATTGTTATAGATGTCGTTGACATAGACAAACAAAGCTTAGAAATTACAAAATTGATATTGAATAATTACAATATTCCTAAAAATGTTAGTATTAACTATATCAATGCCGATTTCTTGTTATATAGTTTTGATGTAATCTATGACTATGTTATTGGCAATCCGCCGTTTTATAAAATGAAATCAAAAAACGGATTACTCAATATATACAGACGATTTGCGGTAAACAAGGAAACAACAAATATCTGTTCGTTTTTCTTGGATAAGGCATTAAAAATTAGCAATTATGTTGCGTTGGTATTCCCGAAATTTCTTTTGAATACTCCGGAATTTACAACATCAAGAGAATATATTGCAAATAAGGCAATAGACTGTATAATTGATTTTGGAGAAAAAGGCTTTCCGGGTGTACTTGTAGAAACATTGGCTATATTTATTGATAATACATCAAAACCCTCTGACACTCATGTAGTATCTATTACACAAGGAAAATATCTGAATCAGCATCAAAAATATATTTTCGACACAAAACTACCTTATTGGATAATATATCGAAATAAAGAATTTGATGCTGTATGCAAAAAGTTGGATTTCAATGTGTTTAAAGTGTTCAGAGATAGGCAGATAACAAATAAATTGTTATCTGACAGCGATGATATAAGAGTTTTGAAATCTCGAAATATAAGCGATGACGGAACAAAAATTATAGATATAGCCGGATATGATTCATATATATCGGTTGATAATGCAAAGAAATTATCCGTATATGATTACTATAAAAATGAAGATGTTTATATAACGCCTAATATGACCTATAAACCGAGGGTGATGAGAAAACCCAAAAATGTTCTTGTAAACGGTTCGTTGGCTATTTTGATACCTAAAGATGGAATTAGTTTGACGAAAGAGCAGATGTTATATTATGCAACAGACGAGTATAGAGCTTTTTACCAAATTGCGAGGAATTATCAAACTCGTTCTCTGAATGTTGATGCTTGTTCTGTATTCTTTTATGGTATTTTAAGAAAAACAGAGAAAGAATTCCCTATAACCGAGAGCTTTGGGGGAAAAGATGATCCGCAATTATCATTTTTAGAATATATGAAATGAGGAAAAGAGTATGTTGACACAGCAAGATATAATAGATTTTTGCAATCAGTATGATTATGATATAAGAAAATCAGGCAATGGCAGATGGATAGACCAAAAGTGTGCCGCAGATGTCGTTACCGTGGTTGCAGACTGTATATATAATTATGCTCTTGAGGATGAAGATAGAATATTTACCACTCCCGAAATTTGGCATTTTCAGTATACGGTTGAAAACGTAGAAGCAATTTTCAAAAAACCGGGTGTTGAAAATGAGAGTGCAAAAAATGAATACGATAAATTTTTTCAGCAACCTATGGAAATGTTGGCAAACGCACAAGTGCTAAAAAAGACGAAGCGAGGAAATAGAAACTATTATCGAGTAAACGATATGGCTGTTTTGGAATATATAGCTTTACGTGAAAGAAATGCTTTGTTTTTCTTGAAAACTTATATTGAAAAAGCGTTAAAAGATAGTGGTATTTATGATGTATTTGAGGACTTTTTCACTACTCAAACAAAAGAAGCCTATAAAGAACTGAAAGAAGCTTTTTCGAGCTTCACGATTAGAAATACAAAAATAAACGGTGTTACCGAATGTAATCGTATTTTTATTAAGGTGCTTAATCCTTTAGCATACTTTAATAATTCTTGCGGTACCGAAAAAGGTAAAATATCGGATCAGATTATTACATATGATATGCTAATGTATAATCGAAATAATTTCAGAGATGTTTATGCGGACAAGCCCAAAGGTGTAACAAGAAAAGACTATGCTGCAAATCATCCGATTGAGGTAAATGAAGCGTATTATCATTATCAATCAACGAAGGCTAAAAGATTCCTTAGATTGTTTAACGACCAAAACAGAAATGGTCAAACAGAGCATCTTGAAAATGCACATATTCAAGATAAGGCGATACATATGCATCATATTTTCCCAGAATCGGTTTATCCTGAAATATGCTACTATTTGGAGAATATCATCGCTCTAACACCGACACAGCATTTGAATTATGCTCATCCCAATGGAAGAACACAAGAAATTGACGAACAGTATCAACATTTGCTGTTGCTTTCAAAAGCGGATAGAATACAGGAAAATCTAACAAATACTGCAGTTGAAAAGATATATGAGTTTTCAAACTTTTTATTTGTATTAAATGTTGGCTTTGATAATGATGATGTGTTGGAAATAGCAGATATGGATTTCTGCTCCGTTGTAAATGCCATTAATATGCATTATGTAGCGTAAGGAGGGTTAGATTATGAGTAATTTAGTGTTTGGTAAAAATGAGCAAGTGAGTTTTGATTCAGAAGAAGAACTTCGTATTGCTGTTGATTATATCTTGAACTCTGATAATGTTAATTTTGAGATTCATGAGGACAATCAGAATCAAGGTGCATGGGGACCCGAGGAACGCATTCATTTTCGTAGCGAAATAGGTGTGCCGGATTGCCTAAAGAGGAATATGACCGCTGGCAGACCTGGACTCTATGGTAGGATTAATTGCAGGGAGTTTTGCGAATTGATAAGAGATGAAGCGTGTAAATGAGGGCGAAGGTAAATCTGTCCTGATTTTTTCGGATTTTAATTGTGTATAGAGATAAACATGAGATTAAAGGGGTGAAGTTATGTTTGAAGCAGGATTACAATATGTTCGCGCAGATTTTCATCTGCACACCTGCAAAGATAAAGAATTTTTGTATAAAGGTGAACAAAAATCTTTTATTAATGATTATGTAACTGCATTAAAAGCGACTAATATAAGTGTTGGTGTAATTACAAATCATAACAAGTTTGATAAGGACGAATACAATGCTATTAGGAAAGCTGCAAAAAAGGAAGATATATTTGTTCTTCCAGGAGTGGAGTTAACCATTAAAGAGGGTGCTAATGGGATCCATACACTCATTGTTTTTAATCCGGATGAATGGCTTGAAGATGGCAATAATCATATTCAAACTTTTTTAACAGCAGCGTTCGCCACCATCCCTAATCCCGAAAATCGTAATACAAAAAGCGTGTATGACCTTAAAAATGTATTTGAGCAGTTAGATGCTTACGGACGAGATTATTTTATAGTATTCGCTCACGTAGATCAGAATAGCGGTCTATTTAGTGAATGTAAGGGCGGATTGCTTGAATCTTTGGCAGGATTTGCTCCTTTTAGAAATCGTGTTCTTGGTTTGCAAAAATCCAGGACACGTGATAATCTCACTCAATTTGAGAGGTGTTGCGGTTATTTGCCTGCTCTTGTTGAGGGCTCTGATCCCAAATCCATCACGGATATAGGCAAGGGGGATAAATGCACATATTTGAAAATTGGTGAATATTCATATGCTGCAATTAAATTTGCTTTACAAGACTATAGAGACAGAGTTGGCGAAAATGTCCCAGATAACAAGCATGGATTTATAGAGTCAATATCATTCCAAGGCGGGAAATTCGACGGGCAAACAATAATGTTCTCTCGTGAGCTGAACACACTTATTGGCATAAGAGGTAGCGGAAAATCTTCTGTTTTAGAAGCTGTCCGATATGTTTTGGGACTCACAGCTCAAATGGACAAAGAATATAAAGAATCTCTCGTTAAAAATGTCTTTGGTTCCGGCGGAAAAGCAACATTAAATGTAATAGATAAACACGGCAAACGATATTCTGTCAGCCGAATATTTGGGGAACGCATAAATGTTCTTGATGAGAATGGTAATGACTTAAATATAAATCCGATCAGCTTGTTCGATGGGGTGCAATATTTCGGTCAAAAAGATCTATCCAGCAGTGCGGATCATGAAAATGGTTTGTTGGAAAAATTGATTAGTGGCAGAATTGGTCAGCCCTCTAATTTGGATAGCTGTGTGAATGAATTGGTCAGAACAGTAGAACGTTTACTGGACGTGAGCAAGATTCCACAGCAAATGACCGAAGTTGCAACACAGCAAACCGAACTTGAGCATAAACTTTCGATTTTCGAAGAAAAAGGTGTAGCAGACAAACTAAAAAAGCAAAGTGGATACGCTACCGACACCACAAAACTTGATGCGGTAAAAAATGTAATAGACGCTATTTTACGTGATATTCGTAATGCGTTTTCAAAGAACTCTGTTGCATCAAACGCTTTGGACGGATACAGTAGTGACTTTAATAAGGACATATTTGAAGATGTTTCCGCAGCATTGTCGCTAATAGACATTCAGCTCACACAGATCGGTTCTTGCATTGTAGAAATTGAAAAACAACGAAGTGGTATAGAAGGCATCATATCCCGTCTGAAAGAGCGAACTGATAGTTTAGCAGATGAATTCGCTGAAATTAAAAGAGAGATCAAAGACGAGACTTTGGATGTTGATAGTTTTGTCAAGATAACCGCTGAGTTGCAAAAAATCAAAGAAAAACTAAAGCGATTAAGCGAAGAAGCTTCCTCCAAATCAAAAATCGAAGCATCATTTACTAAGGCGACAAGAGAACGCAATGATGCTCTCTTAACAACCTATAACGCTTATAAGGCTGAAACCGAACGTATTAATCAAAATCAAACCGAGCTACGAATTGAAATCACATTCAAAGGAGATCGAGAAGGTTTCAAATCTCAACTGAAAAATGATTTCAAGGGAACAGGAATCTCAGATACCAAATATCAAGCTATTTGTGATGCCTTCACTGATTATACGGCGATCATAGAAGATTGGATTATTTGTGATGGTAACAAGCTGAAAAGCATCATAACATCCTGCGAATATGTAAAAATGGAAGATAAGCTTCGTAATCAATATGAAGAATTGTTGAGCAGACAAGTTGAAAACAAAGTAGATATTTATTATCACGGAAAACTGTTGCGGCAACACTCGATTGGACAACGAGCATCAGCACTTATACTGTTCATATTGACACAGGATGATAATGATATTATTTTCATTGATCAACCGGAAGATGATCTTGATAATAAGGTGATCTATGACGAAGTCATTACCGCTATTGCGCAGAAAAAGCCATATATGCAGTTTATATTTGCTACGCACAATGCAAATATCCCTGTACTTGGTGATTCCGAAAGAGTATTGGTTGTTGAATTCCAAGAAACCAAAATAGATGTTGCACAAGGTAACATTGACCTTGACTCTACACACAAACAAATTGTTGACATCATGGAAGGCGGTAAAGAAGCATTCGAAAAGAGGCAACTTATATATACTTCTTGGAGTTAAGATTTCAACTTTTGTGGCAACAGTATGGCAACAAAAAATCATAAAGCCGAAAAAATCAGTATAATACAAATATTACAAAGACAAAGGCAGATATTACATTAACTAATGTGTTTGAGGTTACAAATACCTTGCCGAGTGGGAGTAATAAACAAATCCCCGAAAACTGCGTTATAATGCGGTTTTCGGGGATTTTATTTTGAAATTGATAACAGAATGATAACATTTGTTATTTTTCAGTATTGTTTTTCAGTTTCTTAAATTCTTCATGTAAGCGTTCAGCCTTAATACGAGGATAACTGTAACGCCACATATCATATTCTTCCTTTGTTATTTCACCTGATTTAAGTTTTTTGAATTCGCTGTTCCATGAACTGAGCATTTTGCTTACAGTTCTTGTGACAGCGTTTTTGTTTTCTACGGACAAGTGCACTTGCCCGTCAACCTCATTAGGAATAATGCCGTATTCATCTTCTAAGCAAAAAAGTGCGTGCATAACAGCATCGTAATTTTCTAAATTAGGATCGGAAATTGTGTATATGCTTACTCCCAAAGCACCGGCGATTTTCTCAAGCTGCTTTTCGGACGGTATGCGGTTTCCGAGTTCATAATTGCGGATTGCCGGCTCGCTTAAACCGGATTTTTGTGCAAGCTCTTTTTGAGATAAGCCAAAAGCCGTACGGAACCGCTTAATCTTTTTCCCAACTTCCATAGTGGTGTACCTCCAAATATCTGTTATCAAAAATAATCTTTACATACAGTATAACACAAACCGTTCAAAAATGAAATAGTTTTTTATAATTTTGTGAAAAATAAAATGTGAACATTTTGTGAATATGCAAAAATGGTATTGACAGTTCATAAATGAACTGATATAATACAAATATACAGTTCAGAAGCGAACTGTATAAAAACTTAAGAAAGGAGAAAACAAAGATGAACAAACAGTTGATGATTTCCGCCGATGAGGTGGCAGAAACTTTGGGTGTCTCAATATCTTATGCTTACAAAGTTGTTCGGCTTTTGAATAAAGAGCTGGAAGCTAAAGGCTTTATAACAGTCGCAGGCAGAGTTAGCAGAAGATACTTTGAGGAAAAATTTTACGGTTCGGAAGGAGTGTTTAACAATGTCGGTGCATAAGGACAAAAGGACAGGAAAATGGTATGTATCATGCCGATATGATAATTGGGATGGTGCGAGAAAACAAAAAATGAAGCGTGGTTTTGAAACCAAGCGGGAGGCTCAAAGCTGGGAGCGTGAATTTTTACAAATAAAAAGTTCAAATCTTGATATGACATTCGGTGCATTTTTGAAGTTATACTATAATGACCGAAAATCGAGGATTAAGAAAAATACTTTTTTCACAAAATCGCATATCATCGAGAACAAAATACTTCCGTATTTTAAGGACAGAAAAATGTCTGAAATTAAAGCTACGGATATTATTGCATGGCAAAATAAGATTATGTCAGAGCGAGATGAAACCGGAGAACCACATTCGCCGAGTTATCTCAAAACAATTCATAATCAAATAAGTGCAATATTCAATCACGCTTGCAACTTCTATAACCTATCCGAAAATCCGGCAAGGAAAGCCGGGAACATGGGCAAGGAGCAAACAAAAGAAATGGTGATATGGACAAAGGAGGAATATCTTAAATTTGCAGATGAGATGATGGATAAACCGCAGGCATTTTACGCTTTTGAGATTTTATATTGGTGCGGATTGCGGGTAGGCGAGTTACTGGCACTTACTCCGGCGGATTTTGATTTTGAAAAATCAACGCTCAGAGTGAATAAGTCATATCAACGGCTTGAGGGTGAGGATATTATCACAGACCCGAAAACACCGTGCAGCGTCCGCACAATAACAACGCCGGAGTTTTTGAGGGATGAAATTAAAGAGTATATCGGTATGTTGTACGGCATCGATGATAATGACAGAATTTTCGATTTTACCAAGAGTTTTCTTCACCACGAAATGAAAAGAGGTTCGGAGGCAGCCGGAGTTAAAAAACTAACTCTGCACCAACTCAGGCATTCGCACGTCAGCTTGCTTATTAATATGGGTTTTACTGCTGTTGCAATTGCAAAGCGTGTGGGACATGAAAGCATTGATATTACCTACAGATATGCTCATATGTTCCCAAGTGAGCAGGCAGAAATGGCAGATAAATTAAACATTGAAAGGTGTGAAAATATTGGAGAAAACGCTTGATAATAAAGGCAGATGGAGAAATGTGATAATATCATTTCGGATGTCGCCGCAGGAACGGGATGATTTGAATGTCAGAGTAAAACTGTCGGGGCTTACAAAACAAGACTACATAATAAAACGACTGTCGGAGCGAGATGTTATAGTTCAGCCAAACACAAGAGTTTACAAGGCTTTAAGGAACCAAATGGCAGAAATTTTGACTGAATTAAAGCGAATAAACAACGGTGCGGATATTGACAGTGACTTACTCGATATAATTCAGATTATGACGCAAACCTGCAACGGGTTGGCAGAAAAAGAAAAGTCCTGATGTATCGGCAAATACAAAAGGACT
>ERZ773194.3114-NODE-3114-length-14637-cov-33.302222_pt1 | contig 14637 bp, 9 predicted proteins | sample MGYA00511240_ERZ773194 | MGnify/ENA primary metagenome ERZ773194 (study PRJEB29015, sample SAMEA2737774) | human gut metagenome | biome: human gut; feature: human-associated habitat; material: faeces | place: China | collected 2012 ... | reverse complement strand
GTTTTATTGTTTAACTTTTAATTTTTCGGTAAAAATTTACCGAAGTATTGTTTATATACAATAATCTTATACAGTTTATACATGAACAGATATACTTTTTCAATTTTTGCAAATATGTTGATATTTCTTTCAGAGAGAATCTATTTTTCTATGTGATAAAGTAACTTTCAACTCATGTTATTGTGATATTGCTTTTCAAAGAGATTTTTATTAGTATAGAAAGCATTATTAGATTTTTATCTCGCAGAAGTTTTTCACATAATAATGGAGAAAAATAGGAAACTGTTTGATTACCATTTTTGAATATCCATTTGAAATTTATGAATGATATATAGTCTATTGTTTTTAAATAATGTGATATCTAGGAATAAGAAATAATTTAAAAGCCTTATATAATTATAAATAGAAATTTGTTTAAAATCTAACTTACTAATTTACTGATTAATGAATTGATTTGATTGTTTCTTTTGAATAGTTATTGCTGTTTTTTGGATAGTTTTTATCTATAAAAATATTCATTGGTTACTAGTTTTGAAAAGTCTTAAAAATTAATATTAAACAATAAATTTTTGACCAATAAAATTTAGTTACTATGAGTAAAGAAGACAAATTTAATCTTTTGTTGCATGGCAATATGTGGCGAATACCTTTATGTATTGCTGCATTTACATTGTTTCCTAAAGGTAATTGCTATGCTGAAGCTAATGTTATGGCAGTTAATACTCCGGTTGAAACTTTACAACAGCAACGCACTGTCAGAGGAATTGTAGTTGATGAGAATGGTATTCCTATTATAGGTGCGACCATTAAGATTTTAGGTACAACTAATGGAACTATTTCCGATATGGATGGAAAATTCGAATTAAATGTTGACTCAAAATCTGTACTTGAAGTTTCTTATATAGGTTATTCTACGCAAAAAGTAAAATTAAATTCCTCTTCTTCTATACAGATTACATTAAAAGAGGAAACAGAGGTCTTAAATGAAGTGGTAGTTACTGGTTTTGGTATGGCTCAGAAAAAAGCTACTTTGACAGGAGCGGTATCTTCTGTAAAATCAACAGATATAGAAAGATCTTCTGCTGTGACAGCCAGTGGTGCATTGGTTGGTAAAATTGCTGGTTTAAATTCACGTCAGCAAGGAGGTGCACCGGGAGCAACAACCGCTTTACAGATTCGTAATATGGGTACTCCTTTGTTTGTAATTGATGGTGTTGTTTCTGATGAAGGTCAGTTCAATAATATGGACTTTAATGATATAGAAAATATATCTATTCTAAAGGATGCTTCTGCTGCTTTATATGGAGTACGTGCGGCAAATGGTGTAATAGTTGTTACAACTAAGAAAGGTCAAAGAAATACGCGAAATACAGTATCTGTTGATGCATATTATGGTTGGCAGAAAAATTCAAAATTTGTAGATCCAGCTGATGTAAAAGAGTATGTTCATGCTTATACTACAGCTGAAACTTTTTCAGGAAGAACGGATGGAAACAGACGTTATAGCAGAGAAGAATATGATAAATGGATGGCAGGTGCAACACCGGCTTATCAAGGATGGGATTGGGGAGATTATATATGGATTAGTGCTCCTCAGTATTATATTAATACTAATTTTTCAGGAGGAACTGATAAGGCAAATTATTATGTAGCTGTTTCACATATTAATCAGGATGCTACTATTCGGAACTATGGTGGATTCCGTAGAACGAATGCCCAGATAAATATTGAAATGAATGTAAATGAGAAGTTTAAAATTGGGGCTAGTATGAATGGACGTATCGAAGATCGGCGTCATCCTGGAGTGCCAGGTGTAGATGATACGTGGCTGCCTCGTTTTGCAACTTTGAAAAATCAGCCAACTAAACGTCCTTTTGCTAATGATAATCCTAATTATCCACAAAAGGTATCTGACCAACCTGAAACAAACTTTGCATTGCTGAATTACAATACAAGTGGACGTGTTTCTGATGTTTGGCGAGTAATTCAATTGAATGGTAATGCTGAATATGAAATACTGGATGGCTTGAAGGCAAAAGCTATGTTAGGATATTATTTTGGTCTTCAAGAACTTGAAAATCAGGAATATAAATTTAATTTGTATGCATACGATGAAAAAACAGGGGAGTACTATGTAACCGATCGTATGACAAATCCTTATAGAGAAAGAAATCGTGATAGAGTAGAAGATCTGACGAGCAATATCCAATTAAATTATGATAAAAAATTTGGGAAACACGCAATAAATGTTGTTGCTGGCTTTGAGGCAACTAAGCGTAATCGTCCTAAAATGTGGATTCATTCTACTCCAACATCAGATGCTATGGATTTGATTCGTCTAAATGAGATTGTAGAATTTAATGATACAGGAAAAGGTACAGAAGCCCGTATGGGGTATTTGGCACGAGTCAATTATAATTATGCTGATCGATATTTAGTAGAATTTATTGGTCGTTGGGATGGATCATGGAAATTCCGTCCAGGTCATCGTTGGGGCTTTTTCCCTTCTGCTTCATTAGGATGGAGACTTTCAGAGGAAAATTTTTGGAAAGAAAATAAAATAGGTGAAATAGTTACTAATTTAAAAATTAGAGCTTCATATGGAGAAGTAGGTGATGATAATGTAAGTAATTATTCTCCATATGATTTCTTACCGGGATATACCTATAATAATGGTGGAGCTGTAATTGACGGTGAATGGGTTGTCGGATCTGCTACTCGTGGACTTCCTAATGAAACATTGTCTTGGTTAACAGCAAAGATTTTGGATATTGGTATAGATTTGGGATTTTTAAATAATCGATTGAATGCTCAGGTGGATTTTTTCCAGCGTAAACGTGAAGGACTACCTGCCCAAAGATATGACGTTCTTATACCTGTTGAAGCAGGTTTTAGCTTGCCACAAGAAAACTTGAATTCAGATATGCATCGTGGTTTTGATGCATCCATCTCATGGTCTGATAATATAAATGATTTTCATTATAGTATAGGTGCTAATATGACTTATTCTCGTTTTTGGGATTGGGAACAGTATAAGCCTCGTTTTAGCAACTCATGGCATGAATATAGAAACAGTATTTGGCATCGTGTAGGATATGTTAATTGGGGATATGAAGCTATTGGACGTTTTGAAAGTTGGGAACAGATTGCTAACTATCCAATAGATAATGACCGTAAAGGTAATCGTACTGTTGTTCCTGGAGATATTATGTATAAAGATCAAAATGGTGATGGAGTGATCAATGGATATGATGAGCGTCCTATTGGCTATCGAGTAGACAGTACTCCAACTTTGAATTATGGTATTAATCTATCTGCTTCTTGGAAAGGTTTTGATTTAGCAATGGATTGGACTGGTTCTGGAATGACTTCTTGGTGGCAACGTTATGAAACTGCTCGTCCATTTCAAAATGATGGAAACAATCCTAGTGAAGTCTTGACAGATGCTTGGCATTTGTCCGATCCATTTGATCCAGATAGTGAATTAATTCCAGGAAAATATCCAATGCTCCGTTTGCCTTCAGATGAGACAAGTGCATATGATAGCAGTACTTATTGGTTACATAATGTTCGTTATATAAAGTTGCGTAACTTAGAGTTTGGTTATACATTGCCTAAATCTTGGTTAACTCATACTGGTATCACTAATGTACGAGTATATTTATCTGCCACAAATTTATTAACTATATCTAATATTAAAAGTCTAATGGACCCTGAATGTGCTAGTGATAATGGATTGGATTATCCTCCAATGCGTGTAATAAATCTTGGTGTAAATCTTAAATTTTAAAAATGATGAAAACTAAATATTTGTATACTGCTTCTTTATGTCTAATGATGATGTTTGGCAGCTGCAGTGATTTTCTTGATCAAGAACCAGATACTATTTTGACCCAGGATCAAACCTATGGTGACGAAGCTTTGATGAAATCTGTATTGGCTAATTTTTATGGTCGTGTAATGTTTGGTCAGAAAATTGAAGATTCTGATGCTTGGCGTTTATTAGATGAAGTAATCACATATGACCGTAGCCAAGAAGGAGCTTGGGGACGTAATAATTGGAGAAACGGATATAATTACGTTTTGTTTCATGACCTGAATGTTTTTATGAATGGAGTACAGTCTTCTCCTGTTTTAAGTGAAGATGCAAAAAAAGCATATATTGCTGAAGCTAGATTTATTCGTGCTTGGACTTATTTCTGTATAGGTCGTTCTATTGGAGGAGTTCCTATTATTGGTGATCAGGTTTTCTCATATACTCCAGGAATGGATATTTCTACCTTACAGATTCCACGTAGTACTGAGTCTGATTTATACGACTACATTATCAGTGAGTGTGAGGAGGCTGCTAAAGGCTTGTCGAAGGAAACCAATAAAAATAATGCGCGTGCAAATTATTGGGTAGCCAAAATGCTTCAGGCGCGTGCTGCTTTATATGCAGCTTCGTTAGCTACTTATAATAATGTAGAAGAACATCCGGGACTTAGAACAAAAGGAGGAGAAGTGGGAATTCCTGCTGAAAAAGCAAAGGGATATTATCAAATAGCTTTAACTGCTGCTAAAGAAGTTATAAACGATGGTCCATATAAGTTAATGTTTTCAAATGATCAGAGCCATCAAGCTTTAGCTGATAATTTCTATAAGGCAGTATGTCAAAAGGATGGTAATAGTGAAGTTATTTGGACTTTTGACTTTGTTTCTCCTGGAAAAACTCATCAGTTTACCAAAAACAATCTGCCTAAGAGTATAGAACAGGATACAGGTAGTGATAGACTTTCAGTAATTTTGGAACTTGTTGAAGCGTTTGAACCTATTGATGCTGATGCATCACAGTTGGGTACATCTGTACAATTCGATGCAAGTAAATGGAATGAAGGTAATACCGAATTGAATAATCTGGTATTCTATGATTCTCCTACAGAGTTATTTGAACAGAGAGACCCTAGATTGATGGGGACAATTCTTGTGCCGGGTTCTACTTTTGCAGGACAAAATATTGAAATACAGGCTGGACAGCTGATAAAAAAAGATGGAAAATGGGTTGAATTAACGGGAGCACGTAATTCATATGATGATGAACATCGATTGATTACTGCTAATAATGGTCCATTAGGAGGTGACGATCGAGAGATTAATCGTACAGGCTTCTATATTCGTAAATATTTGGATGAAACTCCTGCTGCTGGTACTATTGGTAGAGGATCTGCTATGTGGAATGTACATTTTCGTATTGCAGAGGCCTATTTAATTGCGGCTGAAACTCAGTGGATGATAAGTGGAGATGAAGGTGATTCTGAAGCTTTGTCTTATATTAATGAGGTACGTAAACGCGCTGGTGTAAATCCACTTACTTCTATTGATAAAAATAAGTTGATTCATGAGTATCGTGTGGAATTTGCATTTGAGGGACATCGCTGGTGGACTTTAAAAAGATTTATGGAGGCTCATAAGTTATGGAATGGAGATCCCAACTCGAGAACAGCACAGCGTCACGGATTATGGCCGTATAAAGTTGTTGCACCAGGAGATCCGAATGATGGAAAATGGGTCTTTATTGAAAAAGATATGGCTAAGTTAGGCTTGTGGACTAATCCATATAAGTGTACAGAAGCTGATTATTATGGAGAAATAGACAATGGATGGTTAAATAATAATCCTAAGTTAGTAAAGAATCCTTATCAATAATATAAAAATAATACAATGATGAAAAAGTTGATTAAAATATTATCATTTTTTGTTTTGATGATTGTCGTATTGTCTGGTTGTCGGAAAGATAATTATGATGAACCTGAATCTTTTATAACCGGACGAGTTGTATATCAAGGTAGACCACTTCAGTTAAAAGGAAATGAAGGTGTTGTTTTACAATTGTATCAAAGTGGTTATGAACTTCATGATCCATTTAATGTACATGTTAATCAAAATGGAGAATTTTCGATTTGTATTTTTGATGGGCAATATCAGTTGATAACAAAAGCAGGACATGGTCCATGGACTTCTGAAGGAAGAGATACAATATATATTGATCTGAATGGTTATGCTAATGTTGATGTAAATGTGCAACCATATTATTTGGTTGATAATGCAAAAATAACTCTTGATGGAAATAAGGTTAATGCTTCCTTCGATGTTAATAATGTTGCAGGAAAGGGTATTGACCGTGTGATGTTATTATTGGGAACTACACAGTTCTTATGTGATGATAATCATAATGTGGATAGATATGATGAAACTGATAACATGGCTGAATACAAAGACGGAGGTAAGACTTATGTATTTCAAACAAGAGATTATGCCGAACATCAAATGTTTCAAACTGCTCTGAAACGTGGTACTTTGTTTGGTCGTATTGCATTATGGCCTTCCGGTTCTGACCAAGCTATATATTCTGAAGTAATACGTTTAAAATGATAATGGTTATATCTTTCTAAATTTACATTTATAGGCTATAAAGGGACTTACTTTAGATATAATTTTAATGTAAGTCCCTTTTTGTATATAAATGAATAGAAAATGCCATTAATTGCACAAGAATTATCGGTGAATGAAATAAGAACAATTTTTCTTTGCAATAAGTGAGTTGTTTTGTAAAAAATCTGTATTCTCATACAATACTTCGGTAAAAATTTACCGAAGTATTGGTTTAAAGAATAGGGATTTAAATCTAGAATTTTGGGATGCATAATATAAAAAGGAGTTGTATCAACGAGATACAACTCCTTTTTGTTTTATCAACAGTGGATTTTATAAAACTTCGGTATTGTCTTGTTGTTTGGCTGGATGCGGATAGTCTATGGTGTAATGTAGCCCTCTGCTTTCTTTACGTTCCATAGCCTGACGCGTAATTAAATAGCCGACATTAATCATATTACGCAGTTCACAGATTTCACGTGAAGCCTTTACACGCTTAAACAATCGTTCTGTTTCTTCGTATAAGATGTCCAGACGATTCCATGCACGAACAAGACGAAGATTGCTTCGTACGATACCTACGTATGATTCCATTATCTGATTTACCTCTTTCATGCTTTGAGTAATCAGGATGCGTTCTTCATTGCTGATTGTACCTTCTGCATTCCATTCAGGAATATCTTCATTGAAGTCATAACGGTCGAGAACGCTTAAAGCATGTTTCGCAGCAGAGTCTGCATACACGATAGCCTCAATAAGCGAATTGGAAGCAAGACGGTTTCCTCCATGCAATCCGGTACAAGAGCATTCTCCAATAGCATACAGACGTTTGATGCTAGATTGTCCGTCCAAGTCAACTTTGATACCGCCACACAAGTAATGAGCAGCAGGAGCCACCGGAATATAATCCTTGGTAATATCTATACCCTGGCTAAGACATTTTTTATAAATATTGGGGAAGTGTTTCTTTGTTTCTTCCGGATCTTTATGGGTTACATCCAAATATACATGATCTTCACCCCGTTGTTTCATTTCACTATCTATGGCACGGGCTACGATGTCGCGCGGAGCAAGTGATAAACGTGGATCATATTTTTGCATAAATTCTTCTCCGCCGAGATTTCTTAATACAGCTCCATATCCACGCATGGCTTCTGTTATTAAGAAACTAGGACGGTCTCCCGGATGATACAAGGCTGTTGGATGGAACTGGATGAATTCCATATCCTTTACAAGTCCCTTAGCACGATAAACCATTGCGATACCGTCACCAGTGGCAACCAGCGGATTGGTTGTATGGGTATATACAGCTTCACATCCTCCTGTAGCCATTACTGTGACTTTTGAAAGGAAGGTATCTACATCTCCTGTTTTTTCATTCAATACATAAGCACCAAAACATTTAATGCCTGGTGTATGACGGGTTACGATGATGCCAAGATGATGCTGAGTGATAATTTCTACAGCATAGAAGCTGGTAAATACTGTGATATTAGGATGTTTTTTTACAGCTTCGATCAGGCTCGTCTGAATTTCTGCTCCAGTATTGTCCTTATGGTGTAAAATGCGGAATTCAGAGTGCCCTCCTTCTTTATGTAAATCGAATTCTCCGTTTTCGGTTTTATCGAAGTTAACTCCCCAGTTTATTAATTCTTCAATCTGAGCAGGGGCATTACGCACTACTTTTTCTACAGCTTCCGGGTCGCTAATCCAGTCGCCAGCTACCATTGTATCGTGGATATGCTTTTCGAAGTTATCCACTTTCAGATTCGTTACAGAAGCAATTCCTCCTTGTGCATAGTAGGTATTGGCTTCTTCTAGTCCGGCTTTGCAGATCAGTGCAACCGAACCTTTATGCGCAACTTTCAGCGCAAAGCTCATTCCGGCAATTCCTGAACCGATAACGAGAAAATCGAATTTTCTTACCATAATAAAATATGTATATATTGTTGCAAAACTACAAAAAAACTGACATGAGAGCACTGTCTCTTTGTTTTTTTTCTAAAGAACCTTATGATAAGTATGGTTTTCGGTGATAAATTGCTATCTTCACAAAGAATTAATAAATCTTGTAGATATAATGGACAGGACTTTTCACTCTAAAGTAGACTGGTGGTACTGGTTACTGATGGCTGTAACTGCTTTTTTATTGTTCGATTTCTTTTGGTTTCATTATACCATAGCCACATTACTGGTTGCTGCTGTGATGATATTTGAAATTGAAATGTTAATACATACACGTTATATTGTTACGGGTAGTGGCAAGTTATTGATTGAAACAGGACGCTTTGTGGCTGATAAAACTATATTACTGAATACTATTGTCGGTATGTGCGAAGTAAATTCTTTCTCCATTGCTCCTGCCCTTTCTGTTCATCGAGTTGAGATAACTTATCGTGTCGGTGATAAACATGAAAAAGTTTTTGTCTCTCCTCAAAATGCGGAAGATTTTATCCGATGGGTACAGAAAAAAATGAAAAGTGGCGAAAATACAGATATGATCGATAACTAAAATATGTTTTATGAAAAATTTCAAACCTCGAAAATCGGTAAAGAGATTTATATGTGAAACTCTTATAAGTGCTCTTGTCCTGACTGTTATATTAGGTATAATCTATTATCAGGAAAGACTTTGGGTACTTGCTATGGTATTGATTTTTATACTTGATGTATTGTTCTGCATGTTCGAAGAAATAAAAGAATACCGGATAGATGATGATGGAACAGTACATGTAGTTTGTTATTTAGGCTTTTCAAAGGTCGTTTTGAAGGGAATTACCAAAGTGTATTTTGACCCCCAGCGTAAAGCTCTGCGTATCATTGCTGAAAAAAGTGACAGGTGGTATCCTTTACAGGAGCCGGAATTGTTTGTAGATACTCTATACGAATATTATCCGGATATGGAATACGAAAACTGGAGCTGATATAAATTGAAACCTATTAATCTAAATAAAATAATATGAAATTCCAACTTGCAATTATTGGTGGAGGTCCTGCCGGATATACAGCTGCCGAAGCTGCCGGTAAGGCTGGATTGAGTGTTGTTCTGTTCGAAAAGAATAGTTTGGGAGGTGTTTGTCTGAATGAAGGATGTATACCGACGAAGACATTGCTTTATTCAGCTAAAGTATACGATTATGCCCGTCATGCATCGAAATATGCTGTAAGTGTACCAGACGCTTCTTTTGATTTGCCGAAAATTATTTCACGAAAAACCAAGGTTGTCCGTAAACTGGTTTTAGGGATTAAGGCTAAACTGGCAGCACAGCAGGTTACTGTTGTTAATGGAGAAGCTTATATTGTGGATAAGAATACTGTACGTTGTGCAGATGAAACGTACGAATGTGAACATCTGATTATTTGTACAGGTAGTCAGACTGTTATTCCTCCGATACAAGGTATTGATCAGGTTAGTTATTGGACTCACCGTGATGCACTCGATAATAAAGAATTGCCTCGTTCGCTTGCTATTGTAGGAGGAGGAGTTATCGGAATGGAGTTTGCTTCTTTCTTTTCCAGCTTGGGAGTACAAGTAACCGTCATCGAAATGATGAATGAAATCTTGAATGGCATCGATCGTGAACTTGCGGCTTCTCTTCGCACAGAATATTCAAAGAAAGGAGTTAAATTCCTGCTTGGCGCCAAAGTAACCAGTCTTTCACAGGATGACGAAGGAATACATGTACATTATGAAAATGCGGATGGAGCAAACAGTATATGTGCCGATAAGCTGTTGATGAGTGTAGGTCGTCGGCCTGTTACAGAAGGCTTTGGTCTTGAAAATCTGAACCTGGAGCTAACAGAGCGTAGGCATATCCGTGTCGATGCTCATTTACGTACCTCTGTTCCTGGAGTATATGTATGTGGTGATCTGAATGGCGTTTCTTTGCTGGCTCATACGGCTGTGAGAGAAGCAGAAATAGCCGTAAAAGATATTTTGGGTGAGCCGGAAGAAATGAGTTACCGTGCTATTCCAGGAGTTGTTTATACCAATCCGGAAATTGCTTCTGTAGGACAGACAGAAGAGGTGTTGCAGGCAAATGGTACTTCATATCGTACAGTGAAATTGCCCATGGCATATTCAGGACGGTTTGTTGCTGAAAATGAAGGCTCAAATGGAGTTATTAAAGTTTTGGTAGACGATAAAGATACGGTGCTTGGCGTACATATATTGGGAAATCCTGCTTCCGAGTTAATTGTCTTGGGAGGTATGATGGTAGAAGAACACCGTAATCTGGAATATTTTAAACGTTTTGTTTTTCCGCACCCGACAGTAGGTGAAATCTTTAGAGAATTGTAATATATGAAGCGAACAGGACTAGTATTAATCTCTCTCATAATATGTTGTTGTACACTGGCTGCCCAGTCTATTGCCGGAAAGCTGGATGCATTGGTTTCTTCAGAAAAAGTATTGACGACTTCGGAGGTTGGCATTAGTGTTTTCAATTTGACACAAGGAAAGCAGATGTATGCCTATCAGGATAAAAAACTTTATCGTCCTGCCTCCATTGAAAAAGTGATAACATCGGTTACTGCATTGGCAGAGCTTAGAGAATATTATCTTTTCAATACACGGATTGCTTATACAGGAACTATCGTTCAGGACAGTATATTACAGGGAGATTTATATCTAGTCGGTGGATTCGATCCGGAGTTTATGGATGAGGATATGAATAAACTGGTAGAAGCTGTTCATAACTCCGGAATACGTTGCATTCAAGGGAGCCTGATTGCAGATGTATCGTTGATAGACTCTATTTATTGGGGGGCAGGATGGTCTTGGGATGATACTCCCGAAGCCTTTCAGCCATATTTATCTCCGCTCATGTTAAGCAGAGGATGCGTAAATGTAACAGTAATTCCCACATCGAAGGGAAGAAAGCCGAAAATAGAGGTTATACCAGAATCTGATTATTACACCGTTTGCAATTTAGCTCAGAGCTATGCTCCGCAATGTGGGAAACTGAAAGTTACCCGTAACTGGCTGGATAATGGTAATACGATTTGTGTAGATGGAAATGCTAATTACAGATGTACAAAGACACTGAATATGTATTCGTCAAAAGATTTTTTTCTGCATACATTTGCTTATCGTTTAAAAGAAACGGGTATTTCTATACAGTCAGTCCGGTATGGAATATGTCCGGATGAGGCAACTGGTATGTATACATTTTCACGACCGTTGGAACCTGTATTAAAACGTGCGTTGAAGAAAAGTGATAATCTGTCTGCCGAAGCAATGTTTTATCATCTGGCTATCAGTCGTTCTGGGAAAAAAAATGTAGGTTTTAAGGATGCGCAGGAAGTTATTCACTCCTTTATGAAGCATGAGATCGGGCGTAATCCCGATAATTACAGTATCGTAGATGGCAGTGGTGTATCACTTTACAATTATATCTCTCCTGATTTGATGATGGAGTATCTGAAATATGCTTATGCACATCCTGAGATTTTTCATACATTTTATGAGGCTCTTCCCGTTGCGGGAGTAGATGGGACACTGCATTATCGTATGAAGCAGGGAAAAGCATATCGGAATGTACGTGCCAAGACCGGTACTGTTACAGGGATAAGTTCGCTTGCCGGATATGTAAAAGCAGGAAATGGCGATATGCTTGCTTTTGTTATTATCAACCAGAATGTTTTACGAGGTAAGGAAGCTCGTGCGTTTCAAGATAAGATTTGCGAAATATTAGCACACTAATAAAAAGAAATTAGTATATTTGTGAACTTAGAAAATTAGAATAAATAAATCCGTGTTCGTAAACGGAAAAACAATTTGCTTTTTTAAGGTTGATATTAGTTATTAACAATATAAACACTAAAGAAAACTATGGTTAATTTTTCACTCGAAGGTAAAGTAGCTCTTGTAACAGGAGCTTCTTACGGTATCGGTTTTGCAATTGCAACAGGTTTTGCACAGGCTGGTGCAAAAATTGTATTCAACGACATCAAGCAGGAACTGGTAGACAAAGGTCTTGCAGCATATAAGGAACTGGGTATTGATGCTCGTGGTTATGTTTGTGATGTAACAAATGAAGATCAGGTTAATGCTTTGGTTGCTCAAATAGAAAAAGAAGTCGGGGGTATCGATATCTTGGTAAATAATGCCGGTATTATCAAACGTATTCCTATGCACGAAATGTCTGCAGCGGATTTTCGCCAGGTGATTGATATCGACTTGAATGGTCCGTTTATCGTATCTAAAGCAGTGATTCCTTCTATGATAAAGAAAGGACATGGTAAAATTATCAATATTTGTTCGATGATGAGCGAATTGGGACGCGAAACCGTATCTGCTTATGCTGCAGCAAAAGGTGGTCTCAAAATGTTGACGAAGAATATTGCCTCAGAATACGGTGAATATAATATTCAGTGCAACGGCATAGGTCCGGGATATATTGCAACTCCCCAAACAGCTCCGTTACGGGAAAAACAGCCTGATGGTTCAAGACATCCGTTTGATTCTTTCATTGTCGCAAAAACACCAGCTGCCCGTTGGGGTACTCCGGAAGATTTGATGGGTCCGGCTGTATTTTTAGCTTCTGATGCATCTAATTTCGTTAATGGCCATATCCTTTATGTAGATGGTGGTATTTTGGCTTATATCGGAAAGCAACCCCAATAAAAAGCGGGGAATAAGATTATACCCTCTATCTCTATTTTGAGACAGAGGGTTGCTTTGTATATATAATAACCAATAAATTAAGATATGAAAAAGATTATTTTATTACTGTTTATTGCAATTATCGGCTTCTCTTGCAGTGGAGGTAAGAGTGTCAAAATTTCTGTAAAGAATGACTCGGCGATAGATCGGGAAAATGAAATAGCTGAAATTTCTATGAGTAGCGTGACTGAGATGCTCGGATTATCCGATACGGCACAGTTCGTTATTTTGGATGCACAAGGAAAGCAACTACCTTACCAATTGACTTATGACGGTAAATTGATCTTTCCGGTTACGGTAAAAGCTAATTCATCTGTTGAATATACTGTACAAGCCGGAATCCCTGAAAAATTTGATACTATAACTTGCGGAAGACAGTATCCCGAACGTGTAGATGATATTGCTTGGGAAAATGATAAAATCGCTTTCCGTACTTACGGACCGGCTCTTCAAGCTACTGGAGAAAGAGCATTCGGTTATGACATTTGGGTAAAATCGGTTGCAGAACCGGTTGTTGAAAAACGATATGAAGGAGAATTGAATCCTGAAACAAAAGCCCGTATCTCGGAATTGAAGAAAACAGATCCCAAAGCTGCTGATGAATTGTATAAATCTGTATCATATCATGTAGATCATGGAAACGGATTGGATTGTTATAAAGTAGGTCCTACTTTGGGAGGTGGAACTGCTGCGTTGATGGTAAACGATACGATTGTGTATCCGTATTGCTATAAAACGTTTGAAGTATTAGATAACGGTCCTTTGCGTTTTACGGTAAAACTGACATATAATCCATTGATCGTAAATGGAGATTCAGTAGTAGAAACTCGTCTAATTTCATTGGATGCCGGCTCTCAGTTAAACAAAACTGTAGTGACTTATGATAATCTGAAAGAAACTACTCCCGTAGTCGCCGGAATAGTATTGCATGATCCTGAATCTTCGGCTCAATATAAAGTCTCGGCAGAAAAAGGATATGTTACTTATGCTGATCCGACCGATAATCCGAATAATAATAACGGAACAATATTTGTCGGAGTTATTTTGCCAACGGCCAAAGATGCAAAAGCCGTCTATTTTGAAGAAAAAGAGAAAAACAATTTGAGAGGCGGAGCTGATGGTCACGTGCTTGCTATTGCAGATTATACTCCTGGTTCGGAATTAGTCTATTATTGGGGAGCAGGATGGAGCAAGTCTGGATTCGATACAATTGAAGATTGGAATGCATACATTGATGAAGAGGCTTCACTAAAGAGTGAACCGTTGACAGTATCTATCATAAAGTAAAATGCTAGTCGAGAATAGAAATAGCGACTATGTTCGATTCTCTATTCTAATAGAATTTAAGCAGATGCGAAATTAGTATATATCTATACTTTGCGAGAGCCGGCCAATATTTACGTTATTGGGCCGGCTTTTTATTCAGATAGGCTCTAAGAACCAATCCGAATTTTGCTCGGGTCAGATTTTAGAGTTTCGTTTGAGGATATTTTCCTGTTTTTACGAGGATAATAGTGAGCTATCTGACGAGGGAAAACGAGAAAAAAGACCGGAATAAA
>ERZ773194.3113-NODE-3113-length-14642-cov-2.925619_pt1 | contig 14642 bp, 9 predicted proteins | sample MGYA00511240_ERZ773194 | MGnify/ENA primary metagenome ERZ773194 (study PRJEB29015, sample SAMEA2737774) | human gut metagenome | biome: human gut; feature: human-associated habitat; material: faeces | place: China | collected 2012 ... | reverse complement strand
ATCGTGTAGGGTTTTTCTTTTTCCCTTCGTTTATTGAGGGTATCAGGTAAACAATTTGTTTGCTTTTGAAAACGCCCAAGCGGCGAAATATGAATTGGAGGGTTTATTGTGAAAAAATTTTTTGTATTCATTTTGTCTCTGGCTATTCTCATCCAGTCTGCAATCGTATATGCAGCCGCACCAGCAGAAGAAACTGCAATACAAAACCAGCAATTAGCACAGATGGAAGCAGAAGCAGCTCATCAAGCCAAAGTAACTGCTGCGAAACAATATGCTTACATGGATCTCGAAACAGCTCCGGCACAAATGCAGCAAACGATTCTCGACGCACGTGACACCATTATTTTCAATCAAAGTTGGACTGTATACGGCGGCTATATTACGCATGCGGACGGTACAATCGAGCGCGTTCCAACTTTCTATGAAATCTTCCCGGAAGATTGGGACATCCCCACCTTTGACGTTAATACAGATATGGCGTCCGATTCAATCATTTCTCAAGAAAATGCGTCAGTTCAAAGCTCCACGGAGGGCTGGCTTTATTCGAACCTCTACTTCCAGGCACCTCCCTCCAGTGGAAATTCGCCCGCTGTGGGTAACTTCTATCATAATGGCAACTGGGTAGACGTTGAAGTTCGGTCGCTCTCCTCAAGCCAGAACTGCAATGTCGGAGTTACCAATAACTCGACAGGCGCATCGGTAGGATATGGAAACTACTTAGTAGTAGGCGATATATTACACTGTTATACTTCCCAATATTTATCACTCAACGTTGGTATTCGCTACAGCACCTACAGCACTCCCGGGTATGGTTCTCTGTATGTATCACATGACAGTGCAGGGCATGCCAGATAAACAGTGATATGAGCTAAGATTATATCTATAAGCGAACCATCGTTGACCTGATACGAACCCCTTAAAATGTCCATAGAAAACTCAACTCACATCCCCAAGAAAAAGGACTTATAACACAGTTTTGTGTAATAAGTCCTTTTTCATGCTCTCTCAAAGTGGATTGTCACCTGAATCTTTTTATTCCTATTTCTTTTTAAATACAGCTAAATGTTCTTCCCGTGAATACAATAGTAAAAATATGACTAAAAAACATTTCATTTCGTATTGACATTGATTTCTTTATATGTTAATATGCAAATTGTTAAATATTAACAATGTTTCAACTAAATAACCATTTTTTTCAGTCAAAATAATATTCATATTATCGTACTACGAATGCAACTGATTATAACTAACAAATCCTTCAAGAATAACATAATATTAACAAAAAGGCTATCACAATATCTGTCAATTGTTTTTATTTAACAGAATTTCATTATTAGGAGGGAAATTATGAAAAAAAGAAACAAAATCGCAGCGATACTGCTAATTGTCGCTGTGGCAATGTCGGTATTTGGAGGGAATATTTTGGCTGAAGCTGTCCCACTGAATGGGACAGGGTATGGTACTTACCTCCAGTACAGCAATTTTAATCAGGAAAACCTGACGACCAATCCATCCGTTATTACCAACGATTATACCCAAGCGCAACAAGCAATCGTTGCCATAAATAATGGCGGAATCGGAAACGGTAAACGTTATTACACTCTGGGACCAGCTGGGCAGCATTATATCCAGGCAACCATACATGTTGCAACAGCCGGAACTTATGAGCTGCGCCTTGGACATACGCTTGGAGCACAGTCAAACGGTGCGACGGTTTCCGTTAATGGCGGACAAGCAGTGACCTGTTCTTCTCCTGCAACCGAGCCAACAAACGGAGAATACTGGAATTCATACGGCAGTTTTCAGTTTAAGACCGGCACAAATACAGTCAGGCTGACCAAAACATCGACAAACGGATATTTACGTTTTGACACGATACGTCTTTATCCAGAGGCGAACAACACTTCATTTACCCCTTCCCAGAATTATACCCTATCTTTTTACGAGGAGTTTGACGGAGACAAATTAAATACATCCGAATGGAATTACCGTACCGGAAGTAAATTAGGTGGTATAAATCTCCCGCAAAATATCCGTTTACAAGATTCCAAGCTGTTTATTGATTTTAAGTATGAAGATTATGACGGAGACGGAACACAAGAATATACCGGCGGCGGGATCATCAGCAAAAGGAACTTTGGATATGGTTATTATGAAGTAAAAGCAAAATTATACGGAGAAGGCCCGGGATTTCATCAGTCGTTTTGGACAGCCGGTGCTGCTGACGCGTATGACGTCGCTAACGGAATTACACCCGCTTTGAATACTGCAACTGAAATCGACGGGTTTGAAGTTGACTCTATACGCCCATCACGCCCCTATCAAACCGTCCATGACTGGTCCATGGGCTCAGAAGGGCACACAGCTGTATCAGGCGGAATCACGCCGATCGATACAACGCAATGGTTTACCGCAGGATACGAGTGGCTGCCCGGTAAAGTGAATTTTTATTATAACGGTATTTTATCAGCAAGTGTACCTTTTGATGAAGCCTACATGCCCCAAACCGTTTGGCTGAGCGGGTTACCAACTCCTGAATATGAAGACTGGGGCGGCGCGGCGCCTCCGCCGGCGGGAGCAGCTATGCAGGTTGAATACTTTAAATACTATTCCACAAAGGTGAACGCTGCTATTTCCGGAAACAGCAGTTTTGAATACCAGCCGGTTTCATCTGCTTCAACCGATACAGCGGCAACCGCGCAGCGTCCGCGCGGATGGATAGAAACAGGAGACGATACCGCGTCTTATGTAACGCAGGCTGACGCCCGGACGGGCTCTTGCGCTCTGCAGCATAGCAGCTCTTCAGATTACTCTGTTACAACAAAAGAAATTCTGACAAATATTCCAAATGGTACGTATACTCTGTCCGCATGGGTAAAAAGTTCAGGTGGACAATCGCAAGCCATTATGAAAGCGAGTGGATTTGGCACAGCAGACTTAACTGAACAGATTCCAACAACAAATGCCTGGACCCAGATATCGATACCGGATATTCAGGTCACGAACGAGACTCTCACCATAGAGTTTAGCTCAAATGCGTCAGCAAATCAATGGATTCTTGTTGACGACGTTGAACTCTTAGAAACACCTGCTCTTACGAAAAGCGGCAGTATTTTGATTGATAATGGCGGCAGCGGTTATACTGAAATGGGAACTTGGCAGACTTCAAGTGTAAAAGGATATCAAAATTCCAGTACAAGATACAGTACAGCAGTAGGCGATTATGCTCAATGGACACCAAATATCCAATCATTACAAAATTACGATATTTATCTTTTCAAGCCAGTACATTCTAATTCAGATACAAACGCACAAATCAGCATAGTACATGCAGACGGGCAGTCTCAGCAAAGTATCGATTTTACGCAAGGGACTCAAGGCTGGTATTATCTGGGTACTTTTCCATTACAGGCAGGAAGTTATGTCCGCAATACCGCATCCGCGTATGCTTCCCGCGCCGATGCAGTGGTCTTTATACCGGAAGATACCAAACCCGTACCAACAGCAACACCAGTACCAACCCCAACGCCGATACCGGAAACCGCACTGATAACGGGACAGCAGGGAACCGATGGCAGTTATTATTATAAACCGACCAAAGACACCATGTCCGGCAATTATACGTTCACTGAATATACGGACCAATGCTTTACCGGAACGGAACTTGGGATATCCCTGCCGGCAGTCCGATATTATCTGTCGACTCCATATCCGGGAAATGAAACCTGGATGGCTTACCGCATTAATGTGCCTACATCGGGAAAATACCGAATTGAATTTTATACCTATCATCCAATGAACGGTATAGCAGAACGTACTTTTTCCATTCTGAATTCTAATCAAACCGTTTTCAGCAATAATACCGCTTTAACGAATGACAAAACCGGATGGATCACGTTAGGAGAAGCAGACCTTACCGCGGGTACCAATTTGTGCAAGTTATCTGTGTTTTCTCCCATTTATTCCGGTTCCTTTCTCAGAAGCGATACGATTCGATTAATTCCTATTGACTCCTGAGTTAAAAATTCATTCTGAAACATTCATCCCCTTTTATGAAAACGAATAAAGGACAGCTAACATTAGCTGTCCTTTATTCTATGGCATAAAGCCAGATTATTTCATGTTGTTTTCGTAAGCTTGGATCATCTTTTTAACCATCTGTCCGCCGATAGAACCAGCCTGACGAGAAGTTAAGTCACCATTGTAACCCTGTTTCAGGTTAACGCCTACTTCGCTAGCAGCTTCCATCTTAAATTTGTTGAGAGCTTCTTTTGCTTCAGGTACTAAAGATTTATTACTTGCCATTTTCAATTCACTCCTTAACTTTTAAATTGTTTTGTTTGGATGTTACACTATTATTTTGGTTCAATCGCAAAATAATATGCAAGAAGTTTTTGCCATCAACTTTACTTGGACCTTAAATATCAGGTCGTTATTATTATTTCTAAATTTTTAAAAAATAGTTTAGAAATTTTTGTATTTATATAAATAAAAGGATACGCTGATTGCGTATCCTTAGCTTTAACCGATTTCACTGTCAGACATTTCTTCTGCCGCTAATTCAATTTTAGAAACAGAAACTTCATAGGCAATTTTGGTGACGGAAGTATCCTCGTCAATTCTCTTTTGATATTCTCTGCTTTGGATTCTTCCCCAGATCTTAACATTCTGGCCAACTTTTAAATTAGAGGCAAAACGGGCATTCCTGCCCCAGGCAATGCATGGTATGTAATCAGATTTATTATACAATCGGTTGACCGCAATTAAAATATCTGTGATTTCCCGTTCCAAAGGAGTCTTCCGATACTGCGGCTCTTTGCAGATAAAACCATTGAGATAAATTAGATTTGGATTGTCAACTTCTTCATGATCAACGGTATATAATTCTTTAGCAAAAACCGTTAAAATAAGTTTACGGTCGTCAGAATAATAATTATTATAGGAACGGAATTGACCTTTGACACAAATGAAAGTCCCAGCAGTTAGATTATCAATGTCACACAGGCGTTCCGAAACCGTGATAAATACTTCATCCGAAACGTCAGATAAACGCTTCACATCTATTTTCAAAGTATAAAATTTTTCACCAAATAGTTCATGTGAAAATTCTGGTTCTGATTTCACCGCCCCTGCGACCCGGACTTCATTATTTTCCTGCAAATTTATCATGGTAACACCCTTTCCTAACGTATCATATTCGCTTTTTGTTCTTTGGGCCAAGACAAAACAGCGCTTTGTCCGGCTTGCCGCTACAAAAGGCTTTGTTAGAAATATATTAGAAATTAGGGCCGTTTAGAACCATAAATGCGCAAATGACTGGAAGCATTTTATAAATATCTTTCGTTAAAAAAGGTACAGAAAACTCACATGGTTCAATTTCCTTTTCATCACAGGTTATGATTTTTCGCTGCACCGAACACATAAAGCTTTCTTCGGTGATACTGGACGCAGTAATAGAGGATTTTGGATTCAATCCATATGTGATGACATTGACTTTTTTGACATTGTCCGCAACGACATGATTATGAATATCGGAATTGATAAGCAAAATAGTGCATCCTTTTTTGACAGTCAATATCTGATCCAGCAGTATTTCAGTTTCACCGTCAGAGAAGATAATGTCATAATCGATCAGCTTATTCTTTTGACCCTTTCCAATTTTAACAATCAATACGTCAAGTCCACTTTGACGCAGACTCGCAAGCATTTCAGCATCCTGTATTTCGCTGTCCTTAATAACAGCGGATTTCTGCTTTTTCTGCGTTAATAGTTTTTTCAATGCCGTTACACATTCGCTGCCCTGTTCCGCGCCAACAATCCCAATGATTTTCATAAACCCTCCTAAAAATCCGCACTATACCATTATTTTTGCTCTATTTGGTGAATTTATACAGTAAAATTAGAGTCTGTTTCAATTAAAAATAAAAAACCGACATGCCGGCGCAATCTCCGATTATGGATGGGTAACCGAAATCTTGTTGTTTGCACAATAAAAAAGAGGCCTTTTGGCCTCTTTCAGAACAAAACCTTATTGAGTGATGAACATTTTTTGAATTATTTCATTAATTCAACAGCAATTTTAGCATTTTTTTCAGCCAGGAGTTTAAACTCACTGATTTTACTCTCTAAAATATCCCGATAGGACGCATTATGTTCAATCATTTCATCCACTAAGCTTTGCAGATTTTTTTCAGATATATCGTCAATTTCCAGAACCAGATTATTATTCACCGAATGCATAAAGCTGTTTACTTTAGGATCATAGGAAATGCCGATAGACGGGACGCAGACATTGGCTGCATAAATAATGGTATGCAAGCGCATAGCAATTACAAATTCCGAATGCTGAATGATATCCATCATTTCATCGGCACGCATGTATTCTTCAGCGAAAACTGCACCAAATTTGATTTCTTTTGCGGTCATTTTAGAAAAAGCTAAATCACTTGGAAATTGCATTGGCAAAAACACTGGTATATATCCGTACTTTTTCCAGATATAACTGTAAACTTTTGATAATATGCCTATGAGCTTATCATCAAAGTCCTTCCAGCAGCGAATAGATACTACATAATATTTCCGCCCTTCCGGTAAAGACAGCCTCGCTTTTCCCGCATGGTTCACTTCAATTGTGAAGGCTGGGTCAGCAGTCACTTCAACCGGAGGATTCGCAACGCCAAGTGCTTCCAATTCCTGCTTAGAAGTTTCTTCACGCAGAGTGATATAATCAACTTTATTTAAAACTTTCCTGACAATACGTCGGTTGCATTTTTTACGAATCGGTCCAACTCCGTTGGCATAAATCATTATTTTAAGTCCCAGCATTTTCCCCATTTGGATAATAAACAAATAATAGAGCAAAGATTTTGTACTGGTAACATCCTGCAAAAGGCTGCCGCCGCCGCTGATTAAGAGCCGGCTGTGCTTCATCCAATATAAAATTTTCAAATAACTCATCCTGTTAATAGAGCTGACTTTATGCTGGCGCTGGGTCTCCTCCGGATTTTTTGACAGGACAAGCAGATCGATATCTTCCTTTTCTTTTTTTAATACGTTAATCAAGGCATTTAAGAGAGTTTCATCCCCGCTGTTATTAAACCCATAATAGCCGGAAATCATCGCGTCCACCCTGCCATAGCGCGGAATTTTGTTCAGCGAAAGCGCAGCCCGGTAAGCATCAGCCGTATCGGCTGCCATTTTTTCTACAGAGTAACGCTCTAAAATTAACTGTTTGGAGTAATCCGCAATCTCGTTTTTTTGTTGAGAGGGCATTTCATAAAATCGGATAATATCTTCATACAATTTCTGTTCTTGCGGTTCTTCTGTGTTTCTGCAGGTAAAATTACTCAATATGGCAGTTTCTAATTGATCCTTTGTAAATAAACCGATATATCCCTCGTTTCCAGCAACAATAACCGGTTTCCGTCCGCCCATTGCTTCCAGCGCAGAGCGGGAAACGCCGACAAACAAGTCGGACATGGCAACAAACTTGTTGATATCCGTCCTGGCGCCCGTCAGCGTTACCAAGTTTCGTCCAGCCTTTTGATTGACCTCGCCGGCTAACTTTGATAAATCGTCAAAGACGTCTCCGCCTCCTACAATTACAATTTCAAGATCGTCTATTGTTTGCTCCAGCCTGTCCGCAATATTGCACAGCTGAAAGGCAACTTTAGCGCGGTCCGAATCCATTCGGGAAATATAAACGATTTTAAAGCTTTCCTGTTTTAAGCCAAACTCTTTTAAAACGCCGCTGTAATCAACCTGTTCGGAAAACCGTTCAGTGTTGATGCCGTTAATTGTAACATTGATATCACTTTCCCGCACGCTGTAATTATCCAGCAGATATTTTTTGATATCGCTGCTGACAGCTACCGTCTTATCGCCCCAATTCGTGATATATTTGAGCCCATAGGAGGTCTTAAAAACCCAATGGGCTGTAGTGACAAATGGAATATTATATTTTTTGCAGATTTTTCCTGATATAAATCCCGGGATTCTTGCGTGGGCATGAATCAGATCAAATCGCTGACTTTCTACAATACTGCACAGCATTTTATAAGACCTGATAACGTCACGCGGATTCTTAGTATGAAGCGGAACAGTATAATGGGTAATTCCATTTTTAGTAAGCTCCTCCACATATGCACCGCCATTGGAAGCAACTGAAATATCATATCCCATTTTAGTAAGGCCGATCGCCAGCTCCAGTATATGTGTTTCTGCCCCGCCGATATCAAGAGACATCTGCGTCATCAGTACTTTCACTCTGTTTTTCGACATTCCTTTTATCCCCAATCTCATAGTTATCACTGTTCGTTTATTAAATCATAAGTGCAAGCCGCTAATCGGCCCGGCTTCACACCGATTCAATAAACACATAACAGAAAAGCGGCTGCGCTTTTCCTCCTTGATGTTGTGTTTATTATAGAATAAATTCCAGTATTATGCAAGAACTTTTGATTGTAATTGACAGCATTTTGTGGTACAATAGTTAGTAATAATATGCGAGGTGTCTGACTTATGAAAAAATTATTAAAATCACTTGTGAGTTTAACTGCAATCCTTTCCATCTTAGTCACCGGCGCCTACGCCGGAACGGTGTTCCAGTATGAAACGCCGACAACACTTGCTGATGGAATCACCTTGACCAATATCAACCGTTTTACAACCTCAGGCTGGCTCAATATTAATGTAGCCAGAATCGACCTGAATAATCCAGATGTAAAATTAAAAGTACTTACCGCTTCCGACAGTGATATTACCCAGTTGGGTACCGTGAAAAAAATGGCAGAAAAAGAAAATACTGATGTTGCCATTAATACCGACTTTTTTCAGTGGAGCAGCACCCAGTCGGGCCATGGTTCTTCACTTGGTCCCGTTATAAAAGACGGTGAAATGCAATCTTCCCCGTCCTCAGATAATAGCTTTGCAGGAATGTTTTTAGATCAATCGGATATGGTTTATATGGACTATTTTAATTATGCCATCACGATTACCATGCCGGATGGTTCTTCAGCCGACGTTAAGGGAATGAATAAGCTTGATGCATTAGATTCCATTATGATTTATAACAAGCATTGGGGTACAACCTCCATGGGCTCCTACAATAATATCGTCGAGGTTGTAGTGCAAAATGATACTGTCACTGAAATTCGGCGTGAACAGCCCGGAATTCCCTTCCCGGAAAATGGATATATTATCACCGGTCTTGCTGACCATATTCCGTTTCTGACTGAAAACATCCATGTCGGCGATAAAATAAAGCTGGATATTTCCTGTTATCCTGATTTATCCTGGATCAAAGAGGCCTGCGGCGGCGGAACGCTGTTGATCAAAAATGGTATACGTCCGACCTTTACCCATAACATAACGGGGAACCAGCCTCGTACAGCAGTCGGCTGTGATGAAACCCGAAAAATCGTGTATTTTGTAACAGTTGACGGGCGTCTGTCAACGTCGCGCGGTGTGACGCAGACAGAGCTTGCAGATATTATGGCTGAGCTTGGCTGCTATGATGCAATCAACATGGACGGCGGCGGTTCAACGACCATGGTGGCAAAGGATAGGGACAATAACGATACGCAAACTGTAGTCAATACACCGTCAGATGGAGCCCAGCGCGCAGTATCAGTCGGTTTAGGCGCCGTTAACACACAGCCCAAAAGCGGTATTTTAGGGAAATTAGAACTGGTACCGGAAGATGAAAACGTCTTTGTCAATACTTCCAGAGTGATTGGCATAAACGCTTACGATACCGGTCATTATTCTATGGATGTGCCAGGACCGATTACCTGGAGTGTAGACGGTGTCGAGGGCACCGTTGACCCTGAAGGCAACTTGTTCCTGCCGGCTTCTACTGGAACGGCCACGATTACCGCAACAATCGGAGATGTCAGCGGAAGCTGTACTGTCAACGTATGGGATGATTTCAATTCTTTAGAAACCGATATATCCGAACTCGATATGAAGAGCGGCGAAACGCGTTATATCAGTCTCTGGGGTAAAAACAACAATGGTTATCTCACTCCTATGAACGTCAGGGATACAACAGTAACCATGACCAATCAAAATGTTTCATTTGTCGGCAATAACCTAATAGCACAGAGTTCCGGCGGCACCACTCTCAACTTCCAATATAACGGCAAAAACGTATATATTAAGGTGAATGTAGATGGAATACGGGACGAAAATCCTCTTCCCGGAAATACAGCCTTTGTTGACCAGAAGCAATCACAGGAAATTGCGGACGGTTATAAAGTGGCTGTTTTCGGTCAGACTGCGAATAACGGAAAGATGATCGATCTGCTCTTTTTGAATAAACTGGTAAACGATGCAAACTCTCTTACTGACGCCAGCATATTCGCCGGACAATCAGCTAAAAATCTTACTAATCTCGCAAAGAATCCGATTTCCAGCTATGGCGCATATTCGTATCAGGTTATCGGAGATGCGACCTACTTTACAATAGATAATACAGCAAATACGATCAATACTAAAACCACCAATGGGCAATGGGATTGGTTTACCTATGATATTTCACAGATTGCAACCAACAACGTGTTTATCACCCTTTCAAAGCCCCCGGATACCCGCGGTTTCTCCGATACTCGCGAATTACAGGTATTTAAGGACTTGTTAAAGGAAAAGGTAGCCGGAAACGGCCGCAACGTGTTTGTTATCTATCCCGAAGACAATACCGATACCTACACCCTGAACTTCGACAGCGGGATCCGCTATATCGGCGTCCGCGGTCTCAAAGATATTCAGCCCGGAAGCATCCTGCATGAAACGGAAAATTTAGGATACCTGATTGTTTCCGTTAACGGAAACGATATCTCTTATACCTATAAAAAGATTTATTAATCTTTATCCCCACAGCAATATATCTGCTGTGGGGATAATATAATTTTACATAGATTATTATATATTAGAAATGGAGTAAGCTACATATGCAACTTTATGTACTATTTGTAACGGCGGTCGCCCTTGCCATGGACGCTTTTGCCGTTTCGGTATCCAGCGGGATACAAATACCTGATACCAAGGTCAGACACGGTGTAAAAATCGGCTTGTTCTTTGGTTTTTTTCAGTTTTTAATGCCGGTAATCGGTTGGGCAGCAGGCCAAACCTTTGCAAAGTACATTGATATGTACGATCATTATATTGCATTTATTCTTTTGGCTTTCATCGGCGCCAAAATGGTCAAGGAAGCCTTTAGCAGCGACGATGGCTGTGAGACGGATTCCCGGAATCCATTGGATACAAAAGTGCTTTTTCTCCTTGCAATTGCCACCAGCATTGACGCGCTGGCAGTGGGTATCAGCTTCGCTTTAATGAACGTTAATATCTGGACTTCTTCTGTGCTGATAGGAATTGTGACATTCTTTATCTGTTTCCTCGGTGTAATGATTGGTAAAAAAATTGGCTGCCTATTCCGAAAAAAGGCAGAAATTGCCGGCGGTATCGTGTTAATCATGATTGGTCTTAAAATTTTGATAGAGGGAATCGCAGGGTAAAAATTACCTTAAAATCTCAAGTCTATGGAACCAACAGTATCCTTAGTTTACACTACTTTTTTACTCGCCTGCATTCACTTTTTTATACCCTCGATTAACCCCATTAAGCTATTTACAAAAAACAAGGGTAGCAGAGAACATTCTCCGCTACCCTCTATTTTACGATTTGTTTATAGCTTCTGAATTCGTCTCAGCATAGCAGCAACTTCAGCGCGGGTTGCTTTCCCCTGTGGGTCAATCATATTGTTGCCTTTTCCATTGATGATTCCAAGCTTGTTCATGACCTGTACCGCATTTTTCGCATAATCTGCTATTTCAGCTTCATCTGCAAAAATCCGATATTCCTCTGTTATGACATAATCAGCATTGATATAGTCCAAATAACGCAGAAGTATCACCGCTATATCCTGCCTTGTAATTTCAGCTTCCGGATTAAACAGATTATTGCTCATACCATTTACAAGGCCGTTTTCCGCCGCCCATTTCACCGCATCGGTATAATATACATGATCCGGAACATCGCCAAATGGATTCTGATTTTCCGCTGCCGGTGAATCCTGCATACGCCATAGTACTGTCACCAGCATGCCTCGTATCATTGTAACATTCGGTTCAAATTCGGTCTCGGTTATTCCTTTAAACAGATTGTTTGTATAAACATATTCAACGTCGCTGTAGAACCAGTCATTGCTGTTTATATCGCTGAACGGATTCTGCCAGCCTGGTTCTGTACTCGGCGAGGGGGTCGGTACATTCTCATTTTCTATCCATTTCGCGTAAAGTGTGATATTGCCCGTTACATCTTTACCAAAATCATATTCCTGCGTTAATTCCTTATCAGAATACCAACCGGCGAACGTATAACCTTCTTTTGTTGGAGAAGCTGGTTTTGTAATTTTATCTCCCTTATCTACTGTCTTATCCGCTATGGCCGACCCGCCGTTTGTTTCAAATTCGACGGTATAGGAAGTTGTTCCGCCACCTCCGCCAGTACCAATATACTTGGTAAAGGACGCAGTCATAACCGCGCTGTCAGCCATATCTTCCTTAACAGCAATGGCTTTTATAGTAGTCGTATCAAAAATCATAAACGGCGATATGTACACTGTACTATTCGTGGTTGGTGCCGTACCGTCTGTCGTATAGTATATCGTTGCTCCAGATGTCCCGCAGGTAAGCGTAATCATTTGAGTTGATGTAAAGATCCCCCCGTTTGGTATTGCCACAGGAGTTTTGACAGATTCTGCACTGGGAGATGGCTGTACAGACGGTACTGTACTTGGCGATACTTCCGTTGATGGACTTGGGCTTTGGGAAGGAGCAGAGCTTCCTTCTCCGTTTTCAAGCGGAACGATATCTAAGCATAAATCATTTAAATACTTGATGTCCCAATACTCAGGCGAATTAACAGTAAACTGTACTTCAAATCCATCCTTGATGAATTTAGCGGTTCCGGTACTAAGCATCACATACGAAATCTTTTCTGCTCCATCTCCTCCTATTGTTGTCTCGTACACAGTCTTATCATAAGACCCGCCGCCATATTGTGCCGTTAAGTAACTTATCAACCCTTCGTCAATCAAATGCTCATATACTGGATTTACCTCTTTTATATAAATTAAAATGGTAGGTAATGTAGAATAAAACGCATAGCTCATACATGTATAACCATCCGGGGATTTATAATCTTGCAGAACTTCAACCATGCCGCTCTCCATCATTCCTTCTGGATAAGACGGAACTAATACTTCACCCTTGGCTCGCAACGAAGAAATTCCGTTTTTGTATGCCCCATTCTGTAAATTATCAACATCAACAGTTTGTATAAAATGGATCAATTTCTCAACATTTTTTAACTTTACAGTCGTAGATGGAGGTGCTGCGGCGGTTACAGTTGTAATAAAGCAAGTAGATAGCATGCATAGCGTCAAAAAAGCTGAGACCAATTTTTTCATAGTATAACACCCCTTATTAAAATAAATACTAATGTAAAATAAAACCTGTTTTCTATATCTGAATAATATAATATATTATATCATTACTATTGTCAAGCAATAATTACTAAAATAAACCAAATTTCTACATAACGTTTCATGTATTTTGACAATTATTTCGAAAATATACAGGCAAATCAAGTATAGGCTGTGCTAATTCTATATGATATTTCTTTTCATTGAATGTGGCAGCTGCATAACAGCGTCTGGACATGCTGAATAAAAATATTGACCCCTTATCAGCGAAAAATTTTTCTTTAGGTTAGAGCGTCCCTCCGGCCCATTGTACGATAAGAGAAACAACCGCCACAGCAAACCAGCAGCTCAGTCCAAGGGCAATCGGCTTGATTCCATTTGATATCAGCTTTTTCAAATTAGTGTTAAGACCAATAGCAGTCATCGCCATAACGATTAAAAACTTACCGGCAGTTACCAGACCGGAGGATACCGCATGTGGAATCGGAGCAAAGGTGTTGATAACAGCAGCTGCTATAAATCCGATAACGAACCATGGAAAAACTTTGATAAAGCTGAAATTGGAGTCCGCTTTTGCACTCTTCCTGGAAGTATAAATTGCAAGTACTAATGTAATCGGTACAATCATTAAGGTTCGTGTCAGTTTAACGATCGTTGCAAAATTCAACGCAATATCATTCCCCGCAGCGGCACTCCAGGATGCACCGGCAGCAACGACAGAAGAGGTATCATTAATCGCCGTTCCGGCCCACATCCCAAATCCGGTATCGGATAATCCAAGTAAATGTCCCAAAGCCGGAAAAATAAAAACGGCAATAATGTTAAACAGAAAGATAGTAGAAATAGAATGGGCAACGTCTTCATCCTCCGCCTGTATCACAGGAGCGGTAGCGGCGATCGCACTTCCGCCGCAGATGGACGTTCCAACGCCGATGAGAACAGTGGTTTTACCCTTAATATGCAAAGCACGCCCCACAAAAAAAGCAACTAAAAAGGAAGTGGTCAGTGTAAACAGCATAACAAACAAAGACTGTCCTCCGACTTTTATTATATGATAGAGATTCATTTCAAAACCCAGCAATATGATGGAGTACTGCAATATTTTTTTCGATGTAAATTGAATCCCCTTTTCAAAGCAAGCCGGCCTTTTGATCAA
>ERZ773194.3098-NODE-3098-length-14691-cov-4.255261_pt1 | contig 14691 bp, 20 predicted proteins | sample MGYA00511240_ERZ773194 | MGnify/ENA primary metagenome ERZ773194 (study PRJEB29015, sample SAMEA2737774) | human gut metagenome | biome: human gut; feature: human-associated habitat; material: faeces | place: China | collected 2012 ... | reverse complement strand
GCATACCAAAGGAGCTTGTATGGCGTCAGCCGTTCCCAGGTCCAGGACTTGGCGTAAGAATAATCGGTGAGATAACAGAGGATAAAATAAAGGTGTTGCAGGAAGCAGACGCCGTTTTCCGTGACGAGATCAAGAAAAGCGGAATTGAGAGCAGTCTGAGCCAGTTCTTTGCAGTTCTGCCGAACGTCCAGACAGTAGGCGTAATGGGCGACCACAGAACCTATGACCACCTTATAGCTATCAGAGCCGTAACAACAGACGACTTCATGACAGCCGATTGGGCAAAGATACCATACGATGTTCTCGCAAGAATATCCAACAGGATAACAAACGAAGTAGACCATGTAAACAGAGTAGTTTACGATATAACCTCAAAGCCACCGGGAACGGTGGAGTGGGAATAATGCAAACGTTTGCTGAAATGGCGTAATACCGTACCTTTCGTTGTTTAGTTAAGCCGAATGGCAACGTTTTGGCAACATTTCTCGATTATCGGCAACAGTGATAAATATTCTGTCTGAAAAGATAAGAGCTATCTGATTCCATTTTGAATCGGATAGCTCTTTTTGTTTTCACCAATCCATATTGAATTGATTATAAATCTCATACCACATTTTATCAACAAATTCTTCTGCGCCTTCTTTACTTGTTATGCCGTTCATGTATAGACTTGTATCTGTTGGAATAGGAAGTCCGCTGCGAATCATGAGCATTGGAATAGAAAAATGTGAATCAAGAAAGCCGATAAAGTCACAAAATGTTTTTTTGGCTGATAAGTACATATCAAATGTTACACTATCGCTTTCACCTTCTGCAAAGCCTTTAAGATACTTCTTACCTATGTAGATAGGAAATCTACCAAAATTCGGAATTTGTATATATGCCATCATTTCTCTCGAAAAAGCACCGTGCGCATTATGATTTCGATAAACCTCCTTTATTTTATCAAGTTTACCTACAATATCCGTAGGTACTGTGCTTCCACACACGCTGTCAATTTTTGCTTTCCATGTCCATTTTGTATTGCGCAAGTAATTCTTATAAAAAGAAATACCTGTACCTGCGATAAAAGGGTAAAGCATAGTTAATATATGCTCTATAGCGGAATAAAATGTGTCTATATACGCTTCGATGTCATATTCAATCTCTTTTGATAAGTTGTTTAGATATTTTTGACCTTTTGGCTTCCAACATTCTCCACGCTCAAGTTTTATAACATCATATTGCCCATATAGTTTTTCAGTAATTAAATCTCGTCTGTTTTCTAAAGATTCAATACGATTTTGGTAAAATTCCAGTTTTGAAAGGTATTCAGGCGCTTCATTCTTCATTGAAAAATCATCTGTGGATAATGATTTCTCTGCCAATAGGCTAAATAATTGTTCAATCAAAGGCTTTATTTTTTCAAGTATTAGTAGGAATTCTGTTTTATATTTCGTTACAATATTCAATCTATAGCTCAATTTGGAATGTTGAATAGAAGCAAATGACCCTTTATAATCAAAATCTATAATATAATCCATTTTCTCGAATATGCGGCGTTCAACCTTAAAACCTAAGATTTCGCTAAAGCAATATGCCACTAAATCAGGTTCCAAAGGAATAATTGCCAATTCATGATGTTCGTATTCAGACAATAAAGTTGCTGATATATCATTAACAATCTCTTCCGTACCTTCTTTTAATGTTTTATCCGAAACTTGACTTACATCAGCCAATAGGTCTCTAATATCATTTTTAACATCTTCAACACTCATTGCTGCTCCTTTCATAAAGTGGTTAGTCATTATTATTATGAGCAAGATTATTTCTCTCCGCCTCCGACCTCGGATACCTATATCTCCACTGGTCATAATCCTCACGGCTGATCTCTCCATTGCGATACTTCTGAGCCATTTCCTCCCAGGGTTCGAGCAGACCTGTCATCTTCGCAAAGGTCGGGCCGTTCTGCCTGTTGATGCGAATACAGATTTCGCCGTCAAGACGGTCGATCTTGAAGCCGTATAAATCCTCTAACGCAAACAGCGTGTGCATAAGACCTGTGTAGCTGTCGATGTTCGGGACGTTCAGAGCTTCGGCCGATACGTCAAGTGCGTCGGCAAGCAGTTCCACAAGATCAGCTTTAGGCGTTCTCGACCCCGATTCATACTGAGCCATACGAATATCGGCAGTCCGTTCCGAGAAGCCGACCTGCAAGCCTAAAAACTTCTGTGTCATACCTCTGAGGTTTCTGATAAACCTGATTCTTTCACCTATTGCCATGATGTTGCCCTCCATTTTTAAACGGCAGATGATCTGCGCTGCCATATTTCACAAATACATTATAACGTATATGCTTAGTGTTTGTCAAGATAGTAGAAATAAAAATGTTTAGTGATCTTGCACTTGACATAACGGAAAACGTTTAGTATAATAAAATCGAAACTTAACGTTTTAGAGTTAAGCCAAAGAAAGGAGATACTCTTAATGACAGATAAAAATTTTATGAGAGTAGAAGATGTTGCCAAGGAGCTTGATGTATCCAAGTCCTATGCTTATAAGATAGTGCAGAAGCTCAACAAGGAGCTTGAAGCCAAGGGATATATCACGATCTCAGGCAGAGTGAACAGACAATACTTCCTTGAAAGGACTTGCTACGGCGGTTCTGCTGAGGACAGCGAAAGGAAGTGATACGATGTCAGTCTATAAGGACGGCAGCAAGTGGCGTGTGATCTACCGCTACACCGACAGCCGTGGAGAACGCAAACAGACACAGAAGCGTGGCTTCTCCACAAAGAAGGAAGCTCAGGCGTGGGAGCGTGAGCAGATGAACAAGACAGAATCGAGCCTTAATATGACCTTTGAGAGCTTTTCGGACATCTATTTCGATGATATGAAGAAGCGTCTGAAAGAGAACACATGGCACACAAAAGAGCATATCCTCCGCACAAAGCTGATACCGTTCTTCGGGAAAAGAAAGATGTGCGACATTCAGCCCAAGGACGTGATAGCGTGGCAGAACGAAATGCTTGAAGGCTCAACCAAGACAGGCAAGCCGTATTCACCTGTGTATCTGAAAACGCTCCACAATCAGCTCAGTGCTGTGTTCAATTATGCGGTCAAGTTTTACGGACTTCCGAGCAATCCCGCAGCCAAGGCAGGAAATATGGGAAAGGCGAAGAACCGTGAGATGCTCTTTTGGACGCAGGAGGAATACAAGCAGTTCGCAGAGGTAATGATGGACAAACCTGTTTCGTTCTATGCCTTTGAAATGCTTTACTGGTGCGGTATCCGTGAGGGTGAACTTCTCGCTCTCACTCCTGCCGATTTTGACTTTGAAAAGCAGACGATCTCGATCACAAAGTCCTATCAGCGTATCAAGGGACAGGATATAATCACCGATCCGAAAACGCCCAAGAGCAACCGTGTTGTGAAGATGCCTGATTTTCTATCTCAGGAGATACAGGACTTCATCGGTCAGCTCTACGGTATCGGAGAACATGACCGTATGTTCATGATAACCAAGAGCTATCTGCATCATGAGATGGACAGAGGGGCAAAAGAATCAGGCGTGAAACGTATCCGTATTCATGACCTCAGACACTCTCATATCTCTCTGCTCATTGAAATGGGGTTCTCTGCCGTGGCAATAGCGGATAGGGTTGGACACGAGAGCATTGATATTACTTATCGTTATGCTCACCTGTTCCCCAGTACGCAGAATGAAATGGCGGACAGGCTAAGCGACCTGAGAAGTGATGATGCGGAGGGAGGTGATGCAGATGTCAGCGAAAAACCTTGACAGCAAAGGCAGATTTCGTTCCAGAACCATCGGATTTCGGGTATCTCCCGAAGAAGAAAAGCTGATAAATTCAGCAGTGTCACTTTCAGGACTGACCAAACAGGACTACATCGTAAAAAGGCTTCTCTGCCGTGATGTTATCGTGCAGGGTAATCCGAGAGTACACAAAGCTCTGAAAAATCAGCTTGCGGAAGTGTTTTCAGAATTGCAGAGAATAGAAAATAGTTCTGTAAGTGATGAACTTCTTGAAACGATACGACTCATCAACACCACATTAAATGGAATGAAAGGAGAATCCTGATGTCAGAAGAAAAAGAAATGACCACTCCGAACGTATCTATTGGCGTAGATACGGAGCAGTCATCCATAAAACAAACTACTAATAGTATATCAAATCGTGATGTAAATTTCAACCCCTTTGACGAATTTTTCAAGAAAATTGATCCGTCATACATGAAAACAGTCACGATGCAGGAACTGTATCAGGATATTTACAGCAAGAAACCGCCTGCTATTGAGGGCTTGCTCTATCAGGGTACTTATCTGTTTGTCGGTTCACCTAAGATCGGCAAAAGCTTCTTTATGGCACAGCTTGCCTATCATGTTAGCACAGGTACTCCGCTTTGGGACTATCCTGTGAAAAAGGGTACGGTTCTCTACCTTGCACTGGAAGATGATTACAGACGATTGCAGGAACGAATGTACCGAATGTTCGGAACGGACAGCACGGAAAACTTGTACTTTTCCGTATCGTCCAAACCGCTTGGAAATGGTTTGACCGATCAGCTGAGCGGTTTTATCCGAGAACACCCTGACACAACGCTTGTGATTATTGATACACTTCAAAAAATCCGTGAGGTGGACAGTGATTCTTACAGCTATGCCAAAGATTACGAGATCATCAATCAGCTGAAACAGTTCTCTGACAGTTGGGGAATATGTCTGCTGTTAGTTCATCATACGAGAAAGCAAAAGTCATCTGATAACTTCGACATGATCTCAGGAACAAATGGGTTACTTGGCTGTGCAGACGGAGCATTTATGCTTTACAAGGAAACCAGGACTTCCAATAAGGCAACACTTGAAATTTCAGGCCGTGATCAGCAAGATCAGAAAATCCATCTTATTCGTGATGAAGAAAAACTCTGCTGGAATTTTGAAAAAGCAGAAACAGAGCTTTGGAAAGAACCTCCCGAACCGTTGTTGGAATGTATCGCCAATCTTGTAACAGAAGAAAATCCGACTTGGCAGGGTACAGCGACTGAACTGATAGAAAAGCTTGGACTTGATATGAAGCCGAATGTGGTTTCGCTGAAACTCAATGTCAATGCAGGCAGATTGATGAATGATTATAGCATTCGATACACGAATAAGCGTAACCACAGCGGACGCATGATTTTCTTTTCTTTGTTATCAAAAGAGTAAATTTCAAGTGGTTGGCGTGTCAGTCCGTGACGGTCGTGACGATGTTTTGTGAGCGGTGTAATCATCGTCACCATCGTCACACATCGTCACGGCGTTGGCGGTTTATCCGCCGTTCAAGCCTCGCAGAGCCCCAATAGCATTTTTGATAGTCCGTAAGGCTGTCGAAAGTGCTATGGGGTTACCGGCGGCATTCCGCAGGTAACTCGGCTCTCCGAGCCGTTCGGTTTGCCGATCTCCGTATCGCTGCAAACCGTTTTGCCCATAGGGCATTCCCTCGTCAGAGGGTTAATTCAAAAAGGAAGGGAGGTGTTTCTATGTGTCAAAAGACGATCTCAATGTGTCAGGGCAAGGGCAGCTTGTCCCACAACAACCGTGCATTTGCTGCCAAAAATATCGACAGTTCCCGAACAGCGGACAACATTACATTTGTGCATCAGAATTTGCGTGATGCTTATGATATTCTTTTCAGCGATGCAGTAGAAAGATACAATGCCCGTCAGAAACGAAATGACCGCCGTATCCCAGACTACTTTCAGCACCTGTTCAGCAGTGAATCGAGTGCAAGTGTTATCACTGGGACAAATAAGCAAAAGAGTTTCTATGAAGACTTAGTCCAGATCGGGACAAAAGATGATACAGGTGTCGGTACTCCCGATTCGGAGATTGCTGTTGCCTGTTTACGGGAGTACATGGAGGGCTTTTCAGAAAGAAATCCGAATTTCTATGTGTTCAATGCTGTGATGCACCTTGATGAAGCAACTCCCCATCTGCACATCGACTATATCCCCGTCGGGCATTTCGACAGAGGGCTTGATACCCGAAATGCAATGGCAAAGGCTCTCGAAGAAATGGGGTACGGCAAAGGTGCAAATGCGATCAACCGCTGGCGTTTAACAGAGTGGGAAGTCCTGCACCAGATATGTACTGCTCATGGTATCGAGATCTCAGAGCCGAAGAAGTCCAGAGGGTACAGCTATACGGTTGAGGAGTACGGCAAGCATCAGGACGAAATAAGGCGGCTGAATGAAGAAAAGGAGCAGGCTCTTTCTGAGCGTGACGAAGCCCGTGCGGAGCTTGACAAGGCAGCTAAGAAGAAGGTCAAACTCGATGAGATCGAGGGCATTGAAGCCAAGGAGTCGATGTTTGGAAAGAAAGTTACTCTCACAAAAGAGGACTATGACAAGCTCAGCGACATGGCAAAGAAGTATGTGGCAATGGTCAAGACCAACAAGAAGCTAAAATCCGAGCATGACACGGCAGTGCAAGAGCGTGACAAGCTGAAAAAGCAGTTGTCAGCAGTTTCCTCGGAGCTTGCTTCATATAAGAAGAAAGAGGAGGATGCTCGTTATTTCTCCCGTGAGAAGATGAAAAAAGAAGCAACCCGAATCAGCCGTGAGGACGAGCTGTCACGTGAACTGAAAAAAGTCAAGGCTTTTATCTCTGCTTGTGGATTGAGTTCCGACTATCAGCAGTTCAGATACAACAGCACAATAAAAAGCAAGAATTTGGAATGAGGAGAAAAATTTTATGATTATCAGAAGCAAAGACAAAGTTCAGGTGATCGGCAAAAACAAGTCGGTCTGGGTGTTGGATACCAATGCACTTACCGTTACACACAATACAGTTGATACTGAGCCAACAGTAACAGCATTCCGTTCTGAGCAGATCAAGTATCACCTGCATTATTCGGCGAAATACCGTAAGAATAGACTGAGAAAACTTGTAAATAGCGGCGAAATTCTGGGTTATCTGACTGAACTTGATAAGGCAGTGGAAAATGCTATGGAAAGACAGGTTGAAAAGTGGAAAGCTGACGATAAGGAATATCAGCAGTCACTTGCTGTTGGTGATCTCTGCAAAGCTCAAGGTTTAGAGAATATGTTTAGTTTGTGTGCGAGGGAGGCGGTGTATGCGGATTTGGTGTATGTGTGAGAAAGAAATCCCCTTTTGTAATAAAAAGGGGATTTTTCACTTGAAAAAAGCGATACAGTATGATATAATATAATATGAATAAGAATAGGAATCTGTACCATCATTTATTTGGATAGGTGAATTTATGTTTAAGACAATTGATCTTTTTTCAGGAGCAGGCGGAATAACAGAGGGCTTTAGAAAAGCGGGTTATGTTTGCTTATGTGCAAACGATATTGATGAAGAGGCTAAACACACCTTTACGTTTAATCATCCTAATGTTCCATTCCTTTTGAAAGATATTAGAGAAGTTCAGCCAGAAGACTTATTGAATATCTCTGGATGTGATTTGAATGAAGTTGATGTAATGACAGGTGGACCACCATGTCAAGGATTCAGTTTAGCTGGACAACGATTATCTGATGATCCAAGGAACTTATTGTTTAGAGAATATATCCGAATTGCTAAAGCTATTAAGCCGAAAGTAATCTTTTTCGAAAATGTATACGGATTATTAAGTATGCAAAACGGTAAAGTGCTTCAAGCAATTCTATCTGAATTTAAGGACATTGGCTATCATTGTAAATATTCGATCGTTAATGCAGCGGATTATGGTGTTCCTCAATCCAGACCAAGGTTTGTTCTTGTTGGAACTAGAATAAATGCTGAGATTAGTTTTCCGTTGCCTACCCACACAGCTCAAAATGATGGTCAACTTTGTTTACTAGGTTCAGAGTTGCTTCCGTATGTATCTGTTGAAGAGGCGATTATGAATCTTCCGATAGTTGATCAGGGAGAAGGCGTTGAAGAGGATTTTGTGGAACTGGCATCATCAACACCATTTCAAATTGAACGTGTTGGAAATAGAAACCCAGGAAAAATATATAACCATAGAGCTACTAAGCATTCTAAAACTGTTCAAGACAGATATGCTATGATCCCACAAGGATGTAATAATTCTGTTCTTCCACCAGAAATTAGAACAAAAAAACAAAATGCATATAAACTGGATCTGAAGTTTCCTTCAAGAACTGTTACTTGCAATTTTAGAACAGATTTGATACATCCAACTATGAACCGAGGACTAACTGTAAGAGAAGCTGCTAGATTGCAATCATTTGACGATGATTATTGTTTCTTTGGCAATTTAACAAGGAAAGCGAAATGGTTAACACAGGATGATCAAGTCGGAAATGCGGTTCCACCATTGTTGGCTTATGCTTTTGCAAAACATATTGCTGAGACTTTACTATGAACATAGGAGGAAATAATTATGGCAGATTCACCTTCTCATAAGCTTGGCGAGTACATAGGAGACTTTTTTGAGGATTCTATTGTAAAGTATTTGTCAGATCAAATTCCAAAAGATTATTACTTGGATTACAGACATGAACGTATTGCCAGAAAGGGCGGAAAAGAAGTTATTGGTATAGACAAAGATGGTAACAAACATAAACTAGATATAGTAATTGAAAGAAATGGTTCTGAAAGAGCAAAAGGTACCATCAAAGCGTTTATTGAGATGGCATGGAGAAGATACAAAAAACATTCAAAAAATAAAGTACAGGAAATATCAGGTGCAATTATTCCGTTGATCAATACCTATGCTCGTGAAATGCCTTTCTATGCTGCAATTCTTTCTGGAGAATTTACAGAAAATTCTATTAAGCAATTAGAATCTCAAGGTTTTTATGTATTGTATTTCACCTATGAAGAAATGTGTGCTGTTTTTGAGTCTATTAATGTGTCCATTCATTGGGGAGAGAAAACATCCGAGGATTATTTGCAAGGAATAATTGACCAAATGCCCGAAAAGAATAGTAGCAATTATGTTGCTCTTCAAACCGCTTTTCTCACTCAGCAACATGAAAAACTTCAAGGGTTAACTAATGCTTTACTTATTTCACTTAATCAAAAAGTAACTGAAATAGTAGTGTCTCCACTTCATGGAACGCAAAACATCCTATATTCTATTAATGATGCTCTAACATACATTAATACATATGACGAAAACAATACAGTTCCGATTTTAAGGTATGAAATCACTGTCAAATATAATACAGGAGTTGAATATACAATGAAGTGTCCTGACAAGAAGATGGCTATTCAATTCTTAAACGGATACATCGAATAAATGTTTTTGTAGTTATCATATTTTTGATTTTTTAGAATGGAGACTTTTTTATGAGTAACGAAATAACCATTATTCCTAATGGAAATAATGTTAAAGAAGTTGAAACTTCAATTGCCAGTTTCAATCAACAGTTCTCTGATTATTTGGAATATATTGGGTTGCCGACTAATGATATTCTTGTGCCTATTGAAGAAAGACGAAAAGTGATTTTTTCACTGGAACAGGTTTTAGAAGCATTGCCAGATGAAAAAAAGGCAAAATCGGCATATTTATCAAAATTTGCCATTTCTGTTTTAAGTGGACTATTTGATGGAGCACTTAATTTTTTGTGGGATGAAACAGTCAGAGCGTTAAGAAGGTTAGTTGTTTCATTTGATTTGCAGTACTTCTTTTCTGTCGCTCAGACTATTTCAAATAAGTATAAAAACTTTTCAAAAGAAGAAGATTTAGAAAGCGTTTCTGAATTTGATTTACTAGAAGTAACAAAACGAATAGGATTAATATCGGAAGTTGCATATAAAGAGTTGGAAAACATTAATTACATGAGAAATCATGCAAGTGCTGCTCATCCTAACGAGAATGAATTAACTGGATTTAAGATGGTGTCGTTTGCAGAAGATTGTATAAAGTATGCTATAAATGCAACACCCGATCATTCTGTTATAAAAATTAAAGAACTTTCAAACAATATAAGAAAGAATCCGATACCTGATGAAGATATTAGTGTTATTGCAAATGATCTATTACTTCAGCCACAGAGAAGACTTGATGATTTTGTATTGTCACTTTTTGGGTTGTTCTGTGATGAAAGACAAGATGAGTGTGTGTATAGTAATATAGAAAAAATAATTCCTCATATTGGTAATGGCGTATCTGAAGACACACTGTATCAAATCGGAAGTAAATTTGGTGTATATAGAAAAAATGCTGATACTTTCAAGAAAAACAAAACTCAACGTTTTCTCGAACTAATTGATGGATTAAAGTATAAAGATGAAGATAGTTTAAACGCTGAATTACTTGAAAAATTGCAAGATTTAAGAACTGCTCATTTTGGATGGAACAATTTCTATAATGAAAGTGCTTATGCTAAAAGTATTAAAGAATCTATGCCTGCAAATGGTATTCCAAGTATGGTAAGATCTCAATTTGTAAAAATTATATGCCAGTGTTATGTTGGAAATGGCTTAGGCTATAGAGATGGAATTGATGAGTCTGCCGAACCGATATATAAGGAATTTATTGATCGTTTTGGTATAGAGGAAATTCGAGAGTTTATTCTATTATTTGAAGATAGTGAATTTACAGTTGATTTTTATAAACCTACTGCTGATAAAAGACTTAGAAAACTTTGTACTCACTTACTCACAAAAGTTGACAATATACACTATAAGAATATTATTGAACATATAATAAATTATCCTCATAAAACTTGGGATAAAATGAGTAATATGAGCGATTTTAAAAACTTGATCAATAAAATCAAGTGAAAAAACTGTGGATTTTGGCAACACAATGGCAACAAAAAATCAGATACTCCAAATCTGACAGACAACTGAGATAATAGAGATACCACGAACGATAAAACTTAACTTAAACTGGTTAAGATTACGGTTCAAGGAGCGAGTGGGAATAATAAACAAGACTTCAAAAATGCCGAATTTACGCCATTTTTAAAGCCTTAAAATCTCAGTGATAACAATTTGATAACAGGAAGTAAAACTGAAATGTGCTGCATTTCAGGCGGTTTACAGGTCACGCCACTCTTTCGAGGGTTCATGTTTACCGCAGTCATCGGTCGTTTTCGGCCAGTTAAGCTTCCATTCTGTATATTCGGCCTTGCTGATCTTACCGTCAGCAAGGTCTTTTTTTCGTCTCTGCCACTCCGCAAAGAAGTCGTTCAGAAGAATAGAGCCGAAAATAATGCCCTTACGTTTGTTTCCGTCCTCATCTGTACAGTCCTCAACGCTGATCGGGTAATGTTCGTCCAGTTCAAAGAGCATCATCATAACGCCTTCCGCTCCGAGAATTTCATCATCAGCAAGGAAACGAGGGTTTATATCAAGCACCTCGGCAAGCCGTTCCACAAGTGCTTGTTTTGGTGTACGAGTGCCTGATTCGTACTGTGCGATGCGGACATCGGCGGATTTCTCATCAAATCCGACAGCTATACCGAGCTGCTTCTGTGTCATTCCACGGAAATCACGGATACGGTGTATTTTATCTCCCATTATACTCATGGTGGTTTACTCCTTATATATTTCTGTGTTAGCAAAATCTCATACTATCCAGGTAAAGACCTCAGCTGCACTTTCATAGTTTTCCATATGATCGTGGATATTCCAAATCCACGCAGTTGCAATATAGATGAATTCTTTCTCTCGGTCAATCAAATAGAAAGAGACAGCCTTTGTGCCTGACGGTGCTTCCCCATTAAAGTCATACCATTCCAATTTATTATCAAATTCTTCGGGAAATAGCTTAGCCATGTCATTGGGATCTGGAAAACTGATTGCAAATGTTTGAGAGCCTTTTGTATAACCATATGTAAACAAACGCTCGTCAGAATCTCTGCTTTCAATAGGAACGGAAGTCTTAACATAATATTTCTTTCCAATTTCAAGGGAATACGTTCTTATTCTGATCTGTTTTTCTTCATAGTCAGTCGCTTCAATGATATGGTGTTCATCATTATTGATATACACTCCATGTGATGTGTTCCAGCTATCCACTATATCGAATGAGATATTCTTTTCGTCCTCATCTACGATCTCAATGTCAACAAGCGGTGTTCTGAGTACAGGCACGTTGCTTTCTAACACCTTATCTTCTTTCAAATGATTCACCTCCGAAATAATGGCTTTACTGCATTATAACATATTTGTTTAGGATAGTCAATAGATACTAAACAAAAAAATTTAGAAAAATTTCGGTTTAGGAGTTGACAAAAACAAAAATGTTTAGATAGAGAATTTTGCTTATCGGATACGCAAATGCGCCCGATACCACACAGAACAATATTTTAAGAAAGGGTTGACTACTATGTCAGAAAAATTTATCCGTGCAGAGGAACTGGCATAGATCATGGAGATCTCCGTTCCGTATGCATACAAGATCATCAAGCAGCTCAATGAGGAGCTTGACGCAAAGGGCTACATCACCATCACAGGCAGAGTGAACCGTGAGTATTTCAACGAGAGAGTGTACTCGGCGGAGCGCCCGGTGAAAGCACCTGAAAAGAAAGAGGGTGAGGACTGATGCCCGTATACAAGGACAAAAACGGCACTTGGTATGTTATGACACGCTGTGATGACTGGCAGGGACATCGCAAGCAGAAGTGCAAGCGTGGCTTCAAGACAAAGCGAGAGGCTCAGGATTGGGAACGCAGATTTCTTCTCTAGCAGGGCGGCGACCTCGATATGCTGTTCAAGGACTTCTACAAGCTGTATGAGCAGGACATGAAAGCACGTTTGAAGCAGAACACCTGGGAGCATAAGGCTTGTGTCATCAAGTCGAAGATCCTGCCCTATTTCGGGGAGAAGTCCATGAAGGACATCCAGGCAAGGGACGTGCTGACGTGGCAGAACGAACTGCTCCGTCACCGTGACAAAAACGGCAAGCCCTATTCGGAGACCTACCTGAAAAATCTGCACAATCAGCTCTCTTGTATCTTCAATCACGCTGTTCGCTACTATGACCTGAGTACCAATCCAGCCGCAAAAGCAGGGAGCATCGGCGTGAAGAATGCCAAGGAGATGAACTTCTGGACAAAGGACGAGTATATGCAGTTTTCCGAGGTCATGATGGATAAGCCGATCTCGTTCTATGCCTTTGAGATGCTGTACTGATGCGGTATCCGGCTCGGTGAGCTGCTGGCTCTCACAACTGCGGACTTCGATTTCAAGAATCGCAAGCTCCGCATCAACAAGTCCTATCAGCGTATCAAGGGACAGGACGTCATCACAAAGCCGAAAACCAAGAAAAGCAACCGTACCATTGAAATGCCTGATTTTCTTTGCGAGGAGATGCAGGAGTATTTCAGTATGCTGTACGACCAGAAGCCAGACGAGCGAATTTTCCCCATATCCAAGAGCTATCTGCACCATGAGATGGACAGAGGTGTGAAAGCGACAGGCTTGAAACGAATCCGCATTCACGATCTGCGTCACAGCCACGTTTCGTTCCTGATCGAGCTGGGCTTCTCTGCTGTTGCTATCGCTGACCGTGTGGGACATGAGAGCATCGAGATCACTTACCGTTATGCACATCTGTTTCCGTCCAAGCAGACGGAGATGGCAAATAAGCTCGAAGAGCTGAAAAAGAAAAGAGGTGATGCAGATGTCAGCGAATAATCTTGACAGCAAGGGCAGATTCAGAGCGAGGACGATCGGTTTTCGTGTCTCGCCCGAAGAAGATCAGCTCATCAACTCGGCGGTTGCACTGTCGGGACTGACCAAGCAGGACTACATCGTGAAACGGCTGCTGTGCCGTGATGTGGTGGTGCAGGGCAATCCGAGAGTATACAAGGCTCTGAAAAATCCGCTTGCTGAGGTACTTGCAGAGCTGAAAAGGATAGAGAATAGCTCTGCTGTGGACGATGAGCTGCTGTCCACGATACAGCTTATCACAACAACACTGAATGGTCTGAAAGGAGATAGAGAATGACCGAAGAAAGAGAAATGACCGCCCCTATGACCTCTGTTGGCGCAGGGGTCGGGCAGTCACTGAATTATTGTCCGGGCAGCACTTTGATAATTGGTTTCAAAGCGCCCATGATAACTTTAGATTGATTGTTGTCAAAAGACTGATTAATTCGCGTGTTAATCTCACATCTTGTTTTTGAACTTTTTACGATTTTTACTATCTTGTCTTTATACTGTATGTACTTTGATAATGTCTGCGTAAACAACCGGTCTAATGCATTATAATCGACAACGGTTGATGCAGAACCGATATTTGAAAGTTGAGGTGCAGAAAAAGATTTTATGCTGTCTGAACGCAATATGTTATGCGTTTGGTTTGTCTGGTTTAATTCAGATATCACCGAATCATACCCCTTATCATTTGATATTACAACTGCATAATTTGAGCCTAATGTAGCAGCAATTCTTGAAATATCAGTAAGTAAAACTATGTCAAGTGCATTTGAGAGATTCATCATTTTGAGAGAATCGGGCAATTTCACAAATTGAATTTTGGCTAGCGAATGCATCATATTCTCCACAGTATGCATATTGATGTTAGGATTATTGCTATAATAAATTCTTACACAATCGTTTTCTGTCAGCGATTCAATTCCAACAAGACCAATACTTCCGATATTTTCAAAGTCTATGTAAAACCGCATAATAAATCACCCTTAGTCATTATATCATGATAACTAAGATTAGAGCGTGTTCACATAAAAACAGCATCAAAAATCATAGCAAGCATGATAACA
>ERZ773194.3092-NODE-3092-length-14701-cov-5.428786_pt1 | contig 14701 bp, 13 predicted proteins | sample MGYA00511240_ERZ773194 | MGnify/ENA primary metagenome ERZ773194 (study PRJEB29015, sample SAMEA2737774) | human gut metagenome | biome: human gut; feature: human-associated habitat; material: faeces | place: China | collected 2012 ... | reverse complement strand
ACGGGGTAGACGGACAAGGAAAGAACCATAACTTCGGGTATATCGAAGATGGCGTTCTGAAATTCGGCGATACCGGAAAGTATGGCGATCACTATACCGGAGACGGACATAAGTATGAAGATGTGGTTGCCATCTATGACGCAGACGGAAATAAAGTCGTCTACAAAGACAAAGAACAGTATAGCTTTGCAGAGCTGGATCAAATGGTCACAAACCGCTATACCTTTACCGTCACCGAGCAGGATATGCACATAGACGGAAACTATTCGCAGCTCATTACCTCAAACGGTCATGCAGAAGACGCAGACCCTGCCTATGATAACAGTAACTTCCCATATAAGAAGTATTACCGTCTCATGGGCGTGTTAAATAACAGCGTCAAAGGAAAAATCGAAATCACCAAAGAGGGAGAGGCGCTGGTCGGCTTCCAAAAAGAAGAAAAAGACGGGCATACCATTCTCACGCCGGTGTTTGAAAAAGTCGCTAAACTGAAAAACGCAGTCTTTGGCATCTTTGCAGCCGTCGATGAAAACTTAAACGACGGCGGCGAAGGACCGGATATCTATGATGCGAAAACAGACGAAAAAATCACCATTCCAAAGAAGCTTTCCACGCATCTGTCAAATGCCGTAGAGACGGTCAAAGCCTTTGCCTGGAAGCTGCTAAATCCAAAGGAATATCCGAATAAGACAAACTATGAAACAGGGTCCTATTCGCACGATTCCGGCGCAGAGCTTTGGTATATGCTAGAGCGTGAAGCCTCCGAGGGCAACGTGAAACGAACCATCTATGTATCCCCGGAGCAAAAGGATACGACCTATACCTACGTCTATGAAACGCAGGATGAAGCATACCGCTATCGCTATGATGTGGAAGTCATCTTAAAAAACCAGGCGGGCGGAAGAAACGTCACGAAGGTGAATGTCATTAAGACCACAAGTCCGCTGACCGGAAGCGTACCGGAAATCCCGATGACCTATATGCACGGTATGGTCGGTACGGAATCAGTCGATGATGCCAAGGGCGAAATCCAAAGCTATGAAAAAGATAAGATCGACGAGTTCGACTGGACCGTCGTATCCGAACTGGATGTGTATAAGAAGCTGTACGTCTTTGAAGCAGACGGTGAAAACGATGTCTTTATTGACGGCGTGGATACCGACCTTGCCAAGTACAGCGCAAAACGCTACCTTGTCAAAGATTATCTTTACTACAAGCTGACGGCAGACGATCTGAAAACCGAAGAACGCGATGTGACAAAAACGGTCATCGACCAGCCGGGCATTGACGCAGACGGTGACGGAAGCTATGACGGACCGGACGATACCCCGCCAACCTATAAAGACGAAACGGTGAAGGTCACAAAGACCAAGTTCGAGTGGGCAAGCGATGGCTGGGAGCTTTCCGGCACCCCGGCAGCAGGAGACCGCGCAATCTTAAAACAAACGGAGGGTGGCGAGACAAAATACAAAACCGCTGTCACAGGCTATTATACCAAAGGCGAAAAGACAGACCTTGCGCAAGGTGCAGCCTATGCCTTCATCGAAACGGACGCTGCGGGAAAAGAACTCCCGCCGTATACGATTCCGACCGAAGAAGGCTGGTCGAAAGTCTCCTTTACAGGCGATGCGAAAAACGATCCGCAGTATGTCATCATTTCCAAATTGGATGCAGAAACCGGAACGACCATTTACCGCGTCCTCTTAAACGATCTGGTCAGCTGGCAGGCGTGTACCGCAGATGGGAACTTTGAGCAGATGCGGGTGCAGGTCTATGAAGCAACCTACAAGCAGGAAAAGGACGATCCGGACGGCGTGACCATAGACTTTGACGGTCTGGTTGTCGATGCGAAAGCAGATCCTGCGGCAGGCGTTGCAACCACCGTCATCACTAAGCAGGCTGTGGGCGTCGCCGAAACCGTTGATGTGGGAATCGGCTACGAACAGGAAAACGCACCGGGCGTCATTACGTTCCGCACCGTACCGATCAGCGCACCGGTATATTTTTCGTGGCAGGACGGCACGAAAGCCGATATGTACTATAAAGGCGGGGTTTGCTACGCGACGATCAAGATGCCAGCCTCCGCAGTCGATCATCTGTACGAGGATATCGTACCGACCTTAAACTTCATGCACTACGACTCCGAGGGAAACAAAGTGCCGCTGAAACTCGACTGGTACTCCACGCTTTCCCCGACCAAACCGCGTGTCGAGTTTACCAGTAGAGACGGACTTTCTGACGGCATTACAGTCGTCGCAAAACGCATCGAGTCCCTAGAGGCAGGCGGCGAGACGATGTACGCAATCGAGATCGTTACCAATCAAGGCGAAGATACCCCGTTAGAGCTGACCTTTGCGGACGGCTATACCATGGATATCTACTGTGCAGAAACTGCATCCGGCAGCGGCGTTGGCGTACTGGATCTGTCGAATGTCTATAAGACGACAAGATACACCCAGTCTCATCTGATTGAAACCATTACCACAGATGCAAACGGAAAAGCGACCTCAAAGCTCCTGCCGCTTGGAAAATACATCATCAGAGAACTGGCGGCTGAGGAAAAATACTTAAATGACAGCAAAGAGCAGCTCGTAGAGCTGAAATACAAGAATCAGTTCACGCCGCTGGTGTGGAATCTGAACACCTTTGAGAACCAATACTTTACGGCGCAGCTTGATCTGTCGAAAATCCTCGAAACGGGATTCCAGTCGAGCCAGTATAAACCGCCGCAGCCGGGACAGGTCGTAAAATTCGGACTGTATGCGGCAGAGGAGATCAAGGCAGCGCATAGCGGCATCCTGCAGGTTTTCACAAAGAAAATCAAAAAGGATACGCTGCTTGACGTTTTCACCATCACCTATGAGGAAAATGGCAGCATTCTGGTAAATACCAAGCTGCCAGAGGGACGTTACTACCTCAAGGAAATGAAAACCACAGAGGACCATATCCTAAGCGATCTGAAATATCACTTCGCGGTCAAGGAAGAAGCGGGGGACTACTCGGATGATACTGCCTTTGACTATGTAAACCATGACGGTATCTATGGACGCTTTGTCCTCGAAGAAAAGCATCATGTCAAAACCATCATCATGGTAGAAGCAAGACTTCCGATGCCCGCGATCAGTATTGACGGACTTTCCTATCCGCTGGATGCTGACTTTACCGCTGCGGATGAGAAGATCAAAATCACCGCAAATACCGACTATACGGAAATTATGGTTGATACGAAAAAAGGCGAAACGACCAATATCACCCTGCCAAACGGCAAGGTGCTGACAGTCAAACCGTCTGAAAGCGGAAACGGCTTTGACTATACGGCAGATGGTGTGACAAAGACCTTTACCCCAAGAGGCACCTATACCGGATACCATGCAGCCTATGAAGAGCTTTGGACTCCGGTAGCAGGAGAAGATCTGACAACCTATACACCGGAATTTACCTTAACAGGCGCGGGAAGTGACAAGGCAAATGTCGTGCTGAACGCAAAAATCACGCATGAACCGTCTGTGACCATTACCACTAGGGAAGAACTCATTGACCCTGCAAAGCCGGAGCTGGGCTTTCAGACTGTCGATGTCAAGACCGGAAACCTTACGCCAAAGGGCAATCAGATCTTCAAACACAGCGCCGTCATTTCTGTGACAAACGGCGTGGATAACGTGATCCAGCAGACCTTTACGCGCACAAGCGGCAAAAAGAGCGTAACCGAAACGCTTGACCCATCGGGTCTGATCACCCTAAACACCAAGGACAAGCTGACGCTTTCGCTGATCGGTACCGATGCACTCGTCACCGTTTCGATGGATAAGTACGGCGTGGTCAGCGCGAAAATCGAAAACGTGCTGCCGGGACTCTTCCTCGAAGATGCGCACCCGCAGATTACCTCGACAGGGGCGTTCGATACCGCAAAGACTTTCCGCTTCGCAAAGAATGTCACCCTCGGAAGACAGGACACCTCTGCGGATAAGCTGATGATCAAGCTTAGCTCCGATAACAAGGATGGCTTTGCGATTGAGAACGAGCATAAGCCGGAGGTGGAATTTGTAAAGGTGGATAAGGATGATACAAACAAAAAGCTTTCCGGTGCAGTCTTTGAAATCTGGTCTGCAAAAGAGTCCGGAGAGTGGACGGTAGAGCCGGATGTCAAACTCGGCACCTATACGACAGATGCAAACGGACATTTCATCGCAAATCTGGATTACGGCATCTACTTCTGGCGCGAAGTGCAGGCTCCGGCAGGCTATGCGCCGGAGGACTATGACTATCACAGCTTCCGCATCATCAAGGGCATCCCGAAATATCAGTTCGTGATCGCAAACAAACCGGGTACGCCGCCGCCATATGAACCGGGCGGTCCGACCTATCAGATCGAACTCAAGAAGGTGGATAAGGAAACAAGAGAATCCCTTGCCGGAGCAGAGTTTGAACTTTGGTCTGCAAAACTTGCAGAAGACGGTATCACGCTCGTGCCGGATGCAAAGCTAGTTACAAAGAACATGGTCACCGGACAGTACGGCATCGCAAGAGTCACCGTCTCCCATAAAGGAAAATTCTTCTACCGCGAGGTCAAAGCCCCGACAGGCTACGAAGCGGATACAGACTTCCATCTGATTGACACAAGCACCACCGTAGACCTCATTACGCGGGTCGAAGTGGAAAATGAAAAAATCACAGAACCTTTTATCCGAACGACGGCAACAGGTGCGGATGGAGAAAAAACTGTGCAGGCAGGAAACAAAGTAACGATTGTCGATACCGTTTCCTACTTTAACCTAAAGCTAGGCAAGACCTATATCATGAAGGGAACGCTGATGAATAAGGAGGCAGGCAAGGCTCTGACAGTAGACGGCAAGAAAGTCACTGCTGAAAAAACATTCACACCAAAGACGAAGGATGGCACCGTCAAGCTGACATTCACGTTTAATGCCACCGCAATCAAGGACGGCAGCAAGCTTGTTGTATTCGAGAAATGCTACGAATACGATACCAAGACCAAGACAGCGGGCAAACTGATTGCAAAGCACACCGATATTAACGACGAAGGACAGACGGTAAAAATCAAGGAAAAACCGGAGAAGCCAAATAAACCGGAGAAACCAGACAAACCAAACGAAGTGCCAAAGACCGGAGACCAAACAGACCTGTGCAGATGGATTGCATTGTTAGGGCTTGCCTTTTTGGGTATGCTGCTGTCAATGCTGAGCCTACGAAGCAAGCAGGAGGACGCCGCAGAAGAAAAGCAGGAGGGACAAAAGTGTGCATAACGAAATCGAAGATTTCTATGCACACATGTCGCTCACGCATGAGCGACACCCTGCAAGGTGCTTTTGTCGTTATTCCGGAAATATCGCATAGCGATATTTCCTGCATAATAAAGCAGATTACAGAGGAGTGCGTTGAAGTCGAAGAAGAAGCAATGACAAAAGAAATGACAAAAGATACCAGATGAAAAGGAGATAATTATGAATCTAATAATGGAAAAAACAGTAAAACCGAAGCCGGAAACGGCAGAAAAGCGTATAGCAGCCTATGACAGACTGCTGCCACAAAGAGAAAACGAAGAAAAGGAGGAAGCAGACTATGATTACCTTATCACAATTTGAGGAGATGCTGAAAAAAGAGTGGATTTCCTATTTTCCGGAACAGTATCAGCATGGAGAAGTTTTTTTTCATGAGAAACCCTTGCGTAACGGTGGAAGCCTCACGCAGGTAAGCCTTCGGGGCATTTCTGATAGAGCACCTGTGCTTCCGGTGAAGCCATATTATGATGCTATCGTGCAGGGGGCATTTGTCGGCAACATCTTAAAAAGGATGGCGGATGATTATCAGAGAGGTGAAAAACAAATGGCGGACCTTTTTGATCAGATTGTCGCGATGCAGCCGCAGAACTTTGAAAGCATGAAAAGCAGCATCACCTTTGTGCTGGTAAATCGCAATGCCAGCAATAACTTATTACAGGACGCGGTCTATCTGCCATTTGAAGATTTGGCAAAAGTGTTCTATCTGCAAGTAAGTCCCCAAATACACAAAAAAATAACAAAAGAGATGTGCAGCCAATGGGCTGTAACGCCAAAAGACCTAGAAACCGCAGCCTTAGAGCACATGCCGCGCTTACTTCCCGCACGATTATCCAGTGTGAATGCATATATTTTTGAAGGAAAAGTCCAAAACGACTTAAAAAAGACGGGAAACTTGACCGAAAACTTATATGCGCTGACAAATGAACAAGGTGCATTGGGTGCAGCTGTTATGCTGTACCCAGATTTGATGAAACAGATCGCAGAAAGAATCAAAACTCCGTTTTATATTATTCCATCCTCTGTGCATGAGGTGCTTATCTTGCCGAAAAAAGAAGGCATGGCGCTGTCCGCAGTAAAAGACATCGTACGAACCGTCAACCGTAGTACCGTCGAGCCAGAGGATTTTCTGTCAGATAACGTTTATTGCTACGATGCCAGAACGAAAGAAATCCGGATGATGCATGAGGATTTTGCCGCCGAAAAGCCAAAGAGGAGGGAACGCGCGTATGACCGGTAAAGCAACAGAAAAGCTTCTACGGAAAATGGACGAGGAATATCAAGATTTTCGGAGCAGAATTGAAACGCTGCCTGCGAATCTGGCACTTGAGCATGCGTTTGAAGATGTAACCAAACGGGATATCCTGTATGCCGCTGAGGAAGGCACTCTTGATGACAAACAGGCAAAGGCGCTTTTGAAACTGCCGAAACCGCTGGAAACTTGTTATCAGTACTGGTTAAAGGAAGAAACAGATTATATGGAAGTGCTATCAAATTCGCTTCAGAAAACGGCAGACCGGGAAATCAAGCGTCAGAAACAGGAAAGGATGGAAAGGAAAAATGGCGAAGATTGCAGATGAAATGATTCAAAAGGCAAGACAGCTTGATCTACTAACCTATCTGCAGCTGCAACAGCCTTGGGAACTTGTCCCGATCGGGCCGAATCGCTATCGCATGCGGACGCATGACAGCTTAAAAATCGACCACGGTAAGTGGTACTGGTGGTCGCGCAGCATCGGCGGCAGAAGTGCGATTGACTATCTTGTCGCGGTCGAAGGCTGGGAGTTTCGCAAAGCGGCACTGCATATCTTGGAGCTTGAGCGGATTCCGCTTGCAGAGACCGCGCCGAAACCATCACAAAGCACGAAAACGAAGATTCCGTTTTGTCTGCCAAAAAAAGCAAAGGAGAGTACGCGTGCCATAGCCTATCTAATGCAGCGCGGTATTGACAGGGACATTATAGACTATTTTGTTTCCAAAGGACTGATTTATGAATCTTATCCACATCATAACGCAGTCTTTGTTGGATTAAGTGAAAACGGAGAGCCTGCTTATGCGGCTCTCCGGAGTACCGGAACAAAACGCTTTGCAGGAGAGGCAGCAGGCAGCAGGAAAGCCTACGCCTTTTCTTTTTCGGAAGGCAAGTCTACTACCATTCATGTCTTTGAAAGCGCAATCGACTTGCTATCCTATGCAACCTTGCAAAAGCTGCGAGGCGCGGACTGGAAAGCGGAACATTATGTATCCCTTGGCGGATGTGCTTTTTCGAGAGGCACTCTTCCGCCATCTCTTAAGCGAATGCTGTGCGAAAAAACAAATATCCAAGTAATCAAGCTGCACCTTGATAATGACAGTGCGGGGAGAAGCTTTACACAGGCGATAACCAAATTATTTCAAAACGACTATCAAGTCATCAATGCACCGCCACCCTGCGGGAAAGATGTCAACGATTATCTGATGATGAAGCTGAAACAAATGGAGGAAAGGAGCCAAAATGGAACAGGAAGAAATTTTATACATGAACCGCAAAGAGCTTGAAGCCTATCTCAAGAGCGGGCTGCAGGAAAATGTGATGCTAATTATTGAGGACGGAAGTATTGAGAACGGTAAGGAGGATAGCAATGGACGAAACGAAACTGAATGTGGTACGTATCAAGCTGATTGATGATACACCGCTCTTTGGGAATGAACTGATTCAATCTGCGGATGATGCCATTTTTCTCATGCAAAAGGAGCTGCGAAACTGTGACAGAGAAACCTTTTGCGCTTTGCATCTAAACGCAAAGGGAAAACCGTTGAGCATGAGTGTGGTAAGTATCGGAGAGCTTAATTCCACTTTAGTGCATCCACGCGAAGTTTTCAAAGCCAGTATCTTATCGAACGCTTCCGCTGTCATTTTTATGCACAATCATCCAAGCGGAGAGTTGACCCCGTCGGAAGAGGATAAGAAGGCGACGAAACGACTGGAGATGGCAGGACAGATTTTAGGGATTCCTGTGGTGGATCACATTATTGTCGGAGAGAACAAGGAGAATTACTACAGCTTTCATGCTAATGACATTTTGAATCCGGACGAAGAAAAACAAAAACGAAAACAGAAAAAAACGAAGCATAAAGAGCAGGAGGTACGATAAAATGGTAGAAAAAATAGAGGCACTGCTGATTTGTCCGATGAAGAAGCCAGAAAGGATTTTTATTACGGATTCTCTGGAAGATTTGCAGAAAGCAGTCGGAGGCTATATTGAGCAGTTTTCAAACTTCGATGACGATGCGGTGATTGTTTGTAATGAGGAAGGAAAGCTGAAAGGACTCCCATTAAACCGCGCAATCTATGGAAAAGACGGAAAACTGATGGATATTATTGCAGGCGACTTTCTAATCTGTCGCGCACCCTTTGACAGCGATACTTACCAAAGCCTAACACCGGAGCAGCTTAAAAAGTATGAATTACGGTTTCGCTATCCAGAGATGTTTTATAGGACCTTTGACGGCATCCGCGTGATGCGGCAGAAAGAACGACCGCATGATGCGCCGGCACGCTAAATTCGCAAAAATTGTGTGCTTTTGTATGAAAAGAATAGCTGACAGCAGGTAAATAATCATATATAATTGCAGTAAGAAAGGAGTGTTATGCAGTGGAGAACACATACAACCTTCGTATCTATGATGAAACTCTCATGACCTTTTCGCTTGTGACAAAGGGCTTAGAGGGACTAAAGGCAGAGATGCTTGACCTAAATGCAGAAAAGAGATTCCTTTTTCCGCTGGATTTAGAACTTACGCCAGATGGAATTGTAAGCTGGCTGGAAAAACGAGTGATTCCGAAGAATCGGCAGTTTGTTGATGAAATCCTAAATACCTTAGGGCTTAGCGCCAATGACACGAAAGGAATTATGGATGTTTGTATGGGGCTGTCGCTCAATGACAGCTACTGGATCGTGCCGGAGGGTTTTGAGGGAAAATTCGATGCGTACAATCTCTATGAAAACCGTTTTTCTGAAGCACTTGCGCTGGTTGCCTATACGGGCGCGCGCGGAAGCAGAGAAGCCTTCTCCACTTCACCGGAGCTGACCACAAACGGGATGCTGCGGAAGGCATGGCGCTTGATTGAGGGCGAGGGGATTTATCTATACAAAGGCGGCACAGAAGGCGGAGCAAATACCGGAAACGAACCATACAGTGAATATTATGCGTGCCAGATCGCAAAGACCATGGGTCTTCCTTGTGTTCCCTATGATTTGGAAAACTGGAAAGGCATTTTGGCGTCCAAGTGCAAGCTGTTTACCGATAAAGACACTTCGTTTGTTCCCATCGGCAGAATTCTGAAAAAGCCGACCCTAAAAAAATGTTTGGACTATTACCAAAGCCTTGGCGCAGATTTTTATGAGCAGATGTGCAGCATGCTGGTTTTCGATGCGGTCATTTACAATGAGGACAGGCACTTTGGAAACTTTGGTGTGCTTCGGGATAACCATACCGGAAAAATCCTTGCGCCTGCACCGATCTTCGATAACGGATTATCGCTGTTCAACTACGCAATGCCGGAAGATTTTAAGGAACTGGACGCGTACGCAAAGACCCGCTCCAACCCGTACCGCATTTCCTATGAGGAAGTCTGTCGGGAGGTAATGGGCACCAAACAGAAAGCACAGCTTCGCAAACTGATCGGCTTTACCTTTACACGCCATCCATCCATGAATCTGCCGGAAGAGCGGCTTGAAGCAATCGAAAAGCAGATTGCGCTGCGGACAAGAGAACTTCTTGCGATTCCGACCCGAACAAAGGTGAAAGAAACGAGCGAGCCTGTAAGGTAAATTTACAATTTCATAAGATGAAATTTTGCTCCTGCGTAGCCTGCAGGGGCTTTTCTTTTCGGAAGGCAAGTGGTGGGAAAACACTGCTGCAATGATTTAGCAAGCAGTGCATTTTTACTCCTGCGGAGAAAAACGCGCATTTAGGGGAAACCCCTAAGACCCCTGTTTCGATTTTAACTCCCCATTTAACTCCTTCAACTCTCCTGTTTAACTCACCATATGTGAGTTAAAATATAAATTTACCAAGTGAATTAAAAAGATGAACCACATCGAGAAGGTAAAAAATAAAGGGGAAGTGGAAGATTTGATATAAAATATACAAGATAATGAGAAAAAAACTCATTATCGTGTTTACTTTTTGCAAAACAGGGCATATAATATATGTAAATCATCAAATCAATCAATAGAAAAGAGAGGTAACAGCCATGCTGATACAATTTAATTTCAAAAACTATAAGTCCTTTCGCGATGAAACATCCCTTGATTTATCGGCAACAAAGATGAAGGAATTTGAAAGCAGCGTGGTAACCATCGGCGGCGAGAAAATACTTCCGGTTGCAGCTGTATATGGAGCGAATGCAAGCGGCAAGTCGAATGTTTACAGTGCTTTTGAGTTTATGACGGCATATGTAGAAAATTCCTTTTTTTATGGAGATGATGATAAGACTTTTGCAGATGCTAGACCGACCCCCTTTCTGTTTGACAGCCGTGCAAGAAATGCAGAATCCCTGTTTGAAGTGTATTTTACCATTCCGGGAGAGAGTGCAGAGAAAACATACAATTACGGATTTTGTATTGACGAAACGGGCATAACTGAAGAATGGCTCAATACAAAAGCAAAAAGTGCGCGGGAGTTCAAGTCCGTCTTTTATAGAAACACAGAAAAGCAGGAATTGGATTTAAGAGGCATTGCAAAGGTAAGTCGTGATAACATCGAGGTAGCACTAAATCGCCAAGTTTTGATTATTTCTTTAGGTGCAAAGCTGAAGGTTGAAAAATGCAAGCAGATTCGAGATTGGTTTCTCTTGAATGAATTTGCGGATTTTGGCGATGAAATGACGAACCTTTTCTTATCAAGGACTTTGCCGAAGGGATTCGTGGAAGATGAAAAGGTTAGAGAGGATGTTTTGAAATACTTTTCCTCTTTTGATAAACAGATTACCGGATTTAAGGTAGAGGAACTTCCGTCTAAGGATGAACAAGAGGGGAAAAAATATGCCATTGATGCGATTCATCACATGATTGATTCCGACGATGATGCGAAGCTCCCGCTGCACCAAGAATCCGCCGGAACTTTGAAAATGTTTGCAATGTACCCGGCATTACATGAAGTTTTGGAAAAGGGCGGCGTGTTATGCATTGACGAGTTGAACAGCCGCTTGCATCCACTTCTTGTTCGTAACTTTATTTTGACTTTTCTGAACCCTGAAATCAATAAAAACCATGCACAGCTAATCTTTACTACGCATGATACATGGCAGCTTTCCAATCAGCTTCTTAGAAGAGATGAAATCTGGTTCACAGAAAAGGATGAAAAAGGACTGTCAAATCTTTATTCCTTGGCAGATTTTGTGGATGAGGATGGCTCTCGTATACGCAAAGATGAAAATTATGAGAAGAATTATCTGTTAGGAAAGTATGGCGCAATTCCATCGCTGGAAACCATCAGGCTTTTGGAGGAGGAATAAATATGGCTCGCGATGACAGAAGAGGCAAGAGAAAAACAAGAGAAGAGCGCAGCAAAAGGCGCGTGCCGGAAATGGGATATTATCTTGTAGTAACCGATACGGAAGCGACGGAGCGGCTTTACTTCCATGGATTGCATGAAAATCTCCCTGCTGAAGTCAGAAAGAAGATTGTCATCAAAGTGGTGGAAACAAAGACACAGAAACTTGTGGAGAAGTGCAAGGAGCTTGTGATGTATGATCCGCAATACAGAATTCCATGGATTGTATTTGACCGTGATAAGGTTGTAGACTTTGATGGCATCATACGGAAAGCAGAGGCAGAAGGTTTTCATGTCGGGTGGTCAAATCCCTGCTTTGAGATATGGCTGTTTGGCTATTTTGGAAACATTCCAACGATTGAGCAATCATGGACTTGCTGTGACAGATTCGGAGAGCTTTACGAAAGAAAGACCGGACAGGCGTATGACAAGGCAGATGAGAAGCTGTATCACAGGCTATGCCAATACGGAGATGAAGAAGATGCGATTAAACGCGCGCACTTAAAATATGAGCAGATGCTACGGGATAAGAAAACGCTTCCGTCACAGATGTGTCCATGTAATACGGTGTATAGGTTAGTGCAAGAGATTAGAAAGAAAGCTGAAAAATAAGAGGAGGAATACGATTTGAGAAAACAAACAGGTGGACATTTTTATATTAACATTTTGAATTTTAACGATGTTGTTGAAGCAGAAGAACAAACACAAAAAGAACTAAAGCATTCAATTCATGCATTAGATACTTTTTTCTCTTCAATCGAAACATACGGGAAGAAATACTATGCAAATGAATTTGTAGTCGAAAAAGTAACAGGCTCAAGACTACATATGTATGTACAAACAGAGGACATACAGAATGCTTTCTCGATTATAGCAGATATATCGGCCTATGCGTTTTCTTTGACTGACTTCATGAGCAGTGAAATAGCAAAGTATAAAACTTTACTGAAATTTAGTATACAAATAGGGGCAGATTTTGGTAGGTTTTACGAATTTGAATTTCACTCAGAAGAAATTGAGGAAATGACCACGATAGGGTATCCTGCTAATTTTGCAGCAAAATTGCAAAATTTAGCTGCAAAATCACAACTGAATATATCTGAAATAATGTTTGATTCATTACCTTTAAAGCAAAAGAACTTATTTATCAAAAAAAATAGTGAACAAATTAAAAAGTATGAGCAAAAATGCTATTATACAACAAATTTATCTGCGCTTACAATGCGCCGTAATATTGCTACGGACTTAGAGAAGGCAAAAGATTTTGCTAAGAGAGTAAATCTTACAGAAATGAGAGCTTCGGAAGTTCGAAAATTAGTAAATTTTGAAAGCATAACTAAAAAAGAGTACAAGAAAGTGCAAGGGATTCCACTATATGCTGATGTGAGAGACTTTACCAGACAATTTAACGCAGATGGAAGCAACCTTGAGGAAATGACAGAAAGAACAGCAAATATTCTTAAATCAATGTACACAGCTGTAAAAAAGCGTAGCGGTGTGCATATTCAATTCCAAGGTGACCGAGAACAAGCCCTGTTTCATGATTATGGCAATTACAGTTGCACGAAGGATGCGGTTATTGCAGGGCTGGAGATTATTGACGCTATCAAGGACCAAGGCGTGACTGTAGGAGTCGGACAAGCCATAGGAACCATATATGTCACAAAAATTGGCGCCAGAGGAGAAAAAGACAATCTACTTTTAGGAAAAACGGTTAACGAAGCCGATAGCAATGAAGACGAAAAGGCTGGAAAAAATCAACTTGTTATTTCAAAAGAGATATACGATATATTGAGAAAGAGTAATCCGATTTTGGCAAATCTATTTCGCATATATGATGTAACTTCCTATTATACCGAAAAAGGTTACCGGGAGTATTTATCGAGCCATGAATATAGACAACAGAGAATAGCAAATAGCAGCAATTCTTACAACGGTGCGTGGGGTTCCTATGATGCAGAAAGCGTACAGTAAGTATTATTCGGATGTTTTTACAGATATTAAAGAACTGCGAAAACACTACCCAGTTTTACTTGTGACCTTATTGCCTACAGTTAAGCCATATCCAGTCACTTTGAAAGTCATTGCAGTGAGCTATGAAAGTATGGAAGATGTAGGGGCTACGGAGGATGATTTTATCGGAGAATATAGCAGAGCGGTTAATATTAAGATTCCATTCGATTATAAAAAAAGGGGATGCCGTATTTGGGGAGGGGCTTGGATTAGAATTTCACAACTAAAGAAAGAAGATATGCATTTTCATGAGATTCAAAAAGAGGGAAGTTATGAATTTTGTGTTGGTGTACCACAGTCGTTTTGTCTATATGATAATGTCCTCCTTGAAAATGTTAAAACAGTAGAACATATGTTAATAGCATATAAATTGTTAATGCAGGGAGCGACAAAGGAACTTGAGCTTTTGTCATATTCACATGGAGAGAAAGGTAAAAAGGAATATGAGCGCAAAAAAGCAAAAATTAAAACAGCTAAGTAAAGAAGATGCAGATAACTTATTGGAAAGAAGCAAATACTCATTGGAGCTTGTCAATGCATGGATCAACAATGCAGACACGAAGGTAGGAATATCCTGTGCAATCATGACTTTCATTTTTGGTATTATCGTTTTTGTCGCTGAAAATTTACTGTTTGAAAAAAATTTTGAAGGAGAACCAAATGGGACTCTAATGGTTTGCTTCAAAGCATCTATGTCAGTCGCGGTAATTCTATTTATTCTTTTCTTGCTGTTCCATTTCTTGGCGATCAAGCCTCGATTATTTTTGGAAAAACATCAGAAAGAGGAAAAAGCAACCTTTTCGATTTTTTATGCTAAAATAAGCAAGAAAACAAAGGGAAAATCCTCTCCT
>ERZ773194.3088-NODE-3088-length-14717-cov-24.360524_pt1 | contig 14717 bp, 13 predicted proteins | sample MGYA00511240_ERZ773194 | MGnify/ENA primary metagenome ERZ773194 (study PRJEB29015, sample SAMEA2737774) | human gut metagenome | biome: human gut; feature: human-associated habitat; material: faeces | place: China | collected 2012 ... | reverse complement strand
TGTGCATCGCCGGCAGCATGGCCGTCAACGGCGTCAGCGCCCTGCACTCCGAGATCCTGCGGAAGGATCTCTTCAAGGACGCCTGTCAGATGCAGCCGGATAAGTTCAAGAACGTCACCAACGGCATCGACCACCGCCGCTGGGTGCCCCAGATCAACCCCGGTCTGGACGGTCTGCTCCGCGACCTGATCGGCGAGGGCTATCTGACCCACCCGCAGGAGCTGAAAAAGCTGGAGCAGTACGCCGGGGACAGGGCGGTGCTGGCGCGGCTGGAGGACATCAAGAAGCAGAACAAGCTGGCCTTTGCCGCCTTTGCCAGGAAGCATCAGGGCGTGGTGCTGAACACCGACGCCATCTTCGACGTGCAGGTAAAGCGGCTGCACGAGTACAAGCGCCAGCTGCTGAACGCTTTGCAGATCATCTATCTGTACCAGCGGCTGCAGGACGATCCCACGCTGGACATCCCGCCCCAGACGTTCCTGTTCGGCGCCAAGGCCGCGCCGGGCTATGCCGTGGCCAAGCGCATCATCCACCTGATCAACTCTCTGGCCGATCAGGTGAACAGCGACCCGCTGTGCAAAGACCGCTTGCAGGTGGTGTTTCTGGAGAACTACCGCGTGTCGCTGGCGGAGGTGCTGATGCCCGCCAGCGAGGTCAGCCAGCAGATCTCCACCGCCGGCAAGGAGGCCAGCGGCACCGGCAACATGAAGTTCATGATGAACGGCGCGCTGACCGTAGGCACGCTGGACGGCGCCAACGTGGAGATGCACGACCTGCTGGGTGACGACAACATGTTCCTGTTCGGTCTGCACGCCGACGAGGTGGAGCATCTGCGCCACACCTACGACCCCAACCTGCTGTACCAGCGCGACCCGGTGCTGCGCCGGGTACTGGATCAGCTGAAGGTGGGCTTCCGGGACGGCGTGACCTACGAGGATCTGTTCCAGCGGCTTGTCACCGGCGTGGACGGACAGGCGGATCAGTATATGGTGCTGGCCGATTTTGCGGCCTACTGCGAGGCGGAGAGCCGCATGCGCCACACCTACACCGACCGGGAGACGTGGAACCGCATGAGCCTGACCAACATCGCCCGCAGCGGCGTGTTCGCCGCCGACCGCGCCATCGCCCAGTACGCCGATACCATCTGGCACGTGCCCTATAAGAAATAAGGCTGAAAGGAACCGCCCGCGGGCGGTTCCTTTTTTCCCCGCTTCGACAAAGGCTCCCACTTCCCTTTTTCCGATAGATGTGGTATACTGACGCAGACTATGTGCAAGGAGGTGGGGCGCATGCGGCGATTTTCGGCGGCGCTGCTGGCGGCGGTGCTGCTGCTGACGGCGGCCGGCTGCGGGCGGCAGACGGATACGGCGGACGATGGGCGGCTGCAGGTGGTATGCACCCTGTTCCCCTACTACGATTTCGCGCGGCAGATCGGCGGCGACGCGGTGGACGCGGTGCTGCTGGTACCCGCCGGACGGGAGACGCACAGCTTCGAGCCAACGCCGCTGGACGTGATCACCATGAGCCGGGCGGATGTGTTCATCTGGAACGGCGGCGAGAGCGAACTGTGGGTGGAGGATGTGCTGGACGCGGCGGGTGAGGATATCCCCTACCGGCTGGCCATGATGGACTGCGTGGAGACATACCGGGAGGAGTACGCCGAGGGGATGCAGGGCGGTCACGACCACGACCACGATGACCACGACCATGATCACGACGACCATGACGGCCATCTGCACGACGGCCACGAGGAGGACATCGAGTACGACGAGCACATCTGGACGTCGCCGGTAAACGCCATGGCGCTGTGCCGCGCCATTTGCGACACGCTGTGTGAGGCCGACCCGGACAACGCCGACGGCTACCGGGCGCGGCTGGAGGACTATCTGGGCGAATTGCAGGCGCTGGACCATACGTTCCGGGACATTGTGGACGGCGCGGCGCGGCGTCTGGTGGTGTTCGGCGACCGGTTCCCGCTGCTGTATTTCTGCAAGGAATATGATCTGGATTACCGGGCGGCGTTCCACGGCTGCGCCGGGGACACGGAGCCGTCGCTGGCCACGCTGAAGTATCTCATTGATCTGGTGGGCGCGGAGGACATCCCGGTGGTATATACCATTGAGCTGAGCAGCCAGAAGGTAGCCAACGCCATCGCGGAGACCACCGGCGCGCAGGTGCGGACGTTCCACTCCTGCCAGACGGTGAGCCGGGCGGAGTTTGACGGCGGTGCGACCTATATCAGTCTGATGACCGCCAACGCCGCGGTATTGAAGGAGGGGCTGTCCTGATGGAGAAAAAGATATTGCTGGACTGCCGGGACGTGACGCTGGGCTACGAGGGCAGGCCGGTGTGGGAGCACCTGCGCTTTCAGGTGCACAGCGGCGACTATGTGTGCATCGTGGGTGAAAACGGCAGCGGCAAGTCCACGCTGGTAAAGAGCCTGCTGGGGCTGCTGCGCCCCATGGCGGGCGAGATCGTGCGCGCGCCCTCCCTGCGCTCCGGCGCTATCGGCTATCTGCCCCAGCAGACGAAGGCGCAGAAGGACTTCCCCGCCACGGTGACGGAGGTGGTGCGCAGCGGCTTTCTCAGCAGCCGGGGCATGCGGTTTTTCTACACGCCCAAAGAGAAGTCCGCGGCGCTGATGAACATGGGCAAGCTGGGCGTGCTGGAGCTGAAGGATCGCTGCTACCGGGAGCTGTCCGGCGGGCAGCAGCAGCGGGTGCTGCTGGCGCGGGCGCTGTGCGCCGCCGGCGAACTGCTGATACTGGATGAGCCGGTGACGGGGCTTGACCCGACGGCGGCGCAGGAGCTGTACCGCACGCTGGACTATCTGAACAAAAAAGAGGGCATCGCCATCGTGACGGTGACCCATGACATCCGCAGCGCCCTGCGGTACGCCACCCACATCCTGCACGCGGGGCACAGGACGTACTTCTTCGGCACGGCGGCGGAATATCTGGCCTCCCCCTGGGGGAAGCGGTTCGGAGGTGACGGCGTATGAGTCTGCTGTGGGAGATGTTCACCTACCCGTTCATCCTGCGGGCGTTCGTGGTGGGTATTCTGGTGGCGCTGTGCGCCGCGCTGCTGGGCGTACCGCTGGTGCTGAAGCGGTACTCCATGATCGGCGACGGGCTGAGCCATGTGTCCTTCGGCGCGCTGAGCATCGCGCTGGCCTGCGGCTGGGCGCCGCTGCCGGTATCCATACCGGTGGTGATACTGGCGGCGCTGGGGCTGCTGCGGATGACGGAGAAAAGCCGCATGGGGGCGGACGCCGCCATCGCGGTGGTCAGCGCCTCGGCACTGGCCATCGGCGTGGTGGTCACCAGTCTGACCACCGGCATGACCACGGATGTGGACAGCTTCATGTTCGGCTCCATTCTGGCCATGGATCGGGCGGATGTGGCGCTGAGCGTGGTGCTGTGCGCGGCGGTGCTGGTGCTGTATATCCTGTTCTACCACCGGCTGTTCGCCATCACCTTTGACGAGAGCTTTTCCCGCGCCACCGGCGTGCGGGTGGGGCTGTACAACACCATTCTGTCGGTGCTGACGGCGCTGACCATCGTGCTGGGCATGCGGATGATGGGCGCCATGCTGATCTCCAGTCTGGTGATCTTCCCGGCGCTGACGGCCATGGGGCTGCTGCGCAGCTTCCGGGGCGTGGTGCTGTGCGCCGCCGGGCTGAGCGTGGTGTGCTTCTGCATCGGCCTGACCGGGTCGTACCTGTGGGGCACGCCGGTGGGCGCCACGGTGGTGCTGGTGAATCTGGCGGCGTTCCTGCTGTCGCGGGGCGTTATGCGGATAAAGAGAGCGGCGTGAGCCGCTCTCTTGCTTCGTTTATGACACTTTTCCCCCTATTTCGCGGGAGTTTTGTAGGGGCGGACGACTCTGTCCGCCCTGTGCAGCCGCTGTACTTTGTAGGGCGGGACCCATGTGTCCCGCCGGAAGCCGCTCAGATCTCGCGGCGGGGCACGCGGGCCCCGCCCTACAGGTGCGGGGGTTATACAAACCGCCCACCCCCATGGGATGACGGCGGGACGGAATTGACACTTTTCCCCCCTATTTCACGGGAGTTTTTCAAGAAAAAGACTTGCACTTTGCGCATTTATATGGTATGCTGTGCGTGTAAGTAAGGTATTGACTGGGAGTGGACGATGTGTCCGCTCTTTTTCTTGAGCATTTTTGATTTGTTAAAATCGGAGGGACGCCTGTGAAGAAGATCACCGATATCGTGTGGGAGCTGGCGGAGCCGGCGGTGCAGGAGCAGGGCTGCCGCATCTGGGACGTGGAGTACGTCCGGGAGGCGGGACAGTGGTACCTGCGGCTGTATCTGGACAAGGACGGCGGCGTGGACATTCTGGACTGCGAGGCCATCAGCCGCAAGGTCAGCGACCTGCTGGACGAGGCCGACCCCATCGAGAGCAGCTATGTGTTCGAGGTGGGCTCCGCCGGACTGGAGCGGCAGCTGAAGCGCCCTAGCGATTTTCAGCAGTTCATAGGCAGTCCGGTGCTGGTAAAGACCTATCAGCCCAAGGACGGGCGGAAGGAGTTCGCCGGAAAGCTGGCGGGCTATGACAACGGCGCGGTGCTGCTGGACATGGGCACGGCGGAGCCGGTGCGGTTGGAGAAAAACGAGGTGGCGCTGGTGCGCCTGCGGGTGGAATTTTAAGACGACTTGATATAAGGAGAAACGACATGAAGTGTGACGAAATTTTTGCGGCGCTTGCCATGCTGGAAAAGGAGCGGGGCATTCCCCAGAGCTTCATGATGGGCAAGATCATTCAGGCGCTGACCACCGCCTACAAGCGTGACCACGAGGGCGTGGAGTACGTTGTGGTGGACGTGGACGAGGAGAAGAAGGATCTGAAGATGTACGTCCAGAAGGAGATCGTGGAGGAGGTAGAGAACCCCGCCAGCCAGATTTCGCTGGAGGATGCCAAGCGTATCTCCGCCAAGAACGAGCTGGGCGGCATGGTGAATTTCCCCGTGGAGTCCGTGGAGTTCGGCCGCATCGCCGCCGGCAACGGCAAACAGGTCATCATTCAGGGTCTGCGGGAGGCCGAGCACGGCATGATCTACGACGAGTGGGGCAGCAAGCAGCACGAGATCCTCACCGGCACCGTCAGCCGTATCGATCCCCGCAGCGGCAACGTGATGCTGCGCATCGGCACCGGCGCGGAGGCCACCGACGCGGTGCTGACCATGAACGAGCAGGTGCCCGGCGAGGAGCTGCACGAGGGGCAGATGGTCAAGGTGTATCTGGTAGAGGTGCGCCGCTCCACCCGCGGCCCGCAGGTGCTGATCTCCCGCACCCACCCCGGTCTGGTGAAGCGGCTGTTTGAGCTGGAGGTGCCGGAGATCTACGACGGCACCGTGGAGGTGCGGTCCATCGCCCGGGAGGCGGGCAACCGCACGAAGATCGCCGTGTGGTCCGAGGACCCCAACGTGGACGCCATCGGCGCGTGCGTGGGCCCCAGGGGGCAGCGCGTGAACGCCATCGTGGACGAGCTGCGGGGCGAGAAGATCGACATTGTGAAGTACAGCGAGGACCCGGCGGAGTTTATCGCCGCGGCGCTGGCGCCGGCGGATGTGGTCAGCGTGCAGCTGGCCGACGAGGGCAAGGCCTGCCGCGTGACGGTGCCCGCCGACCAGCTGAGTCTGGCCATCGGCAAGGAGGGGCAGAACGCCCGTCTGGCCGCGCGGCTGACCGGCTATAAGATCGACATCAAGGCGGCCAACGCGGAGTAAGCGGCGGCTGCGGAAAGGAACGGCAGCGATGCAGAAGACCCGTAAGATACCCCAGCGGCAATGTGTGGGCTGCCGGGAAATGAAAGACAAAAAGGCGCTGCTGCGTATCGTGAAGACCCCGGAGGGGGAGATACTGCTGGACAGCACCGGGAAGAAATCCGGCCGGGGCGCGTACGTGTGCCCGGACCCGGAGTGCCTGAAAAAAGCACGGAAAAGCCGTGCGCTGGAGCGCGCCTTCGACACCGCCATACCGGCGGAGGTGTACGACGCGCTGGAAGGGCAGATGGTGGCACTGTGACAGAGCATTTGTTATCCACTTTGGGTCTGGCGCTGCGCGCCGGTGCGGTGGCCGTGGGCGAGGAGCCCGTAGGCGCGGCGGCACGGGCCAAGAAGGCCAGGGTCATCTTTACGGCGCGGGACGCGGCGGCATCCTCGGTACGGCGGGCGTACAGCTTCGGCCGGGCAGGCAGCTGCCTGTGCCTGCCCTTCCCGGCGGACAAGGAGGATTTCGGCCGGGCGCTGGGCCGGACCAGCGTGGCCATGTGCGCGGTGACGGACATCGGGTTCGCCCAGTCGCTGGTGAAAAAGCTGGCGGCGGCGGAGCCGGAGATCTACGGCGCGGCGGCGGAGGCGCTGGACCTGAAGGCCAAGCGGGCAAGGGAACGGAAGGAAGATCAATTACAGCACGAGAAGAACCTGCGGCAGGGCAGGCACCGCGTTCACGGCGGCAAGCCGCCGGAACCGCCCCACGCGTCTCCGGAGCCTCCGGCACCGGAGCACAGGCCCCCCGCGCCGGAACACCGGCGTCCGCCGCGGCGGGAGTATCCGGAGGGACGCCCCGACCGGGTCTATAAGGAACGGAGCGGCCGCCCGCCCAGGGATAAACGGCCGGCAAAGAAGGAGGCCCCCGGCGCACGGTATGAAAACGCGCGGCCGGTAAAGAAGGGCAAGGGAAGCCGGAAAACGACCGGCAGATAACAGGAACACAGCGCGCCGTGAGCGCGGCGCGAGCAACTGAGATGGAGGTGGCTTTATTTGGGTAGTATCGCTAACAAATACAGAGTGCATGAGGTGGCCAAGGACTTCGGCGTGTCCACGAAGGAGATCACGGAGATCCTGACCAAGTACGCCGAAACGCCCAAAAATCATATGCAGGTGCTGGATGACCGGGAGCTGAGCCTGATCTTTGAGTATCTGACCCAGCACAACCCGGTGAGCAGCATCGCGGTGATCTTCGCCGAGGGCGCCAAGCCGGAGGAGAAGAAGGCGGAGAAGCCCGCCGCCAAGCCGGCGCAGAACGCGTCCGCGCCGGTACAGAGTCAGGGCCAGGGCGGCAGGCCCCAGCAGGGCGGCGCGCCCAAGGCGGAGCAGCCCAAGCAGCCCATGTCCCGCGTGCCCCAGCGGCAGGTGGTGGACACCCGCAAGGCCACCAACGTCAATCTGGACAAGTACGACGAGAAATTGCAGGATATGGCCGACGCCCGCAGCAGCGGCAAGCGGGACCAGCAGGCCCCACAGGGCAAGGAGAAGTTCCGCAGCAATAAGCAGCGGCGGGACAATAACTTCGCCAGCAACAAGCGCAAGCAGGAGGAGGCCGACCGGCTGCGGAAGCTGCGGCTGGAGGTCATCAAGAAGACCCCTGTGACCGTGCAGATCCCCGACGAGATCAGCGTGGGCGAGCTGGCCAGCCGGATGAAGAAGACCGGCGCAGAGGTGGTCAAGTGCCTGATGAAGAACGGCGTGATGGCCTCCCTGAGCCAGATGATCGACTTCGACACCGCCGCCATCATCGCCGAGGAGATGGGCTGCAAGGTGGAGAAGGAGGTGGTCGTCACTATTGAGGAGCGGCTGATCGACGACCATCAGGACAAGGACGAGGAGCTGGTGCCCCGCGCCCCCGTGGTGGTGGTCATGGGTCACGTTGACCACGGCAAGACCAGCCTGCTGGACTACATTCGCAACGCCCATGTAGCCAGCGGCGAGGCCGGCGGCATTACCCAGCACATCGGCGCCTATCAGGTGGAGATCCACGGCAAGCCCATCACGTTCCTGGACACCCCCGGCCACGAGGCCTTTACCTCCATGCGCGCCCGCGGCGCCATGGTGACGGATATCGCCATTCTGGTGGTGGCCGCCGAGGACGGCATCATGCCCCAGACGGTGGAGTCCATCAACCATGCCAAGGCCGCCGGTATCCCCATCATCGTGGCTATCAACAAGATGGATAAGCCTGAGGCCAACCCTGAGCGCATCAAGCAGCAGCTCACCGAGTACGGGCTGGTGTGCGAGGAGTGGGGCGGCGACACCATTGTGTGCCCCATCTCCGCCAAGACCGGCATGGGCGTGGACAATCTGCTGGAGATGCTGACCCTTACCGCTGAGGTGGGCGAGCTGAAGGCCAACCCCAACCGCGCGGCGCAGGGCACCGTTATCGAGGCCCGTCTGGACAAGGGACGCGGCCCCGTGGCCACGCTGCTGGTGCAGAACGGCACGCTCCATCAAGGCGACATCATCATCGCAGGCACCTCCGTGGGTCGTGTCCGCGCTATGGTCAGCGACAAGGGGCAGCGCATCACCGAGGCGGGCCCCAGCGTGCCCGTGGAGATCACAGGCCTGTCCGAGGCGCCCTCTGCCGGCGCCACGTTCAACGCCGTGGCCGACGAGAAGCTGGCGCGCGAGCTGGTGGAGCAGCGCAAGGCCGAGGAGAAGGCCAAGGCCAACGCACCTGTCACCAAGGTGTCGCTGGAGGATCTGTTCAGCCAGATCCAGGCCGGTGAGATGAAGAACCTGAACCTGATCGTCAAGGCTGACGTGCAGGGCAGCGTGGAGGCGGTGAAGGCCTCGCTGGAGAAGCTCAGCAACGAGGAGGTGCGCGTCCGCGTGATCCACGGCGGCGTGGGCGCTATCAACGAATCCGACGTGATGCTGGCCTCCACATCCCAGGCCATCATCGTGGGCTTCAACGTCCGCCCGGACGCCGCCGCCCGCGAGAGCGCCGCCCGCGCCAACGTGGACATGCGCATGTACCGCGTCATCTACGACGCCATCAACGAGATCGAGGCCGCCATGAAAGGCATGCTGGCTCCCAAGTTCCGGGAGGTGCTGCTGGGTCACGCCGAGGTACGGCAGACCTACAAGGTGTCCGGCGTGGGCACCGTGGCCGGCTGCTATGTGCAGGACGGCAAGCTGCAGCGCAAGGACTGCCAGGTGCGTCTGGTGCGGGACGGCATCGTGATCCACGAGGGTGTGCTGGCCTCCCTGCAGCGGTTCAAGGACTCCGTCAAGGAGGTGCAGGCCGGCTACGAGTGCGGCCTGAGCATCGAGAAATTCAACGACATCAAGGAAGGCGACATCGTGGAGGCCTTCACCATGGAGCAGATCGAGGTATAACAAACAGCCGATGGGTGGGCGAGCGCCCACCCATCTTTTTCTTGAAAGGAGGAGCGCCCTATGGCCGGAAACCGCATCGGACGCATCAATGAGGAGATACGCAAGGAGCTGAGCGCCCTGCTCCGCACCGTAAAGGATCCGCGGGTATCCGAGGGGATGCTGACCATCACGCGGGTGGACACCACCAGCGACCTGCGCTATGCGCGGGTGTATATCAGCGCCCTGAACTGCACGGACGAAAAGGGGCTGATGAAGGGTCTGAAGTCCGCCGCCGGGTATCTGCGGCACGAGCTGGGGCAGGCCATCGACCTGCGCTACACGCCGGAGCTGCAGTTCTTCATGGACGATTCCATCGCCCACGGCGCGCACATTCTGGATCTTCTGAACCATGTGAAGCCCGCCAACCCCGCCAACGCGGACATCGTGCTGCCGGAGGATTGGGAATGAGCGCCCGCCTGACCGTACAGGAGACGGCGGACTTCCTGCGGACGCTGGACGAGGTGCTGATACTGACCCACGTCCGTCCCGACGGCGACACCGTGGGCTGCGCCGCCGCCCTGTGCCGCGCCCTGCGGGGCATGGGCAAGGCTGCGTATCTGCTGCCCAATCCGGAGATCACCGGCACCTACGAGCCTTACGCCGCGTCCCTGTGGGCGCCGGAGGGCTATGCGCCGCAGAGCGTGGTGTCGGTGGACATCGCCGCGCCCAATCTGCTGCCGGACAACGCGCTGCCCTATAAGGGCGGTATCTGCCTGGCCATCGACCACCACGGCTCCCAGGAATTTTTCGCGGAGCGCACCTGTCTGGACGCGGATGCCGCCGCCTGCGGCGAGATCGTGTACGACGTAATCCGGGCGCTGGGCGCGTCCGTGACGCCAGAGATCGCCATGGCGCTGTATGTGGCCGTGTCCACGGACACGGGCTGCTTTGTCTACACCAACACCACCGCCCGCACCCACCGCATCGCCGCGGAGCTGATGGACTGCGGCATCGACGTGGGCGCGGTGAACAAGGCGCTGTTCCGCACCAAGAGCGCCGTCCGTCTGGCTATGGAAGCCCGGATGGTGGCGGACATGGAGCTGTACGACAACGGGCGGGTGGTGGTCATGTCCATCCCCCTATCCCTGTGCCGGGAGCTGCACGCCACGGAAGCGGACATCGAGGAGCTGAGCAGTCTGGCCGCGCTGGTGCAGGGCACCGACTGCGGCATCACCCTGCGGGAGCTGAAGCCGGGCAGGGTGAAGATCTCCCTGCGGACAGGCCCCCGTGTGGACGCCTGCGCCGTGTGCCGGGTGCTGGGCGGCGGCGGCCACAAGGCCGCGGCGGGCGCCACAGTGGAGGGCACCATGGACGAGGTCAAGGCCGGTATACTGGCCGCCTACCGGGAAGTGGTGGGCTGAGCCATGGCGAACGGCATCATCATTATCGACAAGCCCGCCGGCTGGACGAGCATGGACGTGTGCGGCAAGCTGCGGGGCATACTGAAAACAAAAAGGGTCGGTCACGCCGGAACGCTGGATCCCATGGCCACCGGCGTGCTGCCGGTGTTCGTGGGCAGCGCCACCCGCGCCGTGTCCTATGCCGAGGCCGGGGACAAGGAGTATATCGCCGGGCTGCGGCTGGGTCTTGTGACCAACACCCAGGACACCTCCGGCGAGGTGCTGGAGCAGCACCCGGCGGAGGGCATCACCCGCGGGCAGCTGGAGGCGGTTCTGGCGCGGTTTACCGGCGAGATACAGCAGGTGCCGCCCATGTACTCCGCCATCAAGATCGGCGGGCAGAAGCTCTATGAACTGGCGCGGAAGGGGCAGGAGATCGAGCGCCCCGCTCGCACCGTGACCATCCACGGGCTGGAGCTGCTGGAGCCGGAGGAGCCGGGCGGCGACTGGCGGCTGCGCGTCCGGTGCAGCAAGGGCACCTATGTGCGCACCCTGTGCCACGACATCGGGCGGGCGCTGGGCTGCGGCGGCTGCATGAGCAGCCTGCGGCGCACCATGGCCGCCGGGTTCACACTGGCGGAGTGCCGCACCATCGAGGAGGTACAGCAGCAGGGCGAAAGCCTGCTGGCGGCCACCGACTCCCTGTTCCGGCAGTACCCGGCGTACCGCATTCCCTCGGAGCAGGCGGACAGGCGCTGCCGCTGCGGGAATCCGCTGACGGCGGAGGGCTTGCGGCCGGGACTGTACCGGGTCTACGGCACGGACGGGACGTTTCTGTGCCTGAGCCGGTGGGAAAACGGGGTGCTGACCTCGGAGAAAAACTTTTTCGGAGCGTGAAGGATTTGGAAAAAGCAGTCATAGCCCTCGGTTTTTTCGACGGCGTACACCGGGGGCACGGCGCTCTGCTGGAAAAAACAGCGGAGCGGGCACGGGAATTGCAGGCCGTGCCCACGGCATTCACCTTTGACAGGCCGCCCAAGGAGGTGGTCACGGGGCAGCCCGTGTATCTCATCAACTCCAGCCGCGACCGGCAGGGGCTGATGGAGCGGCTGTACGGCATCGAACGGGTGGTATTCGCCCCCTTCGACCGGCAGATGATGACCATGCCGTGGGAGGAGTATATCGGGATGCTGCTCCGGGACTACGGCGCGGTGCATTTCGTGGCCGGGCACGACCACCGATTCGGCCATAAGAACGCCGGGAACGTGCAGCTTTTGCAGGAGAAATGCGCCCAACTGGGCATCGGCTGCGACATTATCCCGCCGGTGCAGCGGGACGGCATCACCGTCAGCTCCACCTATATCCGCACGCTGGTGGAGGCGGGCGACATGGAGCGGGCGGCGGAATTCCTGGGGCACCGCCACTGCCTGAGCCAGACGGTGCAGCACGGTCAGCGCATCGGGCGCACCATCGGCATACCCACGGTGAATCTGGCGGTGCCGGAGCATGTGCTCGCGCCCGCCCATGGGGTGTATGTTACCTGCGTGTACCTGCCGGACGGCCGGATGTACCACGGCGTGACCAACGTGGGCACCCGCCCCACCGTCACCGACAGCAGCGCCGTGTCGGTGGAGACGTTCCTGCTGGGCTTTGACGGCGACCTGTACGGGCAGGAGATACGCATCGAGTTCTGCCGCCGTCTCCGGGGCGAAAAGAAATTCGCCTCGCTGGAGGAACTGCGGCAGGAGATACAGCACAACATCCGCGAGACAGAGCGGTATTTTGGGGAATGAAAAAAGAGACAGCCGGCGGGCTGTCTCTTTTTTATACCTTCAGGTCGGTTCCGGCGGCGCGGGTATGCTCCCACATGGCCCGCTTCGCGGCGGCATCGTCCCGGCGGCGGATGGCGTCCAGTATCTCCCGGTGACGGCCGAGGATGCGGCGCGCCAGCGCCAGCTGCTGGACATCGTTCAGCGTGGACATCTTCTTCAGCAGCACGTGCTGCTCCACCTTGCCCAGCACCTCGGTGACGATCATGGCCACCTGATTGCCCGTGGCACGGGACAGCAGGCTGTGAAAGCCCACGTCCAGCTCCGCAAAGCGGCGGCTGTCGCCCAGCGCCTGCTCCGCCGCCAGCAGACACGCCTCCATGTCCGCCAGATCCTCCTCGCTGCGGCGCAGCGCCGCCCAGCCTGCGATGGTACCATCGTTGACGGCGCGGTATTCGCCCAGCTCCTCCAGCGATATCTGGTTCAGCCGGAGCATGGCCGTCAGCGGCTGCTCCACCCCGTCGATGGTCAGCTCCTGCACCACCGCGCCGCTGGCGCCGTGGGTGGAGGCCACATAGCCGCCCTGCTCCAGCATGCGCAGCGCCTCCCGGATGGTGGGGCGGGAGCGGTGCAGCTGCTCCATCATGGCGCGCTCGGAGGGCAGACGGTCGCCGGGGCGCAGCGCTCCGGAGGTGATGAGCTCCCGCAGCTGCTCATAGATGGCTTCACTGGCGCGCCTGTCTCCTATGGGCTGCCAATCGATATGTACGGCTTCCGGCATGGGTCGTCCCCCCTTTCCGAAAAAATATGGGTAGTATTATAGCGCATTCCGTCGCAAATGGCAAGTGCCGGGACGAGAAAAGCCCGAAGCTGGCGGCTCCGGGCTTTTCCCTTTGTGGGGAGGGAGAATATCTTACTTCTTCAGCGCTTTCATTTCCTCGATCATCATAGGCACGACCTTGAACAGGTCGCCGCAGATGCCGTAGTCCGCTACCTCGAAGATGGGGGCGACATCGCTCTTGTTGACGGCGATGATGCACTCGGAGTCCTGCATGCCGGCCTTGTGCTGGATGGCACCGGAGATGCCCAGCGCCACATAGATGCGGGGATGGACGGTCTTGCCGGTCTGTCCCACCTGATGGTCGGCGGTCATCCAGCCGGAGTCCACCACGGCGCGGGACGCGCCCACCACGCCGCCCATGAGGGCGGCCAGCTCCTCGGCCAGGGCGATACCCTTCTCCACGTCCTTGGCGATGCCGCGACCCACGGAGACCACCACCTCAGCGCCGGTGAGATCCACCATGGCGCGGGCGGCCTTGACGATCTCCAGCACCTTGGTGTGGATGTCAGCCTCGGTGAGGGTAAAGGCGGGGTGGATGAGCTCCACCTTGCTCGCGCCGTTCTCGTCAAACTCGCGCTTCTTCATCACGCCGGGGCGCACGGTGGCCATGGCGGGGCGGAAGCGTGGGCACACGATAGTGGCCATCAGGTGACCTCCGAAGGCCGGACGGGTCATCTTCAGGTTGGTGTTCACGTCGAAGAGCTTCGTCTCGAAGTTCATGGAGTCCACGTCCAGAGAGGAGCCGGTGCGCAGGAAGTTGATGTAGCCGTTCAGATCAACGTCCAGATGGGTGCAGTCGGCGCACAGGCCGGTGTGGAGACGGGCGGCGCAGCGGGGCGCCAGATCGCGGCCGATGTGGCTGGCACCAAACAGCATGATCTCGGGCTTGAACTCATGCACCGCGTCGGTGATGACCTTGGTATAGGCGTCGGTGGTGTAGTCCTTCAGCAGGGGGCTGTTGTAGACGTACACCTTGTCCGCGCCGTAGCCGCCCAGCTCCGCGGCGATGCCGTCCACGTTGTCGCCCAGCAGGATGCCGGACAGTTGGACGCCCAGCTCGTCGGCCAGCTTGCGCCCCTCGGAGATCAGCTCGAAGGTGGTGGGCATCATCTTGCCCTGCCGCTGCTCGCAAAAGACCCACACGCCGGAGAAGGCCTTGGGATCGGTATTCATAAAAGTAGACATATCGTTTCTCCCTTCTCAGATAATGTGCTTGGCAGACAGGATGCCGAACAGCTTCTCCACGGTCTCCTTGCCGCTGCCCTCCAGCATCATGCCGCTGCCCTTGCGGGGAGGCGTGAAGCTCTTGTAGATATTGGTGGGGGAACCCTTCAGGCCGATGGTGTCCACCTCGATGAGTGGATCGTCCTTCAGCGCGTTGTAGTCCAGCACGGTGACAGGCTCCTTGTCGCAGTCCAGAATGCCCCGGATGGTCATATAGCGGGGGGTGTTCAGCTCCTTGATGCAGGTCAGCAGGCAGGGAGTCTGCACCTGCACGGTCATATAGCCGTCCTCCAGCATGCGCCGGACGGTGAGGGTGTTGCCCTCCTTCTTGATGTCGGCCACATAGGACACCTGGGGGATCTCCAGCTT
>ERZ773194.3085-NODE-3085-length-14725-cov-5.393456_pt1 | contig 14725 bp, 13 predicted proteins | sample MGYA00511240_ERZ773194 | MGnify/ENA primary metagenome ERZ773194 (study PRJEB29015, sample SAMEA2737774) | human gut metagenome | biome: human gut; feature: human-associated habitat; material: faeces | place: China | collected 2012 ... | reverse complement strand
CCCGGGCGCTTTTGGTTCTTTTGCCGCCGCAAAAGAACAGAAGCTTTGCTTCTTTGCAAAAGAAGAACTTTGTTTCTTTCCGAAAGAAAAGGCTTCTGCTTTTTTAAAAAAGTTTTATAAAAGTGTCCTTTAGGACGAAGTAGAGTCGTTGTCGCGAATTTCTTTGCGTTTGATCTTGCCGCTGAACGTTTTCGGCAATTCGTCGACAAAGTCCACGATACGCGGATACTTATAAGGAGCGGTGGCGTGCTTAACATGCTCCTGCAATTCCTTTTTGAGTTCTTCCGATGGAGAATATCCCTTGGCAAGTACAACCGTTGCCTTGACAATCTGCCCACGGATTGGGTCAGGCACAGCGGTGATAGCCGCTTCCAGAACAGCCGGATGCTCCAATAGAGCGCTTTCTACCTCAAACGGCCCGATACGGTAGCCGGAACTTTTAATAACATCGTCGGTACGCCCGACAAACCAATAATAACCGTCCTCATCACGCCACGCAACGTCACCGGTATGATAGTCCGTCCCGTTTTCCCAGACCTCCAGCGTTTTATCCCTATCCTGATAAAATCCGCAGAACAGCCCCAAAGCCGGATTATCGAGCGGGGTGTGGACAACGATTTCGCCTTCTTCCCCAACCTCGCATTCCTGTCCTTCATTGTTGATCAGATGAATGTCATAGACCGGATTGGGTTTGCCCATAGACCCGATACGCGGTTCAAAGAATTTAAAGTTAGCAAGCATGACGGCGCTTTCCGATTGACCGAACCCTTCATGAAGCTTATGCCCTGTCATGCGTAAAAACTGGTTAAATACTTCCGGGCTGAGCGGTTCACCGGCGTTGCAGCAATGCTGGATAGAGGACAAATCATACTTGGTAAGGTCTTCCTTAATAAAGAACCGGTATATCGTGGGCGGCGCGCAGAAGGTGGTAATCCTGTACTTTTCCAGCACTTCCAGCATTTCATGGGGGATAAATTTATCATAGTCGTATACAAAAATAGTAGCGCCCGCAATCCATTGCCCGTAAATCTTGCCCCAGGCGCATTTGGCCCATCCGGAATCTGCGACAGAAAGATGAAGCCCGTCGTCAACGACATTCTGCCAGAATTTAGCCGTGACAATATGCCCCAGCGGATAGACATTGTTATGGACAACCATTTTGGGAAACCCTGTCGTACCCGAGGTAAAGTACATGAGCATCAAATCTTTATTTTGCGTTGCTTCCTGTCCGGTCGGGCGCGGGAACACATCGCTTGCGGTTTTCATTTCTTCCTCATAAGAAATCCAGCCGTCGCGCTGTGCGCCGACATAGATTTTCGTCTCAAGAGTAGGTGATTCGGCCTGTGCCTCGTCGGCGTACTGTGCCACATCGGAATCGCATGTAGCAACAATCATCTTAATGCCGGCGGCATTATTGCGATAAACCAGATCCTTGGTACATAGCATATGGGTCGCCGGAATCGCAATCGCGCCGATTTTGTGCAGTGCCACCAGGCAAATCCAAAACTCATATTTCCGTTTGAGCACCAGCATGACCCTGTCGCCTTTTTGAATACCATGCTTTTTGAACATGTTTGCGGCCTGATTGCTCAGCTTGCTCATTTCCAGAAAGGTAAACTCCGCTTCATTGCCGTGGATATCGCACCATTTGAGTGCCATTTTGTCCGGTACAAGGCGCGCGTATTCGTCAACGATATCGAAACCGAAATTGAAATTTTCCGGAACCTTTATTTTAAAATTTTCTTTGAAATCTTCATAAGAAGAGAACTCTGTTTCACAGAATCTGTCTAATAAATTCATAATAATAACCCCGCTTTTCGTTTATGTTCGTCGTTATGCATCAGAGAGTGGACCCCGATTTGCCCTGTATTTAGAAAGAACCCCGCCTTTCCGAATTGGTATTCTGGTAAGGCTCCAATCGTGCTGCACTTTCTTATTCCTATGCAATGACAATTGCAATAAATTTTGCCGGTTTGTCGCCTACCGACTGCATCCCATGCGGATGGTCAGAATTAAAATAAAGGGTATCGCCTTCATTTAAAATCAATTCTTTACCCTCAATGACAACTTTCATGGTTCCTTCCACGACATAATCCATTTCCTGCCCCGGATGCGAACTAAGACGGATTTCGTCTCCTTCGCTGCTCGGCGGCACTGTTACCATAAATGGTTCAATCTTTTTCTGAGCAAAATTATACGCCAGACTCTGATAGATGTATTCTTTGCGGCGTTCGACTCCATATCCTTTGCCGGCGCGTACCAGAGAATAGGTATGCAGCTTCGGTGAAGCGCCAGTCAGGATCTCCGACATTTCTACGTTAAACAGCTGCGAAATTTCGGACAAAACGCTGATCGGGATTTCGACCTCCCCGTTTTCATAGGATTTATACACATTGACGCCCAAATGAAGGTCATTTGCCATTTTCTCGACGGATATGCCGGAAATTTCCCGCAGTTCCTTGATCCTTTTTGAAATATTAATAATCAATTCTGTCATGGAGGTTCCCTCTTTTCTTTCCTAAATTTAATTATTTTTTTATTATATCACGGTTTCTCCGAGAGCAGCGGCATCAGCAAAAAGATTCTATGCCAGATAAAGGCATTGCGCGAGCTGGGACATAGAGTGAACGTCTGCACATATGACATGAATAAAAACCGACACCGGGTGCGCATGATGGATGAAGAGATTATAGAAGATTATGGCACGGGAAAATGGGCAGCCGTCAGGAAAAGGATTTCATACGATGGCATCTACCGCTATGCCGTTACTCAGGAGGTCAACATGATTTATGTGCGTTCGTTTCACAATGCCAATCCGTTTACGGTCCGCCTGTTCTACCGGTTGCAGAAAGCCGGAATAAAGATTGCAATGGAAATCCCCACCTATCCATACGATTCAGAGTATAAAGGCTTTCCGTTCTTCACCCGATGCGGATTACAAATAGACAGACTCTTCCGCAAGACGTTGGCAAAGCGAGTCAACGGTATTGTCACATTTTCAGACGAAAAAACGATATTCGGCCAACGCACTGTCAGGATATCCAACGGGGTGGATTTCGATACTGTTCCACTCCGAAAGACAATAAACAATAATTCATCCCCTACTCTCCATTTAATAGGAGTTGCGGAAGTCCACTACTGGCACGGCTACGACCGACTGATACACGGACTAGGAGAGTATTACCGACAGTATCACGACAAAGAAATTTATTTCCATATTGTAGGCGGAGTATGGAAATCAGAAATGTATCATTCGCAACACGCTCCGGGTTTTCATGAACTCATTACCCACTATCACATCGAGAAACAAGTCATTTTTCACGGACAGAAAATGGGAAAAGAGTTGGATGAACTATTCGACCTGGCAGACTTTGCCATCGGTAGTCTGGCACGCCACCGCAGCCACATCGATAAAATAAAGACACTCAAAAACAGGGAGTATGCAGCTCGCGGCATACCGTTCATCTATTCGGAAACGGATGAGGATTTTGACCGTATGCCTTACATTCTCAAAGCACCTGCCGATGAAAGTGCCATCGATATCACAAAGATTATCCGGTTCTGCTCAACTCTCGATATTCCACCGAAACAAATAAGAAACTCCATCTACCATCTATCTTGGAAAAATCAAATGGAAAAGGTGATAAAAGAGTTATAAAAATTTTAATATCAAAGATAAAAAACTTACATTTGTCAAACAACATACAAGAAGGGGCAGTATGGATAGAAAACCGGTTATCGTTTATTGTACGCCGTCTCTTTATATTCCCGGAGGAATAGAAAGAGTCTTAACAACAAAGGCTAATTATCTGGCAGATGTAGCGGGATATACAGTCTACATCATTTTGACAGATGGTCAAGATAAATCACCTTATTATCCGTTGTCTTCTCAAATACGACTCATCCAACTGGGCATTGAGTTTGAAGAGCTATGGGGGTTGCCTTTGTACAAAAAAATAATAGTATACCTCCAAAAACAACGCATATATAAATGTAAACTGAGAAATGTCTTGTTCAGCATTAAGCCCGATATTACCGTCTCTTTGATGCGAAGGGAAATAAATTTCATCACTTCCATAAAGGATGGCAGCAAGAAAGTGGGCGAACTGCATATCAATAAAAAGAATTATCGCAACTTTAAAACAGAGACCAACAACTTCTTCAAAAAAATGCTCTCTACTTTTTGGAGTAAACAATTAATTCATAAATTACAAAAGCTCGATCAATTCATTGTTCTTACTCAAGAAGATAAAGAAGATTGGAAAGAAGTAAAAAAAATCAGTGTCATTCCTAATCCTTTACCATTTTACCCGGAAACCTTTTCACAATGTACACAGAAAAATGTCATTGCTGTTGGTCGGTTCTCGCATGAAAAAGGATTTGACTTATTAGCACAAGCTTGGAAAATCGTCTGCCGGAAACATAACGACTGGCATTTGCAATTATACGGAGGAGGAGATAAAACTTCCTTATACAAACTAATATTACAATTAAATATTACCGACAGTTTTCAAATAAACGAAGCGACTACCGATATTTTGAAAAAATATACTGAGAGTTCTATTTATATACTAAGTTCACGTTTTGAAGGCTTCGGAATGAGTATCGCAGAAGCAATGTCCTGCGGAATTCCTGTAGTTTCTTTTAACTGTCCGTGTGGACCTCGCTATATTATTCGAGATGGAGAAGATGGTATCTTAGTAGAAAACGGGAATGTGGAGCAATTGGCGGATAAAATATGCTATTTAATTGAAAATGAACACAGAAGAAAAGAAATGGGACGCAAAGCGCATATCAATATAAAAAGATTTGAAACAGAGCAGATTATGTCTCAATGGATAAAGCTGTTTGAAGAATTATTAAGAATATAGAGAGTCATGAAATGGTATACCGATTATTTATCCGCATATGAAAAGCCATACAGTGAGTTGCCTCCCCCACTCACCAACAGAGTCAAAAAAAGAATCAGAGAGTTGAAACATCCCAATCCTTTGGTTTCAGTGGTGGCTATCGCTCATAATGAAGGAAACAGAATTTTCTCTTGCCTATGGTCAATATGCGAAAACAACTGTCACTTTCCCATAGAAATCATAGTCGTCAACAACCATTCTACAGATAATACGGAAAGTATATTGAAGAAACTAGGTGTGACTTATTATAATGAAGAACAGAAAGGACCCGGATTTGCCCGACAATGCGGACTGAATCATGCCAAAGGAAAATATTGTGTTTGCATTGATTCGGACACGATGTATCCTCCTCTCTATATCACAACAATGACAAAAGCATTGCAACAAAAAGGAGTCATGGCAGCGTATGCCCTTTGGAGTTTCCTTCCCGACAAACATTATTCACAAACAGGACTTTTTTTCTATGAAAAACTGCGTGATGTTTATTTCAACATACAGCATCTACGAAGACCTGAACTCAATGTACGAGGAATGGTCTTTGCTTTTCAAACAGACACAGCACACAAAGTAGGTTTCAGAACCGACATCATTCGTGGCGAGGATGGTTCGCTGGCATTGGGACTGAAAAAATACGGAAAAATAAAATTTGTCAGAAGCCGTAAAGCACGTGCTGTCACAGGCTATGGCACTATCTCTGCCGATGGTTCACTTTTCAACAGCTTTTGGAAGAGGACGGTCAAAGGAATTAACAATTTTACCTCTTTGTTTCATTACAAAGAAAAATATGAAGACGAGGATTCAAACTTGATAAAATAATCAATACATGAAAATAGCAATAGAAGCTCAAAGAATATTTAGGAAAGAAAAGCACGGCATGGACTATGTAGCCCTTGAAACCATAAGAGAAATACAGAAAATCGACCGCCAAAATGAATATTTCATCTTGGTGAGTCCGGGAGAAGACAGGTGTCTGCAGGAGTCGGACAATATGCATATCGTACAGATAGATTACCCATCTTACCCTTTGTGGGAGCAAATCGGACTGCCGTCAACCCTGAAAAAGATACAGCCTGACTTGTTGCATTGCACCGGCAATACAGCTCCCTTGTGGTGTCATACCCCACTGATACTAACCCTGCATGATATTATTTTTCTTGAGCCGAAGCAAGGTAAGAACCAATCTGTATATCAGAAATTAGGACGATGTTACAGAAGGTTCGTAGTTCCCCGAATCTTGAATAAATGTAGAAAGATCATTACCGTATCTAATTTTGAGAGGGAGCATATCTGCAAATTCCTACATTTGGAACCGAAAAAGATAACCACTGTGTATAATGGCTATTCTTCGCATTTCAGGCCCATCACGGAATATCAAGCCGTGACACAAAAATACATCGGAACGAAACATTATTTTTTCTTTCTCGGCAATACCGACCCCAAAAAGAATACAGCAAGAATACTACAAGCCTATCGGCACTATCTGAACACTTCGTCTCAACCCCTACCGCTTCTCATTGCTGATTTAAAAGAAGAAGTTATTAATAATTACTTACGTACATACGGTCTGACGGATATCAAATCCATGCTTTATTACCCGGGTTATATCCCTAACAAGGATTTGCCTGCCTTGTATAGCGGGGCTACTGCATTCATTTATACTTCGTTACGCGAAAGTTTCGGTATCCCTATCTTGGAAGCTATGGCATGTGGTACACCTGTTATCACCTCACAAACCTCTGCTATGCCCGAAATTGCCGGAAAGGATGCTATCTTGGTAAATCCTTACAATCCAGAAGAAATAGCTCAGGCTATGGTACGGCTGGAAGAAGACCCCGAATACCGTCATTCACTGTCACAATATGGTTTGAGAAGGGTACAGCAGTTTTCTTGGAAAAAAACTGCGCTTAAAACATTAGAATTATATAATGAAATAATACAACAATGAATACACTTGAAATCATATTCTTTATTCTTCTGTCCATCGTTTTCTATACTTATATAGGATACGGAATCATACTTTGGATATTAGTCAGAATAAAACGGATTTTTATAAAAGAAAAGAGTTATCATACGATGGAAGAACTTCCCGAAGTAACTCTCTTCATCACAGCCTACAATGAAGAACAGGTGGTAGAGAAGAAAATGCAAAATTGCCGCGAACTGGATTATCCCAAAGAGAAGTTCCAAATAGTATGGGTAACGGACGGAAGTTGTGATGCCACCAATAAAAAACTGAAAGCATATCCCGATGCAACTGTGTACTATTCTGCCGAACGGAAAGGAAAAACTGCAGCCATGAACCGCGGAATAAAATTTGTCACTACTCCGATTGTGATTTTTACGGATGCCAATACTTCTATTAACTCCCAATCGATCCGCGAAATGGTACGTTACTTCAATAACCCGAAGGTGGGATGTGTGGCGGGAGAAAAGCGCATCAATATGCACACCAAGGATGAAGCAGCAGTGGGAGGTGAAGGAATGTACTGGAAATATGAATCTTTTCTGAAAAAATTAGACTCACAACTCCATTCTGCCGTAGGCGCAGCAGGAGAATTATTCGCCATTCGCACTTCCTTATACGAACAAATGCCCAATGATACGCTATTGGATGACTTTATCCTTTCCTTAAAAATCGCCATGAAAAAATATATTATTGCATATTGTAACAAAGCATACGCCATGGAAAACGGTTCGGCAAACATGAAAGAGGAAGAAAAAAGAAAAGTACGCATTGCAGCAGGAGGAATTCAAGCCATTTATCGGTTACGAAAGCTACTCAATCCATTCCGTTATGGAATACTCAGCTTTCAATATGTATCTCATCGCGTACTAAGATGGTCCATCACACCAATTGCCTTGTTTTTGCTCGTACCTCTGAATGTATTATTAATCATTTACAATGAGCATTCCCGCTTCTATATCATACTCTTGGTTCTGCAATTATTATTTTATGCAGGAGGGAGCTATGGATATTATTTATCCACAAAATCAGTAAAAAACAAATTGCTCTATATTCCTTATTACTTTCTGTTCATGAATATAAATGTCATTAAAGGCTTTTTCTATTTCATAAGAAAAAACAAAAATGACGGTACTTGGGAAAAGGTACGCAGAGCCGTATGATTACCCCAAATATGAATGTATCATTTCGCGAAGTTTGGCTGCCATAACAGGCTTTGCCATATAGTTATTACATCCGGCAAGATATGCCTTTTCACGGTCACTGTCGTATGCATTAGCAGTAAGAGCTATAATAACAATCTCTTCATTGAATGTACGAATCACTTTAGTAGCTTCCAAACCATCCATTACGGGCATCTTTATATCCATAAGTATCAGGTCCGGATGCTCTGCACGACATATTTCAACAGCCTCTGCACCGTTAAAAGCACGGAGTATTTCATAATCCCTCCGCAAGATAATAGACAGTAAAAGGAAATTACTTTCCGTATCTTCTGCAACTAATATTTTTTTCATCTCACTATTTTGCTTGTTTCTCCATGCAAAATTACGATATAAAATGATATAAGCAATATTTTTTTTGTATATTTGCTGAGATTAATAAAAACATTACGACTTAATATTAAGTTGAGTACCGTAAGATTGATATGAAGGCTTCTAACAAAATATTACACGAAAAACAGTATGCCGAAAGAATCCTAGAGATTACCGGCGATACAATGTTCTTTGTATACAAAGACGGGACCTGTCTTGACTTTAAGCCTAACCGACCAGACTTCTATATCAAAGAGGAAGAAGTGGTAGGCAAAAATATTTTTTCATATTTCCCTTTGGAGACAGCTCGGAAAATGCACAAGGAATTTAAAAAAGTCATTGATGGAAAGGTGTCGTCCTCGGCAGAAAACTATAAGCTCATTCTGGGAGAAGAAGTGAAATATTATAAATGCATTATTTCGAAATTTAATGAAGACCATCTGATATTTCAATATCGAGACATTACGGGGCGCAGTGTAGTAAGGCTGAAACTGGAAAAGAAAATAAATGACTTACGTGAAGTAGAAAAAGCAGCCCATATCGGCCTGTGGACTTTTGACTCACTCACCCGAATTTTCACTTACTCAGGCTATACCCAGGTGTTTTGTGATAATGAAGAAGAAAAAACAATTACTTTTGATGAATATATCACCTATATCCATCCCGAAGATAAGACAAGAGTTGAAAATTGGATAGAGAATTATTTGCATGGAAAAGAAAGTCAAGATACCATTTCATATAAATTGCTGATAAATGGCAAGATTGTAGACATGCGACTAAAAATCTATAATCGGGAAGTATATACCAACCGTATTTTGCTGGAAGGATATATACAGAATACATCGGAAATAGTATGGAAAGCTGAGCGTTCCAATCAACTAAAATCAGCGTTTCTTGCCAATATGAGTCATGAAATACGTACCCCGCTGAATGCCATTTTAGGATTTTCACGTATTATTGCCGAGACAGACAACTCCGAAGAAAGATTACAATATTATGATATTGTAGAGAAGAACAATATGCGCTTGCAAGAGCTGATTAACGAAATTCTGGACTTATCAAAGATAGAATCCGGAATGATGGAGTTCAACTATGCGCCTGTCAATCTCTATAAATTATGCGATGATGTTAAAAATACTTATCGCTTCCGTTGTCAAAGCGGAGTAGATTTGATTTTCGAACAGTCAGACCGTTCTCTTTACATATCTACCGATAGAAACCGGCTCTTCCAGATATTCTCCAACTTAATAGGCAATGCCACTAAATTTACTCAAAAAGGACATATCAGTTTTGGATATAAAAAGGTGGACAACCAGATTATTTTTCATGTGACCGACACCGGCACCGGTATTCCGGCCGAAAAGCTTCCCAAGATATTCGACCGTTTTATGATGGCCAATGACAATGTTGCCGGTACAGGACTGGGACTTTCCATCAGCAAAATAATTGCCGAGAAACTAGGAGGAAAAATTTGGGTAAACTCCAAACCGGGGAAAGGGACGACATTTACATTCACCATCCCCTATATATCTGTCAACGGCGAAGTAAAAAGAGAAAGTCATACTTTCACACGCTACACAAACAACAAAGAATCTACACATAAAGAGATTGTCATACTAGTAGCTGAAGACAACCAAAGTAATTATGACTTAATAGAAGCCATGATTGGTAAGACCTATAAGCTGGTACATGCCCTTGACGGTATGGAGGCCATCCAATTGTATGAAAAATATAGCCCCAACCTTATTCTCATGGACATAAAAATGCCTAACCTCGACGGTCTGGACGCCACACGCATCATCAGAGAAGTATCCCCCAAGATACCTGTTATTGCTGTTAGCGCCTACGCTTACGAAAAAGATAAAGCAGCCGCAATAGAAAGTGGATGCAATGAGTTTTTGACCAAACCCATATCTCCTGATTTATTAAAAGATACAATTAATAAATATTTAAAAAACACATAAATTATGGGAAGACTAGCCGTATACAAATTTGCATACCTTTTATCCATCATATTCACTCTTCTGATATTAGGATTATCCGTTTTCGCTTATTTTGCAGGAAGAATAGACCCAGAAAGCAATATGTTTGCAGCCTATATTGCATTTGGAAAGCCTATCTTAGTCATTATCAATATCTTGTTATTTTTTTATTGGCTTGTCAGATTCAGGTATTGGGTATGGATTCCGCTACTTGGTTTATTGATAAATTACGGATATATTACTTCCATGTATCAAGTTTACAATTCGACCAAATATGCCAATGATACCCAACTGAAAATCGTGACTTATAATGTACATTCATTCGGAGGAGAAATCACCGGTTTCTCGGCTAAAGAATTTGCTGACATCCTGAACAAAGAAGGAGTAGACGTACTATGCTTTCAAGAGTACAGGGGCAACGGAGATTTCACCACCAAAGACTTATATAATACTTATTCCAAAAACTTTCCTTACTCATATCTCCCGGAAGGACGCGCGCAAGCTATTTATAGCCGCTACCCCATCAAACAGTCTCAGATTATTGAGTTTCCAAACACTAACAACGGAGCTATTTGGACAGATATAGATGTTAAAGGAATGACTATCAGGGTAATCAACGTGCATATGCAGACCACTAACCTTGACCGAATGCGTTCGAAAGCCGCACAAGCCAGAGAAGTAGGAGATGAAGAAAAAGAAAATCAAATTTATACACAGTTCACAGATAATATGGAAGCCAATATCATTCAACGCGCAAAACAAGCCAAAGATATCGCCTCATTGGTAAATGCCACCGAGACTCCAGTTATCTTATGCGGTGATTTCAATGATACTCCGGGAACATTTACTTACGAAACACTGAAAGGGAATCTGCAAGATGGTTTTCTTTCTGCCGGAGAAGGATATGGAGCTACTTATCGCGGGCTGCACAATCTGCTCAGAATCGATTACCTGTTCCACTCCCCTTCTTTATTGGCCCTCAAATATGGTACAATGTCATACGATATGAGTGACCATAACCCCGTTTATTTGGAAGTAGGACTCTAGTAAAAAACAACCTTCTTATAACTCATAATGCACCCCTCTATTTTAACCCTATATTGTGATAAATCAAAGCTAAAATAAAGGGATGCTCTTTTTTAAAGTTTTTTATCTATAAGATACTCGGCTTCTATCTTACGACCACTGTCATGCCTTCAACGGAACCGAAAAATAAAAGGTAGAACCTTTCCCCTCCTCCGATTCAAACCAAAGACGCCCTCCATTCTTAACGGCAAAATCAAGGCACAACAACAGTCCCAAACCGGAACCCTCCTCATTATTCGTGCCATATTTACTAAAGTGAGTCTCCGTATTCAACAACTTCCGCTGGTCCTCTTCACTCATCCCCTTTCCGCTATCCCTGACACTGACCACCACACTGTCGTCTACTATCCGGGCACCGACCACGATTTCAGAATCATTATAACTAAACTTAATCGCATTGCTCAATAAATTACGCATAATGGTCTTCATCATATCGATATCAGCATGAACCTCTATCTTATCATCTCCCAGATAACGCAATTTGATATTCTTTATGCCTGCCACCAGATTAAAAATCTCAATGACTGACGCAATATTCTCAACAATATTGAAATCCTGATACACCACATTCAATTTACCAATCTGACTTTTTGTCCACTTCAAAAGGTTATCCAACAAAGCAAACACATCCTCGGTACTTTGGTTGGCCATGCTCAACATCTGATACATTTCTTCTCCAATCTGAGAAGGAGGCAAACTCAGTATCAACATATTGAGTACCATTTTAATGGAACCCATAGGAGAACGCAGATCATGAGCAATCACAGAATAAAGCTTGTCTCGCCCCATGATTGTTTTGCGCAATTCTTCCGTTTGACGCAGAATAATTCTTTTTGCCGCCACCAGCGAAATCTGGTGAGTAACACGAATCACCAATTCTTCCTTATTGAAAGGCTTTGAAATAAAATCGTTCGCTCCCACCTTGAACCCTTTCACGATATCGGAAGTCGTGTTCAAAGCAGTCAGAAAAATAATAGGTATATTCTGAGTCACAGGATTCGCTTTCAGTTTCTCTGACACCTCAAAGCCATTCATTTCCGGCATCATAACATCTAACAGAATCAGATCCGGCTGCTTTTCGGCTGCCTGCACCAACGCGTCCTTACCATTATTTGCAGTAACGACCTTAAACTTCTCGTTTGTAAGCAATACCTTTAATAGCAACACATTAGAAACCACATCATCCACTACCAAGATGGTGTATTCCGAATGATCTATCACTACATTAACATCTGCTGTCATATTCGCCACTATTTAGAGAGAATTTGTTTAAAATAATTAATTACTTCTATCAACCCTTCCTCCAACCGTACGGTTGGTTTCCAGTCCAATTTTTCCTTTGCCAACGTAATATCAGGCCGACGCTGACGCGGATCGTCATAAGGAAGAGGTTGATAAACTATTTTTGACTTTGAGGCCGTCAGTTTCAACACCAATTGTGCCAGTTCCAACATAGAAAACTCACGCGGATTTCCAATATTCACCGGTCCCGTAAAGTCATCCCCCGTGGCCATCATACGCACCATTGCCTCAATCAAATCATCCACATATTGAAAGCTGCGGGTCTGCTTTCCGTCACCATAAATCGTGATATCTTTATTCTGCAAGGCTTGCACTACAAAGTTAGAAATAACACGCCCATCATCGGGCAACATATGGGGACCATATGTATTGAATATTCGCACTATTTTTATCTTCACCCGGTGCTGGCGATAATAATCCATACACAATGTTTCGGCACACCTTTTCCCTTCATCATAACAAGAACGGTAACCGATAGGATTCACATTACCCCAGTCAGACTCCTGCTGCGGATGAGAAATCGGATCACCATACACTTCGCTTGTCGATGCCTGAAGCATACGTGCATTGTTTTTCTTTGCCAGTCCTAACATATTAAAAGTTCCGAAAACAGCAGTCTTTGCTGTTTTTATCGCATCATATTGATAATGAATGGGGGAAGCAGGGCATGCTAAATTATATATCTCATCCACATCCGCACAATACGGATTCACCACATCATGTTCCACCAACTCAAAACACGGATGTCCTATCAGATGCTTTATATTATCTTTGCTTCCGGTAAAAAAGTTATCAAGACAGATAACCCGGTTACCCTCGTTTATCAGACGCGTACAAAGATGCGAACCTATAAAGCCCGCACCGCCACTTACCAGGGCTTTCTTCATCCTTCTATCATTTATATTATATTTTCTTTCGTAAAGCAAAAATAAGCGATTAGTTCCATTCCTGCAAACTTTAAATACAATATTATTACTTATATTTGCAGGCATGATAGTTAATCCGACCAATAAATGAAAAAATATCCAACCATTATGAGCATAGCCGGCTCTGATTGCAGCGGAGGCGCCGGCATCCAGGCCGATCTGAAAACCATCTCGGCATTGGGCGCTTATGCAGCCACCGCCATCACCGCTATCACAGTTCAAAATACCACCGGCGTACGTGCCATCCACCCTGTACCCCCTGTTTTTGTACGCGGACAGATAGAAGCCGTCATGGACGACATACGTCCCGATGCCATAAAAATAGGAATGATAAATGACATTGAGATTGTAAAGGTTATCTCTGCCTGCCTGCACAAGTACCGACCCGCGTATGTGATTTTCGATCCCGTCATGGTATCTACCAGTGGGCACAAGCTGATAGAAGATGACGCCATTGCAGCCCTTACCGACAACTTAATACCCCTCACCTCCCTCATCACACCCAATCTGAGAGAAGCAGAAGTGTTGACAGGCCATCCTATTAATAATGTAGAAGAGATGAAATCGGCTGCCCTCGAGCTATTGAAATTCGGTTGCAAAGCCGTCCTCCTGAAAGGCGGTCACCTGGAAGGCGGACTAATGTGCGATGTGCTGCAGATAGCCGGAGAAAGTACTCCTCACCTGTTCACCTCCACCAAAATAGAGAGTCCGAACACCCACGGAACCGGTTGTACCCTCTCTTCCGCCATCGCCACATTCCTAGCTTTGGGTTATGTGATGCCGCAAGCAGTGGAACGTGCCAAGCGCTACGTCACCCATGGCATAGAGGCAGGGAAAGATATCCGCATCGGTGAAGGACACGGCCCTTTAAACCACTTTTATCATCCTGTCCCTATGAATATTAAGGAAGAATAGCACCTAGTTTCCAAAGAAATAATTACCTTTGCAACGTTTTTAAACCAAAAAAGGAAAAATATGAAAGCATTTGTATTCCCCGGACAGGGAGCACAGTTTGTAGGTA
>ERZ773194.3069-NODE-3069-length-14766-cov-3.638026_pt1 | contig 14766 bp, 14 predicted proteins | sample MGYA00511240_ERZ773194 | MGnify/ENA primary metagenome ERZ773194 (study PRJEB29015, sample SAMEA2737774) | human gut metagenome | biome: human gut; feature: human-associated habitat; material: faeces | place: China | collected 2012 ... | reverse complement strand
ACTTTTGCCAGACGGTAAAATGGCGTTTGCAGAACTGAAAGCGCCTGGGCAACAGCTGCGGCCATTGCAGGAACACAGAAAGCGGATGTTGGAGCGTCTCGGCTTTCTGGTTTATGTGATTGACTGCGCGGAACAGATTGGGGGGATATTAAGTGAAATACAATCCACATGAATACCAGACCTTTGTCACGGATTTTATTAAGACGCACCCTGTGTCCGCCGTCCTATTGGATATGGGGCTTGGCAAGACGGCCATTACTCTTACCGCCATCTTCGACCTTTGCCTTGATTCTTTCGAGGTAGCAAAGGTGCTGGTGATTGCGCCGCTGCGAGTCGCGCGGGACACATGGAGTGCGGAAATCCAAAAATGGGATCACCTAAAAGGCCTTACATATTCCATTGCGGTCGGGACAGAAACCGAGCGAATAGCGGCGCTTCAAAAACCTGCCAGCGTGTACATCATAAACCGTGAGAATGTACAGTGGCTTGTGGAGTCCAGCGGCCTGCCTTTCGATTATGATATGGTGGTTATCGATGAGCTGTCATCGTTTAAGAGCCACCAGGCAAAGCGGTTCAAAAGCCTTATGAAGGTTCGCCCTACAGTTAAACGCATTGTAGGGCTCACGGGTACCCCCTCCGCCAATGGACTTATGGATTTATGGGCGCAGTTTCGGATCCTGGACATGGGCAAACGTCTCGGCAGATTTATCACGCATTATCGGGACGAATTCTTTGTGCCGGACAAACGCAGCGGGCAGGTAGTTTTTTCTTACAAACCTAAAGATGGTGCAGATGAGGAGATTTACAGACGTATTTCAGACATTACCATTTCGATGAAAAGTGCCGACTACCTTCCTATGCCGGAATGTGTGACAAACGAGGTGAAAGTCCGGCTGTCCGAAAAGGAATGGAACATCTACAGCAAATTAAAGAAAGACCTCGTCCTCCAGATTGGCGGCAGGGAGATTGACGCCGGGAACGCTGCGGCATTGTCAAACAAGCTGTGTCAGATGGCGAACGGCGCGGTATATGACACGGATAAAAACATAATCGGCATCCATGACAGAAAACTGGACGCGCTGGAGGATTTGATAGAACAGGCAAACGGCAAACCGGTGCTGGTAGCGTATTGGTTCCGGCATGACCTTGAAAGGATCCGGAAACGGTTTGCTGTCCGGGAACTTCGGAGTTCCGTGGATATGGCAGACTGGAACAGCGGCAAAATCCCCGTTGCAGTTATCCATCCTGCCTCTGCCGGGCACGGGCTGAACCTGCAAGGCGGCGGCTCGACCCTGATTTGGTTTGGGCTGACCTGGAGCCTGGAACTATATCAGCAGACCAATGCCAGGCTGCTCCGGCAAGGACAAACTTCCGATACAGTGGTGATACACCATATCATTGCTGACGGTACGATTGATTTGCTTATATTAAAAGCGCTGCAAGTAAAAGAAACGTCTCAGAATAAATTGATAGATGCAGTAAAGTCGCAGATTGGAGGTGCTGCATGAGCGGATATGAATTGCTGGCAAATGCGATTATAGAACAGGCGGCAAAGGATTACAGGAATTTGCTTTATGCCTTGAAAATAAATAAAAACAATCGGTCAGCAAGGGCAAACAAAACCCACTTAGAAAAATTTTTTCATTCGGAGTGGTACCGGACGCTGTCCAACGTAAACGGTGCCATGCTGATTGCCAAACTGAAGGAGGAATGCGGAATATGACGGCAAAAGAATACTTATCCCAGGCATACCGGCTTGACCAGCGAATCAACAGCAAGCTGGAGCAAATCCGAACATTGAATGAACTAGCGGCAAAAACGACGTCTACGATTTCGGATATGCCGAAAAGCCCAAGCATGTCACAGTCAAAAATGGCTGATACCGTTGTAAAAATAGCAGATTTGAAAAACCAGATTGCCGAAGATATGGATAGGCTGATAGACATCAAGGTTCAGATTGCACACACGATCAAGGCCGTGGATCATGTGGAACTGCAGCTTTTATTAGAGCTTCGATATTTGTGCTATCATACCTGGGAGCAGATTGCAATTGAAATGAACTGCACCGTCCGCAATGTCCAACTACTGCATGGCAAGGCTTTAGAAAGAATAAAATTTATTTAAAAATTTCATGCTTTTTCACTATTTTTCACCCTGGCTGTTATGTTACTATATACTCAGCAAAGAATAAAATGTTTGCCTCGGCAGTAATTGCCGGGGCTTTCTTTATGCACGAAAGCGAGGTGACGTGTGTGCCATATAAACCTAAGCGGCCGTGTTCCCACCCCGGTTGTCCAAGGCTAACAGATGGGCGATTCTGCGAGGAACACGCCAAGGCAGAAAACAAACGATACGAGAAGTACGACAGAGACCCTGCGGCCAAGCGCAGGTACGGACGAACATGGAAGCGCATCCGTGACAGACACATAGCGCAGTACCCATTGTGTGAGATGTGCAGACAAAGCGGCAAGGTTACCCCCGCCGAGGAAGTACACCACATCAAACCGCTCTCACAAGGCGGGACACACGATGAGAACAATCTCATGAGTCTTTGCAAGGAGTGCCATTCTAAGATTACTGCGTGCGAGGGCGGCAGATGGACGCCGAAGCACAGACGGCAGGGGCGGTCTTAATCTCTGCAACCGCATCCCGTTTGAACGGGCGCCCCCCTTCGTGCGCAAAAATTTGTATTCAAACAGGGTATTAACCCCCGGTCAGAATTGAGGTGATTTTTTATGGCGAAGGACGGTACGGCAAGAGGCGGAGCAAGGCCGGGAACGGGACCGAAACGCAAGGCTCTGACAGAGAAAATCTCTGCAGGCAAGTCGGCCACGATTATCGGACTGCCTGATGCACCTGCCCTTGAAGGCGTGGATATGCCACCCGTCAAGGAATATGAAAGCGAAGCAGAAAAATGGTACAGACCTTTGTGCCGAGGAGGTTTTTGAAGAAACATGGGAGTGGCTGAAGAAGGTCGGCTGTACCGATTATGTAAATACGCAGCTTATCAATCAGTATGCCATGAGCGTGGCAAGACAGATACAATGCGAGCAGTGTATTTCTGAGTATGGGTTCTTAGCGAAGCATCCGACCACAGGGAATGCTATCGCAAGCCCGTATGTTTCTATGCTCCAGCAGTTCACTAAGCAGGTCAACCAGTCATGGTACCAGATTTATCAGATTGTGAGAGAGAACGCTTCGGTGGAATACACAGGAGCAACACCACAGGACGATTTGATGGAGCGGCTGCTCACCGCCCGGAAAGGAAAATAGGGGTACCCCAAAAAGTTCAAAGACTTTTTGGGGAGAGGACGAACACCGGAATAAATGAGATTTCGCCTTTAGGCGGAAACGAATGATATGGAGGTTGTGAGGACGATATGTTTGAGAAAGTAAATCCGAGCCACCCGGATAAGGTGGCGGACAGAATTGCGGGAGCCATTGTCGATCTGGCTTATACCGCAGAGGAGAATCCCAAGATCGCTGTGGAAGTTCTGCTCGGGCACGGCAAGTGTCAAATCATCATAGAAACCACGGCGCTCTTGGCAAAACCTCAAATTGTAAATATCGTACATCGTATCGCCGGCAGGCTGGATACAGATATTGTTATCACCCCGCAGGATAAACACCTGACAGACAACCAGGCAAACGAGCTGCGCTGCGGCGATAACGGTATTTTCAAAGGCATGCCGCTGACTGACGAGCAAATGCAGCTGTCGAAAATTGCTCATGATATTTATGAATTGTATCCCTATGATGGGAAATACATTATAGACGGCGACAGGCTGATTATTTGTCAAAGCAACGCAATGACAAAAGATTTAAAACGCCTTTACTCAAATGCGGAAATCAATCCCCTCGGATATTGGACGGGCGGAACAAACGTTGACACGGGTGCGGCGAACCGTAAGCTCGGCTCCGACATGGCTGATTCTGTCACGGGCGGCGGGCTGCACGGCAAAGATTTATCCAAAGCGGATGTGTCGGTCAATATCTATGCGTTTCTAAAAGCGCAAAGAACAGACATGCCTGTGGAGCTTGCCTGTGCCATTGGGGATAAGACTGTGGACGGCATTCCTTACGGGGAGATCGTGGAAACCGCACGTAGATACATTAAGCGGCTTGGCGGCTTTGAAAAATTTGCAGAATGGGGGCTGGTGCGATGAAAACAACAACCGAGATGCAGCTTGTCCCGATTGCCAAGCTGGTGCCCTATGTGAACAATGCACGCACCCATTCCCCGGAGCAGATCACCAAACTGCGCTCGTCCCTTCGGGAGTTCGGCTTTATCAATCCCGTCATCATAGACCGGGATTTCAATGTGATCGCCGGACATGGCAGAATCCTGGCGGCTAAGGAGGAAGGCATCAAAGAAGTACCCTGTGTGTTTGCCGACCATCTCACCGAGGCGCAGAAAAAAGCTTACATCATTGCGGACAACCGCATGGCGATGGATGCCGGATGGGACGAGGAACTTCTGCGGGTGGAGATCGAGTCTTTGCAGGGCATGGACTTTGATCCCTTGCTCACGGGGTTTGACGAGAAGGAGCTGGCTACGCTGTTTGGCGCAGATGATGATGCGCAAGAAGATGCTTTCGATGTAGACGCCGAATTAGAAAAACCCTGTTTTTCTAAAGCGGGAGACATCTGGAAACTCGGAAAACATACGGTTATATGCGGAGATTCCACTGATCCGGAAACTTTTCAGGCTCTCCTTGGAGATACAAAAGTAAATCTGGTCTGCACGGACGCTCCGTATTTTGTTAACCTGGAAAATCAATCCGGGAGAATCGCGAACGACAATCTGGAAGATACCCAGGCTTACGAGTTTCTGATGAAGGCGTTTACAAACTTTAAGGATGCTATGGCTCTGGATGCTTCCATCTACGAGTTCTATGCCACGATGAAGGCGCGCGTGTTTTACGATGCCTTTGAGGACGCTGGATTCAAGGTTGGCGCCGGACTGATCTGGAAAAAGCCGAGAGCGCCGCTTATGCGCACCGACTGGAAGTTCAATATGGAACCGATCATCTTCGGCTGGCGTAAGGATGGAAAACACAAGTGGTATGGAGATCAGAAACAGAAAGCTGTCTTTGAATTTGACGGGATCAAAAATTCCAAAGAGGACGGGTATGGGCATCCCTCCAGCAAACCTGTTCCCCTCATTGCGTATCTGATACAGCAAAGCACACAGGTGAATGGAATTGTGCTTGATGGATTTTTGGGATCTGCTTCTACGCTGATTGCCTGCGACCAAATCGGCAGACTCTGTTATGGTGTGGAACTGGAACCGAAGTTTGTGGATGTAGCTGTCAGGCGGTATTTGAGCCTACACAATGAAAGCGCGGACGATGTGCTGCTCATCCGCGGCGGTAAAGAGTATACCTACGAACAGGCTCTTGATATGATGGAGGTGACTGACGATGAGTAATGTAAAATATACATTTTCAAAAGATGGTCAGACAGCATATGGAGAAATGCCGGATGGCTCTGTTTTTATGATTGATTCGGATAGGCTTCCAGAGGTATCTGATATAAATTTTTACTTGTGTCGTAAGGGATACGGACAGGAGTATCCAATGGATTGCAATGGGCGCGCACTTCATTCTCACTTATTTCCACATAGGGATGGATATGAAGTTGACCATATCAATCTGAACACGCTGGATAATCGCAGACGGAATATCCGCTATTGCACACATCAGCAGAATCAGATAAATCAGCCTCTCCAGAAAAATAACACCTCCGGTGTCTCTGGTGTCAGTTGGTATCCGCCAAGACACAAATTCAGAGCAAGAATAAAGATAGGGCAACATGAGATTCATCTTGGTTATTATGAAACTTTCTTGGAAGCTGTGCAGGCACGTAATGTAGGAATGAAGTGTATGTTTGGCGAATATGGCCGCTATAACGATGTCCCACCTGCTCCGAAATGGATACGAAAATTTGTAATTGATAAGTGTAGACGCTTTGCAGAGCTATCGGTTTGCAGAGCGTTTTTGTTTCCTGAATCGTATAGTGGCAAAGACGAGGAGGTCGCAGATGGAGCAGAATAAATTGACCCTCGGCAGCCTGTTTGACGGCTCCGGCGGATTCCCCCTGGGCGGCTTGCTCTCCGGCATTACCCCTGTGTGGGCTTCGGAAGTTGAACCTTTCCCAATCAGGGTTACGACAAAAAGAATGCCCTGGCTAAAACACTATGGCGACGTTTCAAAGATGGACGGCACAAAAATCGAGCCGGTGGATATCATCACCTTCGGCTCACCCTGCCAGGACATGAGCATCGCAGGCCGGCGGGAGGGCTTGGACGGCTCCCGCTCCAGCCTGTTCTATGAAGCCGCCCGAATCGTAAAAGAAATGAGGTGTGCAACCAATGGCAGATATCCAAGATACATCGTCTGGGAGAACGTCCCAGGCGCGTTCAGTTCCAACAAGGGCGCAGACTTCCAGTCCGTCCTCGAAGAAATCTGCTCGGTCAAAGGATACAAAATTCATTCTGCTCGACCTGAGAGGTGGCCAAAAGCCGGAGAGATCGTGGCAGACGATTTCTCTCTCGCATGGCGGGTATTTGACGCGCAATACTGGGGAGTTCCCCAACGCAGAAAACGCATCTACCTTGTCGCAGATTTTGCAGGCGGGAGTGCCGGAAAAATACTATTTGAGTCCGAAGGCGTGTCTGGGTATACTCCGCAGGGCTTCCGTGCGTGGCAAGGAGCTGCCGGAACTTTTGAGGAAGGCGCTGGAGCGGCAGACCGCGTCTGCTTAAACGACCAGGGTGGCAGCCGCATGGATGTTACGGAGGACGTGACAGCAACGCTCCGTGCGGAAAACCATGGGCATCCGCCCTGTGTGATGAGTTCCGCCGGATTCTGCACCGAGCATTCTGCAAAGGCAGGGGGCATCGGATATGAGGAGGAAACCTCACCTACGCTCCGTGCCGGTACGGTGCCGGCTGCAGTATATGAGAACCATAGCCAGGACACCAGATACACCGGCCCGCTGGAGACAGCTCCCACGGTCAACGCCACCTACGGCATGGGTGGGAACAACCAGCCCTTTGTGGTGGAGACACCCAAGACGCTGAAGATACGCTCCGGCTGTGAGGGCGGCGGCAAGGGTGCGCTGATCCAGGATAATAAATCTGCCACGCTGGGCTGTAACAATGACCAGACGGTGTTTGTACCGAAGGTTTACGGCATCTGCTCCAAACAGAGCCATTCCATGTTGTCGGACAATCCTAAAAGCGGTTTTTACGAAGCGGACACTTCCCGGTGTCTGGATGCGAACGGCGGCAATCCTTCCTGCAACCAGGGCGGAATGGCCGTGGTTGCGGTGCAGGGTTCCATGATCGGTAGGGCTGACAAGAACGGTCCCCAAGGCAGCGGCGTAAATGAGGATGTGTCCTTTACGCTGGACACCGCCGATCGTCATGTGGTAGCCTACGGCATTGACCGTGCAGCATATAACATGGGTAAAAATGCGAAGTTTGGAATTACTATTGAGGAAGAATTGGAGCCTACTGTAGTCGCCAAAGGACCGGGTGCTGTAGCTTACTGCATGACAGCTGATTCCTATACACGGGTACTGAAAGAACAATCCCCGACCCTGATGGCGAGGGATTATAAAGACCCGCCTGTCGTGAACGAGATCGAGCTGGAGTATGTCATCCGCAGACTGACACCCACCGAATGTGCCAGACTGCAGGGGTTCCCGGACTGGTGGTGTTCCGGGCTGGAAACAGACGATCCTTCTGAGGCTGATATAGAGTTCTGGACAGAGGTGTTTGAGACACACCGCTCTGTCATGGGGACTTCCTCAAAGCCTAAGAGCCGAAACCAAATCGTCAAGTGGCTGAAAAATCCACACTCCGATTCAGCAGAATACAAAATGTGGGGCAACGGCGTGGCTCTGCCCTGCGTATTCTTTGTGCTTTCCGGGATCGTATGGGCCGCTGAAAATCCCGACAATTCCTAACCGCAATTTTTGTGTAAAATACAGCTTGCTATCGTGTGCCTTCAGAGGTAATATGTGTACTACCGAAAGGGAAAACAAAGCACGACGGAGGCATAAAAAATGAACGAAAAGCTGAGAAACAAAATCGAAGAAATGAAAAAGCAGACCATAGGCGTTGAGGTTGAGATGAACAATATTACAAGAAATAAGGCGGCAAAGATTGCAGCCGAGTATTTCGAAACAGAAAGGTATGAAAACACAGCGAGCCGAAACGGTTACTGCACCTGGTCAGCCTGGGACGCGCAAGGGCGGGAATGGAAATTCCAAAAGGACGTCAGCATAGCAGGGATTGACGATGAAAAATGTGAAATGGTAACGCCGATCCTGACCTACAGCGATATGGAAACCCTGCAGGAACTGATTCGGCAGTTAAGGCGGGTAGGAGCAAAAAGCGATGCTACAAGAGGCTGCGGCGTCCACATACACATCGGGGCAAAAGGGCACACGCCGCAAACGCTCCGCAACCTTGCAAACATTATGGCAAGCCATGAAAGCCTTCTGGCTGAGAGCCTGAAACTTGACCGCCGCAGGATGAGCCAGTATTGCCGGACGGTAAACCCCGCTTTTCTGGAACGTTTAAACCGCAGAAAGCCGAGAACCATGCCGGCGCTGGCAAACATTTGGTACGAAAGCCACGACGCCAATTACGGCAGGAGCCAGCACTACAACGAAAGCCGGTACCACATGTTAAACCTCCATGCAACCTTTACCAAGGGGACGGTTGAATTCCGGCTTTTCCAATTTGACGCGCCGGCGGGCGGCAAACAAAACGGACTGCATGCCGGACAACTGAAAAGCTACATCCAGCTTTGCCTTGCCCTTTCCCAAATGGCAAAAACACTGCGTTCGGCAAACCCCAGGCCACAGCAAAACGAAAATCCCAAATACGCAATGCGGACATGGCTTTTGCGCCTCGGCTTCATTGGCGAGGAATTTGCCACCGCAAGAGACATCCTTACCAGGAACCTCAGAGGGGACGCAGCTTTCCGGCACGGCAGAGCCGCCGCTTGAAGGAATTAGGTTAAACGCCCTGCCCCAGACCGCTTAGGCGGTCTTAAGGCGGTAGAAGGGTAATCCCTTCGGAAAGGATGAATTGAATATGGAAAAGAGATATTACTTAGCTTACGGCAGCAATTTGAATGTCTGGCAGATGAAACACCGCTGCCCGTCAGCGCGGATCATCGGGACAGCTGAAATCAAGGATTATCGGCTGCTGTTCAAAGGCAGTCTGACAGGGTCTTACCTTACAATTGAAAAACATCAAGGCAGCGTTGTGCCTGTCGGCGTGTGGGAAGTTTCAGCGAAAGACGAACAGCAGCTTGACATTTATGAAGGGTATCCGGCTTTCTATTACAAAAAGGAACTGCGGCTCAAGGTCAAGGAGATGAGAACCGGACAGGTACGGAACAGAAAGGCATTTGTGTACATTATGCATGAGGACAGGCCGTTTGGACTGCCGTCCGCTTACTATGTCAGAACTTGCCTGCAAGGGTATATGGATTTTAAATTTGATAAAATGTTTCTGGAACAGGCGCTTGCCGATACGAAAGAAGGGATAGAATATGAAAGAGAATTATATAACTGAAAAAATATGCCCCAAATGCGGCCAAACCTACCGTGAGCCGCCAGCGCTTTCCAGAGAGGACAACGAAACCCTTATCTGCCCGGACTGCGGGACGCGGGAAGCGCTCCAAAGCCTTGGCGTGGTGCCGCTTGAGCAAGAGAAAATCCTTGCCGCCATTCATCGCAGCGCAGAAAGGGCATAACGGGAACCGGGCCGAAAGGCCCTATTCCCTTATACAGCCGCAGGGCTGTTTTTTTATTGTGTTTTGCAGGAGGTGTTTTCAAATAAAAAAATTAAAAAAGTACAAACCGACAAAATTTATGGCGGCAGACTCCTGCTATAACCAACCGGCGGCAGACTATGCGGTCAATTTTATCGAATGCCTCTGCCACACCAAAGGCACATGGGCAGGGAAACCGTTCGAACTGATCGACTGGCAGGAGCAAATCATCCGCGATATATTCGGTATCCTGAAACCGAACGGTTACCGGCAGTTTAATACAGCATATGTGGAAATCCCAAAGAAGATGGGCAAATCGGAGCTTGCGGCTGCGGTTGCCCTGCTGCTTTGCTGCGGCGACGGCGAGGAACGTGCCGAGGTCTACGGCTGCGCCGCCGACCGCCAGCAGGCGTCCATCGTTTTCGAGGTGGCGGCGGACATGGTACGGATGTGCCCGGCGCTATCCAAACGGGTAAAAATCCTTACCGCTGCAAAGCGGATTGTTTACGCGCCGACAAACAGTTTCTATCAGGTGCTGTCGGCAGAGGCGTACAGTAAGCACGGTTTCAATATCCACGGCGTAGTATTTGACGAGCTTCATACCCAGCCCAACCGCAAGCTGTTTGACGTTATGACAAAAGGCTCCGGTGACGCAAGGATGCAGCCGCTGTATTTTCTCATTACCACTGCCGGAACGGATACGCATTCCATCTGTTATGAGACACACCAAAAAGCAAAGGACATCTTAGAGGGAAGAAAAATCGATCCCACCTTTTATCCTGTCATATATGGAGCAGATGAAAGCGACGACTGGACAGACCCAAATGTATGGAAAAAAGCAAATCCGTCCCTTGGGATTACTGTGGGTATAGACAAGGTGAAAGCCGCCTGTGAATCGGCAAAACAGAACCCTGCCGAAGAAAATACTTTCCGCCAGCTTCGCCTGAATCAGTGGGTGAAACAGGCTGTGCGCTGGATGCCGATGGATAAATGGGATAAATGCTCATTTAAGGTATCTGAGGACGATTTGGAAGGCCGTGTCTGCTACGGAGGGCTTGACCTTTCCAGCACAACGGATATTACGGCGTTTGTCCTTGTGTTTCCGCCGCTTGATGAAACCGATAAATATTCTGTGCTTCCGTATTTTTGGATACCGGAAGATAACCTTTCCCTTCGCGTCCGCCGGGATCATGTCCCCTACGATGTGTGGGAAAAGCAAGGCTTTCTTTTTACTACAGAAGGCAATGTGGTGCATTATGGGTACATAGAAAAATTTATCGAGTCCCTCGGCGAACGCTTCAATATCCGTGAAATCGCCTTTGACCGCTGGGGCGCCGTGCAGATGGTGCAGAACCTTGAGGGCATGAGGTTTACCGTCGTCCCGTTCGGACAGGGGTTTAAGGATATGTCCCCGCCGACTAAGGAACTGATGAAATTAACGCTGGAAGAGAAAATTGCGCACGGCGGCCATCCTGTCCTTCGGTGGATGATGGACAACATCTATGTGCGGACTGATCCGGCAGGCAACATCAAGCCGGACAAGGAAAAATCCACTGAGAAAATAGACGGTGCGGTAGCTATGATCATGGCGCTTGACCGTGCGATTCGCTGTGGGAATGACAATACAGAAAGCGTTTATGACGAACGCGGGATACTGTTTATTTAGGAGGAGTTATTATGGGAATTCTATCAGGCCTGTTCCGCTCAAGGGATAAGCCGCAAAATTCAACAGTGGGATCAGGTTACAGCTTTTTCTTTGGCGGAACCACTTCCGGCAAGCGTGTAAACGAGATGTCAGCTATGCAGATGACCGCAGTGTATTCCTGCGTGCGTATCCTTGCTGAGGCGATAGCAGGGTTACCGCTGCATCTGTATCGGTATACCGATAACGGAAGCAAAGAAAAAGCAATAGAACATCCGCTTTACCGGCTGCTCCATGACGAGCCGAATCCTGAAATGACGTCATTCATATTCCGGGAAACGCTGATGACACACCTGCTCCTGTGGGGAAATGCCTACGCACAGATTGTCCGAAACGGCAAGGGCGAGGTGCTCGGCTTGTACCCATTGATGCCGAATAAAATGTCGGTAGACCGAGACACCGACGGCAGGCTGTGGTATACATACACCCGCTCGACAGATGAAGCACCTACCATGAAAGGCAGCACCGTGAAGCTGCACCCATACGATGTGCTGCACATACCGGGCTTGGGATTTGACGGGTTGGTGGGATACTCCCCGATTGCAATGGCCAAGAACGCCATCGGCATGGGAATTGCCTGTGAGGAATACGGGGCCAGATTTTTTGCCAACGGCGCGGCGCCGGGCGGCGTTTTGGAACATCCGGGAACAGTGAAAGACCCGCAGAAAATACGGGATAGCTGGAACAGCGTATATCGAGGGACGGGAAATGCCCATAAAGTAGCAGTCCTTGAAGAAGGGATGAAATATACTCCCATTGGCATTTCGCCGGAACAGGCGCAGTTTTTAGAAACAAGAAAATTTCAGATTAACGAGATCGCTCGAATTTTCAGGGTACCGCCGCATATGGTGGGCGACCTTGAGAAATCGAGCTTTTCTAATATAGAGCAGCAGTCGCTGGAATTTGTAAAGTACACCTTAGAACCGTGGGTGATCCGCTGGGAGCAGTCCATTATGCGGGCGCTTCTCAGCACACAGGAAAAGGAGATGTATTTTGTAAAGTTCAATCTTGAGGGTTTGCTTCGCGGCGATTATCAAAGCCGAATGAACGGATATGCCATTGCACGGCAGAACGGCTGGATGAGTGCCAACGATATCCGCGAACTGGAAAACCTCGACCGCATTTCTGCAGAGGACGGTGGCGACCTTTATCTGATTAATGGCAATATGCTCCCGCTTGCCAGCGCCGGAGCTTTTGCTAAGGAAACACAAAATCTAAATGAAAGGGAGGAATCCGATGAAGAAGTTTTGGAAGTGGAAAAACAGGACGGTAACGAATCAGGAGACGGGGCTGGAACAGACGGAACGGACACTGTTCCTAAACGGTACCATCGCAGAGGAAACCTGGTTTGACGATGACATTACCCCGGCACTGTTTAAAGACGAATTGATGTCTGACAGCGGCAGGGTGACCGTATGGATCAACTCACCGGGCGGCGACTGTGTTGCGGCTGCTCAAATCTACAATATGCTGAAGGACTACAAAGATAGTGTCACCGTAAAAATCGACGGCATTGCGGCAAGTGCAGCAAGCGTGATCGCTATGGCAGGCGATGAAGTACTGATGTCCCCTGTTTCTATGATGATGATACACAACCCGGCAACCGTGGCGTTCGGCGACAGCGCAGAAATGCAAAAAGCAATTGATATGCTGTCCGGGGTAAAGGATTCTATTATCAATGCCTACGAGGTTAAAACAGGATTGTCACGCGCAAAGCTGTCACACCTGATGGACGCCGAGACCTGGATGGACGCAAACAAGGCGGTGGAGCTTGGCTTTGCCGATGATATCCTTTTCAGAAATGCCCGGAAACAGGAGCCGGATGAAGAGGACTCAGACGAAAATGAGCCGGATGAGGAAGAAAATCTTCCGTTTAAGAAAGAAAACACGGTGTTGTTTTCCCGTAGGGCAGTCACCAATTCCCTAATCAATAAGCTGGCGGCACATACAAAGAACAAAGCCGCTCCGTCATCGGCTGTACCCCCTCAAACAGAGGGGCGCAGCATAGACGAGCTATATAACCGGTTAAACATTATCAAACACCATATTTAGGAGGTATTTTAACTATGACCATTTTAGAACTTCGTGAAAAAAGAAGCAAGGCGTGGGAAGCGGCTAAGGCCTTCCTTGACTCGCATCGAAATGAAAGAGGCGTGCTTTCAGCCGAAGACGACGCTGCGTACACAAAAATGGAACAGGAAATTGAGGACTTAGGGCGTGAGATCGCCCGTATGGAACGGCGCGAAGCATTGGACACAGAACTGAATAAACCCGTCAATATCCCCATTACCGGACAGCCGGCAAAAAGCGGCGCTGATGACGAAAAGAAAGGACGTGCATCCGACGAGTACAAGCGTAATTTCTGGAATGCCATGCGTATGACGGGCGATCCGCACATCATCCGCAACGCACTGCAGGAAGGCGCAGACTCCGAGGGCGGATACCTGGTGCCGGATGAATTTGAACGCACCCTGGTAAAGGCATTGGAGGAAGAGAACATCTTCCGCAGTCTGGCAAAAATCATTCAAACGTCCAGCGGTGACAGGAAAATCCCTGTGGTGACCACACACGGCAGCGCAAGCTGGCTGGATGAAGAAGAACTGCTTTCCGAAAGCGATGAAGTGTTCGGGCAAACGTCTCTTTCGGCATACAAGCTGGGTACGTTCATTAAGGTCTCTGATGAGCTTTTAAATGACAGTGTATTTGACCTGGAAGGATATATCTCTACAGAATTTGCCCGACGCATCGGTTCTAAGGAAGAGGAAGCGTTCTTTACCGGTGACGGAAGCGGGAAACCGACAGGGATTTTCGCAGCTTCCGGCGGCGCTGATGTAGGGGTTACTTCTGCGGCAGCGGCGGCGCTGACAGCTGATGAACTGATTGACCTCTTCTACTCCCTCCGCTCACCGTATCGCAAAAAAGCCGTATGGGTGATGAACGATTCCACTGTAAAAGCCATCCGCAAGTTAAAAGACGGCAACGGCCAGTATCTGTGGCAGCCGGCGCTCACTGCCGGGACGCCGGATACCATTTTAAACCGGCCAGTGTACACCTCTTCTTATGTGCCGGCAATCGCGGCAGGCGCCAAGACCATTGCGTTTGGTGACTTCGGTTATTATTGGATTGCCGACCGCCAGGGCCGTTCTTTCAAGCGTCTGAACGAGCTGTTCGCCACCACTGGTCAGGTGGGCTTCATGGCCACCCAGCGCGTGGACGGTAAGCTGATCCTGTCGGAAGCCATCAAGGTGCTGGACGCTGCAGGCCAGA
>ERZ773194.3054-NODE-3054-length-14829-cov-9.626574_pt1 | contig 14829 bp, 14 predicted proteins | sample MGYA00511240_ERZ773194 | MGnify/ENA primary metagenome ERZ773194 (study PRJEB29015, sample SAMEA2737774) | human gut metagenome | biome: human gut; feature: human-associated habitat; material: faeces | place: China | collected 2012 ... | reverse complement strand
TGTTTTCGCCGCAGACGGAGGTGGCCCTCTTCGATGCAGAAGATCAGGAAACGCTCCGGCGCATTGCGGATGTTTGCCGGGATATCCCGGGTATCCTGTACTGCGGCTCTGCTGGGCTTGCACGGGAACTGCCTGTCCCGCAGGATGACGCGCCCAAAAGTGCGCCGTGGAACGGCGTAGGAAAGATCTTCGTTGTAACAGGATCCATGAAAATGGAGACAGCTGCTCAAATCAGGCAGCTCAGTCAGAAAGGCTTTCAGATCGTTCCCCTCCGCGTTGCTGCGCTGAACCGCGCGGAAGACAAGGCTGAGGAGATAAGCAATGCCTGCAGGGCGACCGCTGCGGCGCTGCACGGTGACGGTCCGGGCGTGGTGCTCACCTTCGACTATCTGCTGCACGCAGCATCTAAAGGAGAGGCTGCTGAAAGCGAGACTACACCGGAGCAGCGAAAGGCGGCGCTTCATCTTGCAGGCAGCTTGGGAGCGGTAGTTAGGGCGCAGGATGACCGCCTTTATGATGCTATGATCCTTGTCGGCGGCGACACGGCACTGAGTATATGTCAGGCGCTCAACGTGCATCGTATCTGTTTGTGGGACGAGGTCACGCCCGGAATGCCTGCCGGGATATTTGGTGATGGCAACGCGGCTGGGCTTCCGGTCGTAACGAAGTCCGGCGCGTTTGGCGATTGCAAGGCATTGAGCCGCGCAGTAGAATATATCAAAAAAGAGTAAGATCATAAGGAGGGCAAGAGAGGCTATATGGCAAAAGATCGCTATGTGGGAGTTGTACCTCCCATCGTAACGCCCGTTGACAAATTTGAGCGGGTAGATGAGGCTGCCCTGCGCGGAATCGTAAGACGCTGCAAAGATGTGGGGCTTCATGGTGTGTTCGTTGCAGGCTCCAACGGAGAGTGCATGGCTTTGACACAGGCTGAGCGCAACCGCGCGATCCGCATCGTTCTGGACGAGGCCGGACCGGATTACCCGGTCATGAGCGGTGTGATGGACAGCAGTACCCAGCGGGTCATCGACAATATCAAGGCGCTGGAGGACATGGGTGGTGACGTGGCCGTCGTAACGCCGGTATTCTATGCACGCCACGCGACACAGGACGAGACAGTCCGGCATTTCGAGGAGATCCTGCGCCATACGAAGGTCAAGCTGATGATCTACAATATCCCCATGTTCACTGGACTGAATCTCACGCCGGAGACCATCATCCGCATTGCGGAGTTGGACAGTAGGGTGATCGGCTGCAAGGATACATCCGGTAATTTCCCGGGATTCCAGAAGCTGCTCCGCCATTTCAAGGACTCCGATTTCATCCTGCACCAGGGCTCTACAAACCTTGCCGCAGCCAGCATGCTGCTGGGCGCAGACGGCTTTGTCCCGTCGCTGGCGCCGGTATTCCCGAAGGTCCACCTGAAGGTCTATCAGTTCGGCAAGGCTGGTAACATCGCGGAAACCATGAAGTGGAATGAGTTGCTATCGGATGTCTGCACGCTTTATCCGATGGCAAAAAGTCAGACGTCGTCCACCAAATATGCCATGAGCAAGGTATGCCCCATGAGCTATCGGTCCATTCTTCCCACGGAACCCATCACGCAGAGCGAAATGGCACAGATAGACGCGCTCATGGACAAATACCGGGATGCGATGTAATCGGCCGGCTGCGGGAGTATATGTATGAAAAAATTGATTAAAAATGCAAACGACTTCGTCCTGGCTGTGCTGATGCTGGCACTGAGCCTGTTTCTGCTGCTCTACCCGAACATTACATCCAACATCCCATCTGTCTCGATGGGTGGATATTTTACGCGGCCGGATGTGTATATCCGGATGCTGGCGCTGTTTCTGGCAGCAGCCTCACTTGCGCTGTTGATCCGCTCCCTGAACCTGGGAAGGAAGTCCCAGCAGACATCAGGATTTCATTTTACAATCAACAGCACCGTCATCATGACGGTGGCCGCGTTGCTACTGTACTGTGCTTTGCTGCCTGTGGCAGGTTTCTACATCTGCACCGCTGTGATCCTTCTGTTCCTTAACGGCCTGTATGTGTACAAGGAAAATAACAAGAAGCTGAAGGATTACTCAAAAAAGGAGTTGACGAAGTATGCCGTCATTGACGTGGTCTACACCGGATGCATGGTGGCCGTGCTGTGGCTGGTCTTTGCGAAGCTCCTAGGCGTCCGCCTGCCGTAATCGTACCCTCTCGCAGATGTCTGCGAACAAAATAGTAAAACAAAAATCAGAAGAAAACAGGAGGAAAGTATGAAAAAGTTTTTTGGCCTGCTCCTTGCCGCAGTGATGACGTTCAGTCTGGTTGCCTGCGGAGCCCAGAACGTCCCCAGCGATAACACCTCTGCTGATTATCCCAGCGGCCCCATCACTTGTATTGTTCCCTACGCCGCAGGCGGCGGCTCCGATGTCCTTACGCGCACCATCATGAAGTACATCTCCTTGCCCAATAATGTCAACATGGTGGCTGTCAACGTAGAAGGTGCCAGCGGCTATACTGGTTGCCTGCAGGCCGCGAAATCGGATCCGGACGGCTACACTATCCTTGCGCACAACCCCATGGACGTGGTGGGCTTCACGTTGAGCGGCTCCACCACCGAGGAACTCTATAAGGAAATGGAGCTGATCTGCTGCGTGGTGAATGACTACGGTGGTCATGACCAACACGACCACCGGCTGGACGAGTCTGGACGAGATGGCTGCCTATGCAAAAGAGCATCCGGGCGAGGTAAAGCTGGGTACCACTGGCGTCAACACGGTGAACTATGCCGATACGCTGCGCCTGATGAAGGCTCTTGGCATTGAGAACGATATTCCCGTCGTCCCCTTTGATGGCGGTTCCGCCGCCAATACGGCACTTCTGGGCAACCAGATCCAGCTGTTGACCATGTCCGTTTCCGATACGAAGAGCTACGTGGCTTCCGGCGATTTCTATGGTCTGGTCGTCTTCGGTGAGGATCGCGCCAAGGCGCTGCCCGATACGCCCTGCAGCAAGGAACTGGGTATTGACATCACCACCACCAAGCCCCGCGGCTACTATGCGCCCGCCGGCACCAGCCAGGAGGTGTTGGATCTGCTGGCAGACGCCATCGAGGAAGTGACCAAAACCGAGGAATTTGCAACACTGGTCGAGGGCTACGGTTGGGAGATCAACTTTGTCCGCGGCAGTGAGATGCAGCCCAAGATCGAGGCCTGGGCCGAAGAGCTGGCTCCGGTGTTCCAGGAGATCCTGAACGCGAACTGATCGGCACTACACATTCCCGTCTGCGGAGAGCCGTTGTTATGACGGCTCTCCGCACTGGACTATGATCATGCAAAGAGGAGTACGCATATGGAAGTAATTACAGCAGGGATCGGTGCAATGCTCTCTGATCCCATGTGCTTTGTGGTACTGCTGTTCGGCGTGTTGATGGGGATCATCTTCGGATGTATCCCCGGTCTTACGGCAACACTAGGCGTGGCGCTTATGATCCGCTGGCCGCTGTGCAGGGCCTTACGCTGCTGATCGCCGTCTATGTAGGCGGCATCAGCGGCGGCCTGATCACAGCAACGCTGATCAACATACCCGGCACACCGTCCTCGATCTTCACCTGCTACGACGGATACCCCATGACAAAAGCGGGAAGGCCTGGCGAGGCACTGACGATTGGCGTGTTTGCCAGTCTCATTGGCGGTACCGCCTCTGCGCTGGCACTGATCCTGATCGCATTAAAGACAAGTGGTTATATTTATGGGATCATCGCTTCGATTTTCTGTGTATTCGCAGTAAATTACTTTTTTTCATACCCTTATTTCCGATTAAATTTTACATTGGACGGATATCCTGTCACTTTTGCCGGAATGCTTACGATTGCACTGATCACCGATGCAGTAACCACCTCACTCAAGCAACAGCAGCAGGCTATCTCCGAACGTGAAAAGCAGCTTGCTGAAGCAGATAAGGAAAAACTGCGTGCCAACCTCCTCCGAGCCGTCTCCCATGACCTCAGGACACCTCTTACCAGCATTATCGGTTCCGCCGACTCCTACCTTGAGAACCGGGAAGAGCTTTCCGAAACCGAATGTACAGAGCTGGTTTCCAATATCCGGGAGGATTCAGAATGGCTTTTAAATATGGTGGAAAATCTGTTGACCGTTACCCGTATTAACAGCAGTTCTGCTGACAAGGTAAAGAAATCTGCCGAGGTTGTAGAAGAAGTGGTCTCTGAGGCGATCCTGAGGCTTCAGAAACGAATCCCTGATGCTGTGATCCATGTATCAATGCCAAATAATTTTCTCATGATCCCTATGGATCCTACCCTGATCGAACAAGTGCTGATCAATCTGATGGAAAATGCCGTCCAGCATGGCAAAACGACCACAAGGATCGAGCTGCGCTTGTCGAGCGCCGGCGGCCTTGCTGTTTTCGAGGTCGCGGACAACGGCTGCGGCATCGAGAAGGAGCTTCTGCCGCACCTGTTCGAGGGCTATCTCACCCGCGATCAGGAGGAGATCTCCGACCAGCGGCGCAATATGGGCATCGGCCTGTCTGTATGTATGTCCATCGTGCAGGCGCACGGCGGTACGATGCGTGCGGAAAACCGGAAAAAAGGCGGCGCTCTGCTGCAATTTTCATTGCCATTGGAGGAAAACAGCCATGAACATCAGAGATAAGGTTCTTCTGGTCGAGGACGAGCGGACCATCCGCAGCTTTATGCAGGCGATCCTGACGGCAAACGGCTACGACGTGCTTATGGCCGGCACGGGTGCGATGGCGAATACCATGATCGCATCGCACTGTCCGGATATCATCATTCTCGACCTCGGCCTGCCGGATATGGACGGCATGACGATCCTGAGAAACGTCCGGAAATGGTCGAAGGTCCCCATTCTGGTCGTCTCCGCCCGCAGCCACGAGCGCGACAAGGTCGAAGCCCTCGACGCAGGCGCGGACGATTATCTGACCAAGCCCTTCGGCACGGAGGAGCTGCTTGCGCGCATCCGCGCCGCCGTCCGCCACACCCGGACGCCGGAAGGCGCAGCCGCCGTCGCCAATTCCGGCGTGTTCACCGCCGGAGAGCTGACCATCGACTACGATAAGCACCGCGTTTATATCGCGGGCCGCGACGCCAATCTCACGCAGAACGAATATAAGCTGGTTGCGCTGCTCGGCCTGCACGCGGGCAAGGTCCTGACATATGATTATCTCATCAAGGAGCTCTGGGGCCCCAGCGCCCGCAGCGATAACCAGATTCTGCGCGTCAATATGGCAAACATCCGCCGCAAGATCGAAAAAAATCCCGCCCAGCCTGCTTACATCTTCACAGAATCCGGCGTCGGCTACCGCATGGTCGAGGGGGATTGAGCGTTCTGCCGCCGCTTTTCCGGTTTTGGAAAAGCGGCGGCTGCTTTCTGTGCTGCTGTTCCGCTTGCATTTTTCCTGAAACTGTGGTATGAAAGAAGAAAACCAATCAGGAGGGATTCCCTATGAAAGTCATGCTTGTAAACGGCAGTCCGCATGAGCACGGCTGCACCGATGCTGCGCTGCGCGAGGTCGCTTCCGCGCTGAACGCGGACGGAATCGATACCGAAATTTTCTGGATCGGCAATACGCCCATCGGCGGATGCATCGCCTGCGGCGGCTGCTCCAAGGCAGGCAAATGCGTCTTCGGCGGTTCAGTCAACGACTTTGCCGAAAAGGCAAAGGACGCGGACGGCTTTGTGTTCGGCACGCCGGTCCACTACGCGGCGGCCTCCGGCAATATGACCGCGTTCATGGACCGCCTGTTCTATTCTGCGCCGAAGGAAGCGTTCTGTCGCAAGCCCGCCGCCGTCATTACCTCCGCCCGCCGCGCAGGCACCACGGCCGCGTACGAGCAGCTGCTCAAATATCCCGGCATCACGGAAATGCCCATCGTTTCCTCCTGCTATTGGAACAATGTCCACGGCTCCAGGGCCGAAGACATCCAGCAGGACGAGGAGGGCGTGCGCATCATGCGCGTTTTGGGGCACAATATGGCCTGGCTCCTGCGCTGTATCGAGGCAGGCAAGGCCGCAGGCGTTCCGGAACCCCGCAAGGAGCCGCTTGCAAAAACGAATTTTATCCGGTAAAAACTGCACAAACTAATGCAACGCAAGCTTGAAAGGAGTGCAACGCAAGATGTGTACTGCGATCACATATCAGACAAAGCAGCTTTATTTTGGCCGGACGCTGGATTACGAATGCAGCTACGGCGAACAGGTGACAATCACGCCGCGAAATTACCCGTTCGACTTCCACCACGCAGGACCGGTGCATACGCACTACGCCATAATCGGCATGGCCCATGTGGCGGGCGGCTACCCACTGTATTACGACGCCGTCAACGAAACCGGTCTGTGCATGGCGGGGCTGAATTTCGTCGGAAACGCCGTATACGCGCAGCCAGAGCCGGACAGGACGAATATCGCGCAGTTTGAGCTCATCCCGTGGCTGCTGGGCCGGTGCGCGTCGGTTCAACAGGCCCGGACAGAGCTTTCCCGGCTCAACCTGACCGGAACGCCGTTCAGCGCCGCTCTGCCCGCCGCGCAGCTGCATTGGCTGATTGCCGACGAAAGAGAAGCGGTCACGGTCGAATCGACCGCAGACGGCCTGCACGTCTATGAAAACCCTATCGGCGTTCTGACCAATAACCCGCCGTTCGGCGAGCAGCTGTTCAATCTGAACAACTATATGCACCTTTCGCCCCGACAGCCGGAAAACCGCTTTTCCCAAGCGCTCCCGCTGCGCCCATACAGCCGGGGCATGGGCGCGCTGGGCCTGCCGGGCGATCTGTCATCCATGTCGCGCTTCGTCCGCGCCGCGTTTACAAAGCTGAACGCCGTCTCCGACGACACGGAGCAGGGGAGCGTCAGCCAGTTTTTCCACATCCTCGGCGCCGTGGAGCAGCAGCGCGGCTGCTGCGAGGTGGCAGACGGGCAGTACGAGCGCACGATCTATACCTCCTGCTGCAATGCACACAGCGGCGTCTATTATTATTCCACCTATGATAATCGCTGTCTGACAGCGGTCGATCTGCACCGGGAAAATCTCGACGGCAGCGCGCTTATCGCCTATCCGCTCATAACAGAGCAGCAGATCCTCTGGCAGAACCGCCGGTAAAACGCAAAAGCGGGAGAACGCACAGCTTTGTGTGTTCTCCCGTTGATTTATGCTTTATAGCAGTGCGCAGATCAGCCGAAGGAGGCGTCGAGCATATCCTTGATCTCGCCCGTCCAGTCCTCAACGGACGCGAACCAGCTGATCATTTCGTCGTACTGGTCGTCCGTCAGATCGTCGCGGGTGTTGAGAATGTCGCTGTAGCGCTGCAGCATATCGCCCATGCTCTGGCAGTCGGTGAGGATATCCTCGTCGATCACATCGGCGTAGTTGTTCATCTTATCCGCCATCACATTGTAGGCATCGGCGGCCTTGCTGTAGGCGTCGACCGCTTCCTGCCTCTTGGCATTCTCGCCGCAGGCGGTGAGGCTCAGCAGCAGGCTGAGGAGCAGCAGCAAGGCTGCGATGCGCATTACATTCTTCTTCATGTTTCTTTTCCCTTTCTATTTCTGCGTTTTATTCGTTCGCGGCTGTCATTTCTGCCGCGAAAACGACGGTTCAGATGCCAAGCAGCTGCTTTTTCTTGGCGGTAAATTCCTCCTCGGACAGAATTCCGGCGTCCAGCAGCTCCTTATAGCGCTTGAGCTCGGTGACGGTGTCTGTCTGCGGGGCAGGCTGGGGCCGGGTCTGCGGCTGTTTTTCGCTGTCCGTGCCGCCCACATTCCGGTGCTCAGGCGCGGACGGGTCGAGGATCTTCATCAGGTTGACGGCAAGCGTGTGCAGCTCTGTGACCTTCTGCTCGTAATCGCGCTTGTAGTCGTCGAGATTGGGTTCGTCGTGCATAAAGACCGGCGCGCTGATCTTCTGGCGGAACGAGCCCCAGTAGGGATGGCGGAGCTGGATCTCAAGCTCAAACTGACGGACCGGCGCAGGCTCGTCAAATCGCGGCTCGGAGCGGCGGAGGCGGCGCGTGGAGGACGAGTCGCCGTTCTTTTCGAGCATACGCTCCAGCTCCTCAAACCGCTCATATTCGCGCTTTTCCCGCAGATAGGCCAGGACCTTCGGCGCAAGCTTCTTTAAAATCGCGGGGACCTCGCTGCGGTAAAGGTCGAGACTGCCCGTTTTGCCCTCCATCAGCAGCCGGCCGTCCTCATAGATGCGGAAGCAGGCGAAGTTCTCTGCGGTAAAGGCAAAGGCTCCGTCGCCGTATTTCAGCCGGAGCAGTCGGTGCTCCGTGTCGAGCAGAATGCCGCCGCTGAAAAAGCCGAAGCTGAACTGCTCAGTCTGCGTGAACTGCTCGCGCAGGGGCCGGTTTTCCTCATAAAAATCAAGATAATTCCGGAAAGCCTCGATCGACATATTCGCAAGCGAGCCGTCCGGCAGGTCGATCTTCGCGGCACAGGCCTTGCACAGCGGCTGATCGTCGACGACCGTTGCGAGCAGGCGCGGGGTGGGGCTGCCGCAGATGGGGCAGAGCTTTTTGTTGTTGCTGAACAATCCCATAATTCTCTCTCCTTGCTGTTTCTGTGCCGCTGACGCGGCGGTCATAGCCTGTGAAAGCCCATCAGATGTCCGGGAAGGAAGTTCCACGGCCGGGTCAGCGCATGATTGTAGTTCTCCACGGCCTGCCGCAGGATGCTCTCGCTGCGCGCAAGAACTCCGGCGGCGCGCTCGTCCGCGGCGGCGCTTCTGCGGCAGGCGGCAGCCTGCTCAAGCGCGCTGTCGACAATGCTCTTCAGCGACCGCAGCACCCGCCGCACCTCCCGGAACCAGAGGACGAGGAAGGCGGAGAAGCTGACAAGCGCGGCAAGCCACGCGATCCACTGCTCCATCCCGCGTCCCTCCTTCTTTTCGGTTATATTGAGTATAGCAGTTGCTGTGCGGAAATGCGCATGGGCGGCACGAGATGTATGCTTTTTCTGCCTGAAATGTCATACGCGCTCTGGAAAGATACGCCGGAGTATGATAAGATGCAGAAAAGGTATTTTCGAGGGAGGCGGTGCGGATGAATATCGCGGTCTGCGACGATCAGGCGGAGGAGCTGGAGACTGTGACGGAGCTTTTGCTGCAGTGGCAGGCGCAGCGGCGCTGCCCGCTGCATTTTCGCACGTTCCGCAGCGCGGCGCAGCTGCTGGATGCGGCGCGCAGGGAGCGCTTTACGCTGTATCTGCTCGATGTGATGATGCCCGGCATGGACGGCATGGCTGCCGCGCGTGAGCTGCGCAGCTTTGACGAGGCGGCGGCGCTTGTGTTCCTGACCTCCTCGCCGGGCTTTGCGTATGAGAGCTACGGCGTGAAGGCGATGGAGTATCTGCTGAAGCCCGTCCGCGCACAGACGCTGCACCCCATTCTGGATCAGCTCTGGCAGCGTGAGCAGCGACCGCAGGACAGTCTGACGCTGAAAACTGGCGGCACGCTGATCCGCATCCCGTTTTCGCAGCTGGCCTTTGTCGAGGTCAACGGGAAGCACCTGTATTTCAATCTGGCCGGCGGTCAGGTGCGGCAGACGGCAGGTACGCTCCGCGATTATGAGGCTGTGCTGCTCGCGCGGGAGGAATTCACGCGGATCCACCGCTCGTATATTGTTAACATGATGCAGATCAGCGAGCTTTCGCCTGCGGGCGTGCGAACGTTTTCCGGAAAAAACCTCCCGGTTTCACGGCTTTTGTACCCGCAGCTCCAAAAGGATTACATGAAGCTGCTGTTTTTGGAACGGGAGGGATGAGCTGTGCCCGCTGAGGTTATCATCGGCATTTTGAATTATGGCCTGATCCTGATCTTCGGCCTGTGTCTGAGCGTGGAAATCGCGGGCGGCTGCGAGAGCCGGAGGCAGAGGCGGACGGTCGCGCTGCTCTGCGTGCTGCTGCTGCTCATTCAGATCTCGCCCTGGCTCCTGTTCGGCGTTGACACGGTCAAGCGGCTGTATCCGCTGATCGTCCACCTGCCGCTGACGCTGGGGCTGATTTTTCTGCTGCATAAGCCGCTTGGCGTGTCCATCGTCAGCGTCTTTACCGCGTACCTGTGCTGTGAGATTCTCAACTGGGTACGCGAGATCGTCAGTGCGCTGACGCACTCTGTTCTGGCGGGCGAGATCAGCTATGCGGTGCTGATCGTTCCGGTCTTTCTCCTGCTGCGCCGGTATTTTGTCCGTGCGGCATACGAAGCCATGACCTGCTCAAGGGCGGCGCTTGGGCTGTTCGGCAGCCTTCCGGTCGCGTTCTATTTCTTTGATTACGCAACGACGATCTATTCCGATGCCCTTTACGCCGGAATTCATGCAGTCAACGAGTCGCTTCCGGCGCTGCTGATCGTATTCTACGTGATATTCCTGACCGCGTATCACGTGCAGACGCAGCGGCGCGGCAGCGCGGAGATGCAAAGCTCCATGTTGGAAGCAAAATGGTCGCAGGCGCAGACGGAAATGGACGCCATGCGCCGCTCTCAGGCGCAGACGGCAGTGTATCAGCACGATATGCGCCACCACCTGAACGCGATCGACGCGTTTTTATCAGCAGACCGGACAGAACAGGCGCGGGACTATATCCACCGTGTACAGTCCGAGGTCGAGGCACTGAGCGTCCGGAGCTACTGTGAAAACGAGCTGGTCAATCTGCTGTGCTCCTCGTTTGCGGAAAAGGCGCATCAGCACGGCATCCGGCTGACGGCGGAGCTCCGCCTCCCCGCAGCGCTGAGCATTCCAGACACCGAGCTGTGCACCGTTTTGTCCAACGGACTGGAAAACGCGTTCCGCGCCGTGTCCGGGCTGGACGAGCAGCAGCGGACCGTCTCGCTGTACTGCGGCGTGCGGCTCAATAAGCTGCTGCTGGAAATCAAGAACCCGTATCAGGGCGAGGTTGTCATGTGCGAGGGGCTTCCGGTATCCGACCGCGCGGGTCACGGCTACGGATGCCGCAGTATGCAGGCCATCGCCGCCCGCCGCGGCGGCCTGTTCGAGCTGCAGGCTGAAAACGGCGTGTTCCTGCTGCGCCTGGCCCTTCCGCTGAACGGGTAGCCGCGTCTGCTTGCCATGAAAAATGCACCGGTGCTTCTGCAGCGCACCGGTGCATTTTTTGCGATCCCATATACCAAAGCCATGATTCTGATTAGAAAATCCGGGAAGCGTACAGAATACGCGCAGGAGGTGTTTTCTACGGATCGGCATGAAATTAAAATTGGCGGTGCAACCTACTGCGTACAAAGAAGCTTTCGGGATCAGAGCAGCGCCGCAGAGATCATTGCAAAGAAAATCTTGGAATCGTCGAAAACCGACGGAAAAATTGACGTATCTGCGCCGGTAAGTTATAATATGAACGGGAAGTTGGTTCAAGGAGGCTAAACATGAGGACCAACATATCAATTGTTGTTGCCGCGTATGTGCGTCTTTCCGTGGATGAGGCCGGAAAGAGCGTATCCGGGAGCATTGAAAACCAGATCAGTCTGATTAAAGAGTATTGCGCGAAACGAGAACTGATCGTCGCGGCTGTCTTTCAGGATGACGGCTGGTCGGGCGGAAACTTTGAACGCCCCGGCTTCAAAAAGCTGCTGGAATTCCTGAGGAAGAAGAGCGCGAATACGGTCATTACCGTCGATCTTTCCAGACTTGGACGAAATATGCGCGAGGCAAGCTACTACGCCGAAGAATATTTTCCGGAGCACGGCATCCACTTCTTCACGATTTCCGACGGCTTTGATACGGCGCGTGAAAACGTCTTTGCGCCGTTCCAGTTCGCCATGAACGAGGTCTACCTGCGTGACGGTTCACGCAAGGTCAAAAACGTTCTGAAAAACAAGCGTGAGAGCGGGCAATACTGTGCCTGTCCGCCGTATGGCTACAAAAAGAATCCGGACAATGTGCATCAGCTCATCCCGGATGAGGTGACCGCGCCGGTCGTGCAGAGAATTTTTGCCGCGGCGGCCTCCGGTGATTCCTCCCGGAAAATTGCGATGGAGCTGAACGCCGGCGGGATCATTCCGCCGCTCAAATATCGCGTTCTGTATCGCGATCATTTTGGCGACGAGGGCGCCAGCCACGCCTCTGATCTTTGGAATTATACGACGATCAAGCGGATCCTCAAGAATGAGGTCTATCTCGGGCATACGCTGCTTGGCAAAACGAGAAAGGCCAGCATCCGTTCCGAAAAGAAGCTCCCCGTCCCGCAGGAGGATTGGGCAGTCACGCGCGGCACGCATCTGCCGCTTGTTTCGCAGGAGACATTTGACGCTGCGGCGCTGAATCTCGGAAAGGGAACTCGGAATTATCAGAAATACGACCACGTGCGCAAAAGCATTTTCTCCGGCATTGCCGTCTGCGGACGCTGCGGGTATTCGCTCTGCTCCTGCGGAACGGTCTATAAGGGGGAACGCGAGAAATACTGGTACCTGTCCTGCACCAGACAGCGGCCCGACATTGCAGATCCCTGCGAGGGTGTCCGGATCCGCTACGGTGACCTTCTGGAGGTCGTGCGGCAGGATCTGAACGAGATTCTTGCCATGACCGATGAACAGATCGAACGGCTTGTCGGCGATGTTCTTCGGGAAACGCAAACGTCCGAGGCAGTCCAGGCCCGGCAGCTTCAGCAGGAGCGGGCCGCCGCCCGTCTAAAAACCATCGACAGGGTGATTACAAAGCTCTACATGGACAATGCGGAGGGACGACTGGAGGATGCCCGGCTATCCGATATGGTGTCGCAGCTTCAAACTGAGGGCGCGGGACTTCAAAGACTTCTGACAGCATTGGAACCGGACAAAACAGAAAACGCAGCGGAGGACTATCAGCGTTTTTTCGCCCTTGCACGGCGCTATACACACATTGAGAAGCTGGACAGAGAAACGCTGTCGCTGTTTGTTGAGCGCATTGAGATCGGACCGAAGGAATTGCCGCAGGGTATCCGGAAGTCCGTCCGTCGGGAGCAGCCGTTTTGCCAGAGCATCCGCATCTTTTACCGCTTCGTCGGCGAGCTGGCCCCAGCCCCCGTGCGAAGCTTCCCGCTGCCATCCAATCCGGAACCCGGCAAAAAATAAGATGAAAAAGAACACCAAGGGAGGTCGGCGTCAACCTGAAGAACGGCTACAACGGCGACCTGACCTCCCGCGAAGCCGGCTCCGTCGGCGGCCAGATGGTCAAGAACGTGTGCCCCATACGAACCGCGAGATTTACAAGAAATAACCGGATCATGGAGGGGCATATGCAGGCGGTGCGGTACATAGTGCGGATCAGCGTATAAGAAAAAAGCACGAACTCTCGGAAGAAATAACCGGAGTTCGTGCTTTTCTTATGCAGAAATAATTTACAATCTTTAGAGGTCGCCTGAATAGATAACCACACCGTACTGTCGAATCAATTCATTTTCTCCTTTTATTGGAATCTACGTCAATACTGCATCATTTTTATGCGACCTCTTTATAACGCTTATAGACATATTCATAAATTCGCTGAAGATATACGGAAATACTCGGTTCATCGTAGCAGGCAGGCAATTCGCTCCATAGGTCATCACGAATCAAATTGTATACGATCGAGCGAGTCTCTTGCTTGTCTGTCCAATGGTCGAGTTCGGCAATTTTGCTTTTCACTTTTTGCAGAAGTTCAACCGCCACAGCCTTGATTTTCCGAATATCCTGCTTAGAGAGGTTCTCAGAGAACAGCATATCATAAAGAGACAACTCCTCGTCGCTGGAGAAACCCTCACGGACATACCGTCGTTCTTCCTGATCCATGTCTTTTACAATCTGCATCAGTTCATCAAAGGTTTTCTCAATCGTTGCGCGATCCTGCTGGCTGTTATAGTCCTCAATGATCTGCTGATAGCGTTCATGATATATGATGCGATCGGGATTATTCAACAACATGGAATCCAATCGGCTACGGATCAGTTCTGCGAGGTCTTTCATTACCAGATTCTTTTTCTTTGTCTTGGCAAACTCGCGGCGCAGTAAATCAAAGTCGATCTGGCTGATGTCAAACTGTCTGGAAAGAACCATTCCAGAAGCGGCATCTTCCACATGGACGTACTCGCTGATGATATTGTTGATCTCCACCATCAAATCCACATTAGAGGCTGTTTTTCGTTTTTTCTTCAGTTCGCCGTAGATGGCGGTAATTGCCTCATATCGCGTGCGCACTTCTGGTGCAATATCCCCGCGATCGGTATATTTCATCAGGCGCGACAGTTCTGAGGCATAGGTTAAAAAGGTTTTCTTTTCTTCAATTGTGGCAGAAACTGCATTCGCTGCCGTTTGTATCTGCTGCAGCTTTTCAAAATCTTTTGCATCAATCAGCGTTTGTAGAGAAAAGCTGTGTCCCAGAAGGAAACTTTCCGCTGCAGCGACAGTCTCCAAAATCCGGGCAATCAGTTTTTCCTTATCCACCGTCGGGTCAGCACCACCGCTGCCGTTCACATTGGCAGTATAATCAGCCAGCGCTTTCCGCAGAGCTTTAACGATTCCGATGTAGTCGATGATCAGACCGTTGCTCTTACCCTCGGCCACGCGGTTGGCACGGGTGATGGTCTGCATCAGCGTATGGGCTTTCAGCGGCTTGTCCAGATACAGGCAGGACAGGCACTTCACATCGAAGCCGGTCAGCCACATAGCGCAAACGAACACGACGCGAAGTGGGTTGGCAGGATCCTTGAATTCCTTATCCAGTTCCCGTTTTTCCATCTTTTCACGGTGGGGTTTAATATCCAGTTTCCATTTCTGGAAGGTCTGGATCTCGTTCTGCTCCTGACTGACGACTACAGCCATTTCCGTTTC
>ERZ773194.3051-NODE-3051-length-14840-cov-3.402638_pt1 | contig 14840 bp, 11 predicted proteins | sample MGYA00511240_ERZ773194 | MGnify/ENA primary metagenome ERZ773194 (study PRJEB29015, sample SAMEA2737774) | human gut metagenome | biome: human gut; feature: human-associated habitat; material: faeces | place: China | collected 2012 ... | reverse complement strand
GTTTTAGGGGTCCGGGGGAATCGAAACCCCCGGCGGGTTTTGCTACTTTTGCCCGCAGCAAAAGTAGAGAAGCTTTGCTTCTTTGCAAAAGAAGAGATTTGTTTCTTTCCTGAAAGAAAAAGTTCTAAGAAAGAAAAATGGGACATATATATTTACAAAACATTTCAGGGAGGTAAACGGGCTATGGCATGTAATGCAGAGATAAAAGATATTATGACGACCGGTAATTTTGCGACAGTAGATACAGACGCAATTGTGGAAGGCGATATTATAGTGCCGGACAAAAAGGGGGATATTGCAAAAATTCTGATTTGCGAATCACAGGTTTTTATTACCAAATGCGAGGTTTTCGAAGATAAGGTGAACGTGACAGGCAACGTGTGTTTTCATGTGCTTTATATCAGCGAAGAAAATGTCATTTGCTCCCTGAATCCGGAGATGGAGTTTTCAAAAGTGGTGAAGATTCCGGGCGTGGGAAATGAAATGATTGTGCTGTGCGACGGTTCGGTGCTCAATACCAGCTTTAACATTATTAACGGACGGAAAATTGGGCTGAGGTCGAATGTAGGACTGAAATTAAAAGTGTTCCAGCACCAGACATTGAAAGCGGTGTGCGGGTTCGAATCAGACGTGCCGATTGAACTGAAAACCCAGAAAATCCGGACACAGCATATTATTGTGAGCTGTGAGGACATGATTTCCCTGTCAGATATTTTAGAGATTCCGCAGGGCAAGCCGTCGATCGGCGAAGTGCTTTTGGTAAACTATAAAATTGCAAACAGTGAAAACCGTGCGTTAAACGGTAAAATGGTGTGTAAAGGGGATTTGGTGATTTCAACCCTTTATAAAGGGGAAAATAATACCATACAGTTTATGGAACATTCGGTTCCGTTTACTGAGATATTGGAGGTTAGCGGACTGACCGAAGAAATGGCGTTTACCTGTAAGCTGTCGGTCAATTCGATTACCGTGAACGAGCAGCCCGACGGTGACGGCGATATGCGGAATGTGGCTGTAAACGCGCGTATCAAAGTATACACACAGGCTCAAAATGTAGATGAAAATGAAATTGTTTCGGACGCATTTGCGGTCAGCGGCAAATTATCGTTAAAACAGCAGGAATGCAGCTTGAGCAGTATCGGGGACGAATTTTCAAAAACGCTGGAACTAAAAGAAATTTTGTCTTTGCCGAATGGGTCGCCGTCCATTATGCAGGTTTACGATGTAATGGCAAAACCGCGCGTCACCTCTATTAAGACAGAAGACAAAAAAGTGATTATCGAAGGACTAACGGTATTTGATATGCTGTATCTTTCTGACAGCGAAGACAGCCCGCTGTTCAGCACCAAAAATCAGGTAGAATGGCGCGAAATTGTGGATATCCCGCAAATCCGCCAGGACGATAAATGTGAAGTTTCTGTTGTCATGGACTACATCAATTACAACATTTCTCTATCGGGAGAAGTAGAAGTACGCGCAAACCTGCAGCTTCTCGTCAAAGCAACCGAGAGCTATCATCTGCGGCTGATTGAAGATGCAGAACTGCTCGAACCGGAAGAATCGGCTGCAACTCAAAAGCCGTCGCTTGTCATTTATTTTGTTCAGAAAAACGACACATTATGGGATATTGCAAAGCATTATGGAGTACTGCAAAACAAGGTAATGGAAGCAAATTCACTCGACGGCGATAATTTAAGCGGTGTAAAAAAACTGATTATCCCGGTTGCATAAATTTTCTCAAATTACAAAAGATAAGGTAAAAACATTGGTGGTGAAACAATGGATTACCTAAAGGCTTTTTTGATTGGCGGCGGACTTTGTATCATCGGGCAGCTGTTAATAGATTTGACCAAGCTGACGCCAGCCAGGATTTTAGTAACATATGTATGTGCAGGTGTTATATTAAGCGCGTTTGGGATTTATAAACCTTTTATCGATTTTGCAGGCGCAGGCGCCAGCGTTCCTTTGACAGGGTTCGGATATGCGCTTTACAGCGGTGTGGAAAAAGCGATCTCAGAGCAGGGCATTCTTGGTATTTTCAGCGGGGGATTAGCCGGAAGTGCTGCCGGAATTGCTGCCGCAATTGTCTTTGGATACCTCTTTTCCCTGATTTTTAAACCAAAAGAAAAATAACCCTCTGTATCTGATTATTTTGAGCACGAATCTATTGATTCGTGCTTTTGTTTTGACTTTTTATCGGTATCGTGATAAAATAACTGTATAACAGTTATTTTATGTTAATTTATGGCCGCGCGAGAATTTCCTCCCTCTGGTCGGAAAACGCGCATGGCCAATTTTATCATATACGCCGGCGCGCTTCGCTTGCGGCTATGATAAAATAACCGCATAGCGGTTATTTTATGTTAATCTACGGCCGCGCGAACATTTCCGCCCTCTGGCCGGAAAACGCGCATGGCCAATTTTATCATTTACGCCGGCGCGCTTCGCTTGCGGCTATGATAAAATGTGGTTTATCAATATTTGGAGGAATCTATATGAAAGTAATACGGCCTGTCCTGATTCTGATCAACATCGTATTAGTACTCTTTATCTGGGGCAATTCCGCAAAGCCTGCGGAAGTCTCCTCAGAGCAGAGCGGCGGCCTGGCTGTTTTTCTGGAAGACACAGCGCAAAAATTCAATATCATACTGACGAAAGGGCAAGCTCAGCATATCATCCGAAAAACCGCGCATTTTACCGAATATGCGGCACTGGGTTTTTTGTTGGGTGCAGCTTTTTCCGTCTATGGAAAAAAACTGAAAGTATATGGCGCGCATGTGTTGCTACTGTGCGGGATAACTGCTGTAACAGATGAATCTATCCAATTATTTTTCCCGGGCCGCAGCGCCGAGGTAACTGACGTCACGCTGGATTTTTCGGGTGCCGCGGCAGGATTTTTGGCGGTCTGGCTTTTGGTCTTTTTCGTGCAATGCAGGCGTAAAAAAAAGGCGTCATGAAGCGTCGCCTTTTTTTCCTTTATTTTGTTTTAGGCGTCCGACAATGACTGTCATGTCATCTTCCGCCTTTTTTTGATAGCGTTTGAGAGATTCTTCCAGAATCAGATTTGCAAACTGGTCAGCCGGCGTTTTAGAAGAAATTTTGTCTATTAACTGATAAAGTTCCTCTTCAGAGGAAAAAGCCTGCGGGATACCGTCGCTCATCATAACAAGATAGTCTCCGTCCTCCATGACATATTTGGTGACATCGGGTTCGGCTTTATTGAAAACCCCTGCCGGCAGGGAACGGTTCTCAATTTTCTTTACGCCCTTATGCTTTTTGATAAATGAGGTACTGGCTCCGTTCTTCACAATTTCCAGCGTACCAGCCGTCAAGTCTACCAAAGCCAGGTCAATTGTGGAATAGGCATCATCGGTATCCCTATTGTTCGATACCAGTGTAGAGTTGATAATCTTAACCGCCGTATCCTTATGGAATCCGGCTCCCAGCAGGCGCGTGAGAAGCTTGATGACCTCCTGGCTTTGCTTGCCGGCCTCTTCCCCATACCCCATTCCGTCGCTGAGGGCAATCAGCGTCTTGCCATCTTTCATCTGGATGGTTTCAAAGCTGTCGCCTGATACCACTTCCCCGTCTTTACAGACGGCGCACGCAGCCGTTTCAAGACGGTAAATTTTTGCCTCGCACAGCATGACATGTACTTTTCGTAAAATTGTATCAAATTTGAACACCGCCATCTCTTTCCCTATTACATCGCTGACGATGTTTCGTAATTTCCCTAAATCCTGTTCGTGCCGTAAAACGAGTTCCACCTCATAGCGCCCATAACTATTTCGGTACACATTGCTTTCATAGATAGTATAATCCTCCCGGTCCAGCTCACAGCAAAGGTCAAACCGTTTTGCTTCGTCGGTGCTCAGCTTGATATCGTCCGCAATGCTCTGCAAAATAGAGGAAATATCATTCAACTGGCTGGAAAACGCCTCCTGATTCGAGGCAACAAGCTGCTGGTATCCCATTTTCTCGCGGTAATCCTCATAGAATAAAGAGAGCCATTCGGTAATTTCCGCAATTTTGACACATCTTGTCCTGAAATAATCCGGGACTGCGTCCTCTCCCCGCGCAATTCCACGCACGATATGGGAAAATGCGTCATAGGTATCATTAAATTCCCTCTCCCAGCAGATCAACCGCATTTTGCAGCCGGTACAAACCTTGTCCGCCGTTTTATCAAATAACGTTCCCAAATCGGCGGTGTTTTCCTTCTCCCGCCGCATTGCCAGATTGGTTTCGTACAGTTCATGGATTGCATTTGCAACAGCTCGCAGGCGTTCGCTTGCCATTTTGGCAAATTTATTCGTTTCCACTGGTTCGTCCCGGTTTACCAAAGCAAAATACTGGTAAACCCTGTTTGGTATCAAAGAAAAGAGGAAGCAGCCGTATACCACATCAAAAGGAGAAATCAATATATCGGTCACATTGGCCGCGAAATTCCAGCTGATGCCACACCCCAATACAAACGCCAGGCATACTCCGATTTTCGTGAATTTCCGGCCGACCGATGCCAAAAGGCCGCAAAGGCCTAATACCCCGCACATAGAAAACATATCCGGCTGATTCCAGCCAAGTGCAATGCCGCAGATAACGCCTGTTACCGCGCCATAGGACACCCGCCCCTTTGCAGAAAAGAATAAAACCAGCGCGCAGGATAGAATCATTCTGAGATTCAGCGAATTCCAGCTCTCCGGCACCAGTAAAATTGCCAGAACGCCGATAAAAGCTAACGACACCATTTCTTCATTACTTAAGTACCGGCGTTTTGCGCCCTTTATCAGAATTGGAATGCCATAATCAAAGATATAGCAAAAGAACATGGCGCACAGCGAAAAGAACAGCAGACGGACAAAGGCAAACGGAATAAAGTCCGCTTTTATTACATAATATAGTCCGGAAACGAAAATGGACAGGCCGGCAAAGGCGCCGCGGATAAATTTATTTTTATAGACAAAGGCCTTATCATAAAATTCCACCAGATAAAACAGCAGCAATGCCGCAACCGATGGAACCGCCTCCGCTCCATGATATAAAACAAGAGTAATCGTACAGCCGGCAAGCAAAATCAATTTTCTCACTTTATTGCCGCGCAGCGTAGCAAAAAAAGAGACCTGCAGCAGCAATAAGCTCTGCGGCAAAGCTGACAGTAGCACAGCAAATATCAGCAGCAGGTTCCGCATGGAAAATAGGGCTGTTACCGTTTCTTTTGTGATTCTTTTTGTCTTGACATGACCCGTCATCTGTACCCCACTCTTTCTAACAAGAAATCAAATCTGAGATTTTTACTCAAAGTGTAAAAATTACATCGCCGTTACAATTGTGTAACATCATTATAACAAAGCTGAATGGAATATTTTGTAAAACGCCGTCGGCATATACCATAAATTTTCCGACAAAAAACGCAAAAAACAAGAAAGAGACCTCAAAATTTTGGATAAAAAACAGTTGATATTTTACCGAAAAAATGTCATAATAAGAGAATACTTTTAAAGATTTGGAAAAGATACAAAAATACGATAAAACAGGCTGTGTGGAGGTAGCTAAATGAGCCGAAAAAGCGCGCGGATAAACGCATTTTCCCTTTTGTACCAGATGAACGCGACTGGTGATGGCGCAGAGGATACGCTTGCGTTATTTTACGAAGAGAATCCCGAATTGCCTGACGCGGACCGGGAATACATAGACAACGTCGTCACCGGAGCCAGCAAGCATCTGGAACAGATTGACGGCTTGATTGAAAAGAATTTGAAAAACTGGGTATTGCAGCGAGTTGCAAAGGTGAATCTCGCCCTGCTGCGCCTCGGCGTCTATGAAATGCTGTACCGCCCCGATATTCCGGTGTCTGTGACAGTAAACGAAGTCGTCGAGCTGTCCAAAACATATGATGATGAAAAGGGCGGTAAATTTGTAAACGGCGTTTTGGGCAGTATTTCTAAGGAGCTTTCCTGATGCTCTATTTAGGAATTGACACCAGCTGTTACACAACCTCGGCTGCAACTTATGATTCAAAAAACGGCTCTTACGAAAATTATTCCAAGGTATTAGAGGTCAAGCTGGGCCAGCGGGGATTAAAGCAGTCGGACGGCGTTTTCCAGCACCTGAAAAACCTGCCGGATGTTTATTCTAAAGCTATCGGCCACCATTCTCCCGAACAGCTGACAGCTGTCTGTGTCAGCGCTTCCCCCAGAAATGGCAAAGAGTCTTATATGCCGGTCTTTCTGACAGGTCTGCAGTTTGGCCGCGTGATTGCGGAAACGCTTAAAATACCGCTGTACCGCTTCTCTCACCAGGAGGGGCATGTTATGGCCGGTATTCTATCATCGGGTGCGCAGCATCTATTGAACCGCAAATTTTTATTTTACCATATTTCGGGCGGCACCACCGACCTGTGTCTCTGTAAATGGGAACAAAACCGGTTTCAAATCAGGAGAATCGGCGGCACCATGGATTTAAACGCAGGGCAGTTGATTGACCGCGTCGGTGTCAGGCTTGGCCTGTCTTTTCCCTGTGGTGCGGCAATGGATAAAATGGCCGCAAAATGTGAGCCGGCAAAGCTAAAATATTCTGTCAGAGGGGCGGAAATGAACCTGTCCGGTGGCGAAAACCAACTGACCGCATTGATTGAAAACGGAGCAAGGCCGGAAGAAATATGCTATCAGACTTTTTCCTATTTAGCGGAAAATATCAGCCGTACCTTGCAGTACGCGGCAAATCAATATCAAATAGAAGATATTTTAATGGTGGGCGGGGTGTGCGCGAACAGCGTTATCCGCAGCATCATTATCAAAATATGCAACTCTTATTTTGCGGAACCGGAGCTATCCCGCGATAATGCAGCAGGAATCGCGGCGCTCGGCGCAGTCCTCTCGGAAGGATGTGCAAAAAATGGCTGAAACAGTTTTTAGCGTAATTGAACTAAACCGGTATATCAAGAGCCTGCTGGATAAGGACAACCGCCTGTTCAGCGTTTTCGTCCGCGGTGAAATTTCCAACTGGAAGCTGCACTATTCAGGACACGCCTATTTTTCTCTGAAGGATGAAAAAAGCACTGTCCGCGCTGTCATGTTTAAATCCAGTGCGTCCCGTTTAAAATTCCTGCCTGAGAACGGTCAAAAGGTGATTGCGGCGGGAAGGGTCAGCGTATATGAACGCGACGGTCAATACCAGCTGTATGTAGACGATCTGCTGGCGGAAGGCATTGGAGATTTACATTACCAATATGAACAGCTCATTAAAAAATTGGAGCAGGAAGGACTCTTTGACAAGGCCCGAAAGAAGCCCCTGCCGAAATATCCTCGTAAGATCGGCGTGGTAACCTCCAGCACAGGGGCTGCAGTTCGCGATATTTTAAATATCCTGTCCCGCCGCTGGAAGCATGCCAATGTTTATCTGTATCCAGTTCTGGTACAGGGCAAGGACGCGCCGCCTCAAATCATCGAGGCGCTCCGCTATCTGGACAAAAAAACAGATGTCATCATTACCGGGCGGGGCGGCGGTTCCATGGAGGATTTATGGGCTTTTAACGATGAGAATGTTGCGCGGACGATAGCCGCCATGCATACTCCCGTTATTTCGGCTGTCGGGCATGAAACTGACTTTACCATATCAGATTTTGCGGCGGATCTGCGGGCGCCTACTCCGTCGGCTGCGGCTGAATTAGCTGTCCCGGATGAGTTTGAGCTGCGGCAGTCGATTTTGCAAATGCAGGCCCGCCTGCACAACGCTGTCAGCAGTATTGTATCGAAAAAAAGGATTCAGGTACAGGCCTTTTTGGAACGGCCGGTACTGCAAAAGCCAAATGAAATCATTGACCGGAACCGGCTGTATCTCGATTCGATTTTAAAAGATTTAACCAATGCCGCCCAAATTGCGCTGTCGCAAAAAAAGGAAAGCCTTGCTTCCCTGTCCGCAAAGCTGGACTCACTTAGTCCTCTTTCCGTGCTGGGGCGCGGCTATGCAATCGCCGAAACGCAAACTGGCGCAGTGATAAAATCGGTAAAACAAATCAATAAGGGAGAACACCTCACCTTAACCCTGACTGACGGAAAAGCCTCCTGTCAGGTAGAGGAAATCATGCAGCCAAAGTAATTGGGTGCCGTGATAACAAGACATATACAGAGCAAACGCATACGCTTGCAGACCATACAAAATACATCAGGCTCAGATTCGTTGAAAGGAGCCGGAAAGGTATTTACAATGAGTGAAAAAACATTTGAACAATCCATACAGGAGCTGGAAAACACCGTAAAAGAACTGGAAAACGGCGACTGCACCTTACAGGAATCGGTAGCGCTGTTTGAAAAAGGAGTAAAGCTCACCCACTCGTGTATGAAGGAATTAGATGAAGCTCAGCAAAAAATAGCTAAGCTGGTCAAGGATAAAGACGGTAAAATGAAGGCTCTTGAGATGGAGGAAGCAGATGGTGAATGAGATACAAAAGGTCATGAAGCCGTATAACCGGCTGATCGAGGACGCGCTGGAAGAGTATATGAACCAAGCTGACGACGATTATCAGATTCTGCTGGAGTCGATGCATTATTCCCTGTCAGCGCCCGGTAAACGAATCCGCCCATTTTTGACCCTGCTGGCCTGTGAATGTGCCGGCAGCGTCCGGAATTTGGCAGTTCCATACGCCTGTGCGGCAGAAATGGTCCACACTTATTCTCTGATTCACGACGATCTGCCCTGTATGGATAACGACGACCTGCGGCGGGGCAAGCCTACCAATCATAAGGTATATGGGGAGGATATTGCTCTGCTTGCCGGAGACGGTCTTTTGACCTATGCCTTTGAAATCATCGCTGACGCGCCGGTCTCGAAGCTGTATCCGCGGCGGTGCCGTTCCGCCATATCCGCCTTTGCCAAAACAATCGGCAAGGACGGTATGATTGGGGGGCAGGTGATTGACCTGCTATCGGAAAAGCAAGGATCAAATCCGGAAAAGCTCACCCGAATGCATCTGCTTAAAACCAGCGCTCTCATACGCGGAGCTTTAAAGTTAGGCGCAATCGCAGGAGGCGCCGATGCCGCCCTGCTTCATCAGCTTGATACCTTTGGCGAAAACCTCGGTCTGGCATTTCAGATAAAAGATGATATTTTGGATGTAACCGGAAATGCTGAAAAGCTAGGAAAAAATGTTCATTCCGATGAGAATTGCAACAAAACGACCTTTGTCACATTAATGGGGATAGAACAGTGCGAAGAGTTAACCGAGAAATATACCGCAGCAGCAATTGACAGCTTGAAAGGTTTGTCAAAACCCGGAAAAATTTTGGAACAGCTGTCCGTTTGGCTGTTACAGCGCGACTATTAAACTTTGGAGGATACTATGAATTACTGGACGGAACTGATTGGCAACAAACCGCTGGTGGCGGCTCTCGCAGCATGGGCTTTGGCGCAGGCACTGAAGGTGTTTTTTGTACTGCTCTTTGACAAAAAGCTGGATTTCAGGCGGTTTGTCGGATCAGGCGGAATGCCCTCCTCCCATGCGTCCTTTGTAACGGCCCTTACCACTGCTGTTGCACGTGTGGACGGTTTGGGTTCAGTTACCTTTGCGGTTTCTCTGGTCGTCACTCTTGTAGTTATGTATGATGCAGCCGGCGTTCGTCGTGCTGCAGGTGAGCAGGCAAAAATTCTGAACCGGATGATGGAGCATTGGGATGATAATGACCCAAAATTCATGGAAAACCGGCTGAAAGAACTGCTTGGCCATACTCCTTTACAGGTTTTTGCAGGCGCTTTTCTCGGTATTGCCGCCGGACTCTTTTTTACCATGTAGGTCTTTCAAAAACGTTTATTTTAGTCTCGCAGCAGAAAAGGGGATTTAAGATAATAACCAAACTTTTTTCTTCGTGCGTCATTATAACTTATAAAGTTTTTATCATTTAAAAAGTACCGCGCCAATAGAAAGGCACGGTACTTTTTTAATAACAGATCTTATTGATTAAATTCGTCTAATTCGTTACGATCCTGGCGTTTGGAATAATCAACCTTAAAGTCGGTAAAGGAGTTAGTTGCGCGCATCATATCTTTATAATACCATTTGTTGGGTAACATATCTGTAAATTGGCAGACAACCTCTTGTCCGTCAATTGTAGATGTTATATCATACCTGCTGTCCCGATGGATGACCTTATTATAAATTTTGACGTATTCCGCTCTTGAGATTAAGTCGTCCGGCCGAATTGTCTCTGCTTCTGCATCGCCTTCCATATATCCGGCTGATACCATTGCGTTTAGATAGTGATAATACGGATGGCTTGCATCTAAATCGTCAAATGTTCTGATATTGCCGGCTTTATCAAGGCCGAGCGTATAGGTAAAGAGCTTTGCAGCTTCACCGCGGGTGAGCGGAGCATTCGGATAAATAAATTCGTTCTGTCCGTCATAAACACCGATATAATTCATAAATTCAAGTGCGGTGTAATACCATTCAGACCCAGTTAAATCGGCAAAATGCGGTGTTGCCGGTTTTGTGTATCCGTCCAGCTTGCCGTTCTGCTTTAACAATCTATGCAGCATAGCAGAGCCTTCAGAACGCAGGACAGGATTCTCTGCACCCATGATGGTATCAGTATATCCGTAAATATAGGCGTATTCGTTTTCCAGCTCGCCGGTAATATCCGGCCTTCCGCCGTTGATATCGACATCCGGCGTTGGTGACGGTGCATCGGCATAGTAAACAACATCTATGTTGATCGGCTCATCCGAACTGATTATGCCTAAAATGCCGTTATTTGATTGTGTCTTGATTTGACCGTCGCCGTAACCCGCCGCAGGCTTTTTCAGGTTTACGTCAATCATGCTCTCGGTAATGCTGTCGCCTAATTTCATTCCGTCTGTTACAACGATATGGTCAATCTTTTCCCATTGTGCAGATTCATTATCTGCTTTCCAATAAGTTACCTTATAGCCGGGTTTTCTAATATACAATACCTTAACAACGTCGGTATCATCATCGGTAACGATTGCTGCGACTGCGTTTGGGTTTTCCATTTTCATGGCGTTATCATCAACGACAAATCCGCCGTAATAGAGATTGCTGTTTTCCAGTTTATCCAGTTTTTCGTCTACCTTGATGTCTTTGACAAAAATGGTATCTCCTGCATACAGTTTACTGCCGTCGCTGTGGCTGGATACAAGAACAGAATCAAAGCAATTACTCTCGTCCAATGTGGTATCGTAGTATTTTACAAGATAATTCGTCGGCTGGACCAGGTTGAAGCGCATTTTACAATTGGCAGAGCCGGCGCCGCGTTCCAGATAAAATACTTTTAACGTATGCTCGCCGGCAGAAGTATCAATACCTAAATCAGATAATTTCTGCGTTTTTGTTTTTGTACCGGTTGTAACAGAAGTCCCTTTTGTAAAGTTGATTTCACCCTTAACTGCATTGTGGATACCGCCGAGGTCGAGAGCAAGCTTGCCGTCAACAAAAACCCAAACATCGTCATCGCCGCTGAACTCAAAGGTCATATCCCGGCCGTTCGCCGTCTTGTTTTCTGTGATAACAAACGGCAGCTCAGTTGTAACGCCAAAATAAAAATTATCTCCGCCCAAAGGCATAAAATTGGCTGTCGTATAGCCATTGTTCAGGTATAGCGGATCAGTCAGATCCAAAACACCGGTTTTTTTGTTAATCACAGCATTGTTTTTAGCGCTGTCATATTCATAAATACCGTTGCCGATATGAACAAACGGGAATTTGTAGTTACCAACCAATTCGGTATCTTGGAACAGTTTCCCATTTTTTACATCAGGCACTTTTCGCTTATCAGACAAAATGACATTGCCGGTTGAATCGAGCGTGTCTTCAACCAGACCTTCTTTAATTAAATAATCATCCTGTTTTCTCCATGCATTATGTTCGTTTCCTTTTTTATAATCAGTTTGCCCGAACGAAAAGTAATTTTTACCGGATTTTGAAGAAACCTCATAATCATAGACCTTAGAGGTACCAAAAATGGTGTCAGCATATTCCGTTTTATTCCCAGTATCAGCAGTAAGTGGTATCTGGATGCTAAAAACCATGACAGCAGCCAGAACGGCACATAAGCCCTTTCTTAATAGTTTCGTCATTATTTCCATCCCTTTCAGAAAGAATTGATTCGGGTGCGATTTTTTTATTTCAAAAACAAAAAAACCGCCCTCTCATAGAGATGCGGTAACCGGCTGTCTTCCAAATACAGAAGACCCTGTGGCTTTGCGTCACTGCCTCACGGCAGTTTTGCCTTTTTCACACATATTATTATACCACAAATCTGTTATTTGTCAAGAAGTATTTCATTTTTGTAAGAATCGCACAAAGCGCTTGCAAGGTATATGGTTTCATGTTATACTAACTGCGGTGGTGCAGTATCCTAGTCAACCTGCTCAATTCCCAGGAAGGGCCTAAAAATCCTTTGAAGGGCACATCGATGAAGTTCCTGGTGCCGGCTTTGAACGCCCAGTTTGGGGTTGGTGCTGGGAGTTAAGGTTTAGGGGCAGCCTGCAATGGCATGCGGACCCTGTCCCCTTTTCCGCGGAGACCTGATCTTGTGTCCGAAAATGCCTTTTAGTAAAAGCGTTTTTCGATACGACTCAGGGTTAAACCTGTTATGCGGTACTGTTTGTGCTGTGAACAGAGTAGCCTGTCTTGAGTGGTTATGGTGAATAATGGATCAGACATCGGTCTATTGGCCAATGGACCGGCGTTATCGCTGTTTGAAACCATGGCTGCAAAAGAGACTAAGAATTGACGCAGTTGCGGAGGAAAACTCCTAGGCTGTTCGTAAGAGATGGGTACAGGATTGAAGTGCGTACTTAGTGGTAATCCGGCTCTGCAATTGGCGACAGTGCGGCCGGTGCTTTAAAGGGAAACCGTCGAAATGGCGACATTCGATAGCACCGGGGGAAATCCTGCCGGACCTATGCCGCAGATTTTACTGTATTCATTGCCACCTGTTATGAATATGCATAAGGGCCGCTTTTGCGGCCCTTATTTAAAATACATAAAAACTCTCGTATTAACAAAAAACAAAAAGGAAGTGGTATTGATGTGGAAAAAACGAGTGACGGCAGTCCTTTTGGTATTTGTTCTGTTAATCGCAGCAATACCGGCTTATGCGGATAATGAGCCGGATTATGCGACACGCGGCGAAATTTGTGAAATGCTTCTTACGGCGGCGGACGATTACACGCCCGGCCTTACCAGAGAGGATATTATCAAAGGCTATGAGGACGGCTCAACCAAAGACGACCAGTTCATCACCCGCGCTGAAAGCTTTGTTATGGTCAGCCGCGCGTTTGGTACTTTGCCCGAGCCTGTGGGAAACGATCTTAGGACCAGTCCGGATAAGGTTAGCTTTACCGATGTACCGGCATGGGCAGAAAACGACGTCAATAATCTGATCAACGCAAGAGTGGTAATCGGAACCGACGACGGTACGCTGCATGAAAAGGACAATGTGACAACTGAACAAATGCGGACCATGATCCAGCGCATCTGGGCATTAAAGGGAAGCAATCTCAAAGACGATTACTATAATACCGTCAATAAAGCCTGGCTGGACGCCAGCAGTATCCGCCCCGGCGAAATGTCAGCAGGCGGTTTTACCGAGGTACAATATACCAATAACCAGCGCCTTACAGGCATTATAGAAGATATCGTTTCCGGTACTTCTTATCAAAAAGGGTCTAAAGAAGATAAAATCACCAGCTTTTACCACAATGTGCTGGATATGGACAGCCGCAATGAGCAGGGGATTCAGCCAATCAAACAATATCTTGATAAAATTGACGCTGTAACGACATTTGACGGATTATATGATCTGCAAAAAGACCTGATGAACGAAATCGGAACCGGCGGGCTGTTTAACGCGGCGCTCAGCGCGGATTTAAAAGACAGTACGAAATATGCTATGTATTTTAACAGCGTCGGCACAACTCTGACTAAGGATATCTATGCCGGCGGTGACGAAACAAAAGTAAATGCATATAAAAATTATCTCACCACCATATTAAAGCTGGCAGGGGATCCGAATCCGGAAGAAAAGGTGGATGCGTTTTATGAACTGGAAAAAGACCTTTCCCAGTATCAGCTGAATCCGGAAGACGGTAATAATGTAGATAAAATTTATAATGTGTTTACAATTGACCAGCTTCAGGAGCTATTCCCGGCAGCTGATATCAGACAGGTCATAACAGATTTGGGTTACCAGGTACCCGACCAGGTCATTGTAATGGATACCGAGCTGCTGAAGGCTTTTGCAAAATATTATAATGAGGAGCATCTCGACCTTCTCAAAACACTGACAAAAATTTCCGTTGTTTCGGGATACGGCGGTGCACTCAACCAAGAGTTCTTGGATGCTTCAAATGAGTTCAGTAAAATCTTTTACGGTATCGAAGGCAGTAAATCTATGGAAGAAATCGCTTCCAGTTCAACACAGAATGTCATGAGTGACTACCTGGGCGAAATATTTGTGGACAAATATTTCCCGCAGGAAGCTAAAGAGGATGTAACCGCCATGGTGCATGAATTCATCGACATTTATAAAGCAAGAATTGAGAACCTTGACTGGATGAGCGATACGACAAAGACCATGGCCAAAAAGAAGCTGGATACCATGAATATTAAAATTGGTTATCCGGATTCCTGGGAAACGCCTATGGATAAGGTGGAAATCAGAAGCGCTGCGGATGGGGGCAGCTATTTTGAGAATATGAAAAATATTGCAAAACAGTCAAAGAAGGACAAAGTAAAAGAGATGCATCAGACACAGGAGAGGTAATAGTTTTGGAAAAGATAAAAAAACTGGTGATCCCCAACTTGCCTTACCTTTTTATTTTTA
>ERZ773194.3047-NODE-3047-length-14869-cov-4.021669_pt1 | contig 14869 bp, 17 predicted proteins | sample MGYA00511240_ERZ773194 | MGnify/ENA primary metagenome ERZ773194 (study PRJEB29015, sample SAMEA2737774) | human gut metagenome | biome: human gut; feature: human-associated habitat; material: faeces | place: China | collected 2012 ... | reverse complement strand
AACCGTATAGTACTCCAAATTATAAAAGGAATTAAAATTGAAAAAAATCTACTTTTTAATTTTAGAAAATAATCTGATAAAGTATAATGTTTATCAATATTCTTAAAGATAGAAAATAGATATAAGCATATAGATCAAATTTATCTATTTTTCAGATATTGACTTTTTGCGACAAGCATAAATAGTTATGTTGTATGGCTCTTTGCGGTTTATCAAACTTTGTAGGACAAATAATTTGTGATACTCACGTCAAGCCGCCAGTGTGCAAGGTGAAAAACACTGGTTGCCATTAAAGCAGTTCTATCATAGTTTGTTGGTCGTTCGTTCGCTTCGGCAAGCTTCTTTGCCTCGCCGCGCATCTGGTAGATTCCCTGATTCCTTGTCATATCCAGACAAAAGCGGTTATATGCTGCCTGATCAAGCTCACCGTTCGGGTCATGATGCTCTCGGAAATATGCCTTTAAGTCTTCCTGCAGCTGACTTCGATAATCTGGTTCTTGCTTTATCCTGGTCAAATAGTAGTCATAAGTTTGTCTTGCATGAGCCGCCCTCATTCCGTGCAGATCAATTCGATTGTGCATCTCTTCAGCTGTAAAAACTCTTTCATCTTTGCCTATCCCATCAAACGTCCTTGCAACCATTCCTGCGTCCCTTGGCAACACCCTCTGCCATTGTTCCTTGCCGCCTTTGCCCTGTTTAACAACAACGTACATCTTGCCATCCTTTATGCGTAAATCCTCGCCCTTTAGATGTGCAAGCTCTGCTCTGCGAAGTCCCACGACCTCTTGAAATGCCACCAGACGGGCATATTCGGGCTTTTCCGCGTCCTTCCTGCCGCGAGGGTTCTTTCCCCCTCTTGATCGCGTGATATCGCGTATGGCTCTATCTGGCTTGCTTATATGCTGCATAGGAATATTTAAACCCTTGCAACATGGTGCTATGTAAGTGTGAATCGTTGCCGCTGATAGTCCACGTGCTTTCAAGTTATCAGCGTACTGCTGCAGATAAGGTTGAGGATTGCCCAACACGTCCTCTCGTGTATATCCATTTTCTTTTGTCCATGTGCAAAACCGCTTGATACTTGCTTTGTATGTGCGTTTGGTGTCTCTGTCGCTGATTGCGTGTTCCGGATCACGGCTCTTTTCAGATATTGCATTTCTTGTCATGAGGTATGATAAGCTGTCAAGTCGATTGTTTTGTGGCATGATAGTTCCTTTCTATCGGCAATCTGAGCTGCCGACAAGCTCCCAGTTGTTCAACCGTCTGCAACTTCTCGGAGTATTTATAATGCGGTGTCCAACCGCCTGCAGACAAAGTGGGTGTATCAGCTCCCACGACCAGCTCTAAGCGTGTACTGCCGCCAATCAACCACCAACCGGCAGAGGATCCAACGGCACGCACCTAAAGGTGATCCGATCACTCAATGGAGTGTATGTCATCAAGTTGCTATATGTAATCGCACATTCTCTCCCCTGTGCGGTATAGGGGTAGGGTGTTAAATTCTTATCACCCTGCATAGTCAAAAGATATCGTCAAATTTGGCGATAACCTCTATTCTCTATTGCGCCAATCATGCGCCTATGCACTAATCTTCTTTGCTTGCCAGTTATACGCATAACTCTACTAAACTGGTTATTTGCCACATCCTACGGCTACAAATAACCAGTTTTTCTCTATCCGTTGGCTACCACAAGAGCCAAATATTCACTATCTGCCGCGCACACTTTCTTGTCCATGCAGCACACCTCTAGCGCGGATTCTACGAGGGTTGCTTGATCACTATCAATTACTTTCTGTCTTTGGGATTTACAATTTGATTTGATTCAGAAACCGCTTCCCACTTTTGGGAAGCAAGTCTATTCACAATGAATGCCTTCCAAATCTGGAAAGCAAGCTTATTTCTTCCTTGAGCTGTTAGTTTTTTTGGACTAATAGCCATGACTGGGACAAATTATTGGTTGCTCTTTTTTGGGAAACCAATATTGCTCCGTTTTCTAAACAAAAAGAGTATCAAACAATCTAGTTGATACTCTTTCCCCACACACACTTTTTTTGCCAAATTAGGGCGCACTTAATACACCCAATTGACCTCTCACTAGAGGATTTTTCACCTGGGAAAGCACCCTCTGCTTTCCTTCCCAATATTATTCGTCATCGTCACCTTAGGATTTTATCATATCACCAAAATCTAGTAAATGCAAGTCAAAATATTTTCGATACATCATTTACACATTACCTCTTATCCCCTCTGGATAGCCGCCATTAAACAAAAAAGAGTACAAAAAAGTGAAGTATACTCCTATATACCTCTCTCTTCGCACTCTGAAACATACACTCAGTATTCTTTCTTTTACACTGAATCTCCGAGCAATGGAGACTCCATGGCAGAAACACTCAATTGTGTTTCGCTACTCAAAAAAACAAATCCAAACATCTTGAATATAGCAGATATCTGGATAAGATGCAAGGACTTTTTGCCAATAAAAGAAGGAGGCTTGAAGCCTCCCTCTGCTTGCCTATATCATCGAAAAAATTACCATCGTTCAATCTTTGCCGCGCTGCCAAAAGGATTCTTGTAACACTTGTTAAAGCCTTCTGTCTCTTGCGTGTACAGGTCGCACTCTGGATAATATGCAAAGTCGCAATCAAAATTAGATATGCCATAGCGATTTTTCAAACAAACAAGCTTGATCTGTCGCGGACTCTCTGCCTTTGCTTCCTTGATCCTGTCGCGCTTTTCCTTTAAGTTATTTTGTTTTGTAAATTTCTCCTCATCCAGGCATTGCAGTTGCAAGCCCCAGACAACATCTGCCGTGTACTCAATGCCGCCGCTTTCTTTCAATGATTCAAAATCTATAGGCTGCATATAGTTTGCACGGTTCACGCTTGATATAATAAAGACTGTCAAGCCGTAGTCACGACTAAGCCGTTTCAATGCTGTAACCGTCTGGTCGATAGATTCTCTAGTGGTCGATGCTTTCACCTCTGCTGACGGTTGCAATATCTGCAAATAATCAACAAAGATAATTGGCGAAGTGCCATTCTTGCTGATGTACTCCCGAACATAAGCAGATATGTAATCAATATTGCAGCCAAAGTTACCTTCAATGATATTCATTCTGTCGCCAATCTTACTCTTGTATAGCTTAGCAGCGGCTTGTAAGCTATTTGAATCTGCGCCAGTCCTTAACGTTAGGCTACTAACAGACTCATTATTCTCTTGCTTTAGCAGCCTTGAAAAGCTCTTTGTTACCAGCTCAAGCCGTGATTGTTCCAGACTGAAAAACAGAATGTCATGACCTGCAGCCGCCAGATTGTCAGCTACCTGTAAAGCAAGCGTGGTCTTGCCTAATGAGCTTGTGGCAGCAATGACATACAGCCCTGCATATAGACCGTTACTCAGTTTGTCAAGGACTGGAAAACCTGTTTTGCGGCTTCCTGCGGCTTTCATGCGTCCAATATCAGCTATCAACAAATTATCTATGTACTGACTCGTGTTATGCGGTTTATGATCATAATATGTTGGCAAATCTGCCATTGATGAATCCTCTGCCGCTGTAAATTTCTCCAGAGCTGCTTTCACGGCTTCGTCTGTTGGTGTGTCTCCCAACTGCTTAACCATTAACCACCCCTGCTTATATGGGATTTCTTCACTCTCAAAGAATGCATTCATTGTTTCATTAGCTGCCTTTTCTGCACACGTTACCCAGATATAGTCCTTAATATGGGATTCAGTATAATAAAGATCTTTATCAAGGTATACTTCCAGCTGATCAGCATCCATCTGAAGCGCTATGTAACGAGCTGCCATTATTTGCTTGTAAAGATGCTCATTATCTCCAACAAGAAAAACGTACTTCTCTTTTGTGCTTTGTGGTTTCTGGCTAATTAGTTTGTCAAGTATCTCTTTTGCTGTCATAATTTGACCTTTCTCCCGATGTATGATACACTGGCAGAGGTCGGGACTCTCTGCAGCCTTGATTGTTTGGCAGCTACACGTTACTTTGGTCGGTGGTGTGTGGCTGCCTTTTCTTTATAAGCGAAGTGCCGCCGCCTGTCAAGGAAGGCGGCAGAGCTGTTATATATACTTACGTATACTTATACATTTTTTGACCCCTCGAAAACCTAGCATTTATGCGGCTTCGCGAAAATAGCGTGGGTCAAAATTCCTGACGTTGTGGGTCAAAACTCCTGACGTCCTGGGTCAAAACTCCTGACGTCCATTTACGTTTGTAGTTTATTCTTTTTTCCTTTGGAACAAAAACTGTTACCCCATCTTTTCCAGTGGTATATTTTTCTATAAATTGACATTTGACATAATAATCTAAATATTTACTTATTTTGCCAGGTAATCTTTTTTTAAGATTTCTTTGATTGTCAATTGACATGCTTTCAATACCTACCTTCTCTGCGACAGTTTTATATAAAATTTTTGATTGCCATCCGTGTTTTGCGCTTGCAATACGCTCAAGTAAGTAATCTTCAATTTTTAAATTGATATCTGTTTTGCTTAGAGGACTTTGTAATACTTTTATGTCAAATGTAGTGAGTTGACCCCTTCCTTTTGCAAATGCAATCAACGGTGGTTCGATATAAAAGCGAATAGCCCTTTCTGTGAAATTACCATTGATCAAGACATTTCGTGCATCATCAGATGGCAATAATGCGCTGTTGTATTCAACTTTAGGATATTCATAAATATTAGCTTCCTTCGTGGTATCAATGTGAATAGCTGTAAACCGCATTTTTATAATACTATTATAGATTTGCTCTTTATCCGACTTGCCAGGTTCGCCAGTAAACCCCATTGCATGATATATCATCGCTGTTGACATGATTTCATTCCCTGCGTTAAAAAGTGCTGCAACTGCTATATACACACGCTTATCATATGCTGTTAACTCTGTAGCAATAGAAATATTTTGGTTTTTTTCCAATTGTGAAAAGTCAACTGCATACAGTATTTCAATGTCTTGCTCACTTTTGCTGTTACGTTTTTTAGTATTTACGTCGGTCGCAAAGGATTGTTTTTTGCTCCATGTATTAGAATTTATTTTATCTAAAGGGTATTCGATTGAGTTGGCTTTTTGGGTTATAACATTCGTAATCTGTTCGCTTTCTTCAATGCTCGAATCTTTACCAATAGCTTCAACAACTGCATGAAACGCATCTAAGAATAGCTTCCGCTCTGTTGGATCACCGCTATCCGCGATTTTGTACATATCCCCAGTAAAGCCGCGCTTTTCCAGTTCTTCCTTGATCAGATCTTCATTCTCTAAAACTACGAGATAAGGAGTTAACGCTTGTGATAGTTCATCAAGCATTTGCTTCACTTCTTTTGGGGTGATTGTCGCAACAGCTTCTTGTATCTTTTTTTTGAACTTTTCCATGTTCAAGGTTGTTTTCTTTTCCTCATCCATTCAAATTCTCCTTGCTGATTATTTATCTTTAAAAGGCTAGATGCCCCCGAAGAGGCATCCATGAATCATGTGCACAATCGCCTTACCACTCAAGGCCGTTGGCTTCGTATATCTTTTTTAGTTGCCGTGCCAGTGTTGGCAGATTCATACGTGGCACAGTCTCACCTTTTTTGTAAGCGCCGCCTATTGGGACGCCATCCTTCAAGAGATCATAGGCAATCATTCTATCAGTGCATTCTGCATCAGCATATATTATTTCTCCACCAATAACTCTCACATAGCTGCGCTTTACAGTATATCCGAGCTTTTTAGCTCTCTCTCTGAGGATGCGTTCCGAATAGTGTATAGGCTTAACCGGCTCATTGTGATCTATTTTCTCATCGTTGCTAATCAAATAATAGATTATTCTCAATGTTTTAAGATCATATCTATTATTCTTTAAAGCATCCTGAATCTGCTTAACGAAGTACTGTCTCAAACTTTCCTGCACTTCTGGGTCAAGATCTTCCAATTTTTCTTCTGTTTTGTTCTGTTCTACCATTTTTTTACTCCTTTGCTATTTGCTAGCTATAGTTTTTAATTGCAAACTCGGAGCAAATCGGATATAATAAAATTTCCGATAGCCTTGTTTGCTATTGGCTGATAAGAGGAATAGCTGCGCTCGCCAAAGTCATGCTATTTCTCTTTTTTATTTGTCGCCGTGAGCGTCCAGGAAAGCCAATACAGCTTCTCGAACTGTTGCACCTATGCTTGTTCCATTCATGGTACAATATCGCTTTAAGCGTTCATCCTGTGCCTTTGTAAGCCTGAAATCGCGCCTTTCCGTTGCTGCATTGCTGCCTTTTGCTGGTCGCCCCATCTTCTTTTTGTCCATGTTCACCTCCATATCTTTAATATACTTTCTGTGTGCGTAAAAGTCAAGAGTGCCTTTTTGATTTTTGGAAATATTTTTGCGACTAAGTAGTGGCATGTCTGAACGGCATTGCAAGACCCCTACACCCCTTTAATGTGTATCAATATTATTTTGACTCATTCTCTCGGATATATCTCGCAACTGTAGCAAAAGGAATATTAAGCTCTTTGGCAATAGCTCTGATGCTTGAACCGCTTTCTCTTAGCTGCATGATCTGCTCAAGCTGCGCTGTGTAGCTACGCTTTCTGCCTGCTCCAAAGGGGTTTCGCTGTGTTGTTGATTCTCTTTCATGAGTGGCTTGTAGTGCTTCATATGCGGCTTGTAGTTCTGTTAACTGCTGTCTTAGTGAATCTCTCTCAGCTTCCAATTGCTGCACCTTTGCATGATAACGGTCACGCTGCTTAATCGCTGTATTTCTATCCAACGTCAATGCATCAACTTGTTTTACAAGATTCTTGTAGCTGTCCGTTTCCTCAAGCCGTCCGTTGATCTGCTTCCTAAGGCTTGATGCCTCTTTCTGATAGCCGTCTCTCTGTGCCTCTGCCTCCGCAAGCTCTCTCTTTAGCTTCTGGGTCGGTGTCTCTTTCTTTTCTGGTTGTTGAAATGTTCTTGCCATGATCTATCCCCCCTGTGTATCATTTTTATTTTGATACATCCATCATAGCATGCAGATATGTATGTGTCAATATTCGATACAGCATAGGACTTTTACTCATTTTTGAGTAAGACCTAACTATAGAACTATTAGCCAAAAAGATTAACAGCTCAAGGCAATTCAATATCTTTGATCTTCTGAGATGAGGTGTTTTGAAACTACCTCATACGCAACGTCACAGAATGGCTTTTAAGCCATTTATACTTTTAAGTGCAGAAATACTCGTATAACATCGCAAAATGTCATAGAACGCGGCTGAGAGCGTCACAGCGGCGCATCTGCACCTCTGCTACATGTGGGACAATCTTGTCTGAAAGACTATGCTATACATAACAGACTCTTTAGTGTGTCCAGACACACTAAACTATCAGCTATCAAGGATATGAGCCGCATTCATACCCTTTTTATCAGCATCAGTAAAAAGGTATTTGATCAATGCGTGAATGTTTTGTGTCATTTTGATTTTGATACAGTGTGCAAGTAATAGAGTGTCGAATCCTGTCACAGTTTGCGCCGCAAGTTTCGACACGTTTTGACAAATATCATTATTCTACTTGTAAATTGTATACTATTGTGCGAACAATTCCGACAGTACTTTGTACCCTCTACCATGGAATACGTACCTTTAGGGGCTAAAAGTTCGTATAATAACTCTTATACGTACCAAAACCACACCGAAATGCAAGCGCCCCTGCATCCAGTGGATTGCAGGGGCGAAATTGTGTGTGAAAAGGAAAATATTACGGACGAAGCCCTTTTACTAGGGCCTGAAACTCCTGCTCAGTATCCACAAAATGATACGGTGCATACTCCATGTATGCCGTTGGACGACTGAGTACTACAAGCTGCACACCTTTAAAGCCAACTGCTTGATCCAGTTCACTTTTTAATTCTGCCAGGTGCTTTCCATGAGTTGTTTTTAAAGCAAAACAACCATGTGCATCACGTTCCTTCGCGATTAAATAACACATTATACTTTTGATCCTCCTTTTTTTGCCAATACGCTGTATTTTTTATTTAATTCTGCAATGGCGTCAACTACCGGCATGTTCTTTGTTAGAACATCTTTGACTCTTTTTCGGCACTCTTCATCAAATAGCATGTTCTCTATTTGAAAGCTGGATTCAATGCTGCTTACTTTTCTATCTATCATAGATACCCTTTCTTCATCATCTGCACATCCAGAGGGATGCACAGATGATCACTGATGGATCTCCGATGGCTAGGGGGCAAGCCCCCTAGATCCCCATGCTGATCCTCTCCTCTCACCACGTTACTGGATACCGTTACACACAAAGGGTTGGACAGCCGCTCGTATGATATACGAGCTTGTTTTGAGCTGCCAATGCTGCAAAATCTTCCCACCGCATACCGACATCCTCAGCTGCTTTTTCAATCGAAATCAAGCCTTTTCTATAGTATCTAACAGCCACATCAAATGCCGCCCTTCTCGCACCGCTTTCATAGCTTTCTTTTTTCAAATCTTCCATAATTTTGCATTCATTTTTCAACATCACCACTCCACTTCGCTTTCATCCAGGCATTCAGATATTTCCTTCCATGCCGGCAATCGCCAGCAAATACAATGTTTCTTCCATCGTGCCTCCCTTTACGTGAGATAATTCACCACGGTAACGTCCAAACGCCAGTGCGCCAGATGCTCAACACTCACTGCCATCAGCGCTACGCGATCATACTCGGTGGGACGCTCATGCTCTTCGGCCAATTCTCGTGTTTTCCCTCGCATCTGGTACACCCCTTCATTCTTGTTCATATCATTGCAAAATCGTTCGTATGCGCGCGCATCAAGTTCCCCATTATGGCTATGATGCTCTTTGAAATACTGCTGTAGCTCCTCACGCAGCTGTTCTCGGTACGCTGGATCTTGCCTGATGCGCTCCATATAGTAATCATAACATTCTTTTGCATGTTCTGCACGTATTCCGTGCAAATCAATCTTATTTTTCATTTCAGCGTCAGAAAAAACGTGTTCTCCCTTTTTAATTCCATCAAAAGTACGTTGAGCGACCTCGGCATCCTTAGGCAGTATACGCTGCCATTGCTCCTTTCCGCCTTTTCCTTGCTGCGCAATCACGTACATCTTGCCATCTTTTATACGCAGATCTTCTCCTTTTAAATCTTTTAATTCCGCGCGTCGTAACCCCACGACTTCTTGAAAAGCCACAAGTCGCTCAAAGCGAGAATCCTGCATCTCTCGCTGGCCTTGTGGGTTCCCCCCACCGCGTGATCGTGTGATATCATCGGCACTACGTTGCGGCTTACTCACATGCTGCATAGGTACTCCAAGTCCCTTACAGGGTGCGGCAATATACGTGTGTATTGTGGCATTGGATAGCCCTTCCTCCTTCAAGTGATTCGTGTACTCCTGTAGGTGTTCCCTAGGACTGGATAAGATCTGCTCTTTTGAGTACCCTTCTTCTTTTGCCCAGGCACAAAACCGATTGATCGACGATTTATAGCTATGGATCGTATCGCGATCCGTGATGCTTTGATTTGGGTTGCGGCTTTTTTCCCCCAGCGCCGTAACTTTCATCGTGTACGCGAGGCTATCGCCATTCCTTGCCATTCTTTGCTCCTTTCTGCGGCTCTTAGAGCTGCCGCCGCTCCCATGTGTTCAACCGTTCGCCACATTCCGGCACATTTCTATTGCGGAGCCAACCGCTAGCGAACTAACGTGAGCCTGGCCTTGCCATCTCACAAGTATACACCGAATCGGGGTGCGTCGGCACTTCTCACTGGCCTGTGAGGTCCCGACGCGCGCTTCGTGTACACTCTTCGATCTGCCTAAAGCAAATCACAAATATCAATATTGTTGTTTCTTTTTACTCGATTTTCTTGCACGAATTATACTTCTTTTTGCCCCTAACTGGTAATTTTCTCACTCAAGCGAAGCTTTCGCTCGAAAATTACCAGTTAGTTTTTTACCTTCATTTCTTCCCTGATCCGGCACGCAACCGGAACAAACCAAATATGCAGCCGCGCCCTCTCTGCATCCTTCGGCATCACCTTATCGCGGCTCAGATGTGCCTGTTTTTTCTTGTTCTTTTTTCTTTTCGTATTCCTCTATGGCCCGATCTCTGAATTGCTCATCTCCGAGCTTTTTCAAATCCTCATACCTTTCTTCATCAAGCAACATCAGCGCCACTTGCGCCAATAGCTGCATTCCTTCCTCTCGGCCTCTGTTCCAGTTTTTTTCATATATCCACCTTTCAATTGTGGATATACTCTCATCCAGTATTTCTGCGATGTACTGATTTGCATAACCCTTCTCGTGCATACGATATGCTATTTCTTTTTTCTTCTGCAGTCGCCCTTCTTCAAGTCCCTGCTCAAAGATTGCTTCTTCTCTTTCGTTTTTGCACTCCATTTTTTCTTCTCCTTTATCTTTTACTTTTTAAGATGGCCTCAGATTCTTTCCTTGAACCATCTTTTTTTACGCTCTCCAGATCTCGCGCCCTTTGGCGAGTTCCTGATTTACCTTTGTTTTTGCTCCAAAAAGCAAAAAAACGAGCGCCAAAAAAGGAAGTATACCTTTTATACCTCTCTCTCTTCGCACTCGTGATACATACACTTGATTTTTTTTAACATTTACTTAACACACTGAGCCGCCGAGCGTTGGCAGCCCCACGCCAAAAGCGCTCCATCGCGTTTCCGGCTAAAAAAACAATCATCCAACGCAATTAGTATATCATTGATCGGCATATTCTTCAAGTATTTTTTGGAGTTCCTCGTACTCTTCTTGAGTGATCACTTCCGGCTCATGCCAGGTCGTGAATGCGCGAAGCCCAGCTCTTAGCGCTTCTTCCTTGTTTTCATTAAATACGCGCTTCACAATGTTCAAGATTCTTGATTTCATTTATCTCCTTCATTTTGGTAGCTATCTCCTTCATTTTTGGCAAAAATGAAGGAGATAGAGTCTCAACAAGTTACTACAACTATAGCAACCATTAGCGTTAAAGTCAATGATTGCCCGTTTATTTGGTAGTAAGTTCTTTGATTTGTGCTTCCAGTACTTCCAACTTGCCGAGAAGTGTTGCCGCCTTTAATTCAGCTTCCTGCACCTTTATCAGCAATTCGCGTTCCTTCGCCGCAACTGCGCGTTCCTGCTCCATCTCTGCGTCTTTCTTTAATGCCTTGATCTCGTTTACGTGATCCTTATTTGCATCGTTAAGCGCCTGCTCAAGCTCATGTACTTTCTTTTGCGCCGTTTGTTCTGCTGCCGCAAGATCTGCATACCCATTAAGTTTCTCCTCTTTTTCTGCCAGATTTGCATTCAACATAGCGATGATTCGTTCCTGATCATCAGCACTCTTCTTTAATGCCTCCGCTTGATCTGTAGCAATCTTCTCGTTTTTTTCTGCAACTTTTTTTGCTTCGACTGCACTAGCCGCTGTAGCTTCCGCAGTTTCTTTTTCTATCTTCAGCTTGTCCAGCTCTGTTTTCAGTTCATTAAGCTCCCGATCACGACGGCTGATATCAGCCGTAAACCGCTCCTGTACTCGCTGTTCTGCATTAGCGTTGATCTCCAAGCTGTGTCGATACGCTGCCAGTAGCTTGTTTATGTTACATTCAAAATCCTCGATCTCCGTTTTTCGCTCTGGCATTGCATTCTTCTCTTGTTCAAGTTTTGCCATCTCCAATAAATGATCAAATCCTTGTGCCTGGCTAATTCCATGCTCTGCACAGAACTTGCGGAACGCATCCGCTGTATCTTCGTTTACTCGGAAATTCGTCTGTTTTATCTCTCCCATGGTATGCTCCTCCTGTCTTTTGATGATTCCATTATACCATCATTGCGTAACCCCGTCAACCCTCGTTATACATGCTATAACATGTTATTGTTATACATAACAAGCATATAATCTTAGTATTATTTTGGTGTGTCCAGACACACTAAAATCATGCAGTTAGTGGATGATCACTTTTTTCTTTGATCACGCTTTTCCATGTACCGAACGGTGCCGCGTAGCGGCAGAGCCAGAGCGCCGGGACCCATGGGGCGGTGGGGCGGCTGGCTCAGTGATCGGTGGCGTTTTTCTTGAAAAGTTACCACAAAATCCACTTTTCTTGATTACGGGAGTTCTGAAAGCCGCATAAATACTAGCTTTTTGATATGCATAGGTGGTGAAGAAATTCCACATAGGTGGTAAAAAAATTCCACATAGGTGGTAAAAAAATTCCACATAGGTGGTAAAATATCTTGACTTATAACCACTTATAGAGTATACTGAAGACAAACAAAGAAAAAGTGAGGTGCTTTATATGGCAAGAAAAAAAATAGAACCTATAATCAGCTTAGGAAATGAAGACAAGCTTACTGTTCAAAAAAGTTTGCCGTTGTTTTCCTTGTGGCGCTCTGAGTTGACGCTTGCTGAATTTAAGATACTTGACACCTACTTATCACGAATAGACAGCCACAAACCAGAAAAACGCGCGATTATGTTTGAAAAGGGTGAGCTTGAGAAGATTCTGGGAGTTAAGAAAATCAATAACCAAGACCTAAAAACAAGACTTATACACCTTATGGGAAATGTAATAGAAGTGCCAGACGATAGCATAAAGCAGGGCTTTAAACTGGTGACACTGTTTGAAGAAGCAACAGCAGAACAAGATGATTACGGGCTATGGCAGGTAAGACTAGAATGTACTCAAAAAGCGATGAAATACTTTTTCAACATTGAAGATCTCGGCTATCTTCGATATAAGCTGCGTTGTATAACGTCTCTTACAAGTCGTTACACGTATATCATGTTCATATATCTCGAAAAAAATCGCTTTCGGAAACGTTGGGACGTGCCGCTTGATGAGCTGAAAAAAATACTTGATTGCGATAAAGTCGAAACTTACAAAGAATTTAAAGAATTTAACAAGCAAGTATTAAAACGCATCCAAAAAGAAATGCACGAAAAGACCGAGTGTAAGTATACATATGAGCCGATCAAGAAAGGCCGGACTGTCGTTGGTATCAGATTTGAGGTTGAAACACTTCCAAAGTTGGAGGTAAAAGTTCCAGAAGCGCCAGCGCCGAAAGAAGGGGAATCAGATCGCCCACTTTGGGAAAGTGCATTGGATGAATGGAAACTATCACAGGCACAGCTAGAAGAGATACAGACACTACTCGTAACAGTACCAGTTCATAAGCTGCCAAGTTGCCAGAAGGAAGATCTGGAAAAGGCTTACTACCAGTATATGGCACAGAAGGCAGCAGAGATTAAACGCAGGAATGAACAGAAGCGCATCCGTAGTCGCTTTTCGTATTTGCGAAAACTCATGCAGGAAGATATAGCATCAAAACCACCGCAGGAAGGAAATCAGCAATCACAGGCGGTTGCAAGGGGGACACAGGCCTTCCAAAACTTTACAGAGCGTAAGAATAACAATTATACAAGCAAAATTATGAATAAGTTGAAAAGTGATTTGAAAGAGTTTCAAGAAAATCAAGAAGCGGTTGAAAAAAATAATTGAAATCAAATTATCAGATAAAAAATATCGCATTTTTCGCCCTGAATCGACAAAATAGTACGTATAATATTTCTTTTACGAACTCTTTGGTTTTGGATAAGAATAAAATAACAATAAACATCAAGGATTCTTGAACTATTTTAATCTGATTTGTGCGACAATTTGCTATTAAAGAAAAGGACACCAAAAAAGTGTCCTCGAATCTTTTTTTACATGTATTGCTTTAGGATGCTCTCGTCCACCTCTGTTGAATACGTTGGTAGTGATTTTATGAGCTGCGTTGCCTTGCTCTCGTGACTATCTCCGTGCCCTGCGTTAACTTCTCCGCGCTCCGCCAGAAATTCCTGCATCATCTTTGATTTGATGCTTTGTATGTGTTGCTTTAAGATTTTTGTCTCGGTGGCTGTATCGCCTGAGACTTTCGCCGCGGCATATTGTTCTGCCGTTGTTTGGCTCATTTCCAACGCATCCATGCAAACGCTAACGATTTTCAACGATGTTAATTCTCGCTCCATTGCTTTGAATTGCTCGTTTCGTTCGGTTTCCTTCGTCCTTTCCAGTTCTTCCGCAGTCATTCTTTCTCTGAGCTGCTTTGTTTTGGTTGCGTTTTCAGATGCCAGTGCGTCAGCTTTATTTGTAAGCTTCGTGATCTGTGCGTTTGCCTGTGCAAGCTGAGCTCTTAACTCTTTGGCGGTTAAATTTGGTGCTTCTGGCTCTGCAAAAAGCTGCAGATTGATTCTTTGGGTGTGCATGTTATCTCCTCCTGTTGATTATCACAATTATAAGTATCATTTAAACGACTATTGACGCTGATTCCCTTTTTGTCGTGCGTGTATAGGGCTGCATCTTGGTTTTGTTGCCTTTTTAGCCGTGTGTAATATGCCAATAACTTACATTTTACCTTTTTGTGTGGGACATGTAGGTGTGCATCTTGGTTTTTTGATCTGCAATGGCTTTTCTTCGGGCTTGAAGCTCTCAAGCTTTCCTGCTCGTGCCAACCTGTTCAACTCATCAATTACAGCAGTTGTTTGCGCTACAGCAAAATCATAATATCTGCTTCCTGTATATGGTGCTGTGATTGACTCACCTCGTTTTATAGCATCATTCCAATAAGCTTGATCGGATCGTGCCGGAAGACATTCTTTAAACATCTGCCAACATTGGCTGTAAATTTCCCAATAAGGGCTGTCTTTTAAGTTGATCAACCTTGTTTTCCCTCTGCTGATTCACTATATTGAGCTGCTTTTTTTGTCCAGTATCGTTCACGTGTGGCTTTCACCTTTTCGGGGTTCCTCTTTCTCCATTCGGCGGCATATGCCGCGGCTGCTTTCTTTGCTTCTGGTGTCATTTCATACCTCCTAAAATTGATTTTTTTTGTCTTTATTTTGTACTTATAGT
>ERZ773194.3044-NODE-3044-length-14884-cov-16.657563_pt1 | contig 14884 bp, 12 predicted proteins | sample MGYA00511240_ERZ773194 | MGnify/ENA primary metagenome ERZ773194 (study PRJEB29015, sample SAMEA2737774) | human gut metagenome | biome: human gut; feature: human-associated habitat; material: faeces | place: China | collected 2012 ... | reverse complement strand
AAGGAGGCGGGGGTGAATGTGGTGCTGGTGAACTCCAACCCCGCCACCATCATGACGGACAAGGACATCGCCGACCACGTGTATATCGAGCCGCTGAATATCCCCTCTGTGACCCAGGTCATCGAGATGGAGCGGCCCGACTCCATCCTGCCCACCCTGGGCGGCCAGACCGGGCTGAACCTGGCCATGAACCTCCACGAGCAGGGCATCCTGGAGAAGTACGGCGTGCGCCTGCTGGGCACCAGCCCGGAGTCCATCCGCAAGGCGGAGGACCGCCAGGGCTTCAAGGACTGCATGGAGTCCATCGGCCAGCCCTGCGTCACCTCCGAGGTGGTGGAGAGCGTGGAGGACGCAAAGCGCGTGATTGAGCGCGTGGATTTGGAGAGGAGCGATACGAATGCCTGAAAAGAAACTGTATGACCTGACGGTTGATCCTGAATTCCGGGATCTGATTCCCCCGCTGAACGAGGAAGAGCTGAAGCTACTGGAAGCGAGCCTCGTGGCAGACGGCTGCGAATCGCCGCTCATTGTGTGGAACGGTGTGATTGTGGACGGGCATAACCGCTACGCCATCTGCCGGAAGCATGAGATCCCGTTTGCTATTCAGGAGAAGAATTTCAGCAGCCGTGACGACGCCATGCTGTGGATGCTGCGCAACCAGCTGGGGAGAAGAAATCTGAATAACTACCAGCGAAGTGAACTGGCGCTGAAATTTGAACCGTTGTTCGCCCATGCATCTGAAAAGCGTATGCTGGCTGGGAAACTTGTTGACCCTCCGCAGAATTCTGCGGAGGGTTCCGGGGAGACGAGAAAACAGATTGCAAAGATGGCGGGTGTATCTCATGACACCATCAAAAAGGTCAAACGACTGCACGAACATGCGGACGAGGAAACGAAAAGCCGCTTGCGCCGCGGAGAAATGACAGTCAATAAGGCTTATAACGAGCTTATGCAGAAGGAGCACGAAGGCGAAACCAAAATCTGTGATCGCTGCAGAAAGGAGAAATCCATTACTGCTTTCGCTGTTCCATCCAACCGTCACGGCTTTTCTTCGGTCTGCAGGGAATGCGAAAAGGAGATCAGCGCTGCAAGCAAAAGCGCAGCGGAAGCAGTGGCCTCGAACCCCGCAGAACCGTGCCCGATTCCCGGCATGGTGATGCACAACGGCGCGCCGATCCATGTGGAAAGGCCGCTGCCCGATACTCCTGAGATGTTCCGGTATGTGGCAGACCTGGTGAAGAGCTGCTGCGATTCCTACGTGATCGGCCTGACCTCGGCCATGCGCCGCTATTCGGGTGGCATGGGTAGCCAGGAACACAACGCCCAGATTCTGGAGATGGTGCGCCGCACCAATGCGCAGGTACTGACGATTCTGAACGAACGCATGGAGGGAAAATGATCATGAGCAGAAAGAACCGAAATGGAAACCGCAGAAATTACAATGCCAAAACCTACAGCCGGGATTTTCTCACGCCCACGCCCATTGAACGGGCGATTCAGGAGGCGAACAAGCCCGCTTCCCCGCAGGCCGTGGCCGTCAGCGACCGCATTGCCTGCGACGATAAGTGCAGCTACGAATACAAGCGGATGCCCGCCGCATGGCTGGAAACGGATTTCAGCTATCAGCGAAAGATCGATTCCGCCCGGGTGGATCGCATCGTGAACAGCTTCGACCCGCGCCTGGCCAACGAGGTGAAGGTCAGCTTCCGCGACGGAAAATTCTATGTGTTCGACGGCGCGCATACGCTCAGCGCACTCAAGCGGATTCACGGAGAGGAAGCCTTCATGGTGGACTGCAAGGTGTATTACGGCCTGTCCTATGAGGACGAGGCCTATCTGTTTGCACTGCAGAGCGGCGAATCGAAGGACGTGGCCTTTAACACCCGCCTCCGGGCGCTGATGATCTCCGGCAGTCAGGAGGCGACGGATTTCAGAGCGCATACGGCGCAGGCCGGTTTTCAGCTGGCGGACGGCGCGGGCAGCGCGACGAAGAACACCATCGCCGCCATCGCCACGCCCGGACAGCCCAGCGCCATCGGTATCCTGCGCCTGTCCGGCCCGGATACCTGTGCCGCGCTGGACGCGGTGTTCCGCGCCAAAAACGGCAGGCCCGCCGCGCAGCAGCGCCCCCGCGCCATGGTGCTGGGTGAGCTGCTGGACGAGACGGGGCAGGTCATCGACAGCGTGCTGTGCGTCCATTTCCCCGCGCCCCACAGCTATACCGGAGAGGACTGCGCCGAGCTCCACTGCCACGGCAGCCCCATCGTGCTGGACACGGGCCTCCGCGCCCTGTTTGCCGCCGGCTGCCGCCAGGCCGGTCCCGGCGAGTTTACCAAGCGGGCCTTTCTCAACGGGCAGCTGGACCTGCTCCAGGCGGAGTCCGTGGCGGACCTGATCGACGCCGAGACGGCCCAGCAGGCCCACAACGCCGTCTGCCAGCTGGACGGCGCGCTGAGCCGCACCGTGGCGCGTATCTACGACGGCCTCATGGACATGGCCGCCCGGTTCTACGCCGTGGTAGACTATCCGGACGAGGACATCGAGGATCTCCAACGCGAGCAGATGCTGGACACCCTGCGCCGGGCCCAGAACGATCTGGAAGCGCTGGTGGCCGGGTTCTCCCGCGGCCGCCTGCTGAAGCTGGGCGTGCCCACGGTGCTGCTGGGCAAGCCTAACGCCGGCAAATCCTCTCTGCTGAACGCCCTCTTGGGCTATGACCGGGCTATCGTCACCGACATCGCCGGCACCACCCGCGACACGGTGGAGGAAAAGGTCACCGTGGGCGGCGTGCTCCTGCGGCTCATCGACACGGCGGGCATCCGCGACGGCGGCGACGCCGTGGAGACCATGGGCGTGGAGCGCAGCCGCGCCGCCGCGAAGCAGGCATCTCTGGCCCTGCTGGTGCTGGACGGCTCCCGGGAGCTGACGGCGGAGGACGAGGCCGCCATCGCCCTGGCCAACACCGTCCCCCACCTGATCGTGGCCGTCAATAAATCCGACCTGCCCAGGGCGCTGGACGTCGGCGCCCTGGCGGACCGCTTCGACAACGTGCTGTCCGTCTCCGCCGCCACCGGCGCGGGACTGGACACGCTGACCGACGCCATCGCGGCGCAGTTCCCGTCGGGCGAGAGCACCGGCGGCGCGCTGCTGACCAACGCCCGTCAGGCCGACGCCGCCAACCGAGCCCTCTCCGCCGTGGCCGAGGCCCGCGGCGCCCTCCGTATCGGCATGACCCCCGACGTGGTGCTCACCGACTGCGAGGCGGCACTGGCCGCGCTGGGTGAGCTGAACGGCAAACAGGTCCGCGACGATCTGGTGGACACCATCTTCTCCCGCTTCTGCGTGGGGAAATAGGCGATAGATGCCTGTATTTCTGCTAATATTCTGTATTATTTACAATTTGACTCTTTCCCTGCGGCGGTTTTCATGCTATGATAGCGGGGAAATATCACTCCCAAGGAGGTTTATCCCATGCGCGAATATGTCATTATGACCGACAGCTGCTGCGACCTGACCGACCACATGGCCAAGGAGCTGGAGCTGACCGTGGTGCCCCTGACCGTCCACATCGATGGGCACGATTACCCCAACCTGCTGGACGGCAGCGCCATCAGCTTCGAGGATTTCTACGGCAAGATCCGCGGCGGCGTGCTGGCCACCACCTCCGCCGCCAACGTAGGCCAGTTTCAGGAGGCCATGCGCCCCATTCTGGCCGCCGGCAAGGACATCGTCAGCATCAACTTCTCCAGCGCCCTCTCCACCACCTACCAAAGTGCGTGCATCGCCGCCCAGGACATGAAGGAGGAGTTCCCCGATGCCAACATCTATGTGGTGGACTCCCTCTCCGCCTCTCTGGGCCAGGGCCTGCTGCTCTATCTGACCGTCCGGAAGAAGCGCGAGGGCCTCTCCGCTCAGGAGCTGGTGCAGTGGGTGGAGGACAACAAGCTCCACATCGACCACTGGTTCACCGTGGACGACCTGAACTACCTGAAGATGGGCGGCCGTCTCAGCGCCGGCGCCGCGTTCTTCGGCTCCATGCTCTCCATCAAGCCCGTCATGCACACCTCCGACGAGGGCAAGCTGGTCCCCGTCAGCAAGGTCCGCGGCCGCAAGGCCAGCCTGAAGGCCCTCATCGACAAGATCGCCGAGCTGGGCATCGAGCCCAGTGAGCAGGTCATGTTCATCTGCCATGCCGACTGCGAGGTGGAGGCCCGCGCCGTAGCCGAGGAGATGAAGGCCCGCTACGGCGTCAAGGAGGTCTATATCAACTACATCGGGCCTGTGATCGGCAGCCACACCGGGCCGAATACCATGGGCATATTCTTCGTAGGCACCAAGAGATAACGGCGCGTCTCTTGCGCCAATACTTCGTTGCGGCGGCTTGCCGTACACAAAGTACGCCTGCGCCGCCGCGCCTCGTCTTGGCGCAAGATCCATTGCCGTTAGAGGTTTGCCATCGGCGGGACACAAGATCCGTCGCTGCTGGCGGTGTACGGTGCATTTCAACTTTGCGGGAGGTCATCCTATGGACTGGCTGGAACTCAAGATCGACACGAGCCACGCGGGCTTGGACGCGGTGACGGAAATGCTGGAGCAGCAGGGCGTTACCGGCGTGATGATCGACGACGAGGCGGACTTTCAGAGCTTTCTGGAGAACAACCGCCAATACTGGGATTATGTGGATGACGACCTGCTGGCGCAGAAGAAGGGCGTCAGCCGCGTGACGTTCTATCTGGAACGGAACGAGGATGCCTACGGCACCGTGGCCGCCGTGCGTATGGCCATGTCGGCGCTGAAAAAGGAGCACCCGGAGTACGCGCCCCTGCTGCTGACCATGGCCGACGTGGCCGACGAGGACTGGGAGAACAACTGGAAGCAGTTTTACAAGCCCATGGAGATCGGCAGCCGCCTGCTGGTGGTGCCGGAGTGGGAGGAGGCCGCCGACCCCACGCGGGTGAAGCTGGTGCTGAACCCCGGCCTGACCTTCGGCACCGGCAGCCACGCCACCACCCGCCTGTGCCTGCAGGCGCTGGACACCCACATTCACGGCGGTGAGCGTGTCCTGGACCTGGGCTGCGGCAGCGGCATCCTGTCCATCGCCGCCCTGCGCCTGGGCGCGGAGAGCGCCTTCGCCTGCGACATCGACGAGAAATGCGTGGACGTGGCCTATGAGAACGCCGCCCTGAACGGCATTGGAAAGGACCGCTACACCGTCCGCTGGGGCGATGTGCTCACCGACGCCGCCCTGCGGCAGGAGATGGGCGCCGGCTATGATATCGTGGTGGCCAACATCGTGGCGGATGTCATTATGGGCCTCAGCCCCCACGTCCGTCCCTTCCTGAAGCCCGGCGGCCTCTTCCTCTGCTCCGGTATCATCGACGACCGGGCGGCGGAGGTGCTGGAAAAGCTGAAGGTCGACGGCTGGGATGTGTTCGAGCAGCGCAGCAGCGAGGGCTGGTTCAGCTATCTCTGCAAGTAACGCAAAGAAAAAGGCCGGCGCGGAACTGCCGTCTCGGCCATTACAGCACACCTGCCGCATCTCTGTGGGTAACGACAAAAAAAGACCGGCCCGGGCCGGTCTTTTTTTTGTGCTTCGTCCGTCCGCGCCGCCGGGAACGGGAGAATTCACGGAATGTACTTTTCTTTTTCCTGAAAAGTTGCTATACTGAAAGCGAACGTAACATATAGCGAACGCGAATGTATACAGCAAGAGCAACGGAAAGTAAACGAAAGTAAAGGAGAAAACCGAAGCCATGATGAAGCGAATTCTGCGCCTGACGGCGTTTTTGCTGGGGTCGACGCTGCTGCTGTCCGCCTGCGGCAATACAAAAGGTAAAGAGATGGTGGACGCCTCCACCCAGACCGCCCCGCCCGTAGAAGGCGTCACCGCCCTGGCCCTGTGCGACGGCGATGTGACCCTCCGTTTTGAAAAGGACGAAACCGACGCCTGGACCTGGTTTGACGACCCCGCCTTCCCCCTGGACCAGACGGCGCTGGAGGACCTGCTGGCCCTGCCCGCCACCCTGGACAGCGGCGAAACGGTGGCCGATGTGCAGGAGCTGGCGGCTTACGGACTGGAGGCTCCCAAGAAGTACATCACCGTCACCTCCGACGGCGTGGACGTCGCCTATTATCTCGGCGACCAGGCCGCGGATGGCCGTTGGTACGTGCTCACCCCTGCCGGTACGGTGCGCTATACCTCTGACGAAAATAAGATGCTGCTCAGCCGCAGCATCTACGCCATGGCGGTCCTGCCCGTTCTGCCGGTCATCGAGCCGGACAGGCTGGTCAGCGTGAGCCTGCTGCGCGCCGACGGCACCGCTGCCGTCTCCTTCTACACCGCCGAGGACGGTACCCGCCGCAGCGCCAACCGGGACGTCACGGAAAAGACCGCCGCCCTGGCTGATGAGATCGCTGCCCTGACGCTCACCGCCTGCGTGGACTACGACCCGGCGGAGGGTGCGGCCGCCGTCTGCGGCCTGGACACGCCGGAGGTCACGCTGACGGTGAACTACCTGGCTGACAACAGTGCCGAGAGGACGCTGACACTTGCCGTCGGCCTGTCCACCGGCGACGGCGGCCGCTATGTGGCCCTGGACGGCGACACCACCATCTACCGGATGGAGGAGTCGTCCCTGACCCAGATCCTGACCCTGTCCGAGACAGGGCTGTAAGCCATGAAAAGGGAGGCGCGGCTATGCGTATACTGATCGTGGAGGATGAAAAGCGCCTGGCGGGCACCCTGCAGGACCTGCTGCGCCGCCAGGGCTATACCGCCGACGTGTGTTATGACGGCATCTCCGGCCTGGACAACGCCCGCAGCGATATCTACGACCTGCTGGTGCTGGACGCCATGCTTCCCGGCATGGATGGCTTCGCCCTGCTGCGCCAGCTGCGCGGCGGCGGCAGCCGCCTGCCGGTGCTGATGCTCACCGCCCGCAGTGAGCTGAATGACCGCGTCCGCGGCCTGGACGCCGGTGCGGACTACTACTTGACCAAACCATTCGAGCCGGAGGAGCTGCTTGCCTGTATCCGGTCCCTGCTGCGCCGTGGCGGTGAGGACGCCGCTGCCGACCCGGAGGTGACGGCCTTCGGCGACCTGACGCTGCACATGGGCACATTCCTGCTGGAATGCGGCCCGCGAAGCGTCCGCCTCAGCCGCCGGGAGTACGACCTGATGGAGCTGCTGATGCGGAACGGCAGTCAGATCGTCTCCAAGGAGCAGCTGATCCTGAAGGTCTGGGGCTACGACTCCGCCGCCGAGGACAACAACGTGGAGGTCTATATCTCCTTCCTTCGCCGCAAGCTCACCCATCTGCAATCCACTGTGAAGATCAAGACCCTCCGTATGGTGGGTTATTGTCTGGAGGTGGAGGCATGATCCGGCACCTTCGCTGGAAGGTGGTGGCCACCAATATGCTGCTGATCTCGCTGGTGCTGCTGGCGGTGTTCGCGGCGGTGTACTTCATCTCCCGGGGCAACTATCACAAGAATGTGCAGCAGCAGCTGTACCAGGCGCTGGAGCAGGGCGACTATGGCCGCAGCCAGCCCGGCATGGACAGCATCCCCTGCTTTGTGGCCGAGGTCTACGGCAGCGGCACCGTCCGCGTGGCCGGCAACAGCTACTATGACCTCAGCGACGAGACCCGTATGGCGGAGATCGTCACTGCCGCCCTGGCGGCGGACGAGGACGCCGGCACGTTGGACGAATTTCATCTGCGCTACCTGCGCCAGCGGGGCTACACCACTACTGCCATTGCGTTTACCGACACCTACCTGGAATACACCTCCCTGCACACACTGCTGAAGGCCTGCTCTCTGGTGGGCTGCGGCGCACTGGTAGTGCTGTTTCTGTGCAGCTACCTGCTCTCCGGTGTGGTTACCAAGCCTGTAGGTGCCGCCTGGGCCCAGCAGGAGCAGTTCCTCTCCGACGCCAGCCACGAGCTGAAGACCCCCCTGACGGTCATCCTCTCCTCCGCCGAGCTGCTGGAGCAGAGCGCTTCGCCGGAGCAGGCGGTCTACGTGGACAATATCCGGGCGGAGGGCCGCCGCATGAAGGCCCTGGTGGAGGATATGCTCACCCTCTTCCGCGCCCAGAAGAACGCCGGCAGCCCGCCGGACACCGTCACCGACCTGTCGGAGGCGGCGGTGACCGCCGCCCTGCGGTTTGAGCCGGTGGCCTTTGAGGCCGGCCATGTGCTGGATTACGATATTGCGCCGTCTCTTCCTGTCCGGGGCGACGGCGCCAAGCTGGGCCAGGCCCTGGCGGTGCTGCTGGATAACGCCGTCAAATACGCCGCACCCGGTACGCCCATCCGCCTGACCGCCGTCCGGCAGGGCAGCCGCGCTGTGGTGTCCGTGACCGATCAGGGGCCGGATATCCCTTCGGACAAGCTCCCCCGCATTTTTGACCGCTTTTACCGCGCCGACGACGCCCGTACCGACGGCGACAGCTTTGGCCTGGGCCTGCCCATTGCCAAAGCCATCGTGGATGCCCACCGGGGCGTCCTCCGCTGTGACAGCGGCGGCGGCGTGACCACCTTCAGTATCTCCCTGCCCCTGACGGCAGGGAAGCAGGAGAGAGGCACAGACCATGTTTGATACCCTTATCCGGGGCGGCACCGTCGTTGACGGCACGGGCCGCCCCGCCTTTGCGGCCGATGTGGCCATTTCCGGCGGCAGGATCGCCGCCATCGGCGATCTGTCCGCAGCGTCCGCCGCTCATGTAATCGACGCCGCCGGCAGGACCGTTACCCCCGGCTTTATTGATATCCACCGCCACGCCGACGCGGCGCTGTTCCGCCCGGGCTTCGGCGCGGCGGAGCTGTGTCAGGGCCTTACCACCATCGTCAACGGCAACTGCGGCCTCAGCGCCGCCCCCTTCGGCCCCGCCCATAGCGACGCCATCCGGGACTACCTGCGGCCCATTACCGGGGCCCTGCCGCCGGAGCTGGTAACGGATACCCTCGCCGGCTATTTCGACTCTGTGCCGAATATCCCCGTCCATGTGGGTATGCTGGCCGGTGCCGGCGTCCTTCGGGCGGACTCGGCCGGCTATGAGCTGGAGCGCCTGGAGGACCGTCACTACCGCACCCTGCACCTCGCTCTGGAGCGGGCCCTGGCCGATGGCGCGCTGGGCGTCTCTCTGGGCCTGGGTTACGCCCCGGAGTGCTTCTATACCACGGCGGAGCTGATCCGTGCGCTCTCACCCATCGCGGGGCAGGATATCCCCCTCACCGTCCATATGCGGCAGGAGGGCGCGGGCGTCTGCGATTCCATCGAGGAGATGCTGCTGGTGGCCCGGGAACTGCGGGTCCCTCTACATATCAGCCACCTGAAAGCCATGGGCCGGGACAACTGGGGCAAAAAAATACCCCGGGCCCTGGAGCTGCTGCACCGGGCGAAGGAGGAGGGTCTCGACGTGGGCTGCGACGTGTACCCCTACACCGCCGGCTCCACCCAGCTGCTGCATATCCTGCCGCCGGAGTTTCTGGAGGGCGGCATGGACGCCGTTGTCCACCGCCTGGCCGACCCCCACGAACGCGAGACGCTGGCTCACCGTATTGAAGACGGCAGCGGGTTTGACGACATCGCCAAGCTGGCTGGCTGGGACGGAATCTTCCTCAGCAGTCTTCACTGCCCGGAGGATGCGCCGCTGCTGGGCAAGAGCATCGCCCAGGAGGCCGCCATGGAGCACAAATCCCCGCTGGACGCCTGCTGCGACCTGCTGATCCGCGAGCACTGCCAGGTGACTATGATCGACTTCATGGCCGCGGAGGAAGACATCGCCGCTATCCTCCGCAGTCCCCTCAGCTGCCTGATCTCTGACGCCACCTACCCCACCGAGGGGATGCCCCATCCACGGGTCTACGGCAGCTGTACCCGTCTGCTGCAGCACTTCGTCCGGGAACAGGGTGTGCTGACGCTGGAGCAGGGCGTTCACAAGCTGACCCAGGCCCCGGCACAGGCCCTGCGCCTTGCGGGCAAGGGCGTTATCGCCGTGGGCGCAGACGCGGACCTGTGTGTGTTCGACCCCGCCGCCCTTACCGAGCGCGGCACCTATCAGGACCCCTGCCAAACGGCTCTGGGTATGGATGCCGTGCTGGTGGCCGGCCGGCTGGCTGTGAAGAACGGAGAAATGACCGGCGTGAAGGCTGGGACCCTCATCCGCAGATAAAAAGATCTCCCCCGACCGGGGGAGATCTTTTTATTTCTTTTCGCTGCCGGACACGTTGGCCACGAACACGCACACCAGAATGATGATCACGCCAAGAGCCTGCCACAGGCTGAAATCCTCCTTCAGGAAGAGCACGCCCGCCAGCACCGATACCACCGTGGTCACGTTGGAGAACAGGGAGCTCTCCGACACTGTCAGGTGGCTGTTGGCGAAGTTCAGCAGTCCGTAGGCCACACCGGAGGACAGTATGCCCAGATACAGCACCGCCAGCCAGAAGCTGCCGCTTTGCGCCGGCGCGGTGATCAGCTCGCTGCTTATCCCGCCGGCCTGTATCAGCGCCACCGGAATAAACACCGCCATGCCCACCACAAACATCACATAGGTCATCTCAAAGGGGGTGAAGCGCTTGGCGGCATCGTGGCTCAGCCCATAGTACACCGTGTCGCTGAGCATGGTCAGCAGCAGGAACAGCAGGCCCAGCGCCGAGATCATCACCGCCCCGCCCACGGAGATCAGCGCTACGCCGCCGATCGCGCCCAGGGCGCACAGCACCTGCCGCCGGGTGACGCGCTCATGCAGAACCAGCACGTCCATCAGGATGCAGCACACCGGCACCGCCGCGATGATGGTCCCCGCCACAGCGGCGGAGGTGTACAGAATGCCGTAGTTTTCGAAGATGAAGTATGCCACCGGCTGCACGATGCCCAGCAGAAGCAGCTTTCCCACCGGCTTTCCCTTCAGAGAGAAGGCGAACAGCGGCTTTCCGCGTACCTTGCCCACCAGAGCGTTCAGCGCGATGACCAGCGACATGGCCGCCACCGCCACCGTGAACCGGAAAGCCAGCAGCACTGTGGGCGCCGCCGTGGCCAGCGCCATTTTTGAAAACATAAAGCTCATGCCGAAGATGGTGGCCGCGGTCAGCGCCGCCAGCAGCGACAGGATATGCAGTTTTTTCTGGTCCATAGGCAATACCTCTTTCTCTTTAACGCCGGTATCATACCATACGCCGCATGAAATAGCAAGGAAAAGCGATCACCTCCCGCGCTGCGTCCGGAGCAAAAAGGGCGCCGCCCGAAGGGGGCGGCGTCCTTTCACCGGCACGTTGGGAGGGCGCGCCGGCATTCACCAATTTGAAGGGGAATAGGGAGAAAAATTAAGGATAGAAAACAAGGGGTGTTGGTTTACTTGTCCGTTGCCTTGGACACGATACCCGTAACCACCAGGACCGCCACCAGGCCGGCCAGAATGAGGTTCAGCACCATGCTCAGCGCCTCCTTTCGTTTGGGCTTCTTAACGTATCTTTAGCATAGCACAGGATAAGCAATTTGTAAAACGCATGATTATCATCAAAACCATGAAAAATACTTTGCAGCACATGGCGAGATATGCTATACTGGACCTGAACAGGAGGTGTCCCCATGTCCGTCACCAAATACCAGATATACCTCAAGACCGTGGAGCTGGGCAGCTTTACCGCCGCCGCCCGCGCCCTGAATTTCACCCAGTCCGGCGTCAGCCACGCCATCGGCTCGCTGGAGGAGGAGCTGGGCGTTACGCTGCTGGTCCGCAGCCACGGCGGTGTCACTCCCACAGCGGATGGCCGCGCCCTGGCACCATATTTTCAGGAGATGTGCGCCCTGTCCCACCGTCTGGAGCAGCACGCCGAGGACCTGCGGGGGCTGGACACCGGCCTTATCCGCGTGGCCACCTTTACCAGCGTGTCAGAGAAATGGCTGCCCGGTATGCTCAAGACATTTCAGGAAAAGTACCCCCGCATCGAGTTCGAGCTCCTGCCCTCCAACTTCAACAACGAGATCTCCGACTGGGTCCTCCACGGTCAGGCGGACTGCGGCTTTATCTCCCTGCCCACCCCGGCGGAGAAGTACCTGGATTACTGGCTGCTCCAGCGGGACCAGTGGAAGGTCATCCTGCCCTGCGACCACCCGCTGGCGGGCCGCCAGCCTTTCCCGCCGGAGGCCCTGGAGCAGTACCCTCTTATCCTGCTGGATGAGGGCGACGACTATGAGATCCAGGCCATTTTCGATCACTACAAGGTCCAGCCCCGGATCCAATATACCGTTCAGCAGGACCAGACCATTCTGGCCATGGTCTCCGGCGGCCTGGGCATCAGCGTCATGGAGGAGCTGATGCTCTACAAGTGCGCCTATCCGCTGGCTGCCAGCACCCTGCCCAAGGTGTTCCACCGGGACATCGGCATCTGTGTCAAGGACAAGAACGCCCTCTCCCACTCCACGCAGGCGTTCATCGACCACACCCGCCATTGGGTGCTGCAAAACTTTCCCGAGGGCTGGAACGCCCCCAAGCCCCATGAGCGATAAACGAAAAAGCGAAACCAAACGCTGTTCTCCGCCGTCAGTATTGGCAGAGGACGGCGTTTCGCTGTCCGCCGGAGGACGCTCCCGTCCTTCCTGAAGGCGTAAAGTGCGCGGGACCTGCCCCGCGCCCGAAAGGAGTGCTTACATGATGAAAAAGATAGTTGCATTGCTGATGGCGCTGGTCATGGCGATGTCTCTGATGGCCTGCGGCCAGAAGGAGGATAACATCGGCGGCGAGAAAAAGGACGACCAGACGCAGACCGACGGTCAGTCCGTTGACCTGCGGGCGGCGTACGAGGCCGGTATCAAGCATGTGCAGGAGGAGCTGGGCGACAACGCGCCTGTGCTGCTGGAGGAGACGGCTGTGGAGATCCTGAACAGCTACTACCCCGGCCTGGAGAACGCCAAGCTGAAGCAGTCCGTGTTCTTCATCTCGCCCACCGCCACCTCCTGCGAGGTGTCTATGGTGGAGGCGGAGAGCGCCGCCGACGCCGAGATCGTTCGCCAGAGCTTCCAGGCCCGCGTGGACGCCATGGCCGACGAGACCAACTACCCCGAGGAGGCCGGTATGTGGAAGAACAACGCCACCGTTACCGTCAACGGCAACTATGTGGTGCTGGAGGTGCTGCCCGACGGCTGCACCGTACCCGACGCATTCCTGGCAAAATTCTGATTTCCTATGGCGTTTCCCCTTTCTGTGTGCTATGATGGTCTGAACGATACACACAGAAAGGGGAGTGCCCGATGGAGGACGCTCAGATCATAGATCATTTTTTCCGCCGCGACCCGGAGGCCATCCGCGCCGCGCAGGAGAAATACGAAAAGCGCTGCCTTGCCGCTGCCCGGCACATCCTGCCGGACGCCCGGGACGCGGAGGAGTGCGTCAGCGACGTGTGGCTCCGTTTGTGGAACGCTATCCCACCGGAGCGTCCCCGTTCGCTGGCGGCGTACATTACCACCGTCACCCGCCGCCTGGCCCTGGACAAGTGCGACTATAACCGCGCCGCCCAGCGCCGCAGCGACCTGACTGTGGCCTTCGAGGAGCTGGAGGGCTGCCTGCCCGCCGAGGACGGCGCGGTCCGCGCCCTGGAGCAGCAGGAGTTCCGCCGTGTGCTCAACGGCTTTCTGCGTAAGCTGACCCGGCAGAGCCGGACGTATTTCATCCGCCGTTACTGGTATGGCGAGAGCATCCGCGAGATCGCCGACAGCTGCGGCGCGGGCGAGGAGAAGGTCAAATCCTCCCTCTTCCGCACCCGTCAGCGTCTGCGTACCGTGCTGGAAAAGGAGGGGATGCTGTGAACGACAACAGAATGAAGCGCTGGATGGACGCCATCGACGACGATCTGCTGGAGGAGGCCCAGCGTTCCCTGCCCCGCGGCGGCGCGGCGCGCCGTTGGGGTGCGCTGGCCGCGTGCTTCTGCGCCGCAGCCCTGGCCCTGGCTCTGTGGCAGCCCTGGTCCGCCGGTAACGGCGAGGCCGCCGACTGCGGCAGTGCCGGCGGCTTTAACGCCATGGACAAGAGCTTTCCCGTCGCTATGGCGCCTGCGCTGGACGCCGAGCCACTCTCTGCCTCTCTGGCCCTGCCGGAGGGCGCGTCCCTGACCTCGGACTACCAGTGGCGTCAGGACGGCGAGGGCGCCGTCACCGGCGTGTCCTGTACCGTCCTGCTGGACGGGTATGACTATGACTACGGCGCGGCCTATGCCAGCCAGCCCCTGCCCGCCCCGGACGGTACCCTCCCGACAGACACCTATCAGGTGAACGGCCTGACGCTGCTGGTCTACGATGACGGCGCCGTGGGCTGGTACGACACGTCCGCCGGTATCCAGTGGTACTGCGTGGCCTGGGACGGCGGCGCGCCGCTGGTCACCGCCTTTACCCTGATGGACGCCCAGTATTACACCGTCCCCACCGCCCCGGAGGGCGCGGACGTGCTGGGCTACGATCTCTTTGATCTGGACGGCGCGACGGTCACGGAGGTCGCCTTTACGCTGGACGGCGTCACCTGGCACTACCGCATGGCGCCCACTTCGGACGTCTCGGAAACGACACCGGACATCTCCGGCTTCACCGGCGGCAGTCTGACGGCGGAGGGCAGGCTCCGCTGGTGCCCCACCGTCCTCCGTTGGGACGCGGGCGGCGCCGGCTGCATCATCTGGCGTGACCTCGCTCCCGGCCTGGCGTACAGCCTGATGGCCGACACCGGCGCGTCGGAGGATGCGCTCTCCGATATGGCCGCCCTGGTGTTCAAGCCCGCCCAGGAGGAGTCCTGAATAAGACGCAAAAAGCACCCCGAAAGGGGTGCTTTTTGCGTCACAGTCTGTCAAAAAACTACCCAAACGCCCCTGTTTCTGGTATAATAAAGGAAACG
>ERZ773194.3032-NODE-3032-length-14928-cov-4.803335_pt1 | contig 14928 bp, 9 predicted proteins | sample MGYA00511240_ERZ773194 | MGnify/ENA primary metagenome ERZ773194 (study PRJEB29015, sample SAMEA2737774) | human gut metagenome | biome: human gut; feature: human-associated habitat; material: faeces | place: China | collected 2012 ... | reverse complement strand
TTCGCGAGGGCGTCGCGGAGGTCCCGGTCCGTCCTGGAGTCCAATGCGGAGAAGGTGTCGTCGAAAAGGTAGATCGGAGGGTCCTTGCAGACGGCTCTCGCTATGGAGAGCCTCTGCTTCTGACCCCCGGAGAGGTTCCAGCCGTGCTGGGAGACGTCGGAGTCCATGCCTTCCGGCATCCTCTCCACCAGTTCCTCCAGCTGCGCTATGCGGATCGCCCTCCGGGCCTCCTCGTCGGACTTCTCGCGTCCGCCGTAGCAGACGTTGTCCCTCATGGACCCGGTGAAGACCAGGGCGGTCTGAGGAACGTATCCGATCATGGAGCTGAGCTCCTCCTCAGCGTAGTCCCTGACATCCCTGCCTCCGACCTCCACCCTGCCTTCGGTGGTATCGTAGAGACGGGGGATGAGGTTGATTATGGTGGACTTCCCGCTGGCGGTGGGTCCGATTATGGCCAATGTAGATCCCTTCCGGACCTCGAAGGAGATGTCGTGGAGGATCTCCGCATCGGTTCCGGGGTAGGTGAAGGAGACGTGCTCGAATCTGACGGTTCCCGGATCGGTGGCATCGGATGCGGAGCACGGACCGTCGCGGATGGGCGATTCGTGGTCGATGACCTCCTCGACCCTCCTGGAGGAGACGAGGATGTTCGGCAGCATCCTGAGGATGCCGGTGGCCATCATCACCGACGAGAGCACCATGGTCGCGTACGATGTGAACACGATCATGTCCGAGAACAGGAGCATCTGCTGCTCCGTGTTCCCTGCGGCGGCGTTGATGATGCCTGCACCCGCCCAGTATATGCCCATGGTGAGGAAGCTCATCATGGACGATGCGATCGGGTGCATCGCCGACATTATCCGAACGGCCTTGACGGCGTTGTCGCAGAGGTCGTCGGATGATTTGTCGAATTTGTTCAGGGTTCTGCTCTCGGCATTGTAGGCGCGGATGGTCCGCATGCCTTCCAGCTCCTCGCGCGTCTCTCCGTTGACGGCGTCGACGAACCACTGCATCTTCCTGATGTAGGGGATACCGCGCCACATGATGGTCGAAAGCGATACGAGGAGGACCACCATGGCAATCGCGGTGACGGCGGTCCATTCGAAGGCGCTGGACGTTATCTTGAGGAGGGCCCAGGCGGCGAGGACGGGGGCTTTGACCACAAGGGTGATCGCCCTGCCGAAGAACTGCTGGATCTGATAGACGTCGTTTGTCGATCTGGTGATGAGGGATGCGACCGAGAAAGAATCGAGGTCCTGGCGGGACCACTTCTCGATCTGCCTGAACTGCCTCTCCCTCAGAGTGCGGCATAATGCGGAAGCAACGCGGGACGCCAGGACCGAGGTGGTCATGGCGAGTGCGAGGCTCATGAAGGCGCAGAGGATCATCCTCTCCCCGCAGGCGGCGATCACCTCGGTGGCATCGCCGGCCTGGAGATGGTAGGTGATCTCCGACATGTACTCGGGGATGCGCAGGTCCAGGTACACCTGTCCCATGATGAGCATGACGCAGCAGCCCATCATCAGCCAGTCACGCCTCCTCAAGTACCTCAGAATCGTTCAATCGCCTCCAGTAACGGCGACGACATCGGAGGGTGCCTAATAAAGATTGGTCGGTTGGCAGGGAGTCGGCGGATAGAACTGCCTGGTTGATGATGCATTGGATGCCTGGAACATGACTCCTTGCCCGCTTCCGTCCATTATGATATATGAAGTTGCGACCAGAGGGCAATTGGATTATACATCCGATGATATGGTCACTTGTGTATCGTCTCGCAGTCTACGGAAAAGGAGGAGTCGGGAAGTCCACCGTCTCCGCGAACATCTCTTATCTGCTATCATGCACCGGGGGGACCGTCCTCCACGTGGGGTGCGATCCCAAGCATGATTCCACAAGGCTCCTCACACACGGCGAGACGATCAGGACGTTCTCATCCGACACATCCGCGGATCCCGTCTGCGACGGGATCAACGGCATCTCCTGTGTGGAGTGCGGGGGAGCGGATCCGGGGAAGGGGTGCGCCGGTAAGGGGATGGAGTTGCTCTTCACCAGGATCGCGGATGTCGAGGCGGATTACCGTGTGAGCGATGTGCTCGGGGACGTGGTGTGCGGAGGTTTCTCAATACCTGCGAGAGCGGGGAACGCCGATGCGATCCTCATCGTCACATCGGGGGAGTTCATGTCCCTGTTCGCGGCGAACAACATCCTCCGCGGACTGAAGAACATCAATCCCGGGAGGAGCGTCCTGGGGCTTGTATTCAACCGCAGAGGGGACAAGGGCGAGGAGGCATCCATCAGACGCTTCGCGGATGCCGTGGGGCTCCCGATCGTATGCGACCTCCCCCGTTCGAAGCTCTTCGCGGATGCGGAGGCGGAAGGGGAGGTGCTGGCTTCGCTCCATCCCGATTCCGAAGAGGCATCGAGGCTGAGGGATCTCGTCTCCTTCATACAATCCGATCCGGAGAGATTCGAACCATCGCCCCTCTTCGAGGGGGCGATGACCGACCTTGCCGCAGGGAGACCGATAAGGAAGGACGGAGGGGAGTCCAAGAGGCGGAGGTGCACCTTCGACGGATTCGACGCGGAGAGGAACCTGTCCTACCTCGGAGACTTCGTCATGCCCGCATGCACGTCGCACGGCGCCGTGGATGCTGCGATGAAGGTGAGGGATGCTGCTGTGATCCTCCACGGACCGAGGAACTGCGCCTATCTGATGGAGTACGCCTTCGTCAGACGTACGGTGTACGGCACATCCGAGCGTTCGGATCCGATCCCGGATCCGGGATTGTACAGCACGAACCTCGATGCGGACGGGGCGTTCCGCGATACCGGGGAGCTGATCGAGTCGGCGGTGCTACGTGCGAAGAGAGACGGATACAGGACGATGTTCCTCATCCCCACGTGCTCATCGGAGATCATGGGGACCGACCTGGCGGATACCGCGTCGTCTTTGTCGAGCAGGCATTCGGTGGAGATCATCCCCGTTCCCGCGGACGATACGTTCCTGGGAAGCAAGTTCGGAGGCACCTCCGGATTCCTGGATGCGATGATCGCCAGAATGGATCCCCGCGAGGTGGAGAAGGGTACGGTGAATCTCATCGCGAGGTGGTTCTACGGTCTCGGGAAGGATGACAACATGGAATCATTGCAGAGCATCCTGTCCAGGCTGGGGCTCCGCGTCCGTTTCAGATTCATGGATTTCTGCACGATGTCCGAAGCATCCGATTTCTGCAGGGCGGAGTACGACATCCAGTTGGGATACTCTAGGTTCAACGAGCGCGTCGCCGACAGGATATCCGAGATGACCGGTCGCAGGAGGGCCCTGCGGCTGGATGTGCCGATGGGATTGACGGAATGCATCGATTGGATCCGCGGTATAGCGGAATACGCTCCCGAATTGGCTCCGCTGGTGCCATCGGCCGAGGAATCCCTGCGCAGGGAGTTCGAGGATGGAATCGAGAGGTTCAGACCCCTCCTCCAAGGGAGGAGGGTGGCGATCTACTGCATCATGGTCAGGGACCTGAAGTGGCAGGTGGAGACCCTGGAGGCCCTCGGAGTGGATGTCCGTGCGGTGATGTTCACGAAGGGGCACATGGTGGACCACAATCTGCGCATCCCCGATTACGGGGATACGAGGATAATCGACGATGCAGGTATGTGCGATCTGAAGAGGCTGGTCGCCGAGGAAGGGGTGGAGATGGTTCTGACGAACGATCCCGACCGTGTTGCGAGGGCGGGATTCAAGTGGGCGTCCCTGGGGTCCCGCAGGTTCGGGCTGAGGGGGGCGATCGAATGGGCGCAGATCCTGGCGGATTGTCTGCGTTCCCCCACGGGCGACTGGGAGGCGGGATTATGAGGCTGCATCCCGACGGATTCCTCGGCGCCGTGGTCGCCTCGGAATCGCTCGGCATGACGGATACGATGATCAACGGGGCGGGCGGATGCAGGTCCCGTTCGCAGATCATGATACACGATCTGATCCCGTCGTACACTCCAGAGAACCGCGGATGCTGCAAGTCGAAGTACTTCAGCAGGCAGTCCCGCCTGCCATGCACGTACCTGAACAACGACGATATCGTGTTCGGGTCGGCGGTCAAGGTGTCCGAGGGGATCGAATCTGTCTCCGGCGTCACGGGGAGGAGGACACTACTCATCGATACGCTGGGGGCTTCGCTGATCTGCACCGAGTACTCGGGTCTGACCGGCGTGGAGGGGAGGGATCCCGTTCTCATGGAGGGGGACCTCTCGGGGATGACCTTCGCCGAAGGTTATGATGCAGCGATGGCGCTGCTGCTGGAGTCGATGGACATAGGGGGATGCGAACCCAGGGAGAAGTCGGTGAACCTGCTCGGATACGGCATACAGGATCCCGGATGGGAGACCGGGGCGGAGGAGCTCCGCCATCTGATGTCGCTGATGGGCGTGGAGGTGGTCTCGATCCCGGGATGCTTGCCGTCGGAGGATGATGTGCGTTCGATGGGGTCGGCTTCGCTGAACGTGATGGTGCGTCCGGAGCTCTGCCGCAGGACCGCGGCCATGCTCGGGGACAGGTTCGGCACGCCGTTCCTGAGGCCGTCCGAGGGTGCTCCGATCGGGTACCCTGCGACGCGTTCCTTCGTCATAGAGGTGGCTTCCGCGCTGGGAGCGGACCCGGGGCCTGCCCTGGAATACATCGACAGGGATGCGGAGAGGGTGCACAGGGTCCTGATGAACTACGACAGGGCTCCCATCGGATTGCATGCCAAGGGATTGGTTGTCGATGGCGATTCCTCGTCGGTCTATCCGATCCTGAAGTGGATGACGTCCGCCTTCGGGATGTCGCCCCGCAGGATCGATATCGCGGATCCCGAGTACTCGGAGGAGATCGGGATGCTGTTGGATTCCATGGGATACGCCGATGCCCTGACGGGCATCGACGGAGAGGTCGAAGTGGTCTTCTGCGACGGGATGACCGCCTTGGAGGGGAGGCTGGCGAACACGGTGACATCGTATATCGAGATCCGCATCCCCAGAGGGAGGCAGATGGACCTGATGGGCAGGTGCCTGGTCGGGACCAGGGGTGCGAGGTACATCCTCGACGAGTTGTTCAACGGGATAACCAGGTTCAGATGCGGGCAGCCCACCGAGGTGGATTATAGGCCGGGATGCTGCGATTAAAATCCCGGAGATTGTTTCATCGCGTGATATAATCGACACAATCATTATATCACATTGAAACAATCACCATATCATGGAAGAGGTGAGGATTGCTGATGGGCTCTGCCTGAACAAAGAAGGTATCCATTTCGAGGCCAAGGAAGCACATGCGGATGTTCCTCGTGATGCATGGGACACCTATTCTGCATTTGCGAACACGGATGGGGGAACGATCGTATTCGGTCTAAAGGAATGCGAGGATGGTTTGAGAGTCGTCGGAGTATCGGATGTTGAAGGGAAGATCAGGAATATCTGGAACCTTCTGAATAACAAGGAGTTCGTAAGCACGAACCTCTTGTCCAATAACGATCTCCGGGTGATGGATTGCGACGGCAGGAAGCTCATCGTGATGGATGTTCCTCGTGCAGACCGCATGGAGAGGCCCGTCTTCACCCACGGCAATCCCCGCAACTCGTTCCGCAGGAACGGCGACGGGGACTACAAGTGCACCATGGAGGAGATTGCCGCCATGATGGCGGATTCATCGAGGACAGCCACCGATATGTCGATCGTCAGGACTTCCATGATCGGCGATCTCTCGAAGAAGACCATCGAGTCCTACCGCAACAGCTACCGTGTTCTGAAGCCGGACAGCGAGTGGAATCGGTTGAGCGACGAGGATTTCCTCAGGATCCTGGGGGCGGCCGCATACGACGGGGATATGCTCAGACCGACGTTCGCCGGCCTTCTGATGTTCGGATTCGCATATACGATAACTTTCGAGGCCAACGGATACTGCCTGGATTACAGGGAGTACGAGGACGACCCCATAGACTGGGTGGATCGCTTCATGTCCGACGACGGCGGGTGGTCGGGCAATCTGTTCGACTACTATCTCGAATGCTGCAGGCGCATCCGCAGGACCCTGAAGCACGGAATGGCGATCGACGGGGATCTGAGGAGGATCGACGACAGCGACATGGACAAGGTGTTCAGGGAGGCATTGCTCAACGCGATAGCTAACGCGGACTACCGTTCCCCCGGCGGCGTGGTGGTGGAGCGGAGGCTGAATTCCATAGCGATACACAACCCGGGAACGTTCAGGATCCCGTTGGAGAAGGCGGAGGCGGGCGGGACCAGCGATCCGCGCAATCCGACGATCCTGAAGATGTTCAACCTGCTGGGATTCGGCGAGCGCGCAGGGTCTGGAATCCCCCGCATGAACATGCTCTGCATGGGCTGCGGGCTGCCGGCCCCCCGTTTCACCGAGAGCAATCGTCCTGACAGGGTGACCCTGACCATCGCTTTCGGTGAGAGGGAAGGGCTGCTGAACCTCGAGGGGATGATCCTCGAGATGGTCGATCGGAATCCCAAGGTGTCGATATCCGCCATGTCGGAGGAGCTGGGGGTGGACAGAAACGTCGCATCCAGAGCGATACGGAGGATGAAGGAGGACGGGCTGATCGAGAGGATCGGAGGGACGAGAGGGTACTGGAGCATCGCATCGCGCGAGACGCGATATCAGGACAGTGTTCCAATGATTGAAAAATGATAATCGCTCATTTGTCGTGTCAACACACGAGATACGATGAATCATGAACCTTCCATTGGTTACTCTTTCGTCTTCAACTATGAGATTAATGATTATATGCTGCGATTCGGTGATTGTACATCGTAAGCGGAGAAGGGGACCGCCAGGCATCTGATGCACTTACGGGGGCGAGTCGAACAATCCATCGGATTGTCCGTTGTCTGTAGTCGTCATGGCGGGCTCCGGACCTGCTTCCATGGGGGGACTGGATTGGATCTGAACATCTCCAGGAGCACGTTGGCGACCCTTGCCATCCTGATCGTGCTGGTCGTCTGCCTGACCGGGTATGCGGCTCATCTCAACGGCGGCTCGTTGGATTTCTCGGATACGGAGGCGAAAGTGGTCGTTTCGGGTTCAATGGACGGAGAGCCCAGGGACTATGACATCAGAAACATCCCCACGGGGAGCCTGATAATGATCCATCGGGTCCCTTCCGACTCCTCCGATTTCTATTCATCTCTGAAGGTGGGCGATGTCCTCACCTTCGATTACATCCACTCCGTGTCTCACGAGAGCATGGTCGTCACCCACCGCATAATCGCCATCGACGAGTCGTCGGGGGTGTACACGTACACGCTCAAGGGGGACTCCGTAGCGGACGATCCAACCAACGGCTCTGTTCAGACGGTTACCTCCGACTCGGGGGATGTCATCGGCAAGGTCGTCGGTGTCTCCCATTGGCTCGGCGTTCTGGCGGTATTCGTTTCAACCTGGACGGGGAGGCTGTGTCTGATCCTCATCCCGTGCGTGATACTGATCGTCTCCGAGGTAAGGAACATCGTACGCATCCTGAAAGGGGAAGCCGTCGAGGAGGGGAAGGAGCCCGAATTCGAAGCATCGGAGGATGCGGGGCCGAACGGACCGGTCTTCGTTGCATTCCATGGGAGATCGTGAACGGCATCGATCCCGGGGAAATAGCATTCCGATGGCCAGAGTCTCGCTTCTGCGAACTCTAATCATCCTGTGACCGATACGTATAGGCATGAAGCAGATCGACCTCAGCGGTCTGTCTTTCGCCGACCTCCGCGAGAAAGACAAGCATTACGTCGACAAGACCCTCCTGATAGGCGATCTGCTCGATACGGATGACTCAGGCGTATACCTGTTCGTCCGCCCCCGCAGGTTCGGGAAGACCACGAACCTGACTATGCTGGATGCCTTCTTCAACATCCGGTACGAAGGGAACACCTGGTTCGACGGATTGGAGATATCGAAGCATCCGGAGTACGAGAGGTACAGGAACGCATTCCCTGTGATCCACCTCGACCTCGGCAATGCCAAGGCCGATACGTACGAGAGATTCATCGACGGGATGCGCAGGGCCGTCACCCTGTGCTTCGAACCCCACCGCCATCTCCTGGATAAGAAGGAGCTGCGGGCATCCGTCAGGAATCTCTTCGAATCGCTGGAGGACAAGACCACTTCCGAGGACGATCTGATAGGAAGCGTCCAGGTCCTGTCCCTTGCATTGATGGACGAGTTCGGAGCGAAGCCCATCATCCTGATCGACGAATATGACGCTGCTGTGTCGGATGCGTTCGGCACGGAGTCGCACGAACCCATGATGTCCTTCCTCAGAGGGCTCATGTACGCCTCGATCAAGGGCAACCCCTACAGGGGGATGGTCTACGTCACAGGCGTGATGCAGATCGCCAAGCAGAGCATCTTCTCCGATCTGAACAACATCGTGGTGAACAACGTGTTCTCCAAGAAGTCGGACGAGAGATTCGGATTCGTGGAGTCGGAAGTGAAAGGCATCCTCGCCGATTTCGGATACGGGGACAGGTTCGATGCCGCCAGGAGATGGTACGACGGATACCGTTTCGGAGATGCCGAGGTGTACAACCCGTACAGCATCATGTACTTCGTCAGCGAAGGATGCGAGGAGAAGGCGTACTGGGTCGGCAGCGGGAGGGATGTGCTCATCAGGGATCTCCTGGAGAGCATAACATCTGAGAAGTACACCGAGATCATGAAGCTGATCACAGGCGATTCCATCCTCTCCGATCTGACGGAGGCGTTCCCGTACGGCGTCATCAAGAGGTCGGGGAAGCCGCTGTACAGCCTCATGGTCATGTCCGGATATCTGAAGGCCGTCCCGACGGACCAGGTCGATCCCTACGGCAACAGGCTGTTCGAGCTGTCCATCCCCAACGAGGAGGTCAGGAGGCTCATCGGCGAGCTGATGAAGTCCGTATATCCTGTGGATACCGATGATTTCGTCCTGTTCAACAGGGCTATCCTCGAGGAGGATGCGCCCTCCATCGAGAGCACGCTGACCAGGATAATGAACGGCGCCAGCTATCTGAATCTCAGGGAGAGCACCTATCAGGCGGTGGTGATGACCCTCGTCCACGCTCTATCCGGGCGGTACAGGGTGAAGGTGGAGGCCCCCGAGGGACAGGGGAGGGCGGATATACTCCTGAGCCCGAAGGTCCGGGGGGATCCTTACATCATCGTAGAGATCAAGGTCGCGGAAAGGAAGAAGGACCTGGATGCCCGTGTGACGGAGGCGTTCGAGCAGATCCACGATCGGGAGTACTACAAGGGCATGGAGGGTCGGATCATCCTCATGGGTCTGGCCTTCTGGAAGAAGATCCCGAAGGCGAGGATCGAGTCCGTGATGAACGGGGACGGATCCGCCCACCCGGATGCGGGATCCCGATGTTTATCCGTACCAGTCGACGAAGGAAGGGGTGTTCGTCCTGGCTCTCAGATCGAGGATATCGGAAGCGCGTAGACGCCGTCCCTGATCGGATACGCCTTGTATGTCAGGCACATGAGGCAGGACGGACCTATTTCGTAATCGGACTTCTCGAGTCTATGGAAGGCCTTGACATCCGTGTGGTCGTAGGTCATGCCTGCTTTGCATTCGATGAGGGTCAGCTTCGCGTTCCTAAGGATCACCAGATCGATCTCGTTCTTCGAGGAATCGCGATAATAGTGGAATCCCGCCTCCTCGGTGTTGTTCGAGTACGATTTCATGATCTCGTTGACGATGAACGTCTCGACCATGGGCCCGTTCAGATAGCCTACCCGCAGCGTGTCGGGATCGCAGACCCTGGCGAGATGACATGCCAGTCCCGTATCGCAGAAGTAGATCTTGGGACGCTTGATCGCACGTTTGACATTGGATCCCTCTGAATAGGGTTGGAGAAGACGGACGATGCCACCCGTGACGAGGACGCCCAACCATGATTGGACCGTGGGGATGCTTACGCCAAGGGCATCGGAGATGCTGTCATAGACGAGTTCCCGACCGGTGATCGAAGCCAGGTACTCCATGAACTGTCTGAACTTCAGCTCGTCCTTCAGGTTGATGATCAGAGAGACATCCTTCTCGATGTAGGTGTCCACATAATCCGAATAGAACTCGGATGTCCCGATCTCCGGGGTTCCATGCAATTCCGGGTATCCTCCGCGGACGATCATCCTGTAGACTTCCTCGACGGGGATCTCCTTCTCCATGGCTCTACGTATATTCTTCTCGAAATCCACGACGAAGGGCTTCTCCTCCCGTCCTAGGATCTCGCTCATGCTCAGGGGCGACATCTCTATTATGCCGACCCTGCCGGCCATGGATTGCGTCACGCCTTCCATCAGTTTATATGCCTGGCTTCCTGTGAGGATGTACATCCCCGCGTTCGAACCGGTTTCGAATTTTTTCGCATCGACCAGCGCCTCTATGTGGTCGAACAGATCCTTGGCATACTGGACCTCGTCTATGATCACCGGTGCGGGGTGGAGGCTGAGGAACATGTCCGGGTCCCTGATGGCCATCGCCCGGTCCGCAGCGGAGGCCAGGGAAACGTACCCGAAGCCATGCTCCTCTGCGATATGCTTGCACAGAGTGGTCTTTCCCACCTGACGCGCTCCTGTGATCAGAGTCACCGGTTTGAGTCTGATGCTCTCCTCGATGTACTTCAGGATGGTCCTCGGAATCATGGTAGGTATAACTCGGAGCGAATATATGTAAATTTTCAAGTACAACTTTAAATTTTACAACTATTTAAAGAGCGAAGCCGACGGGCAGTAATTATCGGAGGACGTTGTCCCGTCCATCCTGGACCTTCTCTATGAGCACCTTCAGCGTGTTGCCGTAGAAGCTGATTCCGTAGAGCACCACCTCTCCCGGCATCCCGAGGTGGTACCGCTCCCTATGGATCTGTTCGATGGCCTCCTTCGCATCCGACTCGAGCCTATCGGCGGATCTGGAGACCTTGAGTTCGAAGATCCTGTATTGGTCTCCATCGTTCCTCGGTTCGAGTACGATACCCGTCCTTCCGAATCCGCTCTTATGCTCCGTTCTCACGTTGTATCTCTTGACGAGCGAATGCATCAGGGTCATCATGATGACCTCGTATGCATTCTCCTTCAGGTTCAGATAGTTCCCATGGAGCAGGATATCCTGGAACGTCTCCTCCATCGTTGCTGCATCGCCATCGATGGTGGCACGGACGAACTGCCCGAAGTATCCTGTATCCACGGGGAATACGGAGGATGTCAGATTCTCCACGGCCATCCTCACCTCGTTATTGGGGATGGATGTCTCGTATCTCCCGTCTCCGATGGGTACGGCCCTCAGATATCCTGATAGGGCCATGAGGCTGAAAAGGTGGTCGTCCTTGTTCATGATCCTTCCGTAGGTGAGCATGTGGTCGAGTCTGGTCTCGACTCTTCCTCCCGTGACGAGATCGACGACCTTCTCGAAGTTCTGCGAGTCAACGTTCCAAAGGAGGTCGGTGATCATGGAAGTTGAACCGCTGTCGATCCAATACTGCTCGGGTTTGAACCCGTGCGATACGTAGCTCATGATGCTGAACGGATTGTATACCTCGGCATTGCCGAATCTGTATCCGTCGTACCATTCTTTCGCTTCGCCCATCTTCTCCGTATGGCCGAAGTCCTTCAGGATCCTCTCCACTTCGGATCCGGTGAATCCGAACCTTTCATCACCCATCTCCGAGAATATATTACCAGCTAGGTGACATCCGAGTTGGTGGAATCAGGTATACGAAACCGATACCGTGCCGTCATACTGCGTACGGGAGCATCATTCAAATACTGGACCAGATGGTATGAATTTCATGTCCTTCAGGGCGGTCACATTGAGGCTCCGGCCGAACAAGCATCAGCAGAAGGTGCTCGAGGAGACCCGCCTGATATGCATGAGGTTATGGAACCATCTGAAGGACGAATGCATCGCAACGTACATGGAAACCAGCAGGGTGATGTCCGTCTACGACCTCAACGCACTCATCCCTCCGCTCAAGAAGGAGCAGCCGGAATTACTGACCGTTCATTCACATACGCTTCAGAACGTCTCCAGAAGGGTCCATGATGCTGTCGTCGGCTCCTTGAAGAGGAAGGGGGAGAAGGCATTCAGGTTCCCCCGGAGCAAGGATGAGAAGAGATACAGATGCTACGAATACGTCTCGCTGAAGGACTTCCGCATCGAAGGTGATCTTCTGTTCCTCGGGAAGATGAACGATGTCGGAGGGATCCGGTTCAGATGCAGCCAGAGGATCACGGAAGGCATTCGCAGATGCCAGATAGTCAAGCGCAAGTCCCACTGGTACGCACGCATTCTTATCGAAGTAGAAGGAGAAGGGACCGAATGGCTGGAGGACTACAGGACCGAGGTCGGGATGGACCTCGGTCTGGCCAGATTGGCTACCATGTCGGATGGAACCGTGTTCGAGAACATGCGCTTCGACAAGGCGATGTCCGAGGACATCGCCAGGATCCAGCGTAAGATGTCGGAGGTCGAGGAGGGATCGTCCGGATGGTGGAAGCTCAAGAACCGTCTGGAGAACAGATTCGGCCGGATCTCGGATCTCAGGTCGAACTACCTCTGCCATGTGGCCAAGAGCATGGTCGAGAGCTATCGCTTCATCGCGATGGAGGATATCGACATCAAGAAGCTCGTTCAGAAGGAGCGGCGGAGCACCCGCCGCTCGCAATACAACGCCTCGTGGGGAATACTCGAGGACCGTCTGACTCGTGCAGCGGAACGCTCCGGTACGACGGTCGTCGAGGTGGATCCCCGCGGGACGTCACAGATGTGCTCCGGATGCGGGCACATCGTCGCGAAGGACCTGTCCGTGAGAGTGCATGACTGTCCGCATTGCGGACTCGTCATGGATCGGGACCTCAACGCGAGTAAAGGTGCGAGTGCGACGGGGATATGTGTATCGTCAGAAGTGATTACGGAATCAGGACGGATTTTCGTATGTCCGACCAGTTAACCTCGGAAGGAAACCGAAGGGGGACAACAGCATGCTGGTGAAGCGGAGGGACTCCGAAACCGATTGTAGGGGTCGGTTCCGCGAGGACAAGGTGGATATGGCTAAGACCGGATTGTTTGAACCACAGATGCTTGGACCCGACGCGTGGAGGCACATCCGTAAGGTATATCGGATAATCGTGTGCCGGATGGTTGTTGGGATGATTGACTATGCGTTGTCCCAAAGTCCTGCATCCTTCCCGACGCCCGATAAGGGCGATGAAGCATCGGAAATGGGGCCTAAGTCCATCGCTGTATGCATATCTTTGACCACTGATTGCCTAAACCCGACTCCATTCAGGAGAAGGGCATGGCAACGGAGCCCCCATAGTAGTCAGGGACGGGAAAGCCGTCATAACGGCGAAGGGGGGTATATATGGGTGTCAAGAGCGGAAGGGAGGTACGCAGATGCGGATAGCCGAGAAGACGCTCGAGACCCTTGGAAACATATCGAAACAACATCCTGATTACGTATTCCGCAGGGTGTACAGGGAACTGTTCAACAGGGACCTGTTGTTACGGGCCTATCTCAAGCTTGCCCCCAACGAGGGCAACATGACGAGGGGCACGGACGGGAGGACGATAGATGGCTTCAGCATGGAGATGGTCGACGAGATCATCGACCAACTCCGTGCCGAGCGGTTCTATCCGAAGCCTGCAAGGAGGGAATACATCCCGAAAGCGAACGGCAAGATGAGGCCATTGGGCATACCGACATTCAGGGACAAGCTGGTTCAGGAAGCTCTCAAGGAACTTCTGGAGAGCATCTACGAACCTGTGTTCTCGGATTCTTCCCACGGATTCAGACCAGGCAGGAGTTGTCACTCGGCGCTCAACAGCATCCAATACAGGTGCAGAGGAGCAACCTGGGTCATAGAAGGGGACATAACGTCCTTCTTCGACAATATCGACCATGACATACTGCTGAATCTGATCTCCAAGAAGGTTGACGACGGGAGGGTCATAGAACTCATCCGTCGGTTCCTGAAGGCGGGCTATATGGAGGATTGCTCCTTCAAGGAGTCGGAACTCGGAAGCCCGCAAGGCGGTGTGCTCAGCCCTCTGCTTGCGAACATCTACCTGAATGAACTCGACAAATTCGTCGGGGGGCTGGAGGCGGAATACGAACGCGGAACAGATAGGAGGGCGAATCCAGAATATCAGAAACTGGATGCGAGACGGCGCCGTGCCATAACGTCCAGACAGATTGAAGACGCCGTAGCCTGGAAGAAGGCGATGAAGCAGATTCCAACGACGGATGTCATGGACAGCAACTTTGTCCGCGTGAGATACGTAAGATACGCTGACGATTGGTGCGTGTTCATAATCGGGAGCAAGGCGCTCGCGATGGAAATCAAGGACAGGATAGAGGCTTTCCTTAAGGAAAGCCTCCACTTGGAATTGAGTCCCACAAAGACCCATGTGACGAACCTCGCCCATGAGCGTATCAGGTTTCTCGGATACGAGATATCCAAACTCACCAGCGAGGCAGGACGTCGCAGGACGGGATGCATCTCGTTCAGCGTCCCTGCGGATGTCATCCGCAAGAGGATATCGGACTGTACTGGGGGCAAGAAACCTTGCGCCAGGGACGACCTGGTGAATTGGTCGGTGGAGGAGATAATACGGGAATACGCCTCGGAGATCAACGGGCTGTACAACTACTACAGTCTCGCTTCGAACGTATCCACAAGACTCCATCGGCTGGCTTGGTTTCATGAGGGAAGCATGCTCAAGACCATCGCTAAGAAGGAGAGGTCCTCCGTTCGCAAGGTCCTTCGCAAGTACGGTCGTGTTGTCCCGCGCCCTGACGGGCACGGGACGACGAAGACTGTATGCGTGATGGATGGCGATAGAATGGTCGCATACTATCCGTTCGCAGGATTCAGGAAGAAGATGTACAAGCCCAAGCCTG
>ERZ773194.3030-NODE-3030-length-14933-cov-5.474459_pt1 | contig 14933 bp, 16 predicted proteins | sample MGYA00511240_ERZ773194 | MGnify/ENA primary metagenome ERZ773194 (study PRJEB29015, sample SAMEA2737774) | human gut metagenome | biome: human gut; feature: human-associated habitat; material: faeces | place: China | collected 2012 ... | reverse complement strand
AAGACACCGCCCTTTCACGGCGATAACAGGGGTTCGATTCCCCTACGGGTCACCAAAAAAATAAAAGAGGAAGAAAAATTAAAACATAAGTTTTTGCTTTTCTTTCTTCTTTTTATTTATAGATATTTTAATATGACTTATATGGAGATGTATCGAAGTGGTCATAACGAGCACGATTGGAAATCGTGTTGTCCTTAACGGGGCACATGGGTTCAAATCCCATCATCTCCGCCACGTCGGAGCAAAGTTCGCTTTGCTCCGTTTTTCTTTGCAGAAAAACATCCGCCTGCTTCCTTGCTCCTCCTCTTCCGCAAAAGGTCACGTTCGCGTCGGCTATGCGTTTGCAAGCGCACGCATAACGCCTTTGGCTCACTACCAACCTTTTGCGGTATGCGCCTTACAGCGTTATTGCTTTCCTTGCTCCTCCTCTTCTGTGAAAAGTCACGTTCAGCTTGCTTTTTTCTTGTTTTGCGCCGTAAACTTATTCTCATAAAAAAATGAGCAGATGTGATATTTGCCTTTATATCGGGCATTTCACGGTCTGCTCTGTTTTTATATCCAAACGCGGTTGGGCCCGCCGTACACCAAATGTTTGAGTATAGAAAAATGGCAGCTATTTATTCTTAAAAACGCAGTAAATATCAGGCGCAGGAGTACTTCCTGTGCTTTTTTGCGCATATAACGAACTGTATTGCACTTCGCAAAAATCGACATATATATTTTCGTTTACTATACCAATTGTATTATTATGAAATTTATGGTATAATATTATTGGTGATATGAATGAGTTGGGAAGATGTAAAAAAAGAATTGGAAAGTGTTGAATATAAAACTGAATATGCACGGAGCGTGGATATTTTAAATTCTTTAATTAGGCCATTAATGTTTATAAAAGTAAATTGTAATATTCATAAAAGCTTTACCGGCACTTTGTTTTTTAAATTTATAATAGATGATTTATTACATAGTTTAATTGGTTTAAAGGTTTTGTTGGATGAAGGAATTGTTAATTCTTGTAAAAGAGAACTGCGATATATATTAGAATTAGCAGTAAAGGCTTGTTTGGTTTCTCAAAAATATTCAAGAGAGAGCTTTGATAAACAACTTTTAATTTATAAGAAGTTATTGAAAGACACTAATATTTCTATGGTTGAAGAGATAAAGTTCCATTTTTTTGACGAAGAATATAGAGGACAATTTATTTCTGACGTAAAACGAGAATATGGAATATTATGTGATTATGTTCACTGTACCCCTGTCCAAATAAAAGAAAGGTTAGATTTAGATAATATCGGAAAAACATTAGGATTAGGTGGAACTGAGGAATTATTTCAATTAAATAATTTTATAGAGAAAGTTCTTTCTCTTGTTATTGTTCTTTGTTTACATGCAGTACCGAATTGGTGTGTTGGAGATTGGATAGTAGAAAGAAACGGAGATACTGTCGAATCATATTTTCAATGTTCTAAATATTTTGCAGAAATAGATAAATATTATGATTATAAATGTGAACGTCAAGAAAAACTTGATGAGTTAAGCAAATGTAGAAAAAGTAGAATAAAGATTTAATTTATAATGGGTAGGTTAATATGCAATGATGAATAATTCGTTTTTGAAATCAGATATAGGGGCACAATCGGCATGGAAGGGATTTTCTTCTCAGACATTGTATATCGCTTCTAGGCTTATAAATGATGACAAGGGATATGATTATTATCCTGAGGATATCGAAGATCTAATAATAAAAAACGGGGAAAATGTAATTGAAGCTGTGCAAGTGAAAAATATATCGTCAGCGCTTACTATATCAAGTCTGGCATCCACCAAAACTTCCAAAAGTGGCGAAGGCTTTTTTAAACGAATGTATAGTTTACATGCACAATATTCGAAATTCAAGTGTATTAAAATAGTTTATTTTGGAGAACTTGGAACGGAATTATTAGACTTTAGTGAGGGTGTGTTGGGAGCAAAAGACAAATTAATAAGAAAATTAGAAGAAAATCACAATGTTTCTACTTCGGATGCAAAATGGTTGCTCGAATCAATTACATTTGAAAAAGTAAGTATAAATGAGTTAGAGGAAAACATAAAAAATCAAATTCAAGAATATGTTCCAGTTATGCCTGCACCAGATATAGCTCGATTATTGCTAATTCAGTATATATCAAATCTTTCCAATTCTAAAGGTTACACTAGTTTAGCATTATGGAAAGATAGAATGCATAAAATTGGAACTGATATAGCAGCACTTGACGGATATTATAAAGAATATGACAAATCACTAGTAAGGTTAACTGAATTTAATATCAATAAAGAAAGTGCACAAATACAATATGAATATTCTCAGGGTATTTCTGCCCATCCAACTCACATTAGAATGGGTTTGGATTTTTATAGAAAATCATGGATAGAAAAAATAGATGCTGCTATTACTCATACTGGAGTTGCTGTTGTTAAAGGTGTTTCTGGACAAGGTAAATCTACTCTTTGTTATAGATATCTAATTGATAAGTTTTCGGAAGAATTTGTGTTTTGCGTTCGTTCAATCGCCTCTGAATCACAAGCACAAAATCTTGTAACTGCTCTTTTAGCTTTAAATAAGCATTGTGAAAATTTAGTTGTTTATATTGATGTTATACCGGGAGAGTATAATTTGGCATTTTTGTTGCAAGAATTACAAACGCGTGGGCTAGCCGTTCCGGTATTAATATCAATAAGAGATGAAGATTATAATGCGACTAGAATAAGTGGTAAAGCCATCTTGTATGATATCATAGAATTGCAATTGACAAAAGAAGAGGCTAAAACAATATATGATAATTTTACAGCAGGAAATCCTCATTCCCAACATAGAAGTTTTGATGAGGCGTGGATTAATTTTGGTGGTAATGGTCCATTGATTGAATTTGTTTATTTGCTAACAAACAATCAGACATTGACTCAGAGATTATCTGAACAGGTAAACACACTATTGCAAGAACGAGTTCCTGATTCTTGGTTGAACTTGCTAAATATAGTTTGTTTTACAGGACGTTTAGGATGTTCTGTTGATTTTGAACATGTAAAAAACGAGATATCATGTGATTCAATGTTTTCTGCCGTACAACGGTTATGTGATGAATATTTAATAAGAGTAATCGATGATGGAAACAGAATAGAAGTTCTTCATCCTGTGCGAGCAAAAATAATATACGATATTTTGTGCAAATTAATTGGTGATAACTCAGACAAAATGGTTATTTCGGCACTGAAATGTGTTGAATCAACTAATAGTAAGGTTATTCTTTTAGACTATTTTACTAACCATAAATATGATTTAATAGCAATTGAAAAAATCGCAAAATTGACATTTTCTGATTGGATATCTTATGGGAATGTTTTGAAAGTAATGCTATGGCTTGATGTAAAAAGATATGTGGAAGACAACGCGAATTGCATTAGTAATTTAATTAAAAAACGCGGAAAAGGTTGGCTTTGTTTCATTCCACTTGATTTCACAGGGTTAGATCGTCCAAATGAAATCATAGCTGAAAGTATGTTGTTAGGGTTACCTAACATTAATCGTGATTCTATGATACAAGCTATAGAAGAAACAAAAGCATCCCTTACTTCACTTATGCTCGATTATAAAGTTACTGATTGCTTTTTGACTAATAGTAACATTCCTTCTTCGATGCCAAATACAGATGAAGGGTGGACATTATTTGGCTACTCTTTATTTTGGTGTTCCAAGAGAGAAATCAAAATAAATCTTAATTATGAAATCGAACAGATGTTGAATGAGATGAAACGCGGTGATATACAATCTCGTGCAGACGCCATTAGAGGTCTGTCGGAATATCCTGAATTATTAGGGTATTACAACATTGCTGAGGATACACTTATTGAACGTTTGATAAAAGAATTTCAGGTGATATATTTTCATAAAAACAATGATGATGTTTGTTGTAAATTTATTCCACCGTTTGTTAAGGACTCATCAGAACAAAATATTGAAATAGAAAAAAATCAAAATCAATACTGGCGCATAAAGATGCTTGATATTTTACAACAGATATACCCTGACAAAGAATACATTGACATCGAATTAATAGGTGTAAATATTGTTGATGACTTAGGTATTAAGCCGTTGGACTATAAATTGAGAATCGAAAAAAAGAATAGACATATACAGTGGATGTCTGATATAAACGCTTGGGTGAAAACAAGAATAGATTTTGAGTTGAGACCGGATTCTTGGAATGAGTATGTAGCAAAAATAGATGAGTTAAGAATAGATGCAAATGATTTGGTGTTAGATACTATCAAATGTATTGATGATTTGTATAAGAAAAAGAATCTTAACAAAGAACGTTGGGATAAGGTAGTATCAAAAATGCAAGTGTTTAGCAGACATGTTTTCGCAGAAAATAGATTGCCAAAATCAGCAGTTGATCCATATTGTTTACATACTGAAAGTACAAAAAAACTACCGTCAGGTGAAGATTATCCCTTATTACAATTGTTGTCTCTTGAAAAATACAAAAAGTTTAGGAAGTATTTGAGTGAAACATATTCTTCACTAGAAAACTTTTACAATCAGTTTCAAGAAGTTTTAGTTGTAAGAGTAAAAAACAAATCTATAGATACTGTTAAAAATCCACGTTTAGCAATGTATAATTTATTTACTGCTGCAAAACATCTTCTTGATTTTCAACATGAATATCGTGCTTTGTTTTCAAGTTATAGTACATTGATGGATGATTTTGATATAGCGGAAATTCAAAATATGTTGACTTTAATGAATGTATGGAGGACGGTGTTAGATAATCCTATAAAGGGTTATGCGATTGCATACGATGCAAAACAAAAATTTAGAAAAGGCAAGGATTATTTTGAAAAAACCGTCTCAAACTTTAGCACTACCAGTGACTTCAAAGTACACTCTACAGAAACTCAAATATATATTTTGGATGAATTTGATTTACTTAGTGATTCTACATTGGAAGAAAACTATGCAAAAACAGTGTTATTACTGAGAAAAGCATTTTCAAACGCTTTGATATTTGATAGTAACAGGTGGTATGTTGAAACCCAGCAAAAGGAATTAGTATATGTTCCGTTGTTCAAAGGAGTTGCAATGGGTTCAGCTTTTTCTATTCCTATATATAGATTGTTAGATATGGATGAGTTAAAGTTGAGAGAATCTATCTTGCCATGCGAAATTGACGATACACTAATATATAACTTTTTGAATTTGCCGGCAGAAAGGTTATTGCTGTGGAAGGATGTTTTAGCTAATGTTGCAGGAGTAAAAGTGATTTTAAAACAATATTCTGAAGTTTATTTTTCTACTAAAAATGAATTGTGCGCCTTTGGTTTTGAAGCATATAAAAATGCACTTTTAACTGAATTAGATACTATGGTGCACAAAGGTGAAAAAAATAAACTTTTTGTAGAGGAACTGTTGAAAAAAGCTGATGATGAGAACAAAGAATATTTAGAGGTGGTTGCCTTGCTTCTTGATTCAATTGCTGAAATAAGAGATAAGATAGCAAACGAAGAGGAGGTTTCAAACGAAATTGATATTATAGAAAAAGTCGTTGGAGCTATAGTGCTTGTACAACCATTTGTAGCTGAAGTTTAAAAAGCGAACTTATAATGTTTTATTACGAAAAGAACATTGCTAAAAAGCGATGTTCTTTTTCTTATATACTGATAAAATATATCTAATCGTGCGATAGAATTTACCTGATTAGGAGATGATATTATAGAGGTGAAAACGAATGGAAAAAGAACAGTATATAGATGTCAAAAACTATATCAGGCAAAAGAACGGTTTATATTATGCAGTTATGTTTTATACAAATGTTAGAGGTGAGCGAAAAGAGAAATGGTTCCCAACCAAGCTTCCGGTAAAAGGCAACAAGACAAAAGCGGAAGCTTTTTCTCGAAAGATTCTTCGTGAATTTGAAATACCCCGTGAAGACTTATGCTACCACGAGGTAAAAGATGACGTTGCTATAGACGAAACACAACCAATCGAACCACAGTTATTATCTGCTGTGCTTGATAAAATAACATTGTCTGAACTATCCGCAGAACAGGTGTCAAATCTATTGTTTGCAGGTTATATGAAAATGTATCTGCCTCTAACAAAGAAACGAAAAAAGCGTATTCAAGAGATAACTTATGCAGGCTATGCTGACAATGTTAAATTTCCGATTGAACCTTACTTTAGAAAAAAGAAAATAAGATTGAAGGATTTAACCGCACAAGATATACAAGAGTTCTACGATGTACAATTAGATCGTGTTAAACCTAACACGGTAATTCACTATCACGCAATAATAAGGTTGGCATTGTGCTATTAGTCATTCAGTTGTTTCAACACTTATAGATGGCAAAAAGGTTCTTGTTGAAAAAGATTCTGCAAAGACTGTAGCAACGATAAGAACAATGCCATTATCACTTGATATTAAAGAACGTTTGCTTGAGATTAAAACGAATCAGGAAAATAACAAGGGAAAGTTCAAGAAAAAATACAACAATAAGTGGTTAGATTATGTTATGGTTGACGAAAAGGGTGATTTAATTAAACGGGATTATATTACCTACGCATTTAAAAAACTTATTAAAGACAACGATATGAGAAACATACGGTTTCGCGATCTTCGACATACTTGTGCGTCGCTTCTCTTGAATAAGGGTAAGCACGATGTAATAACTCTGAAAGATATTCAAGTATGGCTTGGTCATAGTGATTTTTCAACAACAGCGAATACATACTCGCATCTTGATGCAACATCGAAGGTATCGTCGTTGTCCGCATTATCAGGAGCCGTAAGCCTTGCAGGGTGCCCGTGAGGGAACTGCGAAAATAGCAATATTAAATTTTTCTAAAAACCCTTTATTTATGCGGCATTCAGCCGATAAATGTTCTCCGTCCATCAACGGATTTCGAGTCAGGATGGCAATGACCACTTAGGTAAATCTCCGTATTTTAAATGAAATAACAGTACATAGTTATATATTAATTTTATATGAAACGAGGTAAACTAAATATGGATAAAAATATTATTAATGATATTCAGGATGAAATTATTGAAAATATAAAAAAAGAGAGGATGACTAATATGAATATTCAAATGGTAAATGCCTTATCAGGGGCAATAATCTCTCCTATGGTTGACAAACTATGTAAAAAAGTTTCAGCGGAGGAGGTAAGAAATCTTTATAGTTCTCTTGAATTTATGATTGAGAACGAAGTGACACAAGACGCATTTTCTTTGTTACATATAATTATAAAAACTTCAGGAGTTCGTTTGCCGGAAGAGTATCGTTGTATTGTTGACAATGAAAAACTGCGAGCAGATTTTGTTGAGGAAGCTATTGCTGATTTGGAAGATATCCTTTGCGACTTAGAATAATATATGTTTTTTTACAAACTCCCACAGAGGTCTTGACAAAATACTTCTGTGGGAGTATAATATAAATATATAACTCTACAGAAGTATGGAGATGTAACTATGAGTAAGATAACAATATATCACGGCTCGCCTGAAATCATTGAAAAGCCACAGTTTGGTAAGGGTAAAACCTATAACGATTACGGCAGAGGTTTTTACTGCACAGAACATGTTGAACTTGCAAAAGAATGGGCTTGTACCGAAGATGTTGACGGCTTTGTAAATAAATACGAGATAGATTTGTCTAACCTTAAGGTTTTAAATCTTTCATCTGATGAATATACCATTTTACATTGGCTTGCAATTTTGATGAGGAACAGAAAGGTTCGTTTATCAACCCCGGTTATGAAGCGTGGTCGTGAATGGCTTATAGAACATTTTATGCCCGACACAGAAGGGTACGATGCAATTATAGGCTACCGTGCTGATGATTCCTATTTCTCATTTGCAAGAGCATTTGTTAATAACGAAATTTCACTCAATCAGTTGTCTTATGCTATGCGACTTGGTAAACTCGGTGAACAGGTAGTCTTGAAAAGTAAAAAAGCATTTGATGAGATAAAATTTGTGTCTTACGAAGTTTGTGACAACACAATCTACTATGCAAAACGCAAAGCAAGAGATGACGAAGCAAGAGAAGCATTTAATTCTGAACTTGAAAAAGAAGATTTAAATGGATTGTTTATGAGAGATATTATTCGTGAGGAGGTAACCCCTGATGATGCACGCTTACGATGAACGATATTTAGATGATGCAATGCGAAACTTGGGTGAAGCAGCAGACTATGCGGTAAATGCTTGTAAGATAAGCTTGCAGAAATTCTTTGATTTATTTATCACAACCGGATTTGCCACACAGTTTGGAAACGGCGTACCTAAAATCATTTCGGGATTATCAGGAACAGAACTTGTGCACGAAATTATTATAAAAGCAGGAATTGAACAAGACCTCCCGGAAGTGCAGACCGAATATGATTGTTCTCCTGAATATTGGTGTGGATGGATTGTAGCTTATTATCAGTGGTATACAGGTAGAACCTTTAAAGACATTTTTCAAAATGTATCTGCAAAAGAAATTGAAAAGCTTTATCCAACACTCCACGAAGCATCAGAAGAAAAGTTCGTTGATGTGGTAAATTCTATAATTGAGAGAAAAACTACAACAACAAAATTACAGGAACTCCGTAAAAACATCGGCTACTCCCAAAGAGAACTTGCCGAGAAATCAGGAGTAAACCTAAGAACTTTGCAACAGTATGAACTGAAAGCAAAGGATATAAATAAAGCTGCAACAACAACTCTTCTTGCACTTTCAAAAACACTTGGGTGTAAGATTGAGGATTTGTTGGAAAATTAAGATAAAACAGCTTGTTATAAGCAGGTGTACCATGAAAAAAGATAAAAAATTTATATTGTTATGTGTTGGATTCATTTTGATAACTGTATTAACTCCTATTATAATTAATGAATTATACAAATTAAACAGGGGGTATTTAACATTATGGGGCGCTAGCGAAATGTTGTCTTATATAGCTACAATTATTTCTGCAGCCGCAACAGTTTATGTAAGTTGGATAGCTATAACACAAAATAAAAAGGCGAATGAAATTAATGATAGGTTGCTTAAACTTGAAGAAATAAACTCAGTTCCGAGTTTAAGCATCATCGAAGCCAAAACTTTTTTTGTTGAATATAGTGATAAAGCGGTTCACTTTAAGGTGTATCTAAAAAATATAAGCAATGGAATCATTGATATTATGAGTGTTTCGGATTTAAATATGCACATTATCACAAGTAGTATAACCGATACTCTGAATTTTATAAATCAAGGATTGGATTTTCCAACCTTGTTACCTGGTCAGGAAAAACAATTGGATTTTTCGTTAGACAAACACGACGATGAGTTTAAATTATGTGAACCTGAACTTATACGAAAATTAAAATGCAAACTTCATTTTAGTGAAACTTTTGTGATTGAATTGGGATATAAAGATGCATCAACAGTTTATAAAGAAACTGTAAAATTAAATGGATATAGCAAATTTTTAATTTCTAGTAATATCACAATTCATGAACAAGAAATAACACGCAGCGATTATAAGTTGGAAAAATTAGATAATTGAGTTACATCTGAATGGCAAGATGTAAAATGTGAAAACACACCTAAACGGCGGCTGAAGAAATTCAGTCGCTTTTGTATTTTAACGATCGGTTATGCCGGTCGTTTTTTATGCTCAAAAGACAGTTTGTACATTGTTATTTAAGTGAAAAGTAAAACATAAAATTATGAGAGGTGGTAGAAATGGATGAATATAAAGTTGAATTCTTCGTAGCAAGTGATGATGAGCAGGATGTGATGCTCTCAAACTTAAATGAAGATGAAATGGAACAATGGAAAAAAGATGTGGAGGAACGAGCATTGAGCGAATACCATAACCAAAAAATTAAAATTAAAAGCAAAAAAATTTGATTTCAAAAAGCGGCATTGATACAATAATCGTATAGAATAAATAGTTGCCGTTTTTTCAGGGAAGGAGGTTAAACAAAATGAAAGTAGCGGCAGTTTATATTAGAGTTTCTACTGATGATCAGCTTGAGTACAGCCCGGACAGTCAGTTAGAAAAAATAAAACTCTATGCGGAAAGAAATCAAATTTTATTGCCTAAGGAATTTATATTTGTAGACGAAGGAATCAGCGGAAGAAAAACGAAAAACAGACCTGCATTTAATGAAATGATAGGGTTGGCGAAACGTTCTCCGAAACCTTTTGATGTTATATTAGTTTGGAAATTCAGCCGATTTGCAAGAAGCCGTGAAGATAGCGTTGTTTATAAATCCATGCTCAGGAAAGAGCATAATATTGATGTGGTTTCGGTCAGTGAAGATATTGGTGATGATAAGTTATCCATTCTTATTGAAGCTATTATCGAAGCTATGGATGAATTTTACAGCATCAACCTTGCTGAAGAAGTGAAAAGAGGAATGACAGAAAAAGCCAAAAGGGGCGGCGTTCTTTCAATACCCGGCTTTGGTTACAAGGTAGAAAACGGTGAGTTTGTTATCGTTCCTGAAGAAGCAGAGATTATACGAAAGGTGTTTAACGACTATATAAACGGCAAAGGATTTTTATCTATTGCCAAGTTATTAAATGCTATGGGGATACGGACCCACAGAGGTAAGATGATTGAAAACAGAACCATTGAATATTGGCTTAACAATCCCGTTTACATAGGCAAAACCCGTTGGAATCCTGATGGTAAACTATCAAGAAATTATACGGCAGACACAGCCATCATAAGTGACGGAACACATACTCCCATCATTGACACGGAAACTTGGGATAAGGTTCAGGAAAAAATGAAAGAGCAGAAAGCAAAGTTTAGGAAAAATTACAATTCTGACAGAAAAGGTCTATCCCATTGGCTCGCAGGAATCATCAGATGTGAAAAATGCGGTGCAGTTCTATCAAATCAAGGTGGATTTTTCGGATGCTCAAACAGAAACAGGGGTAAATGTGATGGTGTTGGATACATAAAGGCTGAAAAGTTAGCCGGGATCGTTCTAAACATTTTATCCGAAATAGAACTACCAAATGTTGAACTGGATTTTGCTGAGCCTAATTCTGCCCGGGAAGTAAATATCAACGATGATAACAGGATAATATCTGCACAAATTCAAAGACTTGAAATCCGTTTAGAACGAGTAAAGCTTGCTTATGAAGATGGTGTAGATACTCTTGAAGAGTACAAAGCAAAGAAAAAAGCTATCACAGATGAAATTAATAAGCTGAAGGAAATGCTTGAGCAAGCTCAGGAGGAAGAACCAAAAGAAGAGGTTAAAGTCGATAAAAAAGAGCTTCGCAGATTGACCGAGGTTTTGAAGGACGCAGATGTAAGTAATATGGAAAAGAACAATATGGCAAGGACAATTTTTAAAGAAATTATAAAAGGCGGAGATGGCGGAAAACGGCTTAAATGCGTGTTTTGGCGGCATTAGCTAGGCTACTCAAACATTTGCAGTACGCACCGCCGTACTGTGCAATAATAAACTTTGCAAGCTCGGGATTTTTATTCTTTATTTTTACGGGGTACATAAGCCGTCTGTCATAATTCCACATTTTTACATTTCTCCTTCCTTCTGCCAGGGCCATTTAAGATTGTCGGACACCCACTCAAACGGTGTTTTATCCGACGAATTCATCGCGGACAGCGGACCGTATTTTGCCTCATATGCTTTAACCGCGGCGCGGTAGGTGAACGCCAGGCTTTTATAAAGCTCCAGCGCCTCCTCGCAGTCGCGGTGCGTATCCAAAAACAACTGCAAATCATATGCCGCAAAGCCGATTTCGTCAATTCTTCTCAAAAGCTCGGTTCTTCCCAAGCTGTCCCAGTCATTGCCGTTTTGCATTTCCTGATTACCGGCGCATTTGTTATCCGGCGCGGTTTTGCAGCCGCAGTTTAAAACTTCATCTGCCGAAATTTTCATTTTTTTACTCCTTCCTTAAAATATTATTTGAACGGGTTCATAATAGGGTTATTCTTGTAAGACGAAAACGGAATATCAAGCACTTTGAAAACCGTTCCGCGGTTTAATGCCTCGCGCTCGCCGTACAAATCGCCGAACGGCTGAAACGCTATATAGGCATACGAAAACATAGGGTCTTTGGGCATAAGCGGTATGGGCTGCATCATAATTTTTCACCTCTTTCAAATGTATTTTCACTTTCAAAATATGCTCAAAACGCGAAAAATGTCAAAAAATAAAAAATAATAGTACAATTTTACTAAAAATCATATTGACAGATTAGTGAAAATAGTATAAAATAGTAGTGTATTTTGATTTATTAAATTTTTTTGATTTTTGCCTATATTTGCGCGGACGCTTGTTTTTCACCGCGCGAAAGGCGTTTTTACGTCTGTAATTTACAAAAATGATTTTGTGTTCGCTTAAAAATTATGAACACGCAAAAAGTGCCTTTTGGGTGCATTGAAAATAAAAAATTTAAATATTAAAATTAACTTTTTTAAAAGGAAATCACCCCGAGAGGCGCAAAAAACCTTGATAAAACAAGGAATTTCAAAAAAAGGGGGTTGATAATCTTTGATTTATGCAATATTCTGCGTTATCGCAGCAGCACTGTGTATTGCCGCTTTTTTCGGCGGTGTTGCATATAGAAAGAAAATTGCCGAGGCAAAATTGGGCGATGCGGAAAAACAGGCTGAAGAAATAATCGCTGCAGCCAAAAAAGAAGCGGAAACCAAAAAGAAAGAAACGCTTCTTTCCGCAAAGGAAGAAATTCATAAAAACCGCACCGAGTTTGACAAGGAAATGAAAGATCGAAGATTTGAGATTAGCCGTCAGGAAAGACGGATTGAACAAAAAGAGGCAAATCTGGACAAAAAAACGGACGCACTGGACAAAAAAGACGAAAAATTAAATCAAAAAATCAAAGAACTTGACGTTTTGACCGAGGAAACCAAAAAGACCAAACAGCAGCAGCTTGAAATGCTGGAGAAAATTTCGGGTCTTTCGGTGGACGAGGCAAAAGATTACCTCCTCAAAAATGTTGAGGACGAAGTAAGGCACGAGTCGGCGATAATGATTAAAAATATCGTAGACGAGGCTAAAGAAGAGGCAGACAAAAAGGCGAAAAACATCATCAGTACGGCAATTCAGAAATGTGCCGCAGACCACGTTGCCGAGGCGACCGTTACGGTTGTTTCGCTTCCCAACGACGAAATGAAGGGAAGAATTATCGGCCGCGAGGGCAGAAACATCAGAACGCTTGAAACGCTTACGGGCATCGACCTTATCATTGACGATACTCCCGAGGCGGTTGTTCTTTCGGGCTTTGACCCGATAAGGCGCGAAATTGCACGCGTTGCGCTTGAAAAACTTATTGTAGACGGCAGAATTCACCCGGCGCGCATTGAAGAAATGGTTGAAAAGGCGCGCAAAGAGGTTGAAGCGATTATCAAGCAGGAAGGCGAACAGGCTACGTTCGATACGGGCGTTCACGGTTTGCACCCCGAAATCATAAGGCTTCTCGGTAAGCTTAAATACCGCACAAGCTACGGCCAGAATGTGCTTAAACATTCAATCGAAGTATCAAACCTTGCAGGCATTATGGCAGGCGAGCTGGGCACGGACGTTAAACTGGCTAAAAGAGCAGGACTCCTGCACGATATAGGCAAGGCTATGGACCACGAAATCGAGGGTTCTCACATTGAAATCGGTGTTGACATTGCCAAAAAGCACAAAGAGTGCGCAGAGGTTATCAACGCGATTGCATCGCACCACGGCGATACCGAGCCGACAAGCATTGTTGCCTGCATTGTTCAGGCTTGCGACGCTATTTCGGCGGCGCGTCCCGGCGCGAGAAGAGAAAACCTTGAAACTTACATCAAACGTCTTGAGGCGCTCGAAGAAATCGCAAATTCGTTCGACGGCGTTGAAAAATCGTTTGCAATTCAGGCAGGACGCGAAATCAGAATTATCGTTAAGCCCGAGAATGTTAAAGAGGACGAAACGATTTTGGTTGCACGCGATATTGTTAAACGTATCGAGTCCGAGCTTGAATATCCCGGTCAGATTAAGGTTAACGTTATCAGAGAAACCAGAGCGGTGGAATACGCTAAATAATAAAATTTCAAAACCGTTCCGCATTTGTTCGCGGAGCGGTTTTTGCCGTGTTTTTGAAAAAATTAAAAAATATGTGGCATTTTTTTGAAAATTGTGGTAAAATAAAAATACATTAAGTGTCCATTCATAGTTGTAGAGGTAAAAAATGAGAAATAGGGAACAGGAGATTAAATGGCAAAGAATAATAGAAATTTGCATGGAAGATGTTAAAAATTACTTTGCGGATATAGAACAGAGTATTGAATTTGGAACATATATTCAGCCAGCAAACTATTTTGTATCGTACATCTTTTCTACAAATGCGCGATTAAAAGCGGCACAGCAAAGCGGACTAACCGAAAAAATCAATTTATATCACAGAGCACAGTTGAAAAAACATAATTATCCAATTCAAGGAATTAAAGATTGTACGTTTGCTTCACAAGAAGAATGTGATAAAGAATATAACGGAAATTGGTATTATTACTACAAATAATATGATGCTTAGTTCATCTGGCATCTGAATAGAGCACAAAAGCTATAACTTTTCATCTATCAAGCAGACAAGGAGGGGGAGCATGGAACTATCCATACAAGAACGATTGAAAGACCTGCGTGTGGAGCGTGGGCTGACGCTGGAACAGCTTGCGGAGCAGACGCACCTCTCCAAGTCTGCGTTGGGCAGTTATGAGGGGGATAATTTCAAGGACATCAGCCATTATGCCCTTATTGAGTTGGCAAAGTTTTATGAAGTGACTGTTGATTATCTGCTGGGGCGTTCTCAAACAAAAAATCACCCAAACGCCGATCTTGCAGACCTGCGTTTGAGTGATGATATGATTGAACTATTGAAAAGTGGGCGGG
>ERZ773194.3024-NODE-3024-length-14947-cov-9.702055_pt1 | contig 14947 bp, 13 predicted proteins | sample MGYA00511240_ERZ773194 | MGnify/ENA primary metagenome ERZ773194 (study PRJEB29015, sample SAMEA2737774) | human gut metagenome | biome: human gut; feature: human-associated habitat; material: faeces | place: China | collected 2012 ... | reverse complement strand
AACCGAAAAAGAAAACTTTTTCAAAAAAACTTTTGGAGAAGCAAAATGCGCCCGACTGCAAAATGCAACCGGGCGCAAGGGATTTGTCAGCAGTATTTAGATGTATTGACAGTTCATACTCATGGGCGAAATATCCCGACGGTGGGTAAAGGCTTTTTTTGAGCGTAGGCTATTTGGCGGGGTAGTACAAACAAAAATGAACATGACGATACCTCCTTGATACCGCCATATCCTTAAAAATGGGCGACTTTAATACACCCTCCGTATATCCATTTTTCTAAAAGGAAAACGGCGGCTTTGATTGTTATTTCAAAACCGCCGCTTAAACTGTAACCTCAATTAGCTGACAGCAACGGTTTATAAGCTGTAATCTGTCAGCAATCGTATAGGCAGAATGTAGTTGTCAAAGAAAAGAGCCGATAACCGCAAACTAAAATCTGCGTGTTATCGGCTCTGCGTCTTTGCGTCTGGCTCTTTGATAACTGACATATTTAATTGTTTTACATTGATTAGCGTTTCCTGTTTACACTTTGGGCAAAATAGCGGGAAGTTTTCAAGCACCGTATCGCTTCGTATCTTAATCCGCGTTTTGTTGTTACAGATCGGACACAATATAAAATCTGTTTGTTTCATTGTTTTAATTTCAAAATTACAGTTGCTTTTTGTTAAATATAGGTATACTTATGGCAAAGCATATCAAACTTGCAACCACTGTAATTAAAATAGCTACGATGTATGTTTTTGCTTCTGCAACACCGTAAATCAAAGAGTTTCCGTTGGCTAATAAGGTCGGCAAATATTTACTTATTTTAGGAAGCAAGCCGAGCAGATAAGACGCAAGGACAACGCTACCCGTTCCGACAAGCACACCTGTGTTTGAATTTGCAATCGTAGAGAATAAGATCATCAACGAAATTACACACACACCGAACAGCCACCAACATACCACAGAAAGGATAAGGTTTTGTGCTACCGAATTATCCCAGAAATATGCGTTATATCCGTATGTGATCCCAAAGCACAGCCAATAGCCAACCGTCCAAAGAACAGTAAGCACAACAGTTTTAGAAACAACGACCTTAAAGCGTTCAAGCCCTTTGGTTAAAGACAGAACCAACGTGCCCGATTGATATTCCTTGGTGAAGATGCTACTTTGAAGCAAAACAAAGACAATCAATCCAAGTGGCATATTCTTAAAGAATTGCACCCAAGAATCCATTGCGCTTACAGTTACAGGCGTTACAGTCATACCGCTTTCCGCAAGGGAATCTGCCAATATCTCAAGCAGCCAAGGTGTTATTTTTGCAACAGCCGGATTCATAACGCCGAGCAGAACAAACAGTATGCCGAGGATCATCAATCTGCCCGAGCGAAACTGTTCCATTGTTTCTTTTTTTATAAAGGCAAGCAAGGATTTCATTTCTTAACCACCTCCATAAACAAAGACTCCAACGTTGGATCTGCTCGTTCCAATTTCAAAAGTGCGATATGCCTATCCGCTATAAAGCGCAGTATATCAAATACGGTGTAATCGCCTTCGCAAAAAACAAGTTGATTTCTGCCGATTTGTTGCATATTAGGAAAAGTTTGTTGAAGAATAAGCATACCTGTATCATTTCCCGTTTCCAACTGATATTCTTCACTGCGGTATCTCGTTTTAATGTCGGAAAGTTTTCCTTGAACACCTACCACGCCGCTATTAAGAAAGGCCACGTCGGTACAAATGCGCTCTACGTCTGAAAGGATATGCGTGGAAAACAACACCGTCGTCTGTTCTCTGATAGCCAAAAGAATATCCAATATTTCTTTTCTTCCCACGGGATCAAGCGCAGAAGTGGGTTCATCACAGATCAACAGCTTTGGTCTATTTAAGAGAGCCTGTGCAATACCCAAACGCTGTTTCATACCTCTTGAAAAACCTTTTATGTGGTGAGTTTCATTCACAAGTCCAACTAACTCCAATAGTTCCTTACAACGCTCTTCATTCTCTGTTCGCTTCATTCCTATAATTTCGCCGCAAAAGTGAAGATATTCTGCCGCCGTCATAAATGGATAAAACTCCGGTACGTCGGGCAGATAACCTATATAACGATTAGTTGTTGTTTGTCCGTAAACCACTTTTTCACCGTTTACTATAATCTCACCTGCATCCGCTTTTAAGAGTCCGAGTACCATTTTCATCGTCGTTGTTTTGCCTGCACCGTTTTTACCTATAAATCCGAATATGCTATGTTCTGGTACAGATAAATTCAGCCCATTCAAAACCTTTTTATCACTAAAACGCTTATACAGATCGGAGATGTATAACATATCCATTACGCATCCTCCTTTCCGAACAGAAAGTAAAGGATCGGCCCAACAAAGTTCATCAGTACAATGGTGATGATAAGCCACAAAGTACGATTTCCACGCTTATAGGTGTTATGGGTCAAAATGTGATGCAATGTATAACCCAACAGTGCAAATTCCGCAATTACAAGCGGAATCAAAAACGGAAGAAATTCCATAACCCTATCCATTTTTCTTTTCCTCCTTTCCGTAAGTTTCTACACAGAAGCCGTGATATCCACAACAAGTACAGGTCAGCTTTCGGAGTGTCGGTGTATGTCTTGCCCAAAATGCTTCCTTAAAATTTGGTTTGAATACTTCATGGCACCGTGGACAGATATACGCAACTCGCTTGAAATAAAAGTTGGATACCCAGATTCCATACGGAATCGCTAATAAAGCCCAAACAATGATAGGCCACCATATTCCTGTAGCTATCCACATAATAATTGATGTCCACTGAATTATGCCGATAGGAATACCCGAAATTAACAAAATGGCATGAAGCTGATTCATTTTCTTTTTGTTTCCCATCGCATATGCTATATCGCCGATAGATTCAACAGAGAAATTCTCCATGCTCTTTAGCTCTCGTCTGATGCCGTCGATCATTTCCAGCTTCGCTTTGCGCTCCCTGACTTCTTCTTGCAGAAGCTGCTCTTGCTGTTCAAGTAAAACAGAAATAACACTGCCCGGATTATCTTCTGAAAGTAGTTCACCAATGCTGTTAATTGAGATTCCTGCATCACGAAGAAAGCAAATGATCTTCATTCGCTTCAAATCCTGCTCAGAGTATAGCCGACGTCCACCCTCTGACAATTCGCTGGGAATGAGAATATTTCTGGAATCATAATACTGTACCGTTCGGACAGATACGCCACAGAGCTTTGCAATTTCTCCTGTTGTGTACTTTGACATAGCTTTCACCTCCTTACACTGCCTATTTTACATCATTACGCAGCGTCACAAGCAATACCTCACGCAAGGGGATTTTTCAAATATTCTCGATTTTTTGTTGAGTTTTAACTATAAATTCTATGTTGGTTTCTTTATGATGTAGCATTTTTAGGTCGATTTGCGATTTTCTTTTCGCCGCTCGTCAACGGGCTTTTCCGCATCTATTGGAATGAGCCACATATAGCCGATTTTTGAAACGCCGGGTATGCGGTTTTCCTCGCATAGCTTCTGTACGCGCCGCTCTGATATGCTCCATTTCTTTGCCGCTTGCGGACAAGACATATATTCCATGTTTCATACACCCTTTCACATAATTCTACAAGTATAATTATATACGGACAGCCGAACAAAAATCAAGGGACTATCTGTGAATTATATGCTTTATTTTGGTTAAGTCTATGATATGTGTACTCATATCGAAATCGAAAGGTGAACAGTAAAATGTAGTAGGGTGAAATGAGATGAAAAGAGAAGTCGCAAGATTTGATTTTAAGGCTTTCGGTCAAGCCATAAAAGCAGCAAGAAAGGCAAAGGGCATATCACGCAATCAGTTAGCGGATAAGATGAACATCGCTCCCCGCTATATCGCGTCCATTGAGAATAGCGGACAGCACCCAAGCCTGCAAATCTTTTATGAGCTTGTTACGCTTTTAGATGTTTCGGTAGACCAATTCTTTTCCCAGACAAGGAAACAGATAAGTCCACACAACGGCGGCAGCTTGAAACATTGCTTGACAGCATGGACAACAAGGATTTGACAGTTATCACTGCCACAGCGAAAGCAATACAGGAAGTCAAAAATGAAACTGCGGGGGAATAAAATCCCCCGTTTTTTCGTGAAATACAGCCATTGGGAACACCGCAAATTGCGGTGTTTTTTCTTTTCTGCGTTAGGTTTTGGCATTTCCTCATTTTTACCGTGGAAGAAAGCAAACAGAAGAATAGCAAGCACAGCAAGCGAGTACCCGCTTGCGGATTTTGCACAGTCAAAATTGCTTGCTGGGATATCCCAGACCCTTATGAGAAACGGAGGCTGCCCATGGCGAACCGAAAGCGGAACATTCAGATGAAATTCTATGTGACGGAGGAGGAAAAACGGCTCATAGATGAAAAGATGGCGCAGCTCCCCACACGGCGGTATGGCGCGTATATGCGGAAGATGGCGATAGACGGGTATACCCGGATAATTCCCATGTGGGCATCGTTGGCGGCAGGAACGCAAACGGAGAATTGCTAATCATTCACTGCGCCAGCGGATATAACAACGTGGTCATTACCGGGCTGGAGGGCTTTACCTCTATCGGACAACCGCAATACTACGCCGAAGCAGGCCGCAGTTGACAGTTTCCGACTCCCTCCGTTATAATGCGGTCATGCTACAAATGAGAAGGAGAGCAACATCTATGAACAAAACGGAACTGATCGCCGCCATGTCGGAAGTCAGCGGCCTGACGAAGAAGGACTGCGAAGTGGCCCTTGCCGCTTTCACTGGCACGGTGGAAACTGCCATGAAGGGCGGAGATAAGGTACAGCTGGTGGGTTTTGGCAGCTTCGAGGCCAAAGAGCGTCCCGCCCGTGTTGGCCGCAATCCCCGTACCGGCGAGCCCATGACCTATCCCGCCTGCAAGGTGCCGGTGTTCAAGCCCGGCAAGGCGCTCAAAGACGCCATACGATAAAACAGCATAGCATACAGTAAGCCCCTGCGCCCTCTTTTTTTGAATAGATGGCGCAGGGGCTTTTTGTACTGCGATAAGGCGCGTCTGCCTGTGCGTTTGCGCGGGTGGATGCGCTTTCCTTTTTTTACTCAAAAGAAACAGCGGCAGCCGGAAGCTCCCGGCTGTCGCTATAGAAGTAGTTTTACATGGAATCCATGAGGATCAGTAGCGAGTTGTGCTGTGCTTCTGTGAGGCAGTTCCATTTATCCAACATTTTACGCTGCGAAGGTGTCAGGACAACGCTTTCTTCTCCGTCTGCAAAGAATTGCGAAAGTGTGATGCCAAAGGCGTCGCATATCTTCTCCAACGATGCAAATGACGGTGTCATGTCTTTCTTATACCATGAAGAAATCGTGGATTGCGGCAAGCCGGAACGTTCAGCAAGCTGGTACTCAGACCAGCCCCGCGCTTCGCGCTGCGTTTTGATAATTCCAAGAATATCTGTCATTTTCTCACCGCCAACGATTTTTCGTATATTATACTGTGAAAAATCGTTGCATTTTAATAGTTATTATCGTAGTATTTAATTCGACAATAGCAATCAACGGTGAGGAAAAATGCGCCTCCTGCGAGACGCATTCCTGTTAATCTTTCGATGCTTCTAAGGCGCTGCGGATCATGGAGGACATCATGGCGATTTGCTTGGGTGTGGCTGTCTGCCACAACTCCAAAAGTACATCCATATCCGAAAATTCCATGCTGGGTAAGACCTCCGCCAAAAGATAGGTCGGAGATACCCTGAGCGCTTCGCACAGCAAAACGAACACTTGCAGACTGGGAACCTTCGTTCCTGCTTCAATTTGCCGAAGATAGGTCGCGTTGATATTGCACGCCTCGGACAGACGCTCACTCGTCCACCCCCGTTCCTTGCGTGCCGTATTGATTCGCTTTCCGAGCAGCTTCTTATCCATGGTTTCGCCTCCGATTGTGTGCTATCAGCATTTATTTTGTATGCTTATAGCTTACATTCTCGTTGACGCGAAAAATAGCGGCTGTTAGAATACTAATTGTAAGCCAATAGACTACAATAAGAGGCGGTGGAATGATGAAAAAGAATGTTCGCTGTGCGGTGATCGGTCAGCATCCCCTGCGCTTCCCGTGGGGCTTTGACGAGGAGGACGACGGCTGCTGCCGCATGAAGCTGGAGATGGCGCAGCGGATTATGGAACTGCGCCAGCGCGGTGTCACGGAGTTTCAGGTGGCCTGCGACCCCGGCGTGGGGCTGTACGCTGCAGAGATCATCAATATTCTGCGGGAGAAGGATAAATCCCTTCGGCTGGTCTGCGTCATACCCCATGAGGAGCAGGCTACCAAATGGACGCCGCAGCTCCGGGAGCGGTACTTCAATATGCTCGCGGGATGCACGGAACTGGACTGCATCGACTTCCATGAGCAGCCTGACGCCCAGCTTTTGGCCTATCAGCGGATCATCAAACAGTCGGGCGTGGTGCTGACCGTCTATGCCCCCGACCTTGCGGATGGGAGCGCCGAGGATAAGGCTGTGTCCTATGCGCTTGCACTGGGCAGACCGGTCATGCTGATTCATCCCGAAACTCTGAAAACAAAATGGCTGAATGTGCCCACTGAAAAGGCCCCCGGATAGACTGTCCCGCAACCAAAATCACCGGTCTCATACTTTGGAACGATTTACATTTCCGTCAGGGGTAGTATAATAAACTTGAATGATTATAAATCGTGTCGAAAGAGGTATTGACAAGGGGGCATGCCCCCTTGTCCCGTAGGGTACCCCTACGGGACAATTCCACTCTGGTGCAAGGGAGGGACACGCTTGCAGGACAACATCATCGTAAAACCGTCCGTTGAGAAGCAGTTTGACCGTTTTCTGCGGCAGGGGCGCGTGCTCTTTTTCAGCGCACCCTGCGGCTTTGGAAAAACGGCGGTGGCGGAGGCGCTGCTCTCCGGCCGGGAGGTATTGCGCCTGCCGGCGGACAGTGCCGGCTCCAAGCTGCCCTCTGCGGAGGCTGACTGGCAGATCTTACTGCTGGACGATTTGCAGGATATGCAGGAGGAGCAGGACTGGAATGCCCTGTGCGAACTGATACGTGCCTGCCCCGAGCGCCGCTTCGTCCTGCTCTCCCGCGGCACGCCGCCGGGGAGCCTCATGGCCTTTCAATACACGGGGCTGATGACGGTGCTGGAGGCCGACGACCTGCTCTTTGATGCGGACGATGTGCGGCGGCTGCTCCGGCTTTACGGCGTGGAGGCGGCAGACAGTGAGATCGACGGAATTTTGAAAGAATCCGTGGGCTATCCGCTGGGCGTAGCCATCACCGCCCGGTGTATGTCTCCGGGCAAGCCGTGGACGCCGGAGCTGGTGGCGCGGGTGTTCCGGGAGGTGTTTCTCTACTTTGAAACCGCCATCTACCGGCGCTTTGACCTGCCGGTGCGGCGCTTCCTGTTGGAGCTGGCCCCCTTTGAAAGTTTTGACCTGGAAATGGCACGGATGGTCAGCGGCGATCCCCGTGCCGGCGAACGGCTGGACTGGCTTCTTCGATACACCACTATGCTGCGCTACGACGACTGCCAGCGCTTCCACTTCTGGTCGGGTTTCCGAGCTTTTCTCCTCTGGGAGATGGAACGGGAGTATACCGAGGAAAAGCGCAAAGCGCTCTTCAGCCGGGGCGGGCTGTACTATGAGCTGAAGGAGGACTACGCCCACGCCCTGGAATGCTACACCAGCGGCGGTGACCATTCCAAGGTCTCCGAGCTGCTGGTGCGCAATGCAGAACTCCACCCCGGCATGGGTCACTATGCCGAGATGGAAAAATACTACCGCAGCCTGCCGGAGGCGGAAATTCTCGCCTCTCCCTCGCTGATGCAGGGCATGAGCATGCTCTGCGCGCTGGCGATGGACTACGAAGGCTCGGAGCGCTGGTACGGCGAGCTGCAAGCATTTGCCGAGCGCTGCGGCAGGCAGGACGCCGCCGGAAAGCAGGCCCGCAGCCGCCTTGCATGGCTGGACATTTCTCTCCCCCAGCGGGGCGTGAACGGCTTGACGGAAACCATTCCCGCCGTGTTCCGGCTGCTGATGAACAAGGAAGTGGCACTGCCGTCCTTTTCCGTCACAAGTGCGCTGCCCAGCATCATGAACGGCGGCAAGGACTTTTCCGCATGGAGCAAAAAGGACGACCTGCTCTACAAAACCCTCCGTCTCCCCGTGGAGACGGTGCTGAGCCGGGACGGCGTGGGTCTTGCGGACTGCGCCATCGCCGAGAGCAAGTTTGAAAAGGGGGAGGACGTGGCCGGTCGGATGCTGGCCCTTCTCCCACAGCTGAACGAGGTCCGCAACCGCGGCACGCCGGACATGGAGTTCGCCGTCAGTGGACTGCTGGCCCGCAGCCAGCTGGCAAGCGGACAGCCCGCCGACGCGCGGCGCACCATCGAGGTGCTCCGTGAATGCTTTGCCGAGCGCGGTTTGACACGCTTTCTGCCCAATATGGACGCCATGCTCTGCCGTATTGACATGCACACCGGCGACCTTGACGCGGCGGACGCGTGGTATCGGGAAAAAGCCCCGCGGGAGCCGACGCACCTGAACGTCATGCGGCGCTACCAGTATCTCACCCAGGCCATGGTGGAGCTGGCGGACGGCAGGCCGGACACGGCGCAGCTGACGCTTGCCCCGCTGGAGCCGTACGTCCAAAACTGCGCCCGCATCATCGACGGCATTCACCTGAATGTCCTGACTGCCATTGCCCTGTACCGCAAGAAGGACGAGCGGTGGCGCGAGCGATTGACGGCGGCGCTGGACGCGGCAGCGGAGTACCGCTTCATCCGCACCGTCAGCGTATACGGCACGGCGGTGCTGCCGCTGCTGGAGGCACTGGACTGGGACGGCAACAAAGCATGGCGCAAGCGGCTGATGGCGGCGGTGCGGACGCAGGCGGCGTTCTACCCGCATTTCCTCGAACCCCGCCTTGCCCCCGGTGAGGAGTTGACGCCCACGGAGCTGCAAATTCTCCATCTGCTCTGCGCGGACAAGTCCAACGCCGAGATCGCGCAGATCATGGATGTGAAGCTGCCGACCGTGAAGACCCACGTCAGCCACATCCTCGACAAGCTGGACGTGAAGCGCCGGGCGGAGGCCAAGACCGCCGCGAAAAAGCTGCGGCTCATTCCGGATGACCTATAAAAGCTGTGCCTGTGCTAAAACGGGCTGAATATAAACCCTATACGCATATCCTAAAGGAGGATCTTATGAAAAAACGAGTATTGAGTATGCTCATGGCGCTGACGCTCTGTCTGACGACGCTGCCCACGGCAGTCTTCGCCGACGTCACGGAGAACGGCGAAGGAAGCGGCGGGACGCACTACGTCGCGGAGAGCGGCGGGACGCAGTATGAAACGGTGCAGGAGATCTTGGACAATATGGAGGAAGGCGAGATCACGCTGCTCGACAGCGTCACGGAAGACCTCACCGTCTACGCCGCGACGACCATCCACATGAACGGGCACAGCATCACCGGCAATATTGATGCCACGGACAGTCTGACGCTGAACGGCGGCACGGTCGATGGTACTGTGAAGGTAGACGGCGGCACGCTCAACATGACCGCGCCCGCCGAAGCGGAAGCGGCCATTACCGGCGGGCTGAACGTGGTTTCCGGCTCTGCCTTTGTCAGCGGCGCGCAGGTCGGCGTGAAGGGCACGCTGTACTTCGATGGCACGGATATGCTGATCTCCGGCGCAGTGAAGGCGGTCGAGCTGGATAGCGCGGCAGAGCCTGCCGCCAAAACGCTCTACGGCTCCGCCACAGTGAACGGCGATACCGCTGCGGAAGCTGGCTTTGACACCGATACCTATAAAGTAGGCGGCGAAATCGCAAAGAAGCTGACCAACAAGCAGGTGGGCAGCACCACACCCGCAGCGCCGAGCCTGACGCTGACCGAAACGAGCAAGAGCCTTACCGCGGGCAAGACCGCCGTGTTCACTGCCAATTATACCGGCACGGACACGCTGAACGCCTATGTTCAGGGCAGCGCGGTCAATGGCTACTTTACCATCAGCCAGAAGAACAACGGCGACGGCACTTATACCGTCTCCGTCAAGATCGATGAGGAAACGCCCGGTGGCACGTATACGCTGTTCGTTCACGAGCTGGGGAACACCTCCGTGCAGGCAAGCGCCACCATCACCGTCACCGGCTTGCCGGATGCAGCCGAGGTGAACGGCAAACAGTACAAGTCTCTCCCCAGGGCGCTGAATGCGGCGCAGGACGGCGACACCGTCAAGCTGCTGGCAGACCATGTGACAGATGCAGACGCCCTCAATGCGCTCGGTGAAGATTTTACGTTCGAACAGTATGCTTCCATCGTACCCGTTGTCACCAAAACCTTGACGCTCGATCTGAACCACAAGACGGTCGACTACCTCGAGGTTGGATTCTCAGAGACTAACGAGGAAACGCAGAAAAAAGAAACTCTCGCGACAGGCAACCTGACTGTTACAGGCGAGGCCGCTTACGGCAGAATTTCAAATCTCATGTTCATGGCCGGCGCACTGGACATCCAGAGCGGCGAGATCGGCGGTTCAGAATGCATGGGACTTCTCTGCGATGCGGACAGTGGCTCTGTGACCGTCAGCAACGGCACGGTGTATGGCCTCACCGTATTGGAGGGTGCTTCCGTCACCGTCAATGGCGGTTCCAATCACGCGGGTGAATGGGTTGTCGGTTCCGGCGCTACGCTGAAAATTACGGACGGCACGTTTGGCGAGGTGCAGTTCACGCGCAACGGAACCATCGCCATCAGCGGCGGCACGTTCAAAAGCATTAAGAGCGAAATCGCAGACGAGTTGCAGCCGCTCATGTCCCTGTTGGATACGCAGAAGGCGCACGCTTTCTACAAGGGCGACGACGTGCAGGACGGCAATGCAACAGAGCTGGCCGACGTAACCGTCAAGGAACACACTCACACCATGGCGAACAGCAAGTGCGCCTGCGGCTTTTCCTGCACCCACACGAACGCCGAGGGTGCGAGCACCATCGGTAAAGACGGCAAGTGCACGGTCTGCGGGACACAGTTCGCGGCTGGCATCGGCGAAACCTATTATACCGATGTGCCGTCCGCGCTGAATGCGGCAGCTGACGGTCAGACCGTCAAGCTGTTTGCAAACGAGATGCTGCCTGACGGCATATATGTCAGCAAGACCCTCACGCTGGATTTGGACGGGCACAGTCTGAGCGGATACAGCTTGAATGTCGGCGGCCTTACGGCCACGAGCCAGGTTCTCACCGGTAATTTGACGGTCATTGACAGCAGCGGCGGCAACGGCGCGGTGGGAGTGACCGTGCGGGACGGCGGTACACTGGTATTCAATCCGGAGAATGACAGCACCACCCTGCTCCAGCTGGAGGTTTGGGGCGGCACAGTCGAGCTGTACGGCGGAAAGATTTCGAGAAGCGGTCTGCGGCTGAATAATAACATCACATTGGGCAATCTGCTTCCCGGGCAGGCGGGACTGGCTTACTATCGTGGCGACACGCAGCTCACGCTGGAGGAAGCCGCTTCCCAGACCTGCGACCTGGTGGTAAAGTTGTGCAGCCACGGCGGCAAGAACGGCTTTGATGGCACCAACTGTCCCTACTGCAACGCGCCCGCGGTGGCTGAAACAGCCTTGTACAATGGCGAGGGCGGCCGCCTGCGGCGGAGATTTGCCGACTTGCAGACTGCCCTTGATGCGGACAGAGACGGCGGCTCGACCCTCAGTCTGCTGACCGACGTTACCGGCGATTATACCATCAACAGCAGCACGGACACCGGCATAGATCTGAACGGCCATTCAATCCACGGTACGATAACCGTCAAGGCCGCCACAGGCATGAACACTACTACCTTAAGCAACACGAAAAACACGACCACAGCCAGTATCGATACCGTCGTTGCCCACATGGGAGCAAACCTCGCCGGTTCGGGATCCCCCGCCGTTATCGGCACGCTGAAGCTGGCAGAGGGTGCCACATGGGCAAACATCCTGTATGAACCTAACCGCCTTGGCTACAAGGTGCTCAATGGGGACGGCACTCACAAGTGGTACGCCCCGGCGGATGTTCCTGCCGGTTCCACGGAGCTGAACAATGTCATCATCAATCGTTTGCCAATCACCTCCAAGACCCTGTCTCTGAAGGTCGATGGGAAGAACCTGACCGGCAGTAACCCGAAGGTGGAGCGCGGCACGACCGTCCAGCTCTGCGCCAACTGCAACGCGAAGGATGCGGATGTGGCCATCTACGTCGGAGAGATAGGGGGAGACGGCATCCCCACATACAGCCAGAAGAAAGCTGAATATAAAAAGATCGGCACCATGTGGTACTATGTTGTAGACTTCGATGCTGACACGATCGGAACATACAGCATTTATTTCACGGCCAGCAAGGACGGCTATTCGGTATCGAGCAACCCCAAAATGCTGACCGTCACCAAGCTGAATCTCAGCAAAGCCGTAATCACGTTCCCCAACGGCAATGAAAGTGTCTATCAGCCTTATAACACCACCACCGGCGTGCCGCCCTATGTTGTAACGTACAACGGCAGCGAGCTGAAAGCGGGAGTTGATTACACCGTCGTCCGCGGCGATTCCCATTCCACTGTCGGCACCGCCACTCTGACCATCAAGGCGACAGACGACGGCGACTACACCGGCCAGAAAACCGCCAGATGGACGGTCGCAGCTCACAAAGCAACGATCTCGGTCGGCGACATCATAAAGGCATACGATGGCACAACAGACCTGCCCGCAAACGCATCGATAAAGCTTAAGAGTGCGGATTCCCGCTATGCTCCTTCCGGCGGGCCACTTCCTCTGGTGGCTGGTGAGGATTACCAGATACTCAATGCCAGTTATGATTCCGCCAATGCAAGTGAGGACGAAAAGACCGTCTCCTTCACCATTAAGCTGACGGATAGGAACTATACCTTTGAAGACGGCACGACGCAAAAGGACTTTGTGCTGAACGGCGCGGATGTGTCGCAGACTTTCAAGATCAATCAGGCCACTGTGACCCCGAACGAGATCACACAGTACGTTTTCAACGATTTGGCAAAGACCTACGAAATCGATTTGAGAACGCTCCTGCCGGAGCTGCCTGTAGGCTGCGAGTACGGCAAGATCCATAATCGGGGCTGCGATTACCACTTTACGGATAGTACTTACCTCGACAGCAGCAACCATATATTCGTGTCAAACGAAGGCATTCTGACTCTGCCCATCGTGGCCGCGCACAGCGCGAATGTGAACGATCAGATCGGCACTTTGACCGTCCCGATTGTAAGCACGAACTATCAGCCGTTCGAGCTGACCATCAAGGTCGTCATTGGCCAGAGGATCCCCCTCGATCAATCGGGCGTCAGCGTCAGCGCGACGGATATCACCTACGGCCAGACGCTGGCAGAGAGCACACTCACGGCCACGGGTTCGATGATCTGCCCCCGCACACAGGCCGTGATTCCGGGTACGTTCGCGTGGAAGGACGGCACCATCAAGCCCAACGCGGGCAGCTATGATGCCGAATGGACGTTCACCCCGGCGGAAGGCTACGAAGAATACGCCCCCGCGACCGGCACCGTGACCGTCACAGTCGAACCGGCAGAGCTGACGGGAGTTTCCGTGGGGGCATCCAGCACGTATTACACCGGCAAGCCGCAGCACGCATCGACAATCGCGTTTGGGCAAAGTGTAGACGGCACTACCGTGACGTTCACCTACAGCGACAAGGCAGACGGCGACTATACTTCGGGCGGACCGGCTTTCACCGACGCAGGCACGTACACCGTTTACTACAAAGCGGAAGCAGCAAACCACAAAACGGCTGCCGGTACGTTCACCGTAACCATTGCCCCGCTGCCGATCAGCCTTCTCTCCGTCGAAAGAATCTCCAAGTCCTACGACGGCACCGCAAACGTCACGCTTACCGCAAGCAGGCTGACATTCTTCAGCATGGCGGCCAGTCGTTCGGGCATTATACTTCCCGATACGGCGCTCACCTTCTCTGACGCCCAGTTTACCATGAAGCAGGCGGACGGGAGCTACCCGCCCTCGCCGGACGTCGGAAACGGAAAGGCCCTTTCCTTTACCATGACGCTTGCGAACGACAACTATGTGTTTGAGGGCAAGCCGGAAGGCACCAAAACGGTCAGTGACACTTTTGCAACCGACGATACGACCCGTTTCACCATCACCAAGGCCGCCGCGCCCGTGCTGACCGCCTATCCGGTCACCCGGAAGTACACCCTGAAAACAGAGCAGACCATCCCCCTCCCCGGCCTGGAGAGCCTGGGAATGCCCGGCAACGCGCAGGTGTCCGACACGAACGCGTTCCACAGCGGGTCTTATTCTCCCGAGGGCAAGATCGAGGACGGTTGGGGCATTGATGTGAACACCGGATCTCTGGGACAGGGCGTCAGCGTGGCAGGCGGTTTGGCAGGGGCTTTCCGCGGCGGCAGCCGGCGTATGGGAGCAGCTCTGCGCGGCGCTCTCTACGGTGGTCCAGCCCGCGCTGGCGCTGCTGGACACGGTCTGGCAGGGGCTTTGGGCAGGCATGGAGCAGGCGTGGGCCGCCTACGGCCAGCCGATTCTGGACGGTCTGGCGCAGGGGTGGCAGAACGTTGTCGGCATCATCTCGGCGCTCTGGGCGGGCGTCGTGCAGCCGGTGCTGACTGAGCTGCTGAGCCTGCTCGGCACGCTCTGGACGGCGCATCTGCAGCCGCTTTGGAATGAGCTGACCGCCTGCCTCGGCGCAGCGGCGACGCTGCTGCTGACGGTCTGGAACAGCGTCCTTGCGCCGTTTTTGCAGTGGCTCATCACGGCTCTTGCCCCGGTGGCCGTGCAGGTGTTCACGGCGCTGGGTATCGCGGTGACCGGTGCGGCGGGCATCATCGCCGACGGCATCACCGTCGCGCTGGCGGTGCTGCGCGGGCTGGCAGACTTTT
>ERZ773194.3019-NODE-3019-length-14979-cov-51.156727_pt1 | contig 14979 bp, 18 predicted proteins | sample MGYA00511240_ERZ773194 | MGnify/ENA primary metagenome ERZ773194 (study PRJEB29015, sample SAMEA2737774) | human gut metagenome | biome: human gut; feature: human-associated habitat; material: faeces | place: China | collected 2012 ... | reverse complement strand
CATATAATATTGCAGCAGACAATGCAGCTAAGATGCGTCAGATGCATGATAAGCTCTGCAAGGATATCCAGTCTCTTGAAGCAAGAAGAGATGCAGTTAAGGCTAAGGTTGCAGCAGCTAAGGCTCAGGAGAGAATTAACAAGGTTGGTTCAAGTGTTAATAGTGTTGGAACAAGCATGGATGCGTTCAGTAAGATGGAAGCTAAGGCTAACAAGATGCTTGACCAAGCTAATGCAATGGCAGAGCTTAACCAGACACAGCTTGAGGCAGATGTTGACAGTCTTGCAGCTAAGTATGATGCAGAGCCGGCTAACACAGCAGTTGATGATGAATTAGCAGCACTTAAGGCTCAGATGGGCTTATAATTCAGAAGCACATTTATAACAAGATAAGCAATACATAGATAAGGAGAGGGAACATGGGATTATTCAAAGGGCAGTTTGCCAATGTAGTTGAATGGGAAGAGTACAGAGATGATATAATCTTCTGGAAATGGACCAACAGAGAAATCAAGAAAGGCAGTAAGCTGATTATCCGCGCCGGCCAGGATGCAATCTTTATGTACAATGGTAAGATTGAAGGCATTTTTAAGGACGAGGGAAGCTTTGATATTGAATCACAGATTATTCCATTCTTATCAACACTTAAAGGCTTTAAGTTTGGCTTCAACAGTGGAGTAAGAGCTGAAGTTTTATTCGTTAATACTAAGGAATTCACAGAGAAGTGGGGAACTAAGAATCCTATTCTTATTCCAACACAGGCACTTCCAGGTGGCATGCCAATAAGAGCTTTCGGTAACTTCTCGTTTTCAGTATCTGATTACATTACGCTTATAGACAAGGTAGCAGGTGTAAAGCAGATGTACACTGTTGCAGATGTTAAGGAAAGAATATCAGCAGTTCTTGACCAGCTTCTTATGAAGTGGATTTCTAAAGAAGGCAAGGATATGTTTAATCTTCAGGCTAATGCTTATGATATCTCAGCGGGTATTAAGACAGACCTTGATATGGAGATGAGCAAGTTAGGAATCACAATAACAAGCTTTACTATCTCAAGCTTCTCTTATCCGGAAGAAGTACAGAAGATGACTAATAAGGCAGCTTCTCAGGCAATGGTTGGAGATATGAACAGATATACACAGATGGCTATGGCTGATAGTATCGGCAATTCAAGAGGCGGTTCGAATATTGCCAGTGATATGATGCAGCTCCAGATGGGAATGCAGGTTGGACAGCAGATGATGAATAACATGAATACTGCAATGAATAATAATGCAAATGTGTCAGGTGGCACAGCACCTAAGTTCTGTCCTAACTGTGGAACACCAACTAATGGCGCTAAGTTCTGTTCTAACTGTGGAACAAAGCTTGCATAAGCTGACAATTAGTAATATGTGAATTTAATAAATAACAATCAGGGATGTTGTCATATTGGCTTGGCAACATCCCGTTGTTTTTGTATAATGTGGTAGTTGGCAGAAATAAGGTGGATATAGATTTCACATTTGCATGAAGGTGGATATATGAGATTAGAAGATTTGAATGACAGCCAGAAAAGGGCAGTTAAATATACAGATGGCGCGCTGCTTATTATTGCCGGGGCAGGCTCTGGAAAGACGCGTGTGCTTACGAACAGAATTGCATATTTAATAGAAGAATGTGGAGTAGACCCATATAATATTATGGCAATTACATTTACTAATAAAGCTGCAAGAGAGATGAAAGAACGAGTTGAGACTACTGTGGCGCAGGGTGCAGGGGCTGTATGGGTAAGTACATTCCACTCAACATGCGTGAGAATTTTAAGAAGATACATAGACAGAATTGGATACGATAATAACTTTACGATATATGATACGGACGACCAGAAGTCTGTAATCAAGGATATATGTAAGAAGATGAATATAGATACGAAGATGCTTAAAGAGCGTGCAATTATGAGTAAGATTTCATCTGCTAAAGATGAGTTAAAGACTCCTGATGAGTTCGAGCTTGAGGCAGGTAACGACTATAATCTTAGAAGAATTGCAGGCGTATACAGAGAATATCAGAAGACGCTTAAGCTTAATAATGCGCTTGATTTTGATGACCTGATATTCAAGACGGTTGAGCTGTTCCAGAGTGATGCAGAGGTACTTGAGCATTATCAGGACAGATTCAGATATATAATGGTCGACGAGTATCAGGATACTAATACATCACAGTTTAAGCTGGTTGCAATGCTTGCAGCAAAGTATGGCAATATATGTGTGGTTGGTGATGATGACCAGTCTATATATAAGTTCCGTGGAGCAAACATTTATAATATTCTTAACTTTGAAAATGTGTTTACAGGTGCTAAGGTTATAAAGCTTGAGCAGAATTACCGTTCAACGCAGACTATTCTTAATGCTGCAAATGCTGTGATAAGTAATAATGTCGGCAGAAAGAGCAAGTCACTCTGGACAGATAACGGAGAGGGCGAGAAGGTTAATTATACTCTGTATGAGAACGGGTATGATGAGGCAGAAGGCGTTGCAAGTGGTATTGCAGAGTATGTAAGGGATGGCTGGAATTATAATGATGTTGCCATTCTTTACAGAACTAATGCACAGTCAAGAGCACTCGAAGAAAAGCTGATGATTCACAATATTCCATATAAGATATATGGCGGACAGAATTTCTATCAGCGAAAGGAAATCAAAGATATTCTTGCTTATCTGAAAACTATTGATAATGGTCTTGATGGTCAGGCGGTCAAGCGAATTATAAATGTTCCGAAGAGGGGAATTGGTAATACTACGATTGACAGATTGCAGGAATATGCAGATTTTAATGATATTACTTTCTGGGAAGCACTTGTCAATGCAAAGGATATTGACACAATAAAGAATGCGGCACTTTCCAAGTTAGAGCCATTTGTTGACCTTATTGGAAGACTGCGTGCCAAAGAAGAATTTATGTCATTAAAGGAGCTTGCTGAGGCTGTAATTGAGGATACAGGATATATTGAGAGCCTTTCACAGAATGAAACGGTGGAAGAGGTTGAGGCAAGACGCGAGAATCTGGATGAATTCATTAATAAGGTTGTAAGCTATGAGGAGAGCTGTAAAGAAGCAGGCGAAGAGCCTACACTTTCAGGACTTCTTGAAGAAGTTGCCTTAATAGCGGATATTGATAATCTTGATGAGTCAGAGCCTCATGTAATGCTTATGACGCTGCACAGTGCGAAAGGTCTGGAATTTCCAATCGTGTATATGACAGGAATGGAGGACGGACTTTTCCCAAGCTATATGACAATTGTGTCAGATGATTCAACTGAGATTGAGGAAGAGAGAAGACTGTGCTATGTTGGAATAACAAGAGCAGAGAAAATACTTAATCTTACAAGTGCCAAGTCGCGTATGGTGCGTGGTGAAACACAGATGAATAAGGTTTCAAGATTCATTAATGAAATTCCTAAGGATTATATGCACATAGAAAACAATTCCAGTGGGTATGCTAAAGGCAGGATTGCATATGGCGGGACATCAGATGAGCCGGATACAACAGGCATTAACATGCGTGCAACAGCCAGATCAATTCTTAGCAGCTACGGAAGCGGCACACCAGGCGGAAGGGCAGCAGGAACATATAGTTCAAGAAAGGTTAAGATAAATGGTGGTTCTAATCCGGGATTTGGAAAAGACCCTATGGAATTATTTGACCTTAAGAAACCAGAAAAGAGAAAGACTCCGGCAGATTCTGTAAGAAGTGCTTATGCAGGAGTGCCTGCACGAAGCGGCTTATCTTCAAGAAATGTAATAGGTGCTGCAAGAGGTGCAGATATAAGTGCAAAATCTTCAGGCGGACTTGGCTACAGTGTTGGTGATATGGTGAGCCATGTGAAATTCGGTGAAGGAAAGGTACTTGCTATAGAGGATTCAGCAAGAGACTATATGGTAACAGTTGAATTTGCAGAGTACGGACAGAAGAAAATGTTGGCAGGATTTGCCAGACTTAAAAAACTATAATGACAAATGTTTAACGCTATGCTATAATACATTTATTAAATCCGTGGTATGAAAGGAGATATTGTTATGAGTAAAGAAAAATTAGATGAGCTTATCGCAGCTACTAAATTAGGAGAACTTATTAGCAAGAAGGAAGATGAAGATAAGAAATGCTGCAAGAAGTGCAGCACAATTATCATAGCTGTTCTTGCTATCGTTGGTGCAGTTGCAGCAGTTGCTGGTATCGCTTATGCTGTATACAGATATTTTACACCAGATTATTTAGATGACTTCGATGATGAAGATTTCGAAGACGAAGATTTTGACGATGATTTCGAGGATGAAGACATCGAGAAGTAATGTAATAAGTGCGATATGATTGAAAGCCACAGCCGGCTTGATATGTCCATTAGGATATGTCAGCGGTTGTGGCTTTTTTATTGCATAATATTTAATTATTTCTTAATTGACATAGGGGTGTAATCAGTGTTATATTACTCAACCCTGTTATAAAGCGAAATATTAAGGGGAGGAAAGGAAAGCAGGAATTTATGACATTTTATCAGGAGTTACAGTTAAGCTCGGCTGGTTCAAAACAGCTTATCAAGAACACACAGGATTCTAAAGAGAAAAGAAGACATATTCTTATATATAATTTTAAGGTGTATCTTGTTATGATATTCTGCGTCGCAGTAGTTACAGTATTCAGTAAGCTGCTGGGGAATAATAACAGCGTTGTCGGAGTTACAGTGCTTCTTGCGGTGCTGGTATTAAGACAGGCGGATTTTGGAATTAAGACATCACATGGTTTGATTTCGATAATGGGAATATATGCGATATTGATAGCAGGACCGAGGGTTTCCAATATGGTACCGTCAGTTGCTGCATTTGTAATAAATATTGTGTGTATTATGCTTCTTATGATAATGGGATGTCACAATGTAATTATGTATAATCATTCAACATTCGTTCTTGGGTATCTTTTGCTACAGGGATATGATGTCACAGGGCATGAATATATGATGAGAGTTGTGGGACTGCTTGCCGGGATGTTAGTATGCATGATTATTTTCTATAAGAATCAGAGGAACAGACCATATAGAAGAACATTCTGGGATTTGTTTAAGGAATTTAATATTAATTCAGCAAGGACAAGATGGTACATTAAGCTTACATTTATCGTATCAAGCGCTATGCTGATTGTTTCGCTGATGGGACTGCCTAGGGCAATGTGGATTGGAATTGCATGCATGTCAGTGTGTCTGCCGTTTTCTAAAGATGTTGATAAGAGAATTGGAAACAGGGCATTGTTTAATGTTGTTGGATGTGCGATTTTTGCAGTGATGTATATAGTACTGCCAGAATCAATGTATCCGTACATAGGCATGATAGGTGGTATCGGAGTCGGATATTCCGCTGGTTATGCATGGCAGACAGCTTTTAATACATTTGGCGCATTGTCAATTGCGGCGGGACTTTTTGGAATGCCTTATGCAGTTGCATTACGTATAGGACTGAATGCTGCCGGGGCTGCTTATACATGGCTGTGTGACAAGGTACTTGAAAGAATACATTCTGCAGTGCAGGCAAAGAATGTCAGCGTGGCGGAGTAAATGTGACTACTATACTTTAGCACATTTTTCTGATAAAATTATATAAGGTATGCCGTTATGTGAATAAGTGCTGCCAGAAACTATTAATATGTTAATAACAGGCACAATTCATGTGCGGAATGGAGTATAGATTGAAAAAAGGAAGCGTATACGAAGGTAAAGTTGAAAAGGTTGATTTCCCTAACAAGGCGACAGTGTGGGTGACAGATGAGGACGGACAGAAGGAAAAGGCAATCGTAAAGAATGCAATTCCTGGACAGACTGTCAGATTCTGCGTGAATAAGAAGAGAAAGGGACACTGCGAGGGCAGGCTTATGGAAGTTGTCGAGAAGAGTCCGCTTGAAACCAACCCGGCATGTCCACATTTTGGCAAATGCGGTGGCTGCACTTACCAGACAGTAGCTTACGAGGAACAGTTAAAGATTAAGAGCGCACAGGTGGAAAAGCTTCTTAGCGAAGTTGTTTCGGGTGAGCTTCCATTTGAGGGGATAATCGGAAGTCCGGTTACAGAAGAATACCGTAATAAGATGGAATTTTCATTTGGTGATGAGTATAAGGATGGACCGCTTGCACTCGGACTTCACAAACGAAACAGCATGTACGATATCGTTCCTGTTACAGAATGTAAGATTATTGATGAGGATTACAGAAAGATTCTCACATGCGTTCAGGATTATGCAATAGAGAAGGAGCTTCCTTTCCAGCACAAGTTAAGCCACGAGGGGTATCTGCGTCATCTTCTTGTAAGAAAGTCTGTAAAGACAGGGCAGATTCTTGTTGATATCGTTACAACAACTCAGATTGAGCATGATTTCACAGAGCTTGTAAACCGCCTGACATCAATTGAATATAAGGGCACTCTTACAGGTGTTCTCCATACATTTAACGACAGCCTTGCAGATGCAGTAATTAACGAGAAAACTGAGCTTCTGTATGGTCAGGATTATATTGAGGAGGAGCTTCTGGGCTTACGTTTCAAGATAACTCCGTTCTCATTCTTCCAGACCAATTCTCTTGGAGCGGAAGTGCTTTACTCTAAGGCGAGGGAGTATGTGCTTTCTGGCGGATTTGGAGATGTGGCAGGTGTTGATGACACTGGGGCTGCCAGTGCTGTGGGAAATTCAGATGCTGCGGTGACTGCTAAAGCTGCGGGAAATGTCGAGGTTCAGGGAAATGCTGGCAGCAAACCGGTTATATATGACCTGTATACAGGTACTGGTACGATTGCACAGATGTTATCTCCGGTTGCCAGCAAGGTTATCGGTGTTGAGATTGTTGCGGAAGCTGTTGAGGCTGCCAAGAAGAATGCAGCCCAGAACGGTCTTGCTAACTGTGAGTTCATTGCAGATGATGTCTTAAAGGCACTTGATAATATTGAGATTAAGCCAGATTTCATCGTACTTGACCCGCCTCGTGACGGAATCCACCCTAAGGCACTTGAAAAGATTATTGACTACGGTGTTGACAGAATGGTGTACATATCATGTAAGCCTACTTCGCTTGCAAGAGACCTTGTTACTCTGCAGGAGAGAGGGTATAAGGTGGAGAAGTGCTGTTGCGTGGATATGTTTCCTAATACGGGGCATGTGGAGACGGTGGTGTTGCTACAAAGAAAGGATATGTAGAAATCCTTGAATTTAGGCACTTTGTAGAGTTTTTCAGTTTCAACAAAATAGGTGAAAATCACAAGGAAAAGGAATTTGTGAGAAAGGTTACCGTAGTTGTGGCATTAGACCTCGGTTGCGGGAATACAAAAAATTCTGAATATGAAAGTGAATAGACAACTATCAGATATATTGATAGAACGTAGGGATACTTGAAATGAGTGTCCCTATTTTTTATATTAGGGCATTCCATTAGGAGTGCCTTTTTCAATTCAATTTAAAAGGAGGTTCACTATGAACAACACAGCGTTAGGAGCAGAAAACAAAAAGGAACAGACAATCAATTTTATCAGCGAAGCACATGAAAAATTCTACTATGAAAAATTAAAAGAGGTACGCTATCAGGATGTGTTCCACAAGGCACTTTGCTATTGCCTTGGTATCAGTGATGATACGAGAAGAAATGTTGAAAGCATCTATGATTTTAAGACGGGATGTGTAAAAACTGAGTGTCTGCATGAAGGCTGGCAGACCAGTGGCAGTATGAAGGTGGTGCGAATGGCATTTAACCTGTATTGCAACGGCACACCGAGTGTAGATGATTACACAGAAACAGAGGAACAGGTAAACGAGTGCAGGCAGTATACAGTGGAGGACTTGTTCTACTGTGCCTATGCACCTTTCTTTTGGCAGGCGATACAGATCCGCTATCCGGAGTATGCGACTTATAACCGGGAACTGTATGTCTTATTTGGAGGAGCAGACTAATGTTAAAAGTCAGATTGATGGGAACGAAGAATGACATTGTATGGTTTCAGAAAATCTTACAGCGTCATCCAAAAGTAGAAGTTCTGGAGATATCAGAGCTTTATAGCAATAAAGGAACAGATAAATATTACAGAGCTTATGCGGAAGTACAGAAAAGGAACGTGAAGAAAAATAAATAACAGCAAAATAGCAGAGAATAGGAGAATTTATCATGTGTAAAGTAATAGCAATCGCAAATCAGAAGGGTGGAGTTGGAAAGACCACCACAACAAGCAATTTAGGAATCGGACTGGCAAAACAGGGAAAGAAAGTTTTACTGATAGATGCAGATGCACAGGGCAGTCTTACGGCAAGTCTTGGTATTCAGGAGCCGGACAGACTGGAAATTACACTTGCAACCATTATGGCATCCATTATCAATGATGAGGAAATAAAACCGGAGTACGGCATTTTAAGACTTGAGGAAGGTGTGGATTTCATGCCGGGAAATATCGAGCTTTCCGGTTTGGAAACCTCACTTGTGAATGTTATGAGCAGGGAGACGGTGCTTCGTACCTACATAGAACAGCAGAAAGACCGCTATGATTACATTCTGATTGACTGTATGCCATCACTCGGCATGATTACGATAAATGCTTTTACCAGTGCGGACAGTATCTTAATTCCGGTACAGGCAGCGTATTTGCCGGTAAAAGGTCTGGAACAGCTTATTAAGACGATTGGAAAGGTAAAGCGTCAGATCAACCCGAAACTGGAGATGGAGGGAATTATGCTGACAATGGTTGATAACCGTACCAATTATGCCAGAGACATCAGCAATCTACTGATTGAAAATTATGGAAGCAGAGTGCGGATATTTGAAAACAGTATTCCAATGTCGGTAAGAGCTTCGGAGATTTCTGCGGAAGGTGTGAGCATTTATAAGCACGATCCGAATAGAAAGGTAGCAAGTGCCTATCAGTCATTGACGGAGGAGGTGCTTGGCAATGAGTAAGACAGGAAGTGCCGCAAAGGTAAAGTTGAACAGCTTTGATGATTTATTTGGCAGTAGTGAGATGCAGACGGCAGGGGAGGAACAGATTATCAATGCTCCGTTAGCCGAATTGCACGATTTCAAAAATCATCCTTTCCGTGTGGTTGATGATGAAAAGATGGAGGAAACTACAGAGAGTATCCGTCAGTATGGTGTACTTGTACCGGGAATTGCAAGACCGAGAACTGATGGAGGATATGAGTTGATTTCAGGACATCGCAGAAAACATGGTTCACAGAGAGCCGGAAAATCAGAAATGCCAGTTATTGTCAGAAACTATTCTGATGATGAAGCTACGATTATCATGGTGGACAGCAACATTCAGAGGAAGGATATTCTTACGAGTGAAAAGGCAAAAGCATATAAAATAAAATACGAAGCTATGAAGCATCAGGGGAAAAAATCTGGCAAGAATACGTTTGATCAAGTAGGAGAAACTGCCGGAGAAAATGCGAAAAAGGTGCAGCGTTATATTTGGCTGGCAAGGCTGTCGGATGGACTTCTTGAGATGGTGGATAACAAGAAATTAGGTTTTTCACAGGGGGTAGATATTTCTTTTCTGTCAGAAGAAGCACAGAAATGGGTAGAGATGATTGTGGAGAAAAAATGTTGTAATATCAGCACAGTGCAATCTAGAAAGTTAAAGGAATATAGCAAAAATGGAGAATTGACGTTTGCTATGGTTAGATTGATTTTGACAGAAGAGAAACCTAAGGAAAGAAAATTTACAATAAAATCTGATAAGATAGGCAAGTATTTTTCAGACAACTATTCCAATGAGGAGATTGAAAACATTATTATTTCACTTCTTGATAAATGGAAAAAGGAAGTGGGGGGTGATTATAGGGTATTTAACCAGCGGAAATGTAATTGTTGACGCAATAGGAACTATAAATATCTCCGGAAATATTATTCCTGCTATATGGTACAGAACAATTACAAAGGAGAATGGGAAACCATATCTCCTTGCAATTGTAATTTTGGCAGATATTGTTTACTGGTATCGTCCTTCAGAGGTGCGGGATCAAGGAACAGGACAGATTCTTGGGTGGAAAAGAAATTTTCGGAGGATATTTTAAGACAGAGCTATCAGTATTATGCGGATTTATTTGGAGAATCTAAGAAAACAGTAAAGACCGCAATGGACAAATTGGAAAAATTACAGGTAATCAGGAGAGAATTTCGTACAGTTAGTTACGGAGACGGACTTGTATGCAATAATGTGATGTATGTGGAACTAAATCCAGATATACTTTATCAACTGACATTTCTAGAGGGAATGCCTGCTATGAAGGGGACGAACAATTCATGTGTAGATGTATCTGATAACAAAAAGGGAGGGAGCCTTCCTACAAAATCAGATAGCCCTATGGAAATTTATGGAGAGAGGGGTATCCCAAAAGGGAAACAGGTATCTACAAACTTGGAAGCAGGTTATGACGAAATGGACAATATCATCCCTACGAAGTGGGATACAGGTCTATCCAAAAACAGAGATACATATCCATATACTTCTGCATATATTTCTGACGGAGAATCCTATCTTATCAATCAATCTGACAGTGAAACGGAGAAAACAGTTGATGCGATGGATGATGTCAATGCATACATAGAGATCATCAAAGAGAATATAGAATACGATCATAATATGAAGTATGGTGATAAGCAGAACAACTGTATGATGAACTTTTTGAAATCATCTGTGAAGTGGTTTGTGTTAAGCACAGGACAGTAAGAATTGGTGGGGATGAATATCCGTATGAACTGGTAAAAACAAAATACCTGAAACTGAATAGTTCTCATTTGAATTATGTTATTGACTGCATGAAGAACACCGCAACCAAGATTGCAAATATTAAGGCGTATATGGTAACAGCGCTTTACAATGCACCAAACACAATCAATCATTACTATCAACAGGAGGTACAGCACGATATGTACGGGGGAGGATGGCATGAAAAGGGTATTGTTTAAAGTCATTGTTCCAACGATGTTTATTGCAGTATGGATGTGGACTTGTTATCTGATATGCAGTAAAACAGAAGGTTTTGACTGGTTTTTATATTGGATTTTGGCAGGATGTCCGTTTGGTATCCGCAGAATGTGTCTTTGGCTCATACCAAAGAATTTCGGTATCAGTGGAAGCATTGGTGTTTTGGCTTTGAACTGTATTGCAGGTGGTTTGATTGGCGGTATTGTGTTGATTTTCAAAATAATCAGTATCGTAGCAGAGGTTATCCGTATTATATCAGGAAACTTTTGGACAAAAAGTCCAAAAGAAGAAATATAGAACTTCTGGACATTTTGTCCAAAGGTGGGGCAGTCAGGGCATGACTGCTCTTTTATTGTCAGAAAAGAAGGAGCAAAAAGAAATGGAGTCAATGCGAGACGTGAATAGAGTAATGAAACGTGAAATAAAAAAGGGAAGCACACCATTACAGTTTGAACAGTTAAATTTTGGAGATTACAGTTACAATGAAATTTCTTCACAGGAGAAGTTGGTGCAGGTGCTTTCCTACTTGTTGCGAATTGGGGAATATAAATCATTTGCCGGAAAAACCATTGGTAACAATGTTTATATGGATATAAAATGGAAAAAGGTAGTTTTCAAGAGAACCAGACTTGCTTATGAGAGAAATGATATTTTTGCAACGATTAAGCGATTGGCAAAGAAATACAAACTTGATTTTGCTGGAAAATTGTATCTGGAGACGGTAAGGTGTTATTTTACAATATCTGAAGAAGAGCTAAAGAAATGCCGATACAATTATAAAAGGAAAGACACCTATGCGTTTGTGCTGTCAAATAAGTATATCATGGCTTTATATACACACTGCCTGTTGGCAAGAAAAGCGGCAGCCTTTGAAAATATAGAGTTGAATAGTCTTTCAGAAGAGGGAATTTCTATGGTAAAATTAGAGAATGTCAGAGAAGTGTTATTTCAGGCATTGTTACTGGATGATATAAAATATAAAGAGAGCAAGATGTATGCAGAGTTATGCATTATATATGTATTGTATTAAAAGCAGAAGGAGAGCGGAGAAGAAATGAAGTGTACCATTTTTTACTCGTGGCAATCAGATTTACCTAATAAGGACAATCGTTCATTTATTGAAAATTGCATAGAAAAGTCAATAAAAAAAATAAAAGTTGGATTTGAAGTTGGATTAACAGTAGCTCTTGATAGAGATACGAAGAAAATGGTTGGAACACCAGATATAGCAGGAACGATTTTTGATAAAATTGCTAAAGCAGATGTTTTTATTTGTGATATATCTATTATTAATGGAGATGATCAGGGGCGTAAGTGTCCAAATCCTAATGTATTGTTAGAACTTGGATATGCTGTTAAGACATTGGGATGGGATAGAATAATCTGTTTTTATAACATAAAATATGGAAGCATAGATAATGTTCCATTTGATTTAAGTCATCGACGTATATTTTGCTATAATTCAGATAAGGCGAATGAAAAGGAAGAAGTATCTAGGGCATTAGCTGTAGCAATTAAGGAAATGATGTCAAAGGGATTAGTGGGGAATCCTTTACGTGATCATATGAAAGGTCGAATTGACTATTGTATATTAGAGATTTTGAAGCAAATAAGTTGTATTTTGTATAATACAATAACAATGTCAGATGCTTTAGGAAAAGTAACAGATGTATTGAAGCTTACAGAAGAAAAAATTGTAGATATCTTATCTGATAATCATAGAGTATTAGGTTTTTTTGCATGCAATGATTTAGAAGAGGTGAAAAAAAAGTGTGAAACTATCTTTTCAGCGATTACTACCTCAAATATTTATGAAGTAGAGTGGGCAGTTGTAGTATTGGAAGTGATTGATTGGATAAGAAGGTATCAATATATTATATCTAATAGAGCAAAAAATATATTGTATAGGACGGTACTAGAGCCGGTCTCATACTTGAATATAGTGGCAGGAAGAGAGTTAAATTTTAATAATCCTGATAATTCAGTTATACTATTAAAAAAGGTTGGAATTGATTCTGGAAAAGTATTATATGTAGGGACAATGTCAAACATTGATAAGAAGTATTTATTATCAATGTGGTTTATAAATGATATGGCAGTAGATACCATGGCAAAGTGTTTAGTTGATGCTATAAATACAGCAAAGACATGGTTAAATGAAACAGATGGGGAGTTTATTTTGGATCCCGAGTATTATAAAGTTATTTAATGGTAAGTTGTTATAAATATATCCTAAATGTAATAAGGAGGGTGAAAGCGTGCGAATTTGGACAACGCAAAGCGAAGAAGTAATAAATATATTAATAAGGGATAAAGTATATAAACCAGATTTCGGTTTATCTCATGGGTTAGGAAGTGAACAAATGAAAGGAGCATATGAGGGAATTTTGAAAGAATACAAGATAAAAAATAAAATTGAATGTGATGGATTGATTTTTGGAATATCTTGTTTGGAAGATAAAGCCGTAGATAGTATTGAACAATACAGAGAGTATTTTGAAAATAAAAAAACATTTTGGGATTCTGTTTCAGTGGCAGGAAGTAATTATGCGGTACTAGAATTAGAAATCTCAGAAAATTTAAATTTGTTACCATTGTACTTTCAGGATTTTATCATATTAGGAATGAGAGCGATGAGAAGTAATGAATTTTGCGAATATGTTAAACAATCGTTGAAAGATAAGCCATTTGGTAGTTTTTCAGAGGATTTAAACATTGCTCAACAATTCGGTTGGACAGATGATGAAGAAACTTTTGGGGGAGAGCCTTTTTTAAATAAAATTGAGCAAGTTCATGTTCATAAAATTTTATTAAAAGATGTAAAAGGTGTATATGGTACGTATGATTTTGAACATGAAAAATTATATTCATTAGGTTTGAATGCAGAGAAACTTAAAAAAATGATATCATAATTTGTTTTACAGCGGAAAGGCAGTTATAGACCGTAAAGGTTTGTAGCTGTCTTTTTTACATTTACAGAACTTTTGGACAAAATGTCTACAAGCGGAAAGGAGCTTATGAAGTATTTATTACACAGGCTGTTGGTTCCGCCCTGATAAAAGCGTGGAGATTAGGAAGGAGGTACACTGTGCAGGAGGAAACAACACAAAAAACGATTGCCCTTGCAATCAAGACATCCAAACTGACCGCAAGTGTTCTCCAGAAGGCGATGAAGATGTATCTGGAGCATCAGAAGCATAAAGAGCCTTCCCACGGGAAAATACCGGTGAAAAAGCTGGTCGGTCAGGGAGCGGGGGCAAAGTCCATAGAGGTTACGGATGATAACATTAAGGCTTTTGAGCGTGTGGCGAGAAAGTACAATGTAGATTTCGCTGTGAAGCGGGATAAGACCACGGAGCCGCCAAAATATCTTGTATTTTTTAAGGGTAAGGATGCCGATGTGATTGCACAGGCGTTCAAGGAATTTGTAAAAGTTAATGAGAAAAAGCAACAGCGTTCGTCATTACGGCAGAAACTGAAAGGACTTCAGAAGATGATCGCACAGAACAAGAACAGGGAGCAGAGCAGAGAGAAAAACAAGGACAGAGGACAGAGCCTATAAGCAAGGTCATTGACGGGATTGTAAAGGATTTGCATTCAATCCAGAAAAATGTCAAAGAAAAGTGCAGAGGGGTAAATTGGAAACAGCTTGCCCTCAAAGGCGCTCCCTATGTGATATTTGGATATGTCTTTAATAAGGTTTCATGGCTGTATGGACAGCAGGCAGGAGATAACACGTTACAGAAGGTGTTGGACACAATCAATGGGATGGGAGGTGCGTTTGTAAACCCGTTTCCCAGTTTTATGCCGAGGGATTTACTGGTTGGCGTGGGATGCGGGATAGGATTTCGTATGGTAGTATATTATAAAGCGAAAAATGCTAAGAAATTCCGGCAGGGAGTGGAGTACGGTTCGGCAAGGTGGAGTGCATAATTTTAAGTGAAAATGACACATACATGGACGCACAGGAGGTTATGCACATGACTGATTATAGCAAA
>ERZ773194.3003-NODE-3003-length-15021-cov-3.680409_pt1 | contig 15021 bp, 12 predicted proteins | sample MGYA00511240_ERZ773194 | MGnify/ENA primary metagenome ERZ773194 (study PRJEB29015, sample SAMEA2737774) | human gut metagenome | biome: human gut; feature: human-associated habitat; material: faeces | place: China | collected 2012 ... | reverse complement strand
GCCGCGGCGGCGGCTCGATGGAGGATCTCTGGGCGTTCAACGACGAGCGCGTGGCGCGGGCGATTTTCGCGTCCGAAATTCCGGTCGTGAGCGCGGTCGGGCACGAGCCGGACGTGACGATTTCGGACTTTGTTGCCGATGTGCGCGCGGCAACGCCGTCGAATGCGGCAGAGCTCGTCGCGCCGGACCAGAATGATCTGCGCGCATATCTTCTTTCCGCGCAGACGCGCATGGCGCAGGCGATGCAGAAGCGGCTCAAGCTCGACCGGAAAACGCTCGACGGCTTGAAAAATCGCCGGGTGCTGCAGTCGCCGATCAATTATGTAAACGAAAAACGGCTGCTGCTGGACCACAGCGCGCAGCGGCTTGGCGCGGCAATGCAGCGCAATCAGGAAGCGCAGAAGCGGCGCTTCATCCATCTGACAGCGAAGCTTGACGCACTGAGCCCCTTGAAGGTTCTTGCGCGGGGCTACAGCGTGGTCTTGACCGAAGATGGCCGTGTCGTGCAGCGCGCGGAGCAGGTAAGCGTCGGGCAGCAGGTTACCGTAAAATTAAGCGAGGGAAGCATCACCGCTTCCGTCCTTGGAACGCAGGAGGAACGCCATGGTAAAGAAATCGCAGAGCTTTGAGCAGTCGATCACAAGACTCGACGAAATCGTCCGTCAGCTCGAGCAAGGGAACGTGCCGCTGGAGGATGCGCTCAAGCTCTTTCAGGAAGGGACTGCTCTGGTCGACACCTGCGGCAAGCTTTTAGACAAGGCAGAGCTTGAGGTCGTCAAGCTGATGAAAACCGCCGACGGTACGCCGGCAGAAACGGAGTATGTACGCGATGAGTGAATTTCATGACCAGATTGCACAGTACCGTGCGGCAATCGAAGCGTTTCTGCAGAAGCAGTTTTGTGAAGAGGCTCCGCAGAAGCGGCTGTTTGACGCCATGCGCTACAGTCTGCTTGCCGGCGGCAAGCGCATCCGCCCGGTGCTGACGCTGGAATTCTGCCGGATCTGCGGCGGCGACTGGCGCAGCGCGCTGCCGTTCGCCTGTGCGCTGGAGATGATCCACACCTACAGCCTGATCCATGACGATCTGCCGTGCATGGACAATGACGACTACCGCCGCGGACGGCTCACGAACCACAAGGTCTTCGGCGAAGCGCTGGCCGTGCTGGCCGGCGACGGTCTGCTCACCGCCGCATTTGAGACCGCTGCGTCTGCAGCCACCGACCCGGCTGTAACGGTCAAGGCCATCCGCATCCTGGCGGAGCAGGCGGGCGAGCTCGGCATGGTCGGCGGTCAGGTCCTCGACATGGACGCCGAGGAGCAGGAGCTCACCGAGCAGGGCATCTACGATATCCAGTGCCGCAAGACAGGCGCACTCATCCAGGCGGCCTGTCAGATCGGCGTCGTTGCCGCGGGCGGCACGCAGCTCGCAGCTCATCGCGTAGAAGAAGATCGGCTCTAGGAACGAACGCACGCTGGCAGGTACCTCGCCCACGCCGTACTCGAGCGCATCGAGCACCATAATCGTGTCGGTGTGCGTGTTGAGGAACGCAAGGGCGCGCTCCTCCATGGGGCGGCACTCGCCCGATCCGAGCTGCACAAAGTAGAACACGCCGGGCTCGGTGGCCTCGAAGGGGCCGTGGAAGTACTCGCCGGAGTGGATATAGCAGCAGTGCTGCCACTGCATCTCCATGAGCGAGCAGATGGCCATGGCGTAGGTCTGACTAAAGTTGGGGCCGGACCCCAGGATATAGAAGAACTTGTGCTGCCGGCAGAGCTCGGCAAAGCGGGCGCCCAGCTCGGCGTTGACCTTCTCGCGGGCGGCGGGCAGCAGCGCATCCATCTGCTTGAGGCCTTCGTACATGTCGGCGAGCGCCTCGTAGCCTTCCTGCTGGTCGAGCAGCTCGGCGGCGATCAGAGCGCCGATGCCCTGCGGCACCTCGGCCTGCGACACACCCTCGCCCCAGGGGTAGACCCAGGTGGTCCACTTGCCGTTGTCGATCTTGGAGCCCTCGCAGTCGGTGAGGGCGACGACCTCGGCGCCGGCGGCCAGTGCCATCTCGCAGCCGTCGACGACCTCCTGCGTGTTGCCACTGTGGCTGCAGGCAATAACGAGCGACTTCGGCCCTAGGCTCTTGGGGGCCATCAGACAAAACTCGCGTGCCGTGTAGACCGTCGAGGTAAACGTGGTGGCCTCGCGCTTGAGCAGTTCGTTGGCCGGCATCAGGTCGATCATCGAACCGCCGCAGGCGATCCAAAAGACGTTCTCAATCTTGCCCTTGCGCTCGATAATTTCCTGAATCAGATCATGTGCGTTCATCCTGATGTTCCTCCTTGTGGGGCGGCTTTGAACGACGACAGCCCGTACCTGCGGTCGTTCTATGTTGTTCTATTTATAGCACGTGTAACAACACCCGTGAAGGCATCTCAGCAAATTTGTTCTATGTTGTTCTATCTGTGGATGTTAGATGTCGAAGACGTAGCGCGAGCCCACTATCTTCTGGCGCCCGAGCAGCAAGGGCTGCTCGTCCGCATCGGTAAAGTACGCCTCCATATAGAAGAGCGGCTCGCCGACCGGCACCTCCAGCAGCGGGGCCGCCTGAGCATCGGCAAGCGCAATCTCCACGGTGCAGGGGTCGGACTTGAGCGGCGCGCGACCCGAATGCTCGGCAACGAGCGCAAAGATTGAGTTGTCGGTGAGGTCCTTATCGGCAAGCGTCTGCAGGTAGGGATGGTCGGCGAGCACGAAGGCGTTGTTCTCGAGCATGACGGGGATGCCGTCGGCCGTGCGCACGCGCTCGACCACGATAAGCTCGCAGCCGGGCTCCACGCCAAAGAACGCCGCATCCTCGTGCGTCGCCGCGACCACCGTGCGCGACACCAGACGCGCACCCGGCACCATGTCGTTGGTAGCGCAACCCTCAGTAAAGCTCTGGGCGTCACCCTTCTGGCGAATCTTGCGCTTGAGCTTGGGAGCGCATACAAAGGTACCCCTCCCCTGCTGACGGCTGAGATACCCCGCGCGCGACAGCTCCTCGATGGCACGGCGCACGGTAATGCGCCCCACGCCGTAAGACTTCGCGAGCTCCATCTCGGAAGGAATGCGCGAGCCGGCCGCATACACGCCGCGCGCGATCTCGCCCTTTAGGTCGTCCATAACCTGCTGATACAGCGGCACGGCGGAAACCTCGGCGCGCTCGGAACGTTCGGTCTTGCTATCGGATGCCATCATTACGCTCCATCCCGCGCATGCTCAGACTCAAACTCTTCAATCGCCGCCATAAACTGCTCGCCAAAGGCGTCGGCCTTTTTCTCGCCAATGCCGTTGACCTGGATAAGCTCGTCGCGCGTCTGCGGGCGCAGGCGGCACAGGCCGCGCAGGGCCTTGTCGGAAAAGACCATGTACGGCGCCATCTCGAGCTCGGTCGAGATTTCCTTGCGCAGGGCGCGCAGGCGCTCGAACAGCTCGGCATCGTCGCCCACGCGCGGACGCTGATCCAGCTCGGCCTCCTCGCGCAGCAGATCCACCGCACGGCGGGCGCGTGCCGAGGCCTTGCGCTTGGACGCGCGGCGCTTAACGGTAAAGGCAAACGCCTCGTCCTCGACCTCGCCGGCACGCGGACCCAGGCCCACGACCGGATACTGCCCCTGCGAGGTGGCCAAATAACCGCGGCCGCACAGCTGGCCGATGATGTCCTTGATGCGGCCGACCGATTCGCTCGACAGCTCACCATAGCCGCGATCCTCGTCCAGATGCATCTGGCGAATGCGCTCGGTGTTGCCGCCGTGAAGCACATCGGCGATGAGCGACTTGCCAAAGCGCATGGGACGCGTGGCCACATAGCGCACGGTGGCGCGGGCCATATCGGTGACGTCCTCGACCTCGAACTGCGTGAGGCAGTTGCTGCAGTTGCCACAGCCCTCGGCGTCGTCTGTGGCGGTGGCGCCCGCACCAGCCGCAGCAGCATGCTCGGCCGCGGCCTCGTCGCCAAAGTAGCGCAGCATATATTCGCGCAGGCAGCCGGTGGTATTGCAGTAGCCCTCCATCTGGCTGAGCAGGCGATATCGGTTCTGGAGCGCCCACGCGCGTTGCTCGTCATCGAGCGCCTCGTCGGCCGCGTCGCCACGGTCGATCAAAAAACGACGCATGCGAAAATCGTTGCCGTTCCACAGCAAATGGCAGCTGGCCGGGTCGCCGTCGCGGCCGGCGCGGCCCGCCTCCTGGTAGTAGGCCTCGATGCTCTCGGGCACGTTGTTATGGATGACGTAGCGCACGTTGGGCTTGTCGATACCCATGCCAAAGGCGTTGGTGGCGACCATCACCTGAATATCGTCGTCGATAAAGGCGCGCTGGCTTTGGCGGCGGGCGTCGTTGCCCATGCCGGCATGGTAGCGGCCCACGCGAATGCCGCTGGGACCCAACGCCTCAGCAAGCTCGCCTGCCAGCACATCGACGGTCTTGCGGGTCGAGCAATACACGATACCGCTCTCGCTCGAATGCGCGATCACATAGTCGCGCACCCAGGCGGTCTTGGCCTTGTCGCCCATCTCCTCGCAACCAAAGTAGAGGTTCTTGCGATCAAAGCCCGTCACCACGGTCGCTGGGTTTTGCAGGCCGAGCATCTGCTGGATATCGGCGCGCACGCGCTCGGTCGCCGTAGCGGTAAAGGCCGCCACGATGGGGCGCTGCGGCAGGGAATCGATGAACTCGCGAATCTGCAGGTAGGCGGGGCGGAAATCCTGACCCCATTGGCTCACGCAGTGGGCCTCGTCAATGGCCACAAGCGGAACGCCAATGCCGCCTTCGGCCGCAGCTTCCTGCGCAAAGGCCAGAAAGCGCGGCTCGAGCAGGCGCTCGGGCGCCACATACATAAGTTGGTAGCGGCCTTCGCGCGCCCGCTTGAGCACGGTATTTTGCTGAGCCGGCGTAAGGCTGGAGTTGAGATAACTGGGTCGTGCACCCGCCGCGAGCAGTGCGCGGGTCTGGTCCTCCATAAGCGACAGCAGCGGACTCACCACAAAGGTGATGCCGGGCAGCATGAGCGCAGGCACCTGGTAGCAAATGGACTTGCCGGCACCTGTGGGCATAACGCCCAGCGCATCGCGGCCGGCAAGGATCGCATCGACCATGCGGTCCTGCCCCGGGCGAAACGAGGTGTAGCCAAAATAGGCGCCGAGCGTGTCGAGCGCCATCTGCTGCATGCTATCGGTCATGGTTTCCTAACGTCCAAGTCATCTGCCGCCGATTATACGCCGCCACGCGGACCGGTGCCGCGCCGCTGTCGGCCACAGGCGATGCAATCCGAAGGGAACGAGCGTGGATTTTCGGACACTTTCCGGATGAGCGTGGAAACGTCGCTGGTTGCGCATAAGTCAGCGAAAACGCCCCTAAGCGAGCAAGGTGACGTGAAAGAGGAGGGAAGCGTACTTCGGTACGCGACCGACGATTGAACGTCAGATTGCCGCTTAGGGGCGTTTGCAGCGTCGACCGGTCCGCCGTTCGTTAGAACGGCGGAACCAAGGGCGCAGCGTCGGCCCGTTACGCGGTTTGGTAAAACCGCGCAACTAGAGCTACATCACCATGACGTAGCGGCTGCCCACGTAGTACTGCTTACCCATCAGGACCGGCTCGCCATTGGGGCCGATAAAGCCGGCACGCAGGTTGAGCAGCGGATCGTGCGGGGCAATGCCCAGCTCGGTGGCCTGCTCGGCGTTGGCACGAACGGCCTCGACCGTACGGTAGCCAACCGAGACGATCGGTGTTCCGCCAACACGCTCGACCTCGGCAAAAATCGACTTGTCCTCAAGATCGGCCGTCAACAGCTCGCGGTATGCATCAAACGGCACAAAGATGTTTTCCTCAAAGATGGGCTCGCCGTCGGCCGTACGCACGCGCTTAATATGCAGCAGCAGTGCATCCTTCTGCAGGCCAAAGAATTCCATCTCGTTTTGGCGCGCCGGCACAATCTGGCGATCGACCACATGTGCGCCCGCCTTCATGCCATTATCGGCGCAAAGCTCGGTGAACGTCTGCAGCGTCGAGGCGTGGAACTGGCGGTTGATGTGCGGCGTGGAGACAAAGGTGCCGCGGCCCTGCTGCTTAACCAGGTAGCCATCGGAGCACAGCTCCTCGACGGCGCGACGCACAGTAATGCGGCTCACCTCATACTGCTCGGCAAGCTCAAGCTCGGACGGGATGCGCTCCTTAGGTGCATAAACACCTTTCTCGATCGCTTCCTTGATCTCGTCGTAAATCTGCTGGTAAAGCGGTGCATTTTTGGGCGCTGGCATATCTGATCACTCTTATCAAAATATCGAAATAACTAATACGTATATAACGTCTTTTTATATGTTACCTTAGTTTGATAAAACGATACACCGCATACAGCAAATCTTTACTTGCCGTCGTCCTGCTGCAAGCTTTCCTGATCGTGCAGACGGGCCTGCCTGCTGGCCATGCGCGCGGGCTTGTCGGGATCGGGTACGGCCGTAGGCATAGGCTCGTCGACATGACCGCCCCACCAGCCGCCCACAAAGTTGAGCGTGTGGAACACATTGATCACGGCGCCGGGATCAATGTCGCACACCAACTTGATAATGTCCTGGCTCTCGTAGGTCGAGACAACGGCGTGCAGCAGGTACATTTTCTCGCGGCTGTATCCGCCAATGACCTCGGCGCAGCTGATGCCGTGCTGAAAATGGTCGATATAGGCGTTCATGACCTCGTCGGCCTTGCGCGTCGTGATCTGCAGCGTTACGCGGTCATAGCGGCGGTAGAAGCTGTCGATGGTCTTGGTCGAAATAAACTGGAACACGATGGAGTACGCCGCGTTGTCCCAGCCAAACATAAAGCCAAAGATCGCCAGGATAAAGCAGTTGAAACCAAAGATAACGCCCCAGATGGTCTTGCCCGTGTGGTTGGAAACCCACAGCGCGATAAAGTCGGTACCGCCGGTGGATGCGCCGGACTTAAGCGCGATGGCAGCGCCCAGGCCCGAGACCACGCCGCCAAAGATGATGAGCATGATCTTGTCGCCCAAAAACGGGGCGAAGTGAAAGATGTTGAGGAACAGCGACGAGAGCATGACCTGCATCATCGAGAAGATGACGAAGCGCTTGCTGATGCCGCTCCAGCAAAGGAGCGCCACGGGGATGTTGAGCGCGAGCATGCCGAGCGAGATGTCGATATGAACGCCGCCGAGCGAGGTGACGCGATCGAGCAGGACCGCGACGCCGGTGAGGCCGCTCGGAAGCAGGTCGGCGGGGCGAATGAACGCCTGAATCAGAAATGTCTGGAGAACGGCGGAGATGGTGACCGCCACGGCAGTAATGGCGCGGCGGACGATGGTGAGACGGCCGAGCACGAGCACGCGGTCCGTGAGCTGATCGATGGCGTTCGCCACGTAGGCTCCTTTCGAAGGCAGATGTAATTGTGGGGCATGCCGGCGATTGTAGCATGGAGCGCGAGAGGGCGCTTCAATTCACCCTCTCTCGACAACCAAAACGAGCCAGCAGCTCCCCAACCAAAGAGCCAAATTCTAAGTGAGTAGACTTTTCGCGATCTACCAAGCGCACTCAAAACAGCCACCTCTCCGACCTGCGGTTTTACTAAGGCAGATACGCTTTGTGCTCGGCATGTGCCAAAAAGTCTACTCACTTAGTCCGAGTCGAAGCCAAACGGATCTAAATCGAAGCCAAAATGAGCCAATCCACCGCAAGAGACGTGTGAATCCGCACTTCTTGCGGCGAATTGACGCTACAAAGCGGTCAGAATGTCGGCGAGGTTGTCGATGACGGCGTCGGCTCCCGTTTGGTCCAGGTTAACGCCCTCGTGCGGACGCAGTGCCAGGACGCGCGCGCCGGAGCGCTTGCCGGCCTCGATGCCCAAAGGCGAGTCCTCGATAACCAGGCACTCGGTAGGCTCCACACCCAGCGCCTCCATGGCACGCAGGTAGATCTCGGGGTCGGGCTTAAATGCACTGCACTCGTGACCGCTGATGGTGTAGTCCAGCACGTCGGTGATACCGGCAATCTCCACCAGCTCGTCAATGAGCTCGCGATAGGACGAGCTCGCGATGGCACACTTGACGCCGCGCTCGTGCAGCTCGCGCATCACCGGCTCCGTCTGCTCGTTGAGCAGCTCGGCATACGGAACAGGGTGAACCGGGCTGTAGACCTGCTTGTACTCAACGCGCAAGCGCTCGCGCAGCTCAACATCGTCGGGCACCAGCGACTTCCAGATGGCAGGCTCGTTAGACCCCGAAAGATCGGGGATCTCGTCAAAGTGGAACCCCTTTTCCTCCATAAACGCCACGCGGCGACGGTTGTAGAACCACTCGGTATCGACCAGCACGCCGTCCATATCAAACAGCACTGCCTTGATCATACGCATCTCCTCCCACCTGCCAAAAAGGGACAGGTTTATTTTGGTAGGTTTTATCTGGTGTTTTGCGACGCGACAGACACGCCCCCAAAGCAAAAAGGGGACGGGGCGCAAACCCCATCCCCTCTCAATCAACCCGTAAGGTCTACTTACTTGTGATTAGTAGGAAAGCTTCCACATGTAGCGACGCATGGTCAGCGGGTGCTGACGGGCCTCGGCGATCTGGTTGCCGTACTCGCGCATAACGGCGAGGTGCAGCAGCGGGTTGAAGTAGGTGACGACGCTCGCGGGCACGGCGTCAGCCAGGCCGTAGTCCTTGGAGTCGATCAGAGCGACCTTGGCGCCCATGCGCTCAAGGAAGGTGAGGGCGCGAGCGTCCATCGGACGGGTAGCACCATCGGACATGAAGAAGACGTAGGGCTTACCCTCGGTGGAAACCTCGAACGGGCCGTGGAAGTACTCGCCGGTGTTGTAGGCGGCGGCGTCGATCCACTGCATCTCGGTGAACAGGAAGGCGGCGTGAGAATAAGCCATCTTCTCGGAGGCACCGGAGGCCATGAAGTAGATCATCTTGTCGTCCTTGAAGTCCTCGGCGAACTTCTTGGCGAGCTTCTTGCAGTGCTGAGCGGCGTTCTCGCAGAGATCGAAAACGTTGGTGAGGCCGGTGATCATGTCCTCGTAGTGGTCATAGCCCTCGGTCTGCTGAAGGATCTCGAGAGCAAGAGCGATGGCATAGCCGGGCTTCTCGCACTTGGCAGCGTAGTTGGCGTGGAAGCCGTGGACGATGACGTGGTCGGCGTCGACGGTCAGAGCGGAGCCAGCCTTGTTGGTGAGGGAGACGACCGGGCAGTTGTGCTTCTTGGCGGTCTTGTTGGCCTCGACGGTCTCGGGCGTGGAGCCACCGAGGGAGCAGGTGATCACGAAGGTGTGCTCGTTGACCCAGGAAGGCGTGTCGTAGTTGAACTCGTTAGCGGTGAAGATCTGAACGTTCAGCTTGTCCGTGTTGTTGGCCAGGAAGTACTTGGCGGGGTAAAGGTCGGACATGGAAGCACCGCAGCCGACGAAAGCGACGCTGTGGATCTCGTGGTTGGACAGGACGTCAGCGACGATCTGCTTAGGGAGGTTAAGGTCGATCTCGTACATCTGACACATTCCTTTCGATTTGTTGCGGCGCCACATTGCCGGACGCTCGCAGGGTTACCGTGGTTAGGACCGAGTCGCCGGCCCGTTGAGGATGTGACAAAGGAACTGTCCCTTTGTCACATGTTAGGGATGGAAGCCTGCCTGGGGTATGGGATGCCAGGCAGGCCCCCGGGGGAAGCATTGGGTCGCGACTAGGCCAGGATGCCGGCCGCGGAGAGGGCGATGCCGCCCACAATGGCGATCACGAGAAGCCAACCGGTGTTGACGTTCTTCTTGATGAGCCAGTACATAAGGCCGGTGAGGCCGAGGGAGATCATCTGGGGCATCATGCCGTCCAGGATGTCCTGGATAACGACGGTACCCTCAGCGAACTGCAGCGGGGTGGTGGCGCCGATCAGTGTAGCGATCATGCCGCCCACGGACATAAGGCCCACGATGCCGCAGACATACATGAGCTTCTCCATGAGGTCGCCGCCCTGGAGCTTGCTCAGGTACTCGTGGCCACCCTGGTAGCCGATCTTGGCGGCAAACCACGTGATCAGCACGGAAGGCACGATGGAGATGAGCATGGCCAGGATCGGGCCCATGATGGAGCCCTGCTGAGCCAGCTGGACGCCCAGACCAAAGGCGATGACGCGGATGGTGCCCTGGAAGAAGGAGTCACCAATACCGGAAAGCGGACCCATGAGGGAGGTCTTGACCGCGTTGATCGAATCGGGATCGAAGTTCTCGGGATCCTTGGCGTACTCCTCCTCCATGGAGGCGGCGAGGCCTAGGACAAAAGCGCTCGTCTGCGGGGTGCAGTTGTAGAACGCCATGTGACGGTGGTAAGCCTCTTTCTTAGCAGCGAGCTGCTTGGGATCGGACTCATCCGGATAGAGGCGATCGAGCGTGGGAACCATGCCGTAGAGGAAGCCCATGTTCATCTGACGCTCGTAGTTCCAAGAGGCCTGGATGGCCCAGGAGCGCCAGAAGAACTGGCTGACCTTCTTGTTCAGGGACACGTCCTTGGTTGCGGTTGCCATAGTGTGTTCCTCCTTAGTCTTCGTCGTCTTCGAGCGGATCGTAGTCGGAATCGACACCGGCGGCTGCATGGGAACCGTTGAACTTGAAGCCCATGAAGACGACAGCCAGGCACACACCGATCAAAGCGACCGCGATGACGGACAGGTTGAGGTAAGCGGCGAGCAGGAAACCGATGAACAGGAACGGAGTCATACCCTTCTTGATCATCATGGTGAGCAGCAGGGCCAAGCCGTAGGCGGTCATGATCTTGGTCGAAACGTTAAGACCAGTGGACAGCCACTCGGGAACCATGTTGACGATGGCCTGAACCAGGTCGGTGCCAACAAAGACGGCCAGGAAGATCGGCAGGAAGTACATGACGGCGTACAGACCGGAGCCGGCGCAGATGTGCATGCGGTAGGCGGTCTTGAACTTTCCGTTATCGATCGCGCTATCTGCCACATGGGTGAGGGCGGCGATGATGGAACGGAACACGATGCCGAGGAGCTGGCCCAGAACGGCGACCGGGATGGCGATCGTCATGGCGGTCTCGGCGGAAGCATCGGTCAGGCACGCAAAGGCAGCGGCCACGATGCCGCCCAGGACCATATCGGGCGGAACGGCAGCGCCGACCTGCACCAGGCCCATGGACACGAGCTCGACGGCGGCACCGACGGCAAGGCCGGTGGGCACATCGCCCAGCAGCAAACCGACGAGCGTAGCGCCAACGAGGGGCTGCTCGAAGTTAAGACGACCGAGCAGGCGGGAGTCCCACATGCAGAACACGCCGACGAGGCCGACGAGCACCGCACTGATGAACGTATTCATACCCTTCTCCTTTCAGTCAGGCAAACGCCTGGTTGATTACAGCTTGGCGTCGATGTCGACGCTCTGATACGTAGGGGTCTGCTGGACGTAGAGCTTAATGCCCATGTCGAGCAGCTGGTTGACGTCGGCCTTCTGGGTGGCGTCGAAGAAGACGGAGCTGTCCTTGCCGCCGACCTGCTCGGCACCGTCGTGGTTGGCGGTGGCGCCCAGGTTGATGGCGTCGAGCTTGTAGCCCTGGCAGAACTGCAGCATCTCGGCAGTGTTGCCAAAGACGAACATGACGCGCTCGCCGAGGGTGTTGAGCTTGTCCATCTTGGCAAGGGCACGCTCAACGGTGAAGACGTTCAGGCGCACGCCCTGGGGCTTGGCCAGCTTAAGAGCGCCCTTCTTGATGTCATCGTTGGCGGCAGCGTTGTCGACGACGATGATGCGCTCGGCCTGAACCTTGGTGGTCCAGGTAAAGACGACCTGGCCGTGCAGCAGACGGTAGTCAAGACGTGCGAGGACGATCTTGGCGGGACCGGAGCTGTGACGGGACGCCTTGGCCTTCTTGGCGGGAGCCGCGGCGACCTCGACCGGTGCGTTGGGGTTGGTCAGACCGGTGCGGGCCTCGTTGATGAGGGCCGCGAGCTCGGTGCCCTTGACGGGGGCGGGGCTCATAGCAAGCGTGAGCGCCAGCGGGATGTTGAAACCGCTGACAACCGTGAACTTCGTGCCGTTCTTGGAAAGCTCGACCATGTTGTTGTTGACCGAGCTACCGAGCATATCGGTTAGCACATACACGGTGTCGTCCGCGTTGAACGTGGCGATCATAGCCTCAACCTTATTGGTGATGGGCTCCTTGTCGTCACGAGCAAGCGACACGACGTGGACGTTCGACACGTCGCCGAGAACCATCTCGAGCGTGTCTTTGGCGCCTGCGGCCAGGCCGCCATGAGATGCGAGAATGATCTGATTCATCTTGCCTCCTCCTTTTCGTTATGGTCATTATAACGTCTTATACGTTGCTTATATTGATAATTAGTATATAAACCGTTCGCGGGTGAAAAACGACCGTTGGCGGGTTTAACGCAATCGAAACGATGGTCTTGGGTAGGTCGGCGCTGGCTAGGCGCCGCCCGATCAAACGCCGGGCGCTACCTGCTCAAACACACCGCCAATCCCCTATCGCACGAAGTACCAGGGGCTTTCCTGCACGGTGGGCTCCAGCGCAATGCCCGTGCGCTCGCGGAAGAGATCCATGTCCTGCGATTTCTCCGTCCACCACGCGTTGGGCTTAAAGGTCATGCTCTCAACGACATGGCCGACAAACACACTGTTGCGCAGCTTGGAAAAGTCGGTGTTCATAATCACGATGGACGCGAGCACCAAAACGATGCCCAGAACTTTGATCGCGCCGGCGGGCTCGGCGTAGACACCAATGCCCAGCAGTACGGTGACGACTGTCTCGAATGACATTACGACGGGAACTTTCGACGTCTCGAGCCCCATGGACAGACCCTGCATATATAAGATGTAAGCCACGGCTGTGGGGATGAGTCCAAAGCCAAGGAACAGCAGCAGCAGCTGTGGCGACATTGCCGCGGCGACATCCGGCCACGGAGCCGCGATAGCTGCCATAACCGCACCGCCAAAAACAAAGCCCCAAAACGTGACAGCCAGCGGGTGGACCGTCTTGGTTGCTATCCGGCTAAACACCGCGAGCGACGCACCACAAAGGCCTGCAATCACGCCCGACGTGACGCCCCAAACCGAAAAATGAAAACCGGAAAGGTCGCCATTGGTCACCGCAAGCACACAGCCAACGATGTTAAAGACAATGGCAACGAGCTTGTTGAGGGTCACGTCCTCGCGATAAAGGACGCGGCCGAGCGCGACGCCAAACACCGGCGACGTGTAGAGCAGCACCGATGCCGTGGACATGCCCACCTCGCGCATGCACTCGTAATAGCAGGTGTTGGCGGCAGCCAAACCGACGATACCGACAAGCGCGCAGGAAACAAGCTCTTTAGGGCTTGCCTTGAACAGGGTCAGCGGACCCTGAACCACGGTAGACCCCTCACCCGGACGGCAGCCCATAAACATCAGGACCGGCGCCAAGATAAGCGCTCCGACCAACAAGCGAAAGGCAGCCATGCTCTGGGACGAAACGCCCATGGCCGAGATGCCGTTTACAAAGATTCCGATGCTGCCCCACATAAGCGCGGCGATCAGCACCAGCACATAGCCCAGATTGCTCCTCTTCAACGCAGCCTCCTCAGTATTATTTCCAATATGTTTCATGCTACGTTATAGTCGTTATATACATTTTTCAAGGCACAAATCGGCGAACGGGAAATCTCTCGACACAAGGAGTGTCCCCAACTGCCGGCACAGACGATATGAGCAGGACATAAAACATTGAGAGCCCCTGCTGCATGAAAGACCGCGGATTAGGCCGACAATGGTGAGTGTCTAATTCAGCCGCGGCGGCCACGCCGCATTCATGGAAGGGGCTCCCATGCTCGATACTACCACCTTCGTCGGCCTCGACGTCCACGCCCGCTCGATAAAGGCCGTCTCCCTCGACGTCATGACCGGGGAGGTGCGCGCCGCGACCTTCGGCTACGACGCCGGCGCCGTCGCGGAGTGGGTCCGCTCCGTGGACCCCGGGGCCAGGTGCGTGTACGAGTCCGGGGTCACGGGCTTCGACCTGCAGAAGAGGCTCTCCGGCCTGGGGGTCGACTGCGTGGTCGGCGCCGTCTCGAAGATGATCAAGCCCAGCGCGGACAGGGGCAGGAAGAACGACCGCAACGACGCCGAGTTCCTCGCCCGCATGCTGTCGGTCGGCAACGTGGTCGAGGTGTGGGTCCCCGACGACGAGTGCGAGGCCGCCCGCGACCTGACCAGGGCGCTCGAGGACGCGAGGGACGACCTCTCGCGCTCGAAGCAGCGGCTCTCCAAGTTCCCGCTAAGGCACGGGCTCGTCTTCGACGAGAGGACGCCCACCGGCCGCAGGAAGGGCAACTGGACCCGGGCGCACTGGTCCTGGATCGAGTCGATTAGGTTCGCGGAGGGGGCCGACAACGACGCGCTCGCCTACTACGTCGACGCGGTCAGGCGGGCGGCGGAGGAGAAGGCGAGGCTCGAGGGGCTCGTCGAGGCCGAGGCCCGCAAGCCCAGGTGGAGGAAGAGGGTCGACTCCCTGCGCTGCCTCAAGGGCGTAGACACCGCTTCCGCCGCCGACCTCGTGTTCGAGGCCGGCGAGTTCTCCAGGTTCAGGAACGCCCGCTCGTTCGCGGCGTGGGTCGGCCTGACGCCCTCCGAGCACTCCAGCGGGGAGAGCGACCGCAGGGGCGCGATCACCAAGGCCGGCAACAAGCACCTGAGAAAGACGCTGGTCGAGGCCGCGTGGCACTACCTGACGTGCTCGGGGCGGCCGAAGGACCTCGCCAGGGGCCAGGCCCCGGACCGGGGCGCCCGGAGGCATGCCGCCAAGGGCGTGCGGAGGCTGGTCGAGAGGCGGGAGGCGCTGCTCGCGCGCGGGGTCCACGGCAACAAGGCGAACGTCGCCACGGCGCGCGAGCTCGCCTGCTGGGTGTGGGCGGTCGGCCTCATGGCCGAGGAGGCGTAGGGGGGTGTTCCTATAGTTTTGTCAACTGGGAAATGCTCTCCGTGCGACCGAA
>ERZ773194.2990-NODE-2990-length-15080-cov-3.504892_pt1 | contig 15080 bp, 30 predicted proteins | sample MGYA00511240_ERZ773194 | MGnify/ENA primary metagenome ERZ773194 (study PRJEB29015, sample SAMEA2737774) | human gut metagenome | biome: human gut; feature: human-associated habitat; material: faeces | place: China | collected 2012 ... | reverse complement strand
AGGCACTGTGCGGGCTTCACGGGACGACCCCAGAGGCTTTGCGCTCCGATGCCAACAAGATACTTGGTGGCACACAGAACGCCTCACAGACCCCACAGAATGGCAAAACGGGGCGCTCACCCAAATTCCCCCGGCTGAAATAGCCGTTGGAATAATTTTTGAGGAAAGGAGAATGCACCATGAACAACGATCAGAGCACCGGCATGAGCTGGCTCGCGGTACTGTTTATCATCATCGTCATCGCGGCGCTGTTTGGCGGCTTCGGCAACGGCTTTGGCTTTGGCCGCGGCAATATGCCGTATCCCGTCAATGACACCGGCTGCAACCGCGTGAGCAACTGCGAGGTCGAAAAGCAGGGGATCATCGACACATCCCGCACGCAGTATCTCATCGAGCAGCAGAGCAACGACACGCGCATGGCAATCAATGCCAGCACCGAGGCGATCACCAGTCAGGCCAGCCGCATCTACGAGCAGCGCTTGCAGGAGACCATCTTCGACCTCAAGATGGAGAACCAGAACCTCAAGAACGGCATCTTCACCAAGGAGCAGACGGACGCTTTGGCGGCGAAAATCTCCGACTGCTGCTGCGGCTTTAACCGCCGCCTGGATGCGATCGAAGGCCGCATGCTGACCAAGCCCGCACTGTACGGCGTGGCTTCGACCGGCGCGGGCCAGATCATCCCTGCGTCTTGCGGCTGCAACGGCAACGTCAACCTTTAAGACCATATTCCCCACTCGGGGGACATGGCAGGCCCCTATGGCCGGGTAACAGGCGGGGCAATCGTCCCGCCTATTTTTTATGGAAGGAGAATAAAAATGTCTTGTAAATCCGCTCTTTATGCTGCCATGCAGACGCCTACCGCCGTCGCGGTCGACGGCGTCATCCCTCTTGGCAGCCTTATCCGCCGCTACGGCTGTGATGTGGCGCTCAACGGCAACGCTGTCAACATCACCGGCGCCGGTTACTACGATGTCGACGCCTCGGTCACCGTCGCACCGACGGCAGCTGGCACGGTCACGGCGACGCTCTACAAGGACGGCGTTGCCGTTCCCGGCGCTACCGCTTCCGCTGCGGGCGCCGCCGGTGCGCCCGTTGTTCTGGCATTCCCCGCGCTGGTGCGCCAGGTGTGCTGCGCGGCAGGGTCCGCCCTGACGCTGGTGCTCACCGGTGCCGCTGCTACGGTCAATAATGTGGCGCTGCGCGTGCAGCGGATCTGAGAGGTGCGCGATGGTGCAGCTCTTGATTGGTATGCTGCTTGGCGCGATGGTGGCCACGCCCACGGGGCGCAGCATCGGCAACCAGATTGGCGACGCGGCGCTGGCGGAGATAAAAAAAGCAATGCCGACGCTGACCGCAGAAAGCGAGGAAGAAAATGAAACTCATTGAAAAACTGTCGGCGATGGTCGACGAGGAAATCGGGGACGCGATGAAGTATGCGAAATGCGCCCTCGAGTACAAGGACGAATATCCTGCTCTCGCGAAGACATTCTACGATCTCTCCGGCGAAGAAATGCGGCACATGACGATGCTCCACGCCGAGGTTGCTGGCGTCATCCAGAAGTACCGGCAGGAGCACGGCGAGCCGCCCGAGGGCATGAAGTGTCTCTATGACTATCTGCACAGGAAGCAGATCGAGAGAGCGGCCGAGGTTCGGACGATGCAAGGGATGTTTCGTGAGGGATGAACGAGTCTAAAAAATGACGTACTATTAGCCAAAAAGGCCTCTGCCCGCAATGGGTAGAGGCCTTTTATGCGAGGGTAACTGCGGGGGTAACAGGATAGAAATATTGGGCATAATCGAGAATTTGCCAGAATAGTCTAAATATAAAAAACCTCGGAACCGCAACGGTTTCGAGGTTTTTCTTGGTCCGAGTGGCGAGACTTGAACTCACGGCCTCTTGACCCCCAGTCACCGAAAAACGACGGAATATCAACGGGAAATCGTTCGATGGGGGTAACGAGGGGGTAACAGAAAAATTATATCGCATCGGTGATTTTTCGAAGGTCGGTGAGGTTGACATCCTGATAATACCGCAGCATTTCGGGGCTTGCGTGACCGATCAGCTCGAGTTTGTCCTTGTCCGATGCCTGAATGTTTTTCATCAGTGTTGCGAACGTATGACGGCATGTATGGGGGGAATACTTGTGCCGCTTGTTTTCGATTGGATTGTCAATGCCGATTGCCTTTAATGTGGGATAGAAAACCTCGTCGCGAAAATAGTCATACCTGAACGCTTTTCCTTCTTCGTTGCAGAACAGCGCGCCGGATATCTTATTTTTCAACAGCCGGTCTATGATGGGCTGAATCTTGGGGGATATCGTGACGGTTCTATTCTTGCCCGCTTCGGTCTTGATACCAGCGCGAAGCACCTTTTCTTTCTTGTCGTAGTTATCAATCGACAGGCCAAGAAACTCTGTAGGGCGGAAGCCGAGGTAACACATGCAGTAGATATAGTCGGCGTATGGAATTACGTCGCACGCCTCTTTTATCTTCTTGATCTGGTCTGCATCAAAGCTCGCGCGCGGCGCGGCGTTTTCACCGGTGACGGTGAGATACGGGGCCATACTCATAGGGGCATATCCGCGCGGAACGGCATACTTGTAGATCAGGCTGCACACGGTGCGCATATTCTTTTTCGTCTGTTTGGCGCGCGGGCAGTCATCAATGCATTCTTGGATGTCATCAATCTCGACCGCGGCCAGCTTCATAAATTCGATCGGTGCAAAATACTTTTCGGCAGCGGCGTAGCAATTCAGCGTGGACTTGTCGGCGCGATGCGTTGGGAACCAAAGCTCATATGCCTTGCGCCAAGTGATATCCTTTTCACGGGGCTTTTGCGTCCGCAGCATGGGGATATATTCTAAGGCTTCTCGTTTTGTGCGGAAGCCGCATTTTTTCGCTTTCACGCGGGTCAGCTTGCCGTCCTCTTCACGGTAGCCTTTGGTGATTTCTGCCACCCAGGAAGAGCCGCGTTTATAGACCGTCCCCGTCCCGTTGCCGCGCTTTGTGGCTTTTCGGTCGACAGATGCTTGCTTTTTGCCGCACATAGGACAAAACAGCGCGCCATCCGGCAGCGCTGCTTTACATTTGATGCAATTCGCCATGTCAGCCCCTCCAAAATCCGTAATCTATACAATGAAAATCAATGTACACGCACCACACAGTGAGAAAAGCGATAATGAGGAACATTATAGCAATCACGCCGTTGCGGATACGAACACCGCGCCGCATGATCTCGATCGTGTCCGCTTTCGCGTCAACGTGGCGTTCCAGCTCATCGTTGCGCGCTTGCAAGGTTTCCTCGGTCGGCGTCAAGTGTTCGGTAATTCCGAATATTTCGTCAAGGGATATGCCGAGCACCTTGCAGATCGGCGCGACGGTGTAAATGGACGGGGCTTTCGACATTTTGGAAAAGAAGTTCTGGACGGTGGACAGCGGCACGCCGGAAGCGTCGGAAATGTCCTGATAGGTCAGTTTCAGTTCTTCTTTACGGATTCTGCACAGCTCTTGAATGTTCATTTACATCACCTTAACTTTTTCCGGTTTCTGCCCGTTTGGGGTGCCAAAAGTGGGTCTGTCGAACGCGGTCGAATGCCGTCGTGTTGCAAGGTCTTGGTATTGAAGTGGTAAGGTAAAGCGCGATATGGTCAAAGCAAGCAGCGGCGACCGCTCCCCGCTGCTGCTGAAAAGCCCTCGCCGGTGTTGCAGAGGCGGCGAGGGCTTTTTCAAAACTTAATCCCAGCACACCGGGCAAGCACGATATCCGATAGATTGGCAGTATTCGATATTGTGAGCCCAATATTCGCTTGCTGCTTGAAACACCGGGCATTCGTAATTGTGATAGTACGATGACCCGTTGACGATAAATCCAATGTTGTTATACAAGAAAAGAGCTGCGTCCAGATGGTCGTATAGGCCCTCTTTCTGAGCCTTGACGCGGGCAAGCTCGGTATTCAAGTCTCCGACTTTTGTTCTGTATTCTTTAATAGCTTCTTCTTTTTGAGTGAGCTTGTTATTGAGCACGCGGATTTTTTCGGCAGATTCCGCCGAATTGTTTGCCCATGAAATGCCCTGCCAGACATTCCCAGCGAGGCTTAACGTAAGAGCGACAACGAGGCCAATCACCAACGCTCGCGGCGCGGCCTTTTTAACCGGCTTTTCAGGGATGACGGCAGGTGGGTTTGATTCAGCGGTTATTTCTGGCTCACTTGTCGGTTCAGGTTCAACTTTGGGCGGAGTAATGGAATTTCGGGCGGATTGGTCGTGGAATGCAGGTTCACCATCTGGCGAGGGTGTCCATTCTGGAGGGTCGTTAAAGGCCCCAGGAGAAAATAAGAGCCGACGCTTTCCAAAATAGATCATGCAGAAATACAGCCAAACCGACAAGAAGACTATAGCAAATATGCTACGCCCGAAATATTCAAACTCATATAACCCCAAACTTGCGCTATAAATGGCGAAGAAACCGCTATAAGCAATTTGCCACATGAAAAGGGACGCGTAACATTTAACGCCAACCCATTCCAGTTTGTTCATCCCAACGATTGCGCCGAATAGAAGAACGATGCCAACCCACATATATACGGCATCTATTATGAAGTACAGCTTTGCGGTGTCAGTTGCCGTTTCAATCGCAGCCGTTGCCTGGATCGCGCGAAAGAAATTCAGGACAACCCCAAGCGGCATCCCAACTCGAGTTATCAGTTTATAAAATTTTAGAGGCGTTTCTGATTCGTGAAGATAGCACGGCCTGATGAAGTGACCCTTGATAGATTCGACTACTTTCGATCTCTTTCTCCCTTGATGACTTGCTTGCTTTTCAAAATAATTCGGTTCAGTATATAATCCCACGCGCAAGACCTCCTAATACTGTTTTCTATGCTGAAGCCATGAGCTTATGAGAGATAATAGGCGAAATAACTTGAACGGAGGATACATAGATGAAAGACATCGACAGCGAAATTTTACAGGCGTTCCGCGATCTCAGTGACGAGCAGAAACAGATCATTCTTGATTCTTTAGCGCCTGCAACTGTGCCAGCAGCATCTTCTTTTGATCGTCCGTAAGCGTGCGGACGTATTCCATCAGCTGAGATTCCATCGGAGAAAGGCCGTCGTCCTTCGGGGCGGCGGTCTCTTTTTCTGCGCAGCCGTCCCCCATCAGCTCGGCAACGGTTACGTGGAAGTAGTTTGCGATTTTAAACGCGGTGGCATCCGTAATCCCCCCGCCATGTTTCCATCTTGTTACGGACGGCTTCCCAATATTAAGTTCGACAGCCACGCCAGACGGGGATTTTCCTATGGAATCGCAAAGTCTTACATAATTTTTATAAAAGGAGCTTGGCGCATCCTTTAAATCCTCAATCGGGACAGAAAAATAATCCGACAGCCTACGCAGTGTAATATCGTTTGGTTTCTTTCCGTTTTTCCACCCAGTCGCGGCAGCGTTAGAAAGTCCGATGGCTTCAGCAACATGCGATGGCGATTCCCCCTTTTGGGCGCACAAAGTCACAAATTTGTCATAAAACATAAAATGCTCCTCTGAAATTTATGCAAATCGGCAAAGTTAAAAAAGTATCTCAAATGTCGTTGACAGTTCGCAAAATTAACCGTATACTTAACTTGTGAGTTGCAAAAAGATAACACAAAACCAGACCCCGACGATTTATTCGTCCGTGTCAATCTCTTATGTGGTTCGGCTATCTGCATAATAGCACGGTTAGTTAACTTATGCAACACCAAATTTGACTGCGGCAGGAAAAGGAAACCGCCCCGATGCGTGAGCATCAAGGCGGCTGCGGGGCGAAAATGTGCGAGTAGCTTCATCTTTTCTCCTGTTAGCTGACCTACTTTCGCCGGTTAGCTAAGGCGATGGCGGCAAGAGAACGAACGTCCTTGTCCTCGTGATGCATCAACTTGCCAGCAAGCGACGCGAGCTCGGACGAAGTATGTGCTGCGTTTCTCATGCGATCACCCCCTTTTATGGAGATAACCCCGCGAAAGCAGTATAGCAAACTTCCCTGCCGCAGTCAACAAAATTAACAGAATGAAAAGGGAGGAATGGCTTTGCTTGAAGCATGGACTGGCCGTGCAGTCGGAAAGATGCACACCAACCGCATTTCGTTTGAAGAAGTCGCGGCTGAGATGGGCGTGACAAGAGCCTATATCAGCATGATCTTGAACGGAAGGCGCAAGCCGCCCGATGCGCGAAAGCGAGTGGAGGGTGCAATCGACGCGATCATTGAACGGCGCGCCGGGGATAAGGAGGACGCATGAACGAGCTAATCAAGATCACTTACAACAATGACCGCCCTGCGGTCTCTGCGCGAGACCTGCACGACTTTCTCGAAGTGAAGACGGCTTATAAAGACTGGTTCCCGAGAATGTGCGAGTACGGGTTCACCGAGGGCGAAGATTTCAACCCGCTCAAAATTGAGCGAGTTCAAAACGAGGGTGAGCGCATGGTCACCCGAACGGTTGATGATGCGGTTCTCACCATCGACATGGCGAAAGAGCTTTGCATGATCCAGCGCAATGAAAAGGGCAAGCAGGCTCGCCAGTATTTTCTTCAAATTGAAAAGGACTGGAACAGCCCGGAGAAAGTCATGGCCCGCGCGCTGCAAATCGCAGGGGACAAGCTCAAGCGGCTTGAAAACAAGGTCGAGGCCGACGCGCCAAAGGTGCTTTTTGCCGATGCGGTCAGCGCAAGCAAGACTTCGATCCTCGTCGGCGAGCTGGCGAAGCTGCTGAAACAAAACGGCGTTGACATCGGGCAGCACCGACTGTTCCGTTGGATGCGCGAAAACGGCTATCTGATTCGCCGAAACGGCACGGACTTCAATATGCCAACGCAGAAGTCAATGGACTTGGGGCTTTTCACCGTTAAGGAAACAGCGATTACCCATTCTGACGGTACGGTGACGGTGAGCAAGACCACGAAAGTCACCGGCAAAGGCCAGCAGTATTTCATTCAGAAGTTTCTTGGAGAGGAAGGAGCACGCAAATGAGCATAAATGAGTTTGCCGGTAAAGTCGATTCCATGTGGAAGATGCGGCACTGACGTCAAAGAAAATCGAGCTAAACGAATGGCTTTATGACGCACAGTGCAGCAAATCCAGATTTGGCAGTTGGAGCTTTTACCCTGAAAGCATTTTCGAATTGGAACCGATCGAATAAGAAGGAGGAACGCACATGACGGTGGAAGAAATGCTTGCATCGGACAAGCCGGTGCTGACACCGGCGGATATCGCGCCGGTACTCGGGCGGAAGCCCTATTCGATCAGCATTGCGGCGAAAGACCACCCCGAACAGCTCGGATTTCCGGTCAGCCGCATCGGAACGATCACGGTCATCCCGCGGCTTTCGTTCCTAAAATTTCTTGGATATGAGGTGGAGGCATGAACACACTGTTTTTCGGCGGTATCGCCGCTGCGGTGATCGCACTTAACGGCTGCGACTTCACGACGAGCCTTGCCGTCATCGGCGCGTGCGCTGCGTGCAAGGTGCTGTATGATCTGCTGCCGTATATCGACAGGGGGTGCAGATGGTGAAATTTACTCCAGAAGAAATCGAAGAAATGCGTCGGGCAGACGAGAAGATCGAGCGAGATTTCCGATGGACGAGAGATGAGTTGGCTGCATCGCGCAGTAGAGATGCCGAAGCAACCATCTTTCAAAAAGATACCAGGTGTCGCAGCATCGCCGAGTATCAGAAGGCTTACTACGAAGCGAACAAGGACAGCATCGCCGAGAAGCATAGGGCTTACTACGAAGCGAACAAGGACAGCATCGCCGAGAAGCAGCGGTGGATACGCGAGGCGCGTTTGGCAAGAGGATTTTCTCAGAGGCGGTTAGCGATGGAGATCGGCGTGAATCAGCCATCGATATCTTTACTGGAATCCGGTGGTCTTAAATTGGATTCGTTTCGGGCAAAGCACGCACTTTTCGCTGCATTGGGGGCGAAGTGATGAGAAAGCATGACAAGCGCACGAGAGAGCAGCGCAAGGCCGATGAGGCGATGCTTTTTGCCGGTATCTGCCTATTGCTGGCGGCGGTGCTCATCGCGGTCTCGGCGATGATGTGATGTACCGCTGCGAATGGTGCGGGCTGACCTTTGACGAGCCCGATGTCCTGCGCAGGCGCGAGAACCTTGACGGTGAGCACGGCGTGGAGACGCAAACGATACTATGCTGTCCCTTCTGCGGGGCGGAAGACATCGAGGTAACGAAAGATGAAGATGCAGAAGATATCGACGCTCGGGATGAGCCGCGAGGAGTGGCTTAAAGAGCGCAAGAAGAGCCTCGGCGGCAGCGACATGGGCGCGGTGCTGGGGCTGAACAAATACCGTTCGCCATACACGGTATGGGCGGAGAAGACCGGCAGGATCGGCGAAGAGCCGGAAAACGAGGCGATGCGAATCGGGAGAGACCTCGAGGGCTACGTCGCAACTCGATTCGAGATAAAAACAGGGTTGCGTGTCCGCAAGGTGAACTACATCCTGCGTAACGATGAGGCTCCGTGCCTACATGCGAACATTGACCGTATGGTGTTACCAGCTGGTTGGCACGCGGGCCTTGAATGCAAGACCGCGAATGCGCTGAACATGAAGCGCTATGCAGTTGGCGAATTCCCCGAGAGCTATTACGCGCAGTGCGTGACATATCTCGCCGTGACGGGCTGGGAACGCTGGTTCTTGGCGGCGCTGGTGCTGGGCAAGGGCTTTTACTGCTACCAGATCACGACCGCCCCCGATGACTATGTTCCCGGATGGTGCGAGAGCAGCGTGTATGTCAGCCCCGACGAGATTGCAGCGTTGAAACGCTGCGCCGCGGACTTCTGGCACGACTACGTGGAGGCTGACAGCCCACCGCCGCTGGACGGCACGGACAGCACGACGGAGACGATCACGACCATCTATGAGGGCGGCGGCGGAGAGGTAGAGCTCTTCGGGCGCGAAAGCCTCATCGAGCAGTATCAATACCTGATGAGCCGCAAAAAGGCCATCGAGAAGGGCGCGGACGCCATCAAGCAGCAGTTGATGACCGATCTCGGCGACAACGAGCGCGGCTACTGCGGGAAATACACGGTCGACTGGAAAGGGCAGTCGCGGCAGACCTTTGATTCAAAGGCGTTTGCCAAGGATCACCCCGAGGTGGACTTGAGCGCATACTACAAAACGACAAATTTCCGCAAATTTGCGGTGAAGGAGGAAAAGAAAAGATGAAAGAGGGACTTATCCAGAATGCGCAGGCGATGCAGAAAGCACCTCAGCAGAAGCAAGCATCGGTCACGGCGCTTGTAAACGATATGCTCGACCGCGACGGAATTCGCAAGCGCTTTGACGAATTGCTCGGAAAGCGCTCGCCGCAGTTCATTTCGTCCATTGTGTCGATGGTCAACGCGGACAAAAATTTGCAACAGGCGTTTTACGAATCGCCGATGACGGTCATTCAGTCGTCGCTAAAGGCTGCAATGTTTGACCTGCCTATCGACCAGAGTTTGGGCTACGCCTATATTGTTCCGTTCAAGAACTACAAGAAGGATATCGGCGCAAAAAAGATGGAGGCAACATTCATCCTCGGATGGAAAGGTATGCACCAGCTCGCGCTTCGCACGGGAGCGTACAAGACAATCAACGTGGTCGATGTCCGAGAAGGAGAGCTGAAAAGCTACAACCGTCTTACCGAAGAGGTCAGCATTGATTTCATCGAGGACGAGGACGCACGCGAGGCACTTCTGGTGGTCGGTTATGTTGGCTATTACCGCCTTATCAACGGCGCAGAAAAGACCGTATACATGAGCGTCAAGGCCATTGCAGCCCATGAAAAGAAATTCCGCAAGGGTGAATATCAGGGCAAGGGCTGGCGCGACGATTGGGACGCAATGGCGCGCAAAACCGTTTACCGCATCCTGATCGGCAAGTGGGGCGTGATGTCCATCGACTACCAGACCCGCGACGCCGGGAAACAGCTTGCCGATGTGATCGCATCTGACGCGCAGGAAGAAGAGATCATCAACGACGCAGAGAACTACGCCGTGGACGAGACGACCGGCGAGGTCATCGAAAGCGACGGTGACGCACAGTGAGCATGAATCGCGTGTGCCTGATGGGACGCATTGGGCGTGACTTGGAGCTGAAAAAGACGAACAGCGGTGTATCCGTTGTGTCGTTCCCTCTTGCCGTTGACCGCAACGGCAAGGAGGGCGGCACGGACTGGATCGACGTTGTCGCATGGCGCGGCACGGCAGAAGTGCTCTGCAACTACGCCGGACGCGGGCGGTTGATCGGCGTCGAGGGGCGCTTGCAGATGCGCGACTGGACGGACAAGGACGGCAACAAGCGCAGGAGCTACGAGGTGCAGGCTGACAGCGTGTATTTCGCAGACAACAGGCGCTTGGAGGGCAACGATACCGCCCAGAGCAGAAACGCCGTAGAGAGCGCCGCAGGCGGCTTTGCAGAGGTCAGCGAGGACGACGGCGAGCTGCCGTTTTAAGGCGGTGAGCAGATGCCGAACAGAATCATCAAAGAGAGTTTATGCTCAAGCGAAAAAATAGCATCGCTTTCGGATTTTGAGTTTCGGCTATGGGTTGGATTGATTACACAAGCAGATGACGCGGGGCGCGGAGACGCCCGCCCCGCGATTATAAAAGGACGAGTTTTCCCGTTCCGGGAAAGGCTATCCATCAAAGATATCGATGCTGCGCTCCGAGTTTTGGCGGCAAAAGGCTGCGTTTCTCTCTACACAGTGGACGGGAAGCCCTACTTTTTGTTCCCCGGGTGGGTCAAGCATCAACGTGTCAGAGATTGCAAGCCGAAATATCCCGAACCGCCGGGGAATCTCAATCTGCCGCAATCTGCGGCGAGTTGCGGCGAGTTGCCGCAATCTGCGGCCTTAATCCAATCCGAATCCGAATCCAATCCGAATCCAGAATCCAATCCGAAAGAATATTGCGCTGAGCCGCTTGCGGCTGGCGCGCCGCCGGTGATTTCTTTGCCGCTGAATGACGGGACTTTTTTCGACGTGTCGGAGAATGACAGGGCTAAATGGTCGCAGCTCTATCCGAACGTTGACGTTCTACAACAGCTCAGAAACATGGCAGGTTGGTGCGATTCAAACCCTACCAAGCGAAAGACACGCGGAGGGATTAAGCGTTTCATTACTGCTTGGCTTGCCAGAGAGCAGGACAAGGGCGGCAAAGCGCCGCAAAATAAGCCGTTTGTCTACGACTACGGCAACACGGAGGGAAGCCTATGAACGTTGACGCATTGATCGACAGCATCGCGAAAAAGGCCGAGCCTGTACGTGATCTGATCGACTACGAGAAAGACGAGCTGCTGTACTGCGGCCATTGCAACACGCCGAAGCAGTGCCGCATCCCCATCGGCGGGAGCGTCCGCCTTGTCGGCTGCCAGTGCGCTTGCGCGGCACGAGAATACGAGGCTGAGAAAAAAGCTCGCGCTGACCGCGATAAGCGACTGCGCATCGAAACGCTGCGTGCTGACGGAATCCGCGACAAGAGCCTGACGGCGTGCCGGTTCGGCACGGCAACGATGAGCGAGGAAATCGTCAAATGCAAGCGCTATGCCGACGCGTGGGACGATATGCGGCGCGAGAACAATGGGCTGCTGCTGTGGGGAAACACCGGCAACGGCAAGACCTTCGCGGCGGCTTGCATCGCCAACGAGCTGATTGATCGCGGAATTCCAGCGATGATTACGAGCTTTCCGCGAATCCTCAACGCGGGATACGACAAGCAGGAAATCATCGAGCAGGTGCACTATTACCCGCTGTTGGTGATCGACGATCTCGGCGCAGAGCGCAGCAGTGAGTATGCGATGGAAACGGTATACACGGTCATTGACGAGCGCTACAAGGCAAAAAAGCCGCTGATCGTCACTACGAATCTGACTCTTGACGAGCTGTGCAGGCCGAAAGACATGGCCTATCAGCGCATCTATGACCGCATCCTCGAGATGTGCACGCCGCTGGTATTCAAGGGCGATAGCATGAGACGCGACAAGGCAAATCAGCGCATGAGGCACGTCAAATCGGTGTTGGCAGGCGGTGCGCCGTGAGCGGGTATCGCGGAGGCATTTTCAAGTGCCCGTTCTACTCGCGGGACTACCGCGACTATCTCAACTGCGAGGGCGCACAAGTCAAACTGCCGAAAGAAGAACTGGACGAATACACGCGGCGCTACTGCGCCAACGAAGAATGGCGACACTGCCCGATCGCCCGGGCGCTGACGCTGCACTACGAAAGGACGGAGAACCGATGAGCGAAAGAAACAGAGACAAGGTAAAACGGCTTGAGCGCGAGCTCGGAAGATACCAGAAAAAAGTCGGCGAGCTGATGGAAGCGAATGCGAAACTGCGTGAGGATATGAAGGGGCTGAACCAGCTGCGCATGGCGTTCGACGCTTGGATTATCCAGATCGCGCTTGCCTACGGCGAGGCAGTGAAGGACCCCGACACGGGAGAAGATATCCCACGCATGAAGGCGCTCCACCTCGAAAGGCCGAAGGTGAACCCGCTGCTTGGGGACTACGAGATTCACCAGCGCGTCGATGAGAAGAACGTGATGCATATTGCGGTCGGCCTGCGGAACGACCCCGCGGACAGCAAGGCGGAGGTAAACGATGGCTCTGACATCGGCTGACCTCGCGAGGCTCGGGCCGCAGGCGCAGAAGCAGGTGCTTGACAAGCTGGCAGGCGCACAGAAGCAGAAGAAAAGCAAGTACGGCAACCGTAAGGCCGTGCGCGACGGAATCAAGTTCGATTCCGAGCGAGAGGCGGCGCGCTTTTCGGAGTTGAAAGTGCTGCAAGCGATGGAAAAAATCCGCGACTTGCGGCTGCAAGCCAATTTCACCCTCGTGGAGGGCTACAAGACCATCGAGGGCAAATGCATCAAGCCGATGGTTTACCGTGCGGATTTCACCTACGAACGGGCGACCGAGCCAGACCGCAATGGCACGGTGTATTGGCTGCGAGAGGTTGAGGACGCAAAGGGCATGAAAACGAAGGACTACCTGCTCAAAAAGAAACTGATGCAGGACAAGTTCGGCATCACGATCCGCGAGGTGTGAGATGACCGCATTTGAGCATTGCCACATCGGCAAGCCGCCTGTGAGGCATCCGGGCTGTCAAAGCCATTGCCCGTACTACGCGGCAGACAAAGCTAAATGCGAAGAGAGCCGCAAGGCGCAGAAAGAAGCATATCGAGCGGGAGACGACTTCCGCACGGCGCGCAGTTTTAAGCAAAAGCGGCTGAAAAATCTGAAATAAAAGGGAGCAAGAAAAGATGTTGACAGAAAAAGAGTTGGGCAAACGGCTCAAGAATATTCGCGAAGTGCGCCGCGTCAGCCAGTTCCGGCTTGGCGAAATGGTGGAATGCGGGCAGGGGCATATCGGGAAGCTGGAAAAGGGTGAGCACTACCCGAAGCTGCCGACGCTGTACAAGATCGGCGAAGCGATGAATATTTCCGTAAGCGATATTTTGTCGGAATCTCCGCCGTCAAAGAATGGGATGCTTTCGCCGGAGGAAGTCGGCGCAAACATCCGCAAATGGAGAACCATGCGGGGGCTTGGCGTGAAGAAACTGGCGGAAAAGTCGGGCGTATCGCGCAACAGCATCCGAAACCTTGAGACCGGAAAGTGCATGAGCTTCCTGCTAACGTATCAGTACATTGCCGAAGCGCTGGGCGTGACTGTCGGGACGCTACTCGGAGAGACGGGTGGTGCTGAATGATGAAAGCTGTGCCATTTAAGACGGTGGCGTATCCACAGCTCAAAAAAGCCTTGCAGTCATCGGGCATGACCCCGCCGGAGTTGAGCAAGAAGCTCGGCGTTTCCCCGCTCTGCGTGTGGCGATGGACAACGGGGAAGAACGAATTCAGCATCGGCGTTATCAAGGCAATTCTTGCGGTGACGGGGCTGACGTTTGAAGAGGCGTTCGGGGAGGTGCGCGCATGAGCAAGATCGTGAGACCGAAAACGCCGTTTGAGTTCTGCGCTTATCCGGTGCTCAAAGAAGCACTGGAAAAGACGAACTACAACCAAACAGAACTGGCGCAATCCCTCGGCACGTCGCAGTTTACGGTGTCGGCGTGGGCGCGCGGCGACCGCGATGTGACGGTGCGGTTGCTGCTGGCGCTGGAAGACTTGACGGGGATGACGTTCCGAGAGCTTTTTGGAGATTGCGAGGGGAGACATGGAAGGGTATAGCAATCAGCCGATTCCGAAGGAGGCGGCGAAACAGCCGGGGTGCATGTTCTGCGCGTTCGGGGCACACCTCGAAAAAGGCGAGAACCGATTCGAGCGCATGAAACACACGCACCCGAAGCACTATGCCTTTTGCATCGGTGGTGGGGCTTACGATCCTGCTGACGGGATGTGGAAGCCAAACGAAAAGGGCCTCGGCTATGGCCGAGTGCTGGATTACATTGGAGTGAGGTATTGACCATGTACATCGGAGAACCATTTAGCCGGGAGCCTGCCGCATTTGAGGGCAGCAACGGCATTATGAGCGTGACCACGAAAGAGACGACCGCGCTCGGGCGCGTCGTGTACATCAACGAGCGCCACCGCTACTTTACGGCGGAGGAAGAAATCGACGGGAATAAGCTCAGAGAGAGCTTCAAATTTTAACAAAAATCAGGAGGAATTTTCACTATGAACACCAATCAGGACTACATCGTTCGCTGTGACCGCGCAGGCGTGTTTTTCGGTGGCATCAAGGACCGACGCGGCACGGAAGCGACCATGACCAATGTGCGCAAACTGTGGTACTGGAACGGTGCCTGCGCCATCGAGCAACTGGCTATGGACGGCACCAAGGCCCCCGGTGACTGCAAGTTTACTGTGACGGTACCGTTGATGGAAGTGACCGGGGTGATCCAGGTGATCCCCTGCACCGAAAAGGCCACGGCATCCATCAGCGGCGTGAAGGAGTGGAAGCGATGAGCGCGCTGGATGAGAAAGTCAAAGCATTTTTGTCTGTAAGCTCCGGCTACGGCTCCGGCTCCGGCTACGGCTACGGCTCCGGCTACGGCTCCGGCGACGGCTCCGGCGACGGCTCCG
>ERZ773194.2976-NODE-2976-length-15137-cov-33.044424_pt1 | contig 15137 bp, 13 predicted proteins | sample MGYA00511240_ERZ773194 | MGnify/ENA primary metagenome ERZ773194 (study PRJEB29015, sample SAMEA2737774) | human gut metagenome | biome: human gut; feature: human-associated habitat; material: faeces | place: China | collected 2012 ... | reverse complement strand
GTAAGCACAATTATGCAATTGTCGATGAGGTGGACTCTGTATTGATTGATGATGCACGTACTCCGTTGATTATCTCAGGTCCTGTTCCTAAGGGCGATGAACAGTTGTTCGAAGTACTTCGTCCGCTGGTAGAACGTCTGGTAGAGGCACAGCGTAAATTGGCTACTCAATATCTTGCTGATGCAAAACGTCTGATTGCTTCTGATAAGAAAGAAGATGTAGAGGCCGGTTTCCTTGCTCTGTTCCGTAGCCATAAAGCATTGCCTAAGAATAAGCCACTTATTAAATATCTGAGTGAGCCGGGTATCAAGGCTGGTATGTTGAAGACAGAGGAAATCTACATGGAACAGAACAACAAGCGTATGCCGGAAGCGGTAGAGCCGTTGTACTTCGTAATCGACGAAAAACTGAAGAGTGTAGATTTGACAGATAAGGGTGTTGATTTGATTACTGGTAATTCGCAAGATTCTACTCTTTTCGTTTTGCCTGATATTGCAGGACAACTTTCTGCTTTGGAAAATGAAACAGGACTGAGCGATGAAGAAAAGCTTGCAAAGAAAGACGAACTGCTTACTAACTTTGCTATTAAGTCAGAACGTGTTCACACCATCAACCAGCTGTTGAAAGCATATACCATGTTCGAAAAGGATACTGACTACGTTGTAATGGACGGACAGGTTAAGATCGTTGACGAACAGACAGGACGTATTATGGATGGTCGTCGTTGGAGTGACGGTCTGCATCAGGCTGTAGAAGCGAAAGAAGGTGTTAAGATTGAGGCTGCTACTCAGACATTCGCTACTATCACCTTGCAGAACTACTTCCGTATGTATCACAAACTTTCTGGTATGACCGGTACTGCTGAAACAGAAGCAGGAGAGTTCTGGGATATCTATAAACTGGATGTTGTGGTAATTCCGACTAACCGTCCGATTGCACGTATTGACATGAACGACCGTGTATATAAGACTAAGCGTGAAAAATATAAAGCGGTCATCGAAGAAATCGAAAAGATGGTTCAGGCAGGACGTCCAGTACTGGTAGGTACTACTTCAGTCGAAATTTCTGAAATGTTGAGTAAGATGCTTACTTTGCGTAAGATTCAACATAATGTCCTGAATGCGAAGTTGCATCAGAAAGAAGCTGACATTGTAGCGAAGGCTGGTCAGAGCTCGACTGTAACTATTGCAACTAACATGGCAGGTCGTGGTACCGATATTAAGTTAAGTCCGGAAGTTAAAGCTGCCGGAGGTTTGGCTATCATTGGTACAGAACGTCATGAATCACGTCGTGTAGACCGTCAGCTGCGTGGTCGTGCAGGACGTCAGGGTGACCCGGGTTCTTCTGTATTCTTTGTATCATTGGAAGATGATTTGATGCGTTTGTTTGCTTCCGATCGTCTTGCTAACTGGATGGATAAGATGGGATTCAAGGAAGGGGAAATGATCGAACACAGCATGATTTCCAAATCCATCGAACGTGCCCAGAAGAAAGTGGAAGAAAATAACTTCGGTATCCGTAAACGTCTGCTTGAATACGATGATGTGATGAATAAGCAACGTACTGTAGTTTACACGAAGCGTCGTCATGCTTTGATGGGTGAACGTATCGGTATGGATATTGTCGACATGATCTGGGATCGTTGTGTCAATGCTGTTGAACAACCTGATTACGAAGATGTGAAGATGGAAATTCTTCAGACACTGGCTATGGAAACTCCGTTCAGTGAAGAAGACTTCCGTAACAAGAAGAAAGAGGATTTGGCAGAACAGACTTTCCAGGAAGCTATGACATTGTTTAAGCGTAAAACGGAACGTATGGCTGCTATAGCTAATCCGGTAATTAAGCAAGTGTACGAAGCACAGGGACATATGTATGAAAACATTATGATTCCTATCACCGATGGCAAGCGTATGTATAATATTTCTGTAAACTTGAAAGAAGCATACGAAACAGAATCTAGGGCTATCGTGAAGGCTTTTGAAAAAGCTATTTTGCTTCACACTATTGATGATGCATGGAAAGAAAATCTGCGTGAGCTGGATGAATTGAAACATTCTGTACAGAACGCAAGCTATGAACAGAAAGATCCGCTGTTGATCTTCAAGCTTGAATCTGTTACGTTGTTCGATAATATGGTTGGCAAGATTAACAATAACACGATTTCTATCTTGATGCGCGGACAGATACCTGTTCAGGAACCACAGCAAGTGCGTGAAGCTGCTCCGGAACCAGAACGTCCTCGTCAGCAGTATCGTGAAGAAAAGCAGGACTTGAACGATCCGGATCAGCAGGCAGCAGCTGGACGTGATACACGCGAAGCAAAACAGGAGCCATATCGTGCTGAAAAAACAGTAGGTCGTAATGACGCTTGTCCTTGCGGTAGTGGTTTGAAGTACAAAAACTGCCACGGACGTGATAAAGTGTAAGTTTTGACTGAGAAATAAATAAAGTTTGAGAATGTCATTCTTCGAGTGTGAACTCGTGGGATGACATTCTTTTTTTATTTTCTTTTAAAAGAAAAGGGTATTCTTTCTTTCCCTTTACGCTCTCTGCAATATTTTTCTTTGGTGCTGATAAATGCTTATTTATTTGTACAAAAATGATGAAAGTTTGTACAGAAAAAAATAAAATATCACGATGTTTTCTTGAAAAGATGATGAAGTTTTTTTCGTTTATTGGTATTGAATGTCATCTGTTAATGAGTGATGTTACAAATCTTAATATGTGTATCTAAATTTTTTCGTTTAAATTCTTTTTTATAGCTTTGTTTCGTTAGAGTTTTATTTAAATAGACTATGATGAAAATATATACTTTGTGTGCTGTTGCACTGATGTGCTGCCTTGCATCTTGTAGTTCGATACAAACTTTGACGTTCGATCAGTTGTGTCCGGCTACAGTGAATTTTCCCGAACGAGTTAGAAATGTTGCGGTCGTTAATAATATGCCTGCTACTCCAGAAGCCAAAAGAACTTTGCTGACATTGGGAGAAATGAATGGAAATGGTAAGAAATCGGCAGAAATGCTGGCTTCTTCATTGGCCGATTCCAAATATTTTAATCAGGTGATGATTTGTGATTCGGCTTTAAATGATACTCATTTTGCGGGTAGACGGATTCTTACTCAGAAAGAAGTGCAGCAACTCGCTGGTGAACTTGATGCTGACCTTATTTTTTCATTGGATCAGGTCGGTATCCAGACTGAGCGTGATGAACTTGTTTATCCGGGGATTGCTGCATCATGGCCGGTTATTAAAGCAAAAGTTACTCCTGTTTTAAGCATTTATCTACCGGAGCGTGAAAGACCGATACAGGTGATTGCTAAAACAGACAGTTTGCAGTGGGATGCAGGCTTGGCTCCTTCAGACAGGCAGATGCAGGAGGAAGCAGCTTCATATGCTGCATATATGCTTACCCAGATGCTGGTGCCTTACTGGAAACAAACAGAACGTATATATTATGACGGTGGTTGTGTAGAAATGCGTGATGCAGCTGTTTGTGTAAGAGAAAACGACTGGCAGGGTGCATACGATTTATGGAAATCACTGTTCGATCATAGCAAATCGAATAAGCTGAAAATAAAGTCAGCTTTTAATCTGGCTTTGGCTTCTGAAATGCAAGGTGACTTACCTCAAGCTGAAAAATGGATGAAAGAGGTTGAAAAACGAGTAACTGCCGGGTCAGACGAAGAAGCAGTGTGGAAGTTTTATGCCGCACAGTTGGCAGAAAGGTCGAAAGATTTTCCTTATTTAAATGCCCAAATGGGCCGTTTTGGAAACAAATTCTAGCATTATCTGTTGCGCGAAAGATTTTTTTTGTACATTTGAGGTAATAAAATTCGATAAACATGATGAACATTAGTGAACAGTCGCACGCTTCTATAGCTTCTGCTTTGGAAGAAGCTTTCAGCAGATATGCTGTGAAAAATGATAGTTCGGTAGTAACAGATATTCATTTGCAGCCAAAACAAGATAGCGGAGAACTAGTTGTCTTCAACGATGATGATGAAGAGCTGGCACGTGCCGTTATTGCTGAATGGGTGGATTATGATGGAGAAGACTTTTATACAGAAGTCGAGCCATTGCTCCGTGCGGAAGTTACAGCATTGAAAAATGAAAAAGGTCTGGACAAGCTTTGCCTGATGAAGCCTTATTCGTTTGTACTAGTAGATGAAGAAAAGGAAACTGTTTCGGAACTTTTGCTTATAGACGATGAGGACACTTTATTGCTAAGCGACGAGTTGCTGAAAGGACTTGATGAAGAACTGGATGCCTTCTTGAAAGATTTGCTGGAAAAATAATCAGTAAATCTATCTGCTTCTAGAAAAAATATCGGTGACTTATCAAATTTAATACTATGGGGGAGCGCATTACCTTTCGTAAAAATGAGCGTCTGCATACGATTAATCCCCGTTGGAGAGGAAATCCAATTGTTAAGGGAAAGTTTTTCAATCGTCAGCATCGCTGGCGTCCGGGAATGGGTAGTGTGCTTAAATGGCGTTTTTCCCCCAATCCGCAGCGTAAGGAAAAAAGAACGATAAAATGGAATCCGAAGGTTCATTTTCTTCGTTCTTTGGATGCTGTAGTGGGTAATACATTGATATGGCTTGGTCATAACTCTTTTTTCCTGCAGGTAGGAGGAAAGCGTTTTTATGATAGATCCTGTATATGGAAGTATTCCTTTCGTAAAGCGTAGAAGCCAGTTTCCTGCCAATCCTTCCATATTTACTAATATTGATTATCTGCTTATCAGCCACGATCATTTCGATCATTTGGACAAACCGAGTGTGGCTCGTCTTTTTGCCGATAATCCGCAGATGAAACTGTTTTGTGGTATTGGTACGGGTGCTTTGATAAAGAGCTGGTTTCCGACAATGGAAGTGATTGAGGCTGCGTGGTATCAACAGCATCGTGATGGCGACTTGCGATTGACGTTTCTGCCGGCACAGCATTGGAGCAAGCGTGGAGTAAACGATGGGGGAGAACGCTTGTGGGGGGCTTTTATGATAGAAGCCGATGGTATTACAATCTACAACAGTGGTGATACAGGATATGCCCGTCATTTCAGCGAACTTCCGGAACTGTTTCCACATATCGATTATTGCATGATAGGAATAGGTGCGTATAAGCCGCGTTGGTTTATGAAGCCTAATCATATATCACCCTATGATGCACTTACAGCTTCGACAGATATGAATGCCCGTATCACCGTACCTATGCATTACGGTACGTTCGATCTTTCAGACGAGCCTTTGTTCGATCCTCCTCATGTCTTTGCAGCAGAAGCTCGTAAGCGAGATATGCCCGTTCTACTTCCTGAACTGGGAGAAATTGTCAAGCTCAGTCACCAGCGCTAATGCTGAGAAATTTTTATTTTCCCGTTTCTTTAGGTGCTATTATCAGATTATCTTTGGGTACGACGATGGTCCGTTGGGCTGTCGAGTCATTGTTTATGCTGGTTACTTCGCCTTTTGTGGTAAAGTATACATAATTTCCCATGTCATAAAAACGGTAAACTTTTACTCCATCGTGTTCGAACAGGTAACTTATAGTATATGTATCGTTATTCTGAGGTGCTTTGTTCTGAATAGGTATTCCTACGCCACAGGAGGAGAATATCATGGAGCACAGAGAAATAAGGCCTGTATAAAATAAACTTGCTTTCATGCTTAAAAGTTTGGGGTTATTCATTTTCACAAATATATCCAAAATTCTGATTATACAGGAGTTTATGGCTGGAATTTATTTTATAGCAGTATGCTGAAAGGAGTTTATCTGAGGAAATGAATGGGGAATAAAAAAACTTGAAGCAGGTTTGATGTATTCCTGCTTCAAGTTTATTATAGAGGGTATTTAATTTACTTTTTCAGTGCAGCAATGCTTTCTTTCAATGCGGCAATCTTAGTTTCAGCATCAGCTTGTTTTTTACGTTCCATTTCAATAACGTTTGCCGGTGCCTTGCTTACAAATTTTTCATTGTTCAGTTTCTTCAATACGCTCTGTAAGAATCCTTCCTGATACTTCAGGTCTGCTTCCAGCTTCTTCAGTTCTTCTTCTACGTCGATAAGATTACCCAGCGGTATGAAGTATTCTGTTGTGCCTACCATGAATGAAGCAGCACCTTCTGGCTTACTTTCTACTACAGTTACAGCAGAGAGGTTTGCCATCTTCTTCACAACCTCTGCATATGCCATCAGCTGAGTGTTTTCTCCAAGTACGAGCATTTCGAGTACTTCTTTCTGTGCAATGTTTTTCTGCAAGCGGATGTTGCGGATACCTGAAATGATTTCTTTCAGCTGATCGAATGCATTGCAAAGTTCGTTGGCTGCCTGTAAGTCACGACCGCAGAAAGTTTCCAGCTGAGCAACCATGATACTTTCTCCCGGTTTGCGATCGTAGATATGCTGCCACAATTCTTCTGTGATGAATGGCATAAACGGATGAAGCTGACGCAACAGAACATCGAAGAAATGTAATGTAGATTCGTATGTCTTTTTGTCGATAGGCTGACCGTATGCAGGTTTTACCATTTCCAGATACCAGCTTGAGAATTCATCCCAGAACAGTTTGTAAACCAGCATCAGCGCTTCGCTCAAACGATATTTGCTAAACAAGTCGTCCATTTCGGCAGAAACCTTAACCAGCAGGTTATCGAACCATTCGGTTGCCAGCTTAGCATATTCCGGCTGTTCGATGTCGGCGACTTGCCAGCCTTTTACCAGACGGAAAGCATTCCATATCTTGTTGTTGAAGTTACGTCCTTGTTCACACAGTGCATCGTCGAACAAGATATCGTTTCCGGCAGGTGCAGAAAGCATCATTCCCATACGTACACCGTCAGCACCATATTGCTCTATCAAATCCAGCGGATCGGGTGAGTTACCCAATGATTTTGACATCTTGCGTCCAATCTTATCACGTACGATACCGGTGAAATATACATTCTTAAACGGCATGTCGCCCATGTATTCATAGCCGGCCATAATCATACGTGCTACCCAGAAGAAAATGATATCCGGACCAGTTACCAGGTCGGAGGTAGGATAGTAGTATTTGATTTCTTCATTACCCGGATTGTTGATACCGTCGAAGAGTGAGATAGGCCACAACCATGAAGAGAACCAAGTATCCAGACAGTCGTCATCCTGACGCAAGTCTTCTACTTTCAGATTTTGGTTACCGGTTTTTTCTTTAGCCAGTTCCAAAGCCTTTTCAGGAGTTTCGGCTACTACAAAGCCACCTTCTGGCAAGTAATAAGCCGGAATACGGTGACCCCACCACAACTGACGGCTGATACACCAGTCTTTGATGTTTTCCAACCAGTTGCGATATGTATTTTTATATTTAGCAGGGTAGAACTTCAGTTCGTCGTTCATTACAGGAGGCAAAGCCATGTCTGCAAAGTGCTGCATGCGCAGGAACCACTGCATAGAAAGTTTCGGCTCGATAGCTACGTTGGTGCGTTCAGAGAAACCTACCTTATTGGTGTAAGCTTCTACCTTTTCCAGCAAGTCGGCAGCAGCCAGGTCTTTTTCAATCTGTTCACGAACATCAAAGCGATCCATGCCTACGTACATACCAGCAGCTTCGCTGATAGTTCCGTTGTCGTTGAAAATATCGATAGAAGGCAGGTTGTATTTTTCTCCCAGCATATAGTCGTTTACATCGTGTGCCGGAGTTACTTTCAGACAACCGGTACCAAACTCAATGTCTACATAGTCATCTTCGATAACCGGAATGACACGTCCAACCAGCGGAACGATTACTTTCTTACCTTTCAGCCACTGGTTTTTCGGGTCGTTTGGATTGATACACATTGCAGTATCACCCATAATTGTTTCAGGACGTGTAGTAGCTACTACTGCATATCTGCCTTCCGGATCGCCTTCTACTTTGTAGCGCAGATAGAAAAGTTTACTGTGTTCTTCTTTGTAAATAACTTCTTCATCGCTGAGGGCAGTCAAAGCTTTCGGGTCCCAGTTTACCATACGTACACCGCGGTAAATCAACCCTTTATTGTATAAGTCAGCGAAAACTTTAATAACACTTTCGCTACGTTTTTCATCCATTGTGAAAGCAGTGCGGTCCCAATCGCATGAAGCACCCAGTTTACGGAGCTGCTTCAAGATAATGCCTCCGTGTTCTTCGGTCCATGCCCATGCGTGTTTCAAGAACTCTTCGCGGGTAAGGTCGGTTTTCTTTATACCCTGTTGAGCCAGTTTGTTTACTACTTTAGCTTCTGTTGCAATAGAAGCGTGGTCTGTTCCCGGAACCCAGCAGGCATTTTTGCCAGTCATACGGGCGCGGCGTACCAGAATATCCTGAATGGTATTGTTAAGCATGTGTCCCATGTGGAGCACTCCGGTTACGTTTGGCGGCGGAATCACGACGGTATACGGTTGGCGTCCGTCGGGTTTAGAACTGAAAAGTTTATTGTCCAGCCAATACTGGTACCATTTCCCTTCCACATCAGCGGGATTGTACTTACTTGCTAATTCCATTTTTCTATATCGTTTTTAAATGTTTGTTTTTATACGTTTTAGGTTGCAAAATTAATAAAAGTAGTTGGATTTCTGATATTATGCCCCGAAAAACGTCTTTCTATGGCTGTATAAAATTTTACCCCTTCATACCAGTCAGCGTATGAAGGGGTAAAAACGGCTGCATACCTGGGTTGGTATGCAGTTTTTTATAAAGAATATAAACTTTTTTCTTAGTTACCTTCCGTTTTCTTAAATCAATTCGTCGGAAGTGTATCCCTGAGGCAATGTGCGGCAGTTATAGCCTGAAGCCATAATTTCACCGTAAGCTCCGGCAGAACGGAGTGCGATAAGATCGCCTCGTTTCACACGGTTCAGGTCGATAGCTTTGCCGAAAACATCAGATGATTCACAGATAGGACCTACTACATCATAAGTTTCGTTCGGTTCTTCGGAAGTAATGTTCTCTATCTTATGGTAAGCCTGGTAGAGAGCCGGACGGATAAGGTCGGTCATACCTCCATCGACAATAGCAAACTGTTTGTTTGTTCCCTGTTTTACGTAGATAACTTTAGTGATAAGACTTCCGCACTGACCTACTACAGAACGTCCTAATTCGAAGTGTAATGTCTGTTGCGGACGCAGCTTCAGATGTTTATGATAAGTAGCAAAATAATCAGCAAAGTCGGGGATAGGCTGGCGGTTCGGATGAGCATAGTCTATACCAAGTCCACCACCGACATTGATATGTTCTACGATGATCTGGCGTGCGTAAAGTTTTTCCTGCAAATCGTTTATGCGATTACACAGAGCTACAAAGTCTCCCATATCCAGAATTTGTGAACCGATATGGAAGTGCAAGCCTACAAACTTCACATTGTTCATTTCGAGTGCACGGTCTATCACCTTATCCATGTCTTGCATGCTGATACCAAACTTGTTCTCTGCAAGTCCGGTGGTGATATTGGCATGGGTATGTGCACCGACATCCGGATTGATGCGGAAAGCTACTCGGGCTATTTTTCCTTTTGCTGCTGCCAGTTCGTTGATTACTTCCAGTTCTGGAACAGACTCTACATTAAAGCAGAAAATGTCGTGATCTAGTCCCAGGTTTATTTCACGGTCGGTTTTTCCGACTCCTGCATACACAATTTTGCTTGCTGGGAATCCTGCTTTGATTGCTGCTGCAATTTCACCTCCACTTACACAGTCTGCTCCCAGTCCATGCTCACGGATAATGCTCAACACCTTTGGATTAGCATTAGCTTTAATTGCATAGTGCACACAAAACTTATTGTATTGGGCAGCCTCTGTACGGATTACGTTTAACGTATCTCTCAGCAGGTTTGCATCATAATAATAAAACGGGGTTTCCAGTTCGCGGAATTTATTGATGGGAAATGTTCCTTTCATATACTGTAAAGAATTAAGTTGTAAAAAAAAACGGACGATGCGATTCAAGTATAACCGTATCATCCGTTTTCTTTTGATGATTATTTATTATTAAATAAAACGTCGCTTAATGATTGCAGTGCTGTCTTCTTATCCGATTCTCGAATCAGGAACGAAATGTTGTAATTGCTTCCTCCAAACGAAATCATACGTACAGGAATGTTACGCATTGCCTGGATAGCTTTTGCTTCAAATCCGATATTTTCCCATTCCAGATCTCCCACAACGCAAACGATACACATGTCATGGTCTACGGTTACAGTACCATATTTCTTCAGGTCGTTTACGATTTCATTCAGATGTTTGGTATTGTCAATAGACATCGATACACCTACTTCAGAGGTACAAACCATATCGATGGGTGTCTGGTAGCTTTCGAAAATCTCGAATACTTTACGCAAGAAACCGTGAGCCAGTAACATACGGCTTGACTTGATCTTGATAGCAGTGATATTGTCTTTTGCTGCAACAGCTTTAATCTTACCTTTTTCAGTTTCGTTTGAGATAAGTGTACCCGGTGCACTTGGTTCCATTGTGTTGAGCAGACGTACCGGAATATTAGCATATTTGGCAGGTTGCACACAAGTCGGGTGCAGAATCTTAGCTCCGAAGTATGCCAGTTCTGCAGCTTCTTCGAAGTGAAGCTGACGTACCGGAGAAGTTTTGTCTACCACGCGTGGATCGTTGTCGTGCATTCCGTCAATATCAGTCCATATCTGGATTTCTGAAGCGTTTACAGCTGCACCGATAAGAGAAGCGGTATAATCACTACCTCCACGTTGCAAGTTGTCTATTTCTCCGTAAGCATTGCGGCAGATAAATCCTTGTGTAATATATATTTCCTGTCCAGGATTTGCTTCAAGCTGTAAAGCCAGTTTCTCGCGGATGTAGTTTAAGTCGGGTTCGCTGTTTTTGTCTGTGCGCATAAATTCCAAAGCCGGAATCAAAACTGCTTTCACGCCTTGTTCGCAGAGATAATTTGTTACCATGTTGGTCGAAATGATTTCTCCCTGTGCAAGAATAACTTTTTCTTCGAACAGTGTAAATATATCCTTTGTGAAAGATCGGATGTAGTCGAATACCGATTTTACGAACTCCAGAGTCTTCTGTTTATACTCTTCGGTAGAGAAAAGTTCATCAATATGCTGTTTATATTTTGCTTCCAGCTTATTGATTACTTCGTTTGCTCCTTCGGGATTTTTCTTGTATAGATAATCCGAAATTTCAACCAGTGTGTTGGTTGTACCCGACATTGCAGACAATACTACTATTTTCTGCTCGCCATCAGTAATTAATTTGGCAACATCTTTCATTCTCTGTGCAGAGCCTACTGATGTTCCTCCAAACTTTAAGACTTTCATTTCTAGTTTCGAATTTTAATTGTTCTATAAAATACTCTTTCTTTTGGGCGCAAAGATACGAATATTTTATGGTTCTTTTTAATAATGATAATAAAATCTCTAACAATTTGTCTTTTTTAGTATTCACTTGCTTCGCGCAACTGATGTTGTCCGCAGCAGTATACTTTTCCTGGAAACTCGCTTAAAAGGTTCAGGTTGTGGGTTGTCATGATGATAGCCGTACCCTGTGTACATATTTCCTGAAGCAATTTGACGATGTTTCTGCCTGTCTCTACATCCAGGTTTCCGGTAGGTTCATCAGCCAGGATTATTTCAGGCTTGTTCAATATAGCACGTGCTATGACGATACGCTGCTGTTCGCCGCCTGAGAGTTCATTCGGCATCTTGTAGCCTTTGTTTTCCATGCCTACCAGACGTAATACTTCTTCAATGCGACTTTCTCTTTCTGAAAATAGCTTCCAGCCTGTAGCACGCAGTACGAAATCCAGATTATCGTATACAGTACGATCGGTCAGAAGCTGGAAATCCTGAAATACGATGCCCAGTTTCCGTCGCAGGCTGGCAATATTTTTTTGCTTGATGGTACGCATATCGTAACCCAATACAGTTGCTTCTCCTTCGCATATATCCAGTTCACCGTATATGGTTTTCAGGAAAGTCGACTTACCGGTACCCACTTTTCCTATCAGGTAGACGAACTCACCTTTTTTCAGTTCAAAGTTTACATTGTTCAGTATGCCTAGCTCCTGCTGGTTGATATCTACATTTTTATAACTTATGAGTGGTTGGTCTTCCATAAAATCAATGTTTCTTCCAGTTTTCGCTGTGGCGTTCTTTTAATTCGCGTGCTAAATCTTCAATGCGGTAACCTTTCGATGTCAGCAGTACGATAAGGTGATAAAGCAAGTCGGCTCCTTCATAAATCAGGCGTTCGTCTGTTCCGTTGCATGCTTCGATGATTGTTTCTACTGCTTCTTCGCCTACTTTCTGAGCCATTTTGTTGACTCCCGATTTGAAAAGACTTGTCGTATAAGATTTCTCAGGCATTTCTTCATGACGTTTGTCGATGAAGTCTTGCAACTCTTTCAGGAACATAATATCCTGTTCGTTCTTTTCACCCCAACAAGTATCTGCTCCTGTATGACAAACTGGTCCTGCAGGATTTACCTTTATCAGCAGCGTGTCATTGTCGCAGTCGGCCGCAATGGAAACTACATGCAGGAAATTACCGCTTTCTTCACCTTTTGTCCATAATCTGTTTTTGGTGCGGCTAAAGAATGTGACTTTTCCAGTTTCCACTGTTTTATTGTATGCTTCTTCATTCATGAATCCCAGCATCAGTATCTTTTGGGTATAATTATCTTGAATGATGGCAGGAACAAGTCCGTTCATCTTCTCAAAATCTAAATCCATATTTTATATATTTTAAAGTTAAACTCTAACGTTGATTCCTTCTTTGCAAAGGTATGCTTTTAATTCGGGAATAGGAATCTCACCGAAATGAAAAACGCTGGCGGCTAGTGCTGCATCCGCTTTTCCGATAGTAAAAGCATCTCTAAAGTGCTCCTTGCTTCCTGCTCCTCCCGAAGCGATGACGGGAATGGTCAGTATTTGGCTCAGTTGGGACAGGGCATCATTGGCGTAACCGTTTTTTACTCCATCATGGTCCATACTTGTGAACAAGATTTCTCCTGCTCCGCGTTCATTGGCTTCCCGAGCCCATTCAAAAAGATTCCGGTCCGTTTCTTTCCTGCCGCCGTTCAGGTAACATTTCCACCCGTCTGCTGTTTGCTTGGCGTCGATTGCTACTACGCATACTTGAGAGCCAAAGTGAGAGGCTATGTCATCTATCAACTGTGGATTGCGGATAGCCGAAGAATTGATGGAGATTTTATCAGCTCCGGCGCTGAGCAGACGATCTACATCGCTTAATTCATGGATGCCTCCTCCTACCGTGAAAGGTATGCTGATATGTGCAGCAATACGTTTTACCAGGTCGGTAAAGGTTTTTCGTCCTTCGTGACTGGCTGTTATATCCAGATATACCAGTTCGTCAGCCCCTTGTTCGCTGTATATCTTTCCTAGCTCTACAGGATCACCGGCTTGTCGGAGATTTACAAAATTCGTTCCCTTTACGGTTTGTCCGTCTTTGATATCCAGACATGGGATAATTCGTTTTGCTAACATATATATTGTACTATTTTATTTAAAGATAACGGCTTAACTCTCTCAGTGAAATTTTACCTTCGTACAAAGCCTTTCCTACAACTACAGCAGGTATACCTGATTCGTGTAGCTTCAGAATATCATCAATATTGCTTACGCCTCCGCTTGCTATCAGATGTATATCGGGAAAGGCAGCCATAATATCTTTGTAAAGTGGAGTAGAGGGACCTTCCAGCATTCCATCGCGGCTAATGTCAGTACAGAGCACTTTGTTGATACCTTTTTCTATATAGTTTTTAAGAAACGGCATTAGTTCTTGAGTACTCTCTTCCTTCCATCCGCTAATAGCTATCTTGTTGTCTTTTACATCGGCTCCGAGTATTATTTTCTCTTCACCATATTTTTCTAACCACTGGCAAAATAATTCGGGTTGTTTTACGGCTATGCTTCCCAATGTAACCATCTGAGCTCCGTTGTCGAAAGCAATGACAAGATCTTCATCACTTTTTACACCTCCTCCGAAATCGATTATCAAAGATGTCTGACTTGCAATTCTGTCAAGAACTCGATAATTTACTACATGATGTGAAGCTGCTCCATCCAGATCGACTACATGCAAGCGGCTTATTCCGTAAGCTTCGAATTCCTTGGCAACTTCTACCGGATTTTCGTTATATACCTTTTGTGAGTCATACTTACCTTGTGAAAGACGTACGCATTTTCCGTCAATGATATCTATGGCAGGAATAAATTCTATCATAATATTATTTATATCGTTGGAGAACAATGTTTATAAATCGAGAAAATTTGTGAGAATTCTTTCTCCGTTTTTACCACTTTTCTCAGGATGAAACTGTGTTGCATAAAAGTTATCTTTATGCAATGCAGAACTGTAAGGCAGAATGTAGTCTGTCTGAGCAGCCGTGCAGTCGTTCAGAGGAACGTAGTAACTATGTACGAAGTAGACATATTCTTCGCGGTTGAACCCCCGGAACAGATCACTATTGGTATGTGAAATTGTATTCCATCCCATGTGTGGAATTTTGTCCTCATGTTTTAGAGGTTGGAAACGTTTTACTTCAGCATCAAATATACCCAGACAGTCTACATTTCCTTCTTCCGAATGTTTACACATCAGCTGCATGCCCAGACAAATTCCCAATACAGGTTGTTTCAGTTCTTTTATAAGTCTGTCAAGTTGATTATCCCGTAAATATTGCATGGTATTGCGTGCTTCTCCTACTCCAGGAAAAATAATCTTGTCTGCCTTTAGCAGCAATTCCTTGTCTGCTGTTATGACAGGAGTTATTCCCAGACGGCGTAGGGCATAATCTACGGAAAATATATTGCCAGCATTGTATTTTATGATAGCTACATTCATTCTTTTATTTTATTTGTATTTTTGCAAAAGTAACGAAATATTGTGAACTTCCTAATATTTCTGACAAAAAGTTCATTGTATGCATCTGGTTGTAACAAGTTTTCTCTAAAATGTGCAATATTTAGGCTTTTAAGCATGTCTGTTGGTGAGAAAAAATAAAGAATTTACAAGCAAACTATTGCAGATTAAGGAAAATGTACTACCTTTGCAACCGCAATCGAGAGAGATAGCAAAATTAAGAATAAAAATAATGGTGCGTTAGTTCAGTTGGTTAGAATACATGCCTGTCACGCATGGG
>ERZ773194.2944-NODE-2944-length-15255-cov-5.728487_pt1 | contig 15255 bp, 10 predicted proteins | sample MGYA00511240_ERZ773194 | MGnify/ENA primary metagenome ERZ773194 (study PRJEB29015, sample SAMEA2737774) | human gut metagenome | biome: human gut; feature: human-associated habitat; material: faeces | place: China | collected 2012 ... | reverse complement strand
TTCTCTGTCTTGCGAGTTCGTCATCCATCGCTTTTGCAAGATCCGGATCAAAACTTGATACTTCATTGAATGAATACATGAATACAACCTCCATTTTTTTATAATTCTTACGATACCAGGGTCAAAAGTTCATTCACCCACATGAGCCAGCTCATAAGTGGGTGAATGACTTTGGGGTGTGTCCCCAACATCTTTCCTATGATTTTATAATTAAATCTTAAATAAGTCAATGGCTTCTGACAGATGACGTGCATTTGTTAATAAATCTTCTGCCGCCGTATTCAGTCCTTCCACTGCGCCGAGCTGTCTGTTGGCTGTTTCGGTTACTTCTTCGGAAGATGCTGCTGTTTCCTCGGATACTGCCGAAATACTCTGGATAGAGTCAATTGTAACGGATTTTGCTTCGGCAATTGTATCAATACCGCCTGTAATCTCATTTAAGTTACTTAACAGTTCTTCAAACCTGCTCTGAATCTGTGCAAAAACCTTCTCTGCATTTTCAAGGGATTCGCCCTGTACTTCTACAACATCTTCGGCTTTCTTTGCAATCCTAACGGTATCATTGGTCTTGTCATTAATCGTACCGATGATTTTCTGAATCTCATTTGCTGAGTTTACGGACTGCTCTGCAAGCTTACGGATTTCAGAAGCTACAACTGCAAAACCACGTCCTGCCTCGCCGGCTCTTGCTGCTTCAATCGAAGCATTTAACGAAAGCAGATTGGTCTGTTCTGCAATCTCATTAATCGCATCAACAATTTTTGCAATCGCCTTGGACGATTCTTTTAACTGTGCAATTTCCTCAATAACCTGATGTGTAATCTCAACCGTTGAACCGGCATTAATCTTTAACTCACTAATTGAAGCCATGCCGCTTGCTACGATACCGGTTGTCACATCGGCAATCTTTGCAATCTTATCCGAATTATCAGATACGATATTAATCTTATCTGATAAAGCATCCATCTGTCTTAAACAATGCTCTGAATCTTCTGCCTGCTGGACAACGCCCTGTTCAATCGCTTCGATAGAAGCTGTAATATCCTGTGTTTCAGCTAACAGCTGTTTTGCACTGTCCGAAACGGTTGATACCGAAGTATCCACACGTTCCGATACTGTCTTTGTCTTTTCAATCAGCTGCTTTACATTATCAATCATGCCATTGGTACTTGCCGCGAGCCTTCCAAATTCATCTTTGCTTTTAACATCAATATGTACGGTTAAATCACCACCTGCTGCCAGTTCCAGCTTATCCATAATCTTTTTAATCGTCAGACTGAATGAATAAGCAAGATAGCCGCCGATTACCATCGCAATCAGGAATGCAATCACTACAATGGTAATGGTTACAATACGGATTTTCTGTGCCTGTGATACAATCACGCTCTGCGGAATCAATGCACATACGGTAAATCCATCGTCTGTCTTGGAGTAGATAAACAGCTGCTTTCTGCCATTATATTTTACATAAGAGCTTCCGCTTACATCTTCACTGTCTGCAAGCTTTGTAAAAAATTCCTGATTCGTAAAATACTGCTGTCCATCCTGAATATCCATATAATTAGATACTACGATTTCACCGCCGTCCGGCGCAATCAGACCGATAATGCTCTTTGAACCCATATCAATATCTGAAAGCGGCTCCGTAACATAATCAACATCCAAGTCAAAGAACATATAACCAATTGCCTTTTTAGATGTTCCGAGCAGCTGCCTTGCAAAGCTTACAGAATAATCTGCCGCGCCGCCTGCCGCATCCAATACTTCACGGCTTGAAAACCATGTAGAACGCTTCTGGTCGATTGTCTTACCTTCTGCAGAATTTTTAATCTTGTCTATATATCCTGCACTGTCAGCATCTTTTATCGTTGCCGTGTATAAAGGCTTTCCGTAATTACCAAAAATGTAAATATTTGAAATTGCCTTATTTCCCAGTGCTGTAGAGGTTAAATTGGCACGCAGTGTTGCATAATTATTGCCCTCTGTAATCGGATCGCTGCCGTATACACCGGAATAGTATTCCTGTACCATGGAATTATTAACCATATCCGTTGCCGTTGCCTTTACATTCGTAAACATCAGGTTGTAGTAATCTGCCGTCTTGGTAATCGTCGACTGCGATGACTGTGTATAACTCTTTGTAATTGCTTTAGAAGCGGTTGTATAAGAAGCCACACCCAGAATAATAATCAATGCAATCGGTATGATAAATGCACCAATCAGCTTAAATTTAATGCTCGACATTAATTTAACAAGCAGTCTGCCCTGTGGAATCTCCGGTTTTTTGATCTTCTTTATGCCCTTCCTTTTATTCCCTGCATGAGCCGCTTCACTGTCCGGCTCTGCATCTTCCTGGGGTACATCTTCAAACATTATGCCGTCTGTGTCCATGGGTTCCGATTCCTCAACATTATCCGTTCCCACATATCCGGCTGTATCCGCAATTTCAGCCATTTCTGCTGTTTCTGCCTGCACTGCTGAATCTGCTGAATCTGTTGAATCTGTTGAATCTGCTGAATCTGTTGAATCTGCTGAATCTGCTGTTTCTGCTGAATCTGCTGTTTCTGCCTGCACTGCTGAATCTGCTGTTTCCTGTATACCGTTATTATCAAGAGTATCATATTCTTCCACGGCTGCTTCTGATGACGGTACTGCCACAGACTCCCCTGCCGTATTCTCCCCCGGCAATTTATAATTGCCTTGTTGTGTTTCTTTACCACTCATTATAATACTCCTTTATTTTTCCTCCAATATTTTAACTGCACAATAATGTCTGCAATTTAGATGATATTATCATACATTATTTGTACGTTTTTTTCAACTCTTTCCTGTAAAAATTAACCATAACAAAAAGATATACAAAAGTGTTTTTGTGTATTTTCACAAAGTGTAAGCCCGCCGCAGGAAAAAATTACCCAAAAGCCGCCACCCGGATCATACGGACAGCGGCTTTTGCCAATTTTTTAAAATTATTTAAACTTCCTGTTCTTCTTCAATGTCAATCGATAATTCTTCAAGCTGCTTTGCATCGACCACATCCGGTGCGTTTGTCAGCAGGCAGGAAGCATCCTTTACCTTCGGGAAAGCAATTACGTCACGGATACTGTCACATTTTGCCATAAGCATAACAAGTCTGTCCAGACCATAAGCCAGTCCTGCGTGCGGCGGCACACCATACTTAAAAGCGTCTAAGAGGAAGCCGAACTTCTCATTTGCCACTTCATCAGACATGCCCAGTGCCTTAAACATTCTTGCCTGAACGTCTGCCTGATGGATTCTGACACTTCCGCCACCGATTTCCGTACCATTTAAGACGATATCATATGCCTTTGCGCGGACTGCGCCCGGATTGGTTTCAAGCTGGTCAAGGTCTTCGTCCATTGGCATTGTAAACGGATGATGCATTGCCACGAAACGGTTTTCTTCATCAGACCACTCAAACTGCGGGAATTCCGTTACCCAGAGGAACTTGTATTCGTTCTTGTCTAACAGACCCATCTGACCTGCCAGTTCAACACGAAGTGCGCCTAAAACATTCCATACAATCTTGTTGCGGTCTGCGGCAAACAGCAGTAAATCGCCTGCCTGACCGTCCATAGCCGTAACGATTGCCTGCATTTCTTCATCTGTCATAAATTTTGCAAATGAAGACTTTAACGAACCATCTTCATGGATTGCAATGTAAGCAAGACCCTTTGCGCCGTAACCCTTTGCAAAATCCACAAGTGCATCAATCTTCTTTCTCGGCATTGCACCCTGTCCCTTGGCATTGATACCACGGACTGTTCCGCCGTTTTCAATGGCTGATGTAAATACGCCGAAGCCGCAGTTTTTCACAAGCTCCGTAATATTCTTTAATTCCATGCCGAATCTTAAATCCGGCTTATCAGAACCGAAACGATCCATTGCTTCCTGCCATGTCATACGCTGGATTGGCAAAGCCACATCAATGTCTAACACTTCCTTAAACAGATAAGCTAACAGACGTTCATTGACATCAATCACGTCATCTACGTCAACAAATGATAATTCCATATCAATCTGTGTAAATTCCGGCTGTCTGTCCGCTCTTAAATCTTCATCACGGAAACATCTTGCAATCTGCATATAACGGTCATAACCGGAGCACATTAACATCTGCTTGAATAACTGCGGTGACTGCGGCAGTGCGTAGAACTTACCCGGGTGAATACGGCTCGGTACAAGGTAATCTCTTGCGCCTTCCGGTGTACTCTTTGTAAGCATCGGTGTTTCGATTTCAAGAAAGCCTTCATTTGCAAGGAATGCTCTTGTGAGTGTCGCAACCTTACTGCGCATCATAATGTTCGACTGTAAATCCGGTCTTCTTAAATCCAGGCAGCGGTATTTTAATCGTAAATCTTCCTTTGTATTGATATTCTCCTCAATTGGGAACGGCGGTGTTTCAGATTCTGATAATACACGAATCTGTTCTGCAACCACTTCAATATCACCTGTCTTTAAATTCTCATTGACTGCGCCGGAACGCTTCTGTACCTTTCCGACTACTGCAATAACATATTCGTTACGGATACCGTATGCTTTCTTAAAGCCTTCGCTTCCGACCGTATTTTCATCAAATAAAATCTGTAAAATGCCACTTCTGTCCCTTAAATCCACAAAAATAAGTGCGCCCAGATTTCTTCTGGTCTGTACCCAGCCCATTACGGTTACGGTTTCCCCGATATTTGCGGCAGAAACTTCTGTACATCTGTGTGTTCTTTTTAAGCCAACCATTGATTCAGCCATGTTGTAACTTCCTCCTAAACTCGCCTATTGCGGCTTTTCTTCATTCAATAAATCGTAAATATCCAGATTCTCAAGCCGGATTTTACTGTCCTCTATAAGCTTCAGCGTGGATTCTTCGTGAATCATGCGCTGAAATTCCAAAAACACGCGCATATCCATGTTTTTGATTTCTTCTATTATTATATCCACTGCGGTATCAATGTCAAATGCTTTTCGATACGGACGCTCAGAAATCAACGCCGCAAATTCATCGGTAAGCCGCAGTATTCTTGCGCCAAACGGAATTTCCTCCCCGCTTAAATTATTCGGATACCCGCTTCCGTCAAAACATTCGTGGTGATACAGCACCGTTTTCATAACCGTATCTGAAAAATCATACCGTTTCAGATATTCATATCCGATTTTGGAATGCATCCGCATATACTTCATTTCTTCAATGGATAACCCGTCACTGTTACGTCCGTACAGGTATGGGGAGAGCTTTAATTTACCAACGTCGTGAATCATTCCCGCCAGCTTTAACTCATACGCTTCATCTTCGCTCATGCCCAGCCTTTTTGCAAGCGCATAAGTCAAATTTCCGACCAGTATCCCGTGAGAAATACCATCTTTGAAATCATTGATAATATTTTCTTCCAGTCCGCAGTCCTGCATATGTTCCTCCAGTCCATTCATTAAAAATTATTTTCACTGAAAAACTTTCGCTTCCGCTCAATCATTTCATCAATCCGCTGTATGTAATTCGTGACGTCCTTTACATTTTCAATCCGCTCAATGCGTCCTGCCTGTCCGCCTTCTGTTTCATTCTGAAAAACAATCTTTGTAGAAGCGCCTGCACCCATTGCGATAATTGTCTGCTTTTCTTCCATAATTAAAATGTTGTAAATACACTCAAGCCCCGGCTTGCTGTAACCCACATTTTCAAAGTTGCCTGCCATATTCTTCTGCCTATACATATAATATGGCTGATGTCCCATCTGGTGTGCATAATCTGCCGCCATGGATACGATTTCGTCGCTGTTGTCCATTTGCAAATCCAGATATTTTTCGCGCCAGATATTTAATGCCGCCGCACGCTTAATCGCAAGCGAATGAACGGTCAGGCTTTCCGGTGCAAGTGCTTTTATTTTTTCAAGCGTATGCTGTACCATTTCTTTATTTTCGCCCGGCAGTCCAAGAATCATATCCATATTGATATTGTCAAGCCCGGCTTTTCCTGCCAGTGCAAATGCTTCTTCAATCTGCTCCACCGTATGTCTGCGCCCGATTAAATCCAGTGTCTGCTGGTTCATTGTCTGCGGATTAATGGAAATGCGGTCTACATGGTGTGCCTTTAATACACACAGCTTCTCATAGGTAATACTGTCCGGTCTGCCCGCTTCTACGGTCAATTCCCAGCACGCTGACAAATCAAACTGCCGCTCCAGCTCTGTCAGTAACATATCCAGCTGTCCTGCGCTTAACGTCGTCGGCGTTCCGCCGCCAAAATAAACCGTATCCAGTCTCCGTCCACGCATCGCTTCCGATACGTATTTCATTTCCTTTAATAAAGCTTCCAGATACGGTTGTACTTTGCTTTGATATGCCGCCAGCGAATAAGATGTAAATGAGCAGTACAGACAGGTTGTCGGACAGAACGGAATCCCGATATACAGGCTGTATCCGTTCTTATAATCCATTTTTTCCAAAATGCTTTTCTCTGTCTGTGCAACCTGTAAGGCAAGCTGCGCCTTTTTCTCACTGACAAGGTGCTTTTTTGTAAATTCTTCCAAAATCTGCTCGCGGTCTGCACCTTTTTCCAACAGGGTATAGGCGATTTTACTTGGGCGCACACCCGTAAGATAGCCCCACGGCAGTGTCTTGTTTAACTGTGCAGATAGCTTTGTATACAGTGTACATTTAAACGCTTCGTGGAGTTCTTTCTTGGAACGCCCGTCTTTTTCCGGTACTTCCGGTTCAATCACAATATCCTGTGCTGTGCGTGTCTGCTCTGCCTGCTCCTGATACTGCATGACCTCTGTCCGCGGATAAAAGGATTTAATAAGCACCACTGCATCATCATAAAAATCCATGTCGGATATTTTTATATATATCATGTTTCATTCCTAACTTACTGTTTGTTGCATTTTTATATCTTTAAAATTTTCACTGCAAAAACGGATTGTATTTCTTTTCATATACCACACTCGTCGATTCTCCGTGTCCCGGAAAAACTTTTGTGTCATCCGGCAGGACAAGAATCTTTCCTTTAATGGAACGCACAATGGCACTCATGCTGCCGGTCGGAAAATCGGTTCTGCCGACAGATGCTGCAAACAGCGTATCTCCTGAAAACAAAATGCCCGCTTCTGCGATATAATAGCAGCTTCCGCCCGCAGTATGTCCCGGTGTGTGAAAGACTTCAATATCCAGTCCCGCAAGAGATAAATGCGCTCCGTCCTTATGGTACACATCTGCATCAAGCACCGTACTGCGCCCGTAGCCCTGCGAAAGATTCATCTGCGGACTGTGCAACAGTTCTTTTTCATCTTCGGATACATACACCTGCACGTTATGTCTTTTGCGTACTTCCTCTGCCGCTAAAATATGGTCGTAATGTCCGTGTGTTAAAAGGACTGCACAAAGCTTACAGCCGGATGCCGCAATCATTTCATCAATCCTGTCCGGCAAATCCGGCGCATCAATTAATATACATTCTTTGGTTTCCTGATTGCAAAGCAGGTAACAGTTCGTCCCCACATCTCCCAGCACCCTGAAATCCAGTTCAATCTTACCCATGTATAATATACTCCTTCCAGCAGTCCTCATACCGCCAACACCACGTAAAATTGTAATGCATGCATTACAATTTTGCTATTTGAAAAATCTTTGATATAAGGATTTTTCAAATTCCGAAAAAGCTTAGATATAAGGCTTTTCGGAATTTAGCCGGTGGCTCTCATGATATCCGTCACGCCTTCGATTTTCCTTAACTTATCAACCAGACGGTTTAATTCTTCTTTTCCGTGGATATCAAATCCCATGTTAATCGTTGCCAGTCCTTTTTTATTGACACGGCTGTTCATAAACATCACATCAATATTTGCTTCCGTAAATACACGGGAAATATCAATAATTAGTCCTGTTCTGTTATTGGCAAAAATGTTAATCTCTGCACCGTATTTTTCTTCCTTAGAACCTGTAGACTCCCATTCTGCTTCAATCAGTCTTGCACGCTCGCTGTCCGGAAAGTTCAAAATATTGATACAGTCTGTCCGGTGAATGGAAATACCTCTGCCTCTTGTGACAAAACCGACGATTTCATCACCCGGAACCGGATTACAGCACTTTGAAAAACGAACCGCGACATCATGGATGCCTTTGACAACAATACCACCCTTATTCTTTTTGGACGTTTCCTTATTGGCTTTGGCTTCATTCTGGACGATTTCTTCCAGCACCTGTGTATCGGTAATTTCTGCCTTCTTGCGCTTTTCGTATTCTTCGGACAGTTTGTTGATAACCTGTCCTTCTTTTAATCCGCCGTGTCCGACAGATGCCAGCATGGACTCCCAGTCCTTAAAGCCATATTTGCGCAGCGCTTTTTCGATAATCTCCGGCTTTGTAAGTTCTGATAATACAATGCCCTTCGTCTTGCAGTATGTTGACAGCATTTCTTTTCCTTTTAAAATGTTGTCTTCTTTTAATTCCTGCTTAAACCACTGGTTAATTTTATTGCGTGCCTGTGTACTTTTGACAATGCTTAACCAGTCACGGCTCGGTCCTTTGGAATTCTGTGATGTAATAATCTCAATCCGGTCACCACTCTTAATCTGATAATCAATATTGACAAGCTTTCCATTGACTCTTGCACCGACCATCTTATTACCAACAGCACTGTGGATACTGTATGCAAAATCAATCGGACAGGAACCTGCCGGAAGATTTTTGACATCACCGGATGGTGTAAAGCAGTACACACTGTCCGAAAACAGATTGAGGTCATTTTTAATAGAAGATAAAAATTCCTTGTTATCGGACATTTCCTTCTGCCATTCCAGAATCTGACGCAGCCAGCTCAACTTTGCTTCTTCGGATTCGTTGCCCGTTTCTCCGCTCTTGCCTTCCTTATATTTCCAGTGTGCCGCAATACCGTATTCAGCAGTACGGTGCATTTCATAAGTACGAATCTGAATTTCAAACGGCTGCCCGTTTGATGCAATCAGTGTGGTATGCAGGGACTGATACATATTCGGCTTCGGGGTCGAGATATAATCTTTGAAGCGGTTCGGGATCGGGCGGAACATATCGTGGATAACGCCGAGGCAGTTATAGCAATCGATAACTGACTCGACTATTATTCTGACGGCGTAGATATCATAAATCTCATCAAAGGTCTTGCCGCCGATATACATTTTGCGGTAGATTCCGTGGACGCTCTTGATTCTGCCCTCGACCTTGCAGCCGGAGACAAGCGGATCGACGCGCTCCTTTATTTTCTCGATTATGCTGTCGAGGAACTCCTTGCGCGACGCGCTCTGAGAGTTGAGATAGTCCTCGATCTCCTTATACGCGACGGGGTCGAGGCAGATAATGGCTCTGTCCTCAAGCTCCTCTTTTATCGTTCTGATACCTAAGCGGTGAGCGATGGGGGCATATATCTCAAGAGTTTCAAGGGCTGTTTCGCGGCGCTTCTCTTCGCGGACATAGCCGATGGTTCTCATATTATGCAGTCTGTCGGCGAGCTTTATAATAATAACTCTGATATCATTCGACATCGCGAGGAGCATCTTGCGGATATTTTCCGCCTGCGCCTCTGCCTTTGTCTCGGTCGGCACTTTAGCGAGCTTTGTCACGCCGTCGACTAATTGAGCTATCTCGTCGCCGAACTCGCGCTCGATATCCGCCTTTGTGACATCGGTATCCTCGACAGTATCGTGCAGGAGAGCCGCCGCCACCGACTGGCTGTCCATGCCGAGGTCTGCGAGAATCGAGGCTACGGCTATCGGGTGGATTATATACGGCTCGCCGGACTGGCGGAGCTGGTTCTTATGATGTTCCTTCGCCACATCATAGGCGTGCTTCACCGTTTCAAGCTCGTCGTCGCGGTACATGGTCTTTATTTTTTCGTAGAGCTTATCGAAGCCGTCGTCAAAGGAAGAGCTGCCGTCGGTGAAATCCGCCTGACGGTTCATCTTCTTCTCCTCGGTCTCTCCGTTTATTTTTTCTTCCCACGATCTCATCGGATCACTCCTCATTATCTTGCCGCTGTTTATAAAAAGCTTCTTATATGTTTCATCAATTGTGCGTCCTCAAGGTTCACCTTGGGGCTCTGTTCGTTGACAACGATGCTGCCCGCGGGCGAGCGGTTGAGAACTCCCGTCTGCACCATAACTTCGACAGCGCTCGCGACGGCGCATATTCTGTCCTCCCCGAAGCCCGAGCGCAGGCACAGCATCTCATACTCGGCGCTCCATGAGCCGCGCCGTTTTATCTGGGTATACACCGCGCCGCAGAGGCTTCTGTCCGGCAGAGCGGCTCTCGCCTGCTCAACAGTCAGCTCATCGCCGTGCATGACGCGGTCAAAGAGCCGAAGCCCCTCAAGCACTTTTATATCGTCGCTGCCTGACGGGCGCATATTCCTGATATATACACCAATGCGGACACTCCCCTGATACTCGTTCCTGTCGAGATTGACGGCGAGGTCAACTGTATCGCCGACGCTGTAAAAAAACGAGCGCTCGGTCATGCCGAAATACATGGCGAAGATGCGCGTATCGCCCTTTGAGACGGTTATCCGCATATGCTTGCCGTTGCCGACGGGAGAAAAGCCCTCTATCTTCATGCCGTAAAGTCCGAAGACCGGTTGGGGGTTGCCCGCGCCGAAAGGCTCAAGGGACGAGACGGCATCAAGAATATCCAAAGATATATGCGCGGGATTGATTTTGAGATCTATATTCTGAACCGGAAACGGCATCTCGGTATTAAGCGAATATTCCGTTATCTCCGAGCGCAGCTGTTCGATATCCTTCGCCATGAGCGAGAGTCCCGCCGCCTGAGTGTGGCCGCCGAAATGGGTCAGCAGATGCTTTGAATTTTTTATCGCGTCATAGAGCGAGAAGCCCTCGATGCTGCGTCCCGAGCCGCGCGCCGTGCCGTCCTCTGTATTGCGCGAAATTATTATGCACGGTTTTGAATATTTTTCCTGAATCCTCGCGGCGACAATGCCGATAACGCCGTTGTGCCAATCGTCGCCGTCAACGACAATGACGGGGGCATAGCGTATCTCCGGATGCTCAAACAGCTTCTGTTCGACCTCGGCAAAAATCTCGCTTTCAATCGCCTGGCGCGTTCTGTTCGCCTCGTTTATCTCCTGCGCGAGCCCGTTTGCAGTCTCGGGGTCGTCGCTGAGCAGAAGCTCGAGCGCGCGGTTGGCGGAGCCCATTCTGCCCGCCGCATTGATGCGCGGCGAAATCGTAAACGCCACGGAAGTTGCGTTGACATATTTATTACCCGCTCCGGCAACATCGAGAAGTTCGTTTATGCCGGCGCGCGAGCGGTTGTTGATGCTGCGGAGTCCCGCCTTGACTATCGCGCGGTTTTCGCCGGTAAGATTGACAACATCGCTTATAGTACCTATTGCGGCGAGGTCTGCGAAGTCTTCTATGACGGCTGTATCGTCCTCAAGCTCCATAGCACACGCCAGCTTGAATGCAACGCCCGCTCCGCACAGCTCCTTAAACGGGCTGGTGCAATCCGCGCGCTGAAGATCGACTATCGCCTCGGCGCGTGGCAGAACATCGGGAACTTTGTGGTGGTCGGTTATAACGACCTCCATGCCGAGCTCATATGCGCGCTCTGCAGCGTCCGCGGCGCTGACTCCGTTATCGACCGTCACTATCAGATGAGTGCCCATATCTTTGAGCTTTTCGACCGCGCCGACGCTCAGACCGTAGCCCTCGGTCAGCCTGTCCGGGATATACCACAGGACATTCGCGCCCTTTGACTCAAGATATGTATAGAGAAGAGCGGTAGAGGTGACGCCGTCGGCATCGAAATCGCCGAATATCGCTATGCACTCGAAATTATCTATCGCGCGGTTTATGCGCTCGACCGCCTTGTCCATATCCGGCAGGGCGAACGGATCGAGAGTAAAGAACGGGTTCGGGTCGAAGAAATCTTCTATCTCTTCGTTGTCGCGAAGTCCGCGTATAACGGCAAGCAGCGCGGCGATAGGATTGAGGCTGTGTTCCTCGGCTATCTGAGCCGCGAGATCCTTGTCATATGAAGCTGCAAGCCATCTTTTACGCATAGGGTTACCATTCCTTTCGATAATAGTTAATTATACCATGTATATAGCGGTTTTATCAAGAGTTTCGGCAGAAAGTTCGGCTTTTCGGCACGGGACATAAAAAGAGCAGGCCGGCTGACCGGTCTGCTCCGTGAATTGATATTTGTTGTTTTATGCTTTTGCCGCCGCAGGCTTTCTCGCGGTCAAAATAAGATTCAGCGCAGCTATGAGCGTGAAAGCGATGAGCACGGAATAGAAAACGCTGTAATCGCTCATGATATAGCTCAGCCCACAGAATGCGGTAAGCGGCGGGACGACCACCAACGCCAACGTGTCGGAAATGATGCCTTTCACGGCGAGCAGCCCGGCTGTTGAAGCAATCGCCGAGAATGCGGCGTAGCACGCCGAGACAACAGCGAACGCACGATTCTTAGCGACGGCAGGCAGGACAAAGAGGCACGCGCAGAAGACAAGGGAGAAAACGAAGCCCAAGACGGACGGGGTGCCGCCCCAAATCATGTTCTGAATGTTCAACGCAGTTGCAAGGACAAACGCGGCTGCGGTCGATACGATGCAAATAACTGTTTTTTTCATTTTGGTCACCTCCGGGTGAAAGTTCCAATATTTTAATATGTTTGCTGACTCGCCGACGAAAATTTTCCGTCGAGCTCAACTGTCTCCGTTCTTATACCTATGGATATTCATGCTGTTCATAATTATCCTCCGATAAATACTTTTTGAGTTTGGCGTCAATATAAATTCGGTTAAATCGCTCGAAAAATTCTTTCCTACAAGGACATATTATTACATCCGGGCATTATTGTCAATCCTTTTCATAAAAGTTTTTCTTTTAGACACAAAACGGACATAAATGTGTATTTGCAGAAAATCGCAAAAGCAAAACTTCCGCAGAACATAAATAACATTCTGCGGAAGTTCGGGTTTATTTATTTTTTCAGATATCCTGCTTCTCGAACAGGGCGGCTGAACGCTTGTAGGCGGCGAAGGTCAGCGCGAGCCAAATCACAACGCCGAGCGCGAGGGTGACGAGCTTTGCCGCCAAAAACTGCGGGTCGGGCGTATCGAGCTTGTTTTTGAAGAGCGGCAATGCATGGCAGAGCACGATCTCAATGCCGATAAAGACGAACACGGCGACACTGCCGAGCGCGAACGGCACGCCGATGCGTTTGACATTTTTATAATAAGCCGGGAAAAATATAATATTGAACACGCCGAATATCATAAAGAAGAACGCGAAGAGCGTGATGTTTACATCGAGGTCGGCGGCGTTGACGGGGGTCATAATTTTAGCGCGCAAGAGTGCTATCGGCACGCAGACCGCTATCTCGAGCAGTTCGAGCAGACTCACGGAGATTATGCGGGCGAGCACTGTTTTATGCTTTTCGACGGGCAGCATCATGGTGAAAAACACATCGTTATTCTCTCTGCCGAACTGGCACATGAAGAACACGCCGAGGCAGGTATAGAACATAATAACGAGATAGGGATAGTTCGGAATAAAGAGCATGAACGCGAGCGGAATAAACAGGATATTCGTCGGATGAAGGACGAGCTTCAGTTCTTTGTTGAGCAGTTCTTTCATTTTGTCTCCCCCTCCCTCTCGATATGCACCATTATATCCTCAAGCCCGGCGGGTGCGGATTCGACGCCTGCGGGCAGCTCGGAATTTCTGACAAGTGCGCTCATGCCGTCTTTTTCGCGGCGCGCGCCGATAAGTTCAATATTCTTAGGCGCGTTATCGGCAGAAAACTGAACTACACTGTATTTTTGGAGCAGAGTGCAAAGAGGTTCATTCTCCGCGATGCGTCCCTGCTTGAGATAGATTATGTTATCGGCGCAGCGGTCGAGGTCGCTCGTGATATGGGTCGAGCAGAAAACGGTCTTGCCCTCGTCCTGCGAAAGACTGATGAAGATATCAAGAATCTCATCGCGCGAGACGGGGTCGAGTCCGCTCGTCGGCTCGTCGAGGATAAGCAGATCCGCCGAATGAGAGAGCGCGAGGGCGAGCGAAAATTTGACTTTCATGCCGGCAGAAAGCTCGGATATGCGTTTGCTTTCATCAAGAGAGAAAAGCTGCATATATTTTCTGTATAGCGAGTCGTCCCACTCGGGATAAAAGCGCGAAGTGACTGCCGCGACGGTGCCGAGGCGCTTTTGCGGATAGTAATTCACGCCGCCGAGCACGACGCCCAATCTGCTCTTGATTTTCATCTCATTTTCGGCGAAAGGCATTGAAAAAAAACGGATATCGCCCGCATCGGGATGGACGAAGCCGAGCAGGGATTTTATAGTCGTCGTCTTTCCCGCGCCGTTTCTGCCGATGAATCCGGTTATCTTACCCTCTTCGAGCGCGAAGCTGACATTGAGGGAGAATCCGGCATAATTTTTCTTCAATCCGGCAACTTCGAGAGCGTTCATTCCTCCGCCTCCTCGGGCGCGCGGCGCTGAGCCTCAAACAGAGCGTCGGCAAAATTCATATAGACATCGTTCTGGACTATCGCGATGCCCTGATTTTTATCGGCGAGCATCAGAAGCGTATCCCCGGGGTTTATATCGAATATATCGCGCACGCCCTTTGGGATTACTATCTGACCCTTTTCGCCGACCTTCACGGTAGCGATAAATTTGCCCTCCGGCATCTTCATATCGGTCACTCACCTTTCTGAAATTCAAGTGATATTTGTTATACTTTTCCTACCAGTTATACTTATATCACTTTTTCACCGCTTTGTAAAGAGTTTTTCGCCCAAAACGGTGTAAATATTTTTTGATTTTTGTACTTCGGTGCAATAATATTTTTGTTTTAACGGTACCGCAGGACAAAAATTAAATAAATTTTAGAAAATGCACTCTCAGATATTGATTTATTGTTTTTATTGTGATAATCTTACGATAGAGCAATAATTTATGCACAAGATACAAAAACGACACGAAAGGGTGGAAATTTATGAGTAAAAAAGCAAATCCTTATGAAAACTTTCTGAACGTGCTCGACAGCGCCGCTGCGCTTGACGGCATCGATCAGAACGACTATGCGGCGTTCCGTTATCCGGAGCAGGAGCTGAAGGTCAACTTCCCCGTGCGCATGGACAACGGCGAGCTGAAAATGTTCACAGGCTACCGCATCCAGCACTCGAGCACCCGCGGTCCGTGCAAGGGCGGCATAAGATTTCATCCTAATGTAGATATGGACGAAG
>ERZ773194.2941-NODE-2941-length-15260-cov-5.140480_pt1 | contig 15260 bp, 13 predicted proteins | sample MGYA00511240_ERZ773194 | MGnify/ENA primary metagenome ERZ773194 (study PRJEB29015, sample SAMEA2737774) | human gut metagenome | biome: human gut; feature: human-associated habitat; material: faeces | place: China | collected 2012 ... | reverse complement strand
GATCGCCAACGCGCACTATTTTATCTCCCATCTGCCGCAGGGCTATGACACCATGCTCTATTCCGACGGCGCGAACCTCTCGCAGGGGCAGCGCCAGCTTCTGGCCATCGCACGCGCGGCGGTCTCGGAGGCGCCGGTGCTGATTCTGGACGAGGCGACCTCGTCCGTCGATACGCGCACGGAGAAGCTGATCGAGTGCGGCCTCGACGGCCTGATGAAGGGCCGGACGGTATTCGTCATCGCGCACCGGCTCTCCACCGTGCGCAACGCCGACGCGATCCTGGTGCTGGAAAACGGCCGGGTCGTCGAGCGCGGCAATCACGACGATCTGCTGGAGCTTCAGGGCCGGTACTACCAGCTCTATACCAACATGATCGAACTGGCATAATTTTATAGAAAAAGGGTGCCTTTCTAGATCTGCGCGGAAACTACGCCCTTTTCCCCTGCTCTCCTATTATATTTCCCGGGCAGATGCGCTAAAATGACATTATCTCCTTGTTTCTGCGCCCGGCGGCGCGGAAGCAAGATCTGGACGGAGAACCCTATGAAAGGTATTGTAAAAAAGCTGTGTGACATCGACGGCATCGCGATCCCCGCGGAAATGCTGGAGGTTCACGTGGATGACAAGCAGGTCGAGCAGGCGATCGAGCGTCTGTCCCTGCGCTATGCGAAGGAATGCCCGGCCGAGACCGCGCAGAACGGCGACCTCGTCCGCTGCCATGCGGAAGCGGGTGACGGCAGACCGATCCTGCTCTACCCCGGCATGGCGACAGCCATCATCGGCGGCAACGGCGCGGGCAAATCCACGCTGTTCAAGCTGCTGACGCGGCTGTATGAGCCGAAATCGGGCGCGATCCGCTTCGGCGGCGACAACATCGCAGACTTCGCCCTGACCGGCTGGCGCGACCGCTTTGCCTATGTATTCCAGAAGGATCCCCTCATCGGCGGCACGGTGCGCGAGAATATCACCTACGGTCTGGACCGCGAGGTCAGCGAAGAGGAGCTGATCGCCGCGGCAAAGAAGGCCAACTGCTACGACTGCATCATGGCAAAGCCGGGCGGCTTTGACGAGGACGTGGGGCTGGGCGGCTCGAACTTCTCCGGCGGACAGGCGCAGTGCATCTCCATCGCCAGGGCGATGCTGTGGGACGCGGACTATCTGCTGCTCGACGAGGCCACCAGCAATCTGGACGTGGTGAGCGAGGCCGCCGTCACCGAGGCGATGGATCACCTGATGGAGGGCAGGACCACCATCATGATCGCCCACAATTTCGCCGCCGCACGCAACGCCGATTACATCATCGTGATGAAGGACGGCACGGTCGAGGCCGCCGGCACGCCGGAGGAATTGCAGGAAACCAACGAATACTATCGGATGTTCAGCAAAACGCTGTAAGAAAGAGGAAAATTATGCCGAAACAACTGCTGAAACTGGAAGCGGCGCAGCCCGGCGAGGTCTGCGCGGGCTTCCTGCTGGTCAAGAAGGAGCACGTCGCCTCCAACGGCGCGGAGCTCTACACCCTGCGCCACGAGAAAACGGGCGCGGAGCTGCTGTACTTCGACCGCGCGGACGAAAACCGCACCTTCGCCGTCAGCTTCAAAACCCTGCCGGAGGACGACACGGGCGTGTTCCACATTCTCGAGCACAGCGTCCTGAACGGCTCACGCAAGTATCCCGTCAAGGAGCCCTTCGTGTCCCTGCTGCAAAGCTCCATGCAGACCTTCCTGAACGCCATGACCTTCAGCGACAAGACGGTCTACCCTGTCTCCAGCCGCAGCGAGCAGGACCTTTTTAATCTGATGAAGGTCTATCTGGACGCGGTGTTCTGCCCGCTGATCTACGAACGCCCGGAGATCTTCTTGCAGGAGGGCTGGCACTACGAGTTTGACGGCCCGGACGCACAGCCCTACTACAACGGCGTCGTTTACAGTGAGATGAAGGGCGCCTACGCCGACGTCGACCGCATCATCGGCGACGAGACCGACCGTCTGCTCTTCCCGGACAACTCCTACGGCTATTCCAGCGGTGGCCGGCCCGAGCATATCCCGGAGCTGACCTATGAAAAATTCGTGGAAACGCACCGCCGCTTCTACCATCCTTCCAACGCAAAGTTCGTGCTGGACGGTCACATGGACATCGACGCCGTGCTTGCCTACATAGACGGCGAATACCTGTCGAAATACGACTACCGCGCGCCGGACTTTGACTTTGTGCCGCAGAAGCCCGTGACCGCCGAGCGCACCGTCTGCTACGAAGCGCAGGAGGGCGAGGAGGAGCTGGCGCATATGGCCATCTCGAAGATCCTCTGCACACACGACGACGTGGAAAAGCTCTACGCCGCCAAAATTCTGGCCGACTACCTGACCGGCTCCAACGAAGCACCGCTGAAGCGTGCTTTCTTAGAAGAGGGGCTGGCGCAGGACGTGTCGGTCGAGGTGAACGACGGCGTTTTCCAGCCCACGGTCGCCTTCCTCGCCCGCAACACCGCAAAGGAGCAGTTCACCGAGATCAGGGCCTTCCTGCCGGAGGCCGTGCGCGCGATCCTCACCGAGGGGCTGAACCGGGAGGCGCTGCTGGCCAGTCTGGAACGCTTTGCCTTCTCCTGCCGGGAAATTCATGAGCCCTACGGCGTGGAGTTGGCGATGAACGTGCTCGACGGCTGGCTGTATGGCGACGATCCCCTGACGCACATCGACAACGGCAAGGTCTTTGACGCCCTGCGCGCCAAGGTGGACACCGCGTACTTTGCAGACCTTCTTACGGAGCTCTTTGCCGACCCCGCCGACAAGTGCTATCTGTATGTGCTGCCCTCTCTGACCAAGGGGCAGGACGACGCCGCGCAGGAAACCGCGCGGGTGGCTGCCGCCGCTTCCGGCTGGAGCAAGGCCGAGCGCAGCCGCATTTATGCGGGCTTTGAAAAAATGCAGCAGTGGCAGCAGAATCAGGACACCGGGGAAGCCCTCGCCACCCTGCCGCACCTGAATCTGGCGGATGTGCCGGAGACGATCCGACCGCTGGAGACCGAGCCGTGCAGCCTTGCCGGGACACAGGTCCTGAAAATCGCCACGAATACCAACGGCATCGTCTATCTGAATCTGTACTTTGACGTTTCCGATCTCTCCTGCGAGGATCTGCAGCTTCTGAGCCTGCTTGCCTCCTGCATCGGCGAACTGCGCACGGAGCGCTTCCCCGCCGACGTGCTGCAAACGAAGATCAAGGCCGCCATCGGCACGTTCGGCGTGCGGCTGGAGCTGGCCTCTGCCCGCGGCGACCTGAACCGCTGCAAGCCCTATCTGGCGGTTTCCGCTGCAATGCTCCGGGAGAACGTCCCCGCGGCGGCGGCGCTCTTGCAGGAGCTGCTCACAAACGGCCGCTACGACGAAACCGACCGCATCTACGAGATCATCCAGCAGAACGACTACTTCCTGAAGCAGTCGTTGATCGCCGGGGGTCACGTCTTTGCCATCACCAAGGCGCTGTCGGCCTTCTCAGCCGAGGGCGCTTACAAGGAACTGCTGGAGGGCGAGCAGTTCGTCCGCTGGTTCGGTACGCTTGCCGCAGATTTTGAAGAAAATGCCGCCGCTTACGGCGAGCGCCTGCAAGCGCTGGCCGATACCGTCTTTGTCCGCAGCCGCCTGTTTGCGGGCTTCGGCGGCGATCTGGAGCCTGTCGCGCTGGAAGCGCTGATATCCTCCCTGCCGGAGGGCAGCATCGGCGCGCCCGCTGTCCGCCCCGTCTTTGACACGGACGACTGCACCATCACCATCCCCGGCGACGTGGGCTACTCCGCGCTGGGGCACAATCTCTATGCGCTGGGCGGCGAATTCTCCGGCGCCTGCGCGGTGCTGTCGTCTCTGATGACCTTTGGGTATCTGTGGAACATGGTCCGCGTGCAGGGCGGCGCCTACGGCACGGGAATGAACGTCCGCACGAACGGCGACATTTTCTGCTATTCCTACCGCGACCCGAACCTGAAAGCCACGCAGGCCGCCTACGGCGGCATGGCGGATTTCCTGGAGGACTTCCTCGCGCAGGGGATGCCGCTGGACGATATCATCATCGGCACGGTGAATACCACCGACCCGCTGCTCGACCCCTCCGGCGTCTGCGAGCTGGCGTGCATCCGCCGCCTCAAGGGCACCACGCCCGAAATGATCGCGCAGATCCGCCGCGAAATTCTGCACTGCACCGCAGAAGAGCTGCAAAAGCTGTCGGGGCTGCTCAGAGCCTACCTTGCCGACGGACACTTCTGCGCCGTGGGCAATGCCGAGGCCGTCGCTTTCGTAAAAGAATAAATCCAGCCCCGCCCGGAAGCCTCCGGGCGGGGCGTTTTTCGTGTTTTCGGTTGCATTATTTCCTGCAAAGTGCTATGATGGAAGCAGTTTTATCAACCAGAGGAGTATGGTCTATGCAAATCGTCATCATTGGCGCGGGAAAGATCGGCGTCACGCTCACGGAACAGCTTGCCCATGAGGGGCACAACATCACCGTGATCGACAGCCGCCCGGAGGCGCTGACCGACATTGGCAACCGCCTGGACATCATGACCGTCGAGGGCAACGGCATCAGCATCGAAACGCAGACCGAGGCCGGCGTCCCGCAGGCCGATCTGGTCATCGCCGTCATGTCCACGGACGAACAGAATCTTCTCTCCTGCCTGATCGCCAAAAAGCTCGGCGTGGGCAACACCATCGCGCGCGTGCGCAACCCGGAATACACCTCCGCCCTCCAGCTAGTCAAGGAGGACCTCGGCCTGAGTATGGCGCTCAACCCGGAGCAGGCCAGCGCATCGGAGATCGCGCGCATCCTGCGCACGCCCTCTGCCATCAAGATCGACACCTTTTCCGGCGGCCGCGTAGAGCTTTACAAGGTGGACATTCCCCGCTCCTCCCCGCTCGACGGTCTGCGGCTGGCCGATCTCGGCCGCGTGTACGCGGGCGTTCTGATCTGCGTGGTCGAGCGCGGCGCACACGAGGTACATATTCCCGACGGCAGCTTCGTTTTGCAGGCGGGCGACCGCATCAGTTTCATTGCCAAGCCGAAGATGGCCGCAAAATTCTTCCACAAGATTGGCATTCCCTCCGACCCGGTCAAGCGCGTGCTGCTGATCGGCGGCGGCAGGATCACCTATTACCTTGCAAAGCAGATGCTCGACCTCGGCGCGAGCGTCAAGATCATCGAATCCAAGCGCTCCATCTGCGATGAGCTGGCCGACCGCCTGCCGGAGGCCACGGTCATCCATGGCGACGGCACGAACGAGCAGCTCCTGCGCGAGGAGGGCATCGCCAAAATGGACGCCATCGCCACGCTGACCGGCATCGACGAGGAAAACGTGCTGATGAGCCTCTACGCCCGCAGCGTGTCGGACGCGAAGATCGTCACCAAGATCAACCGGCCGACCTTCTCGCACATCGTCAAGTCCATGGACTTGGGCAGTGTGTTTCATCCGCGCTACATTGCCGCCGACCACATCGTGCGCTATGTCCGCGCCATGCAGAACTCCCTCGGCTCCAACGTGGAAACGCTCTATAAGATCGTCGGCAACAAGGCCGAGGCGCTGGAATTCCGCGCCACGGAGAAGTCCGCGGTCTGCGGCGTGCCGCTGATGGAGCTGTCCACCCTGCCCGATCTTCTGATCGGCGCAATCAACCGCGGCGGCAAGATCCTCACCCCCGGCGGCCGCGACACCATCGAGCCGGGCGACACCGTGATCGTCGTCACGACCGCGGCGGGTCTGGACGATCTGGACGACATTCTGGATAAGCGGAGCGTGAAAGCATGAACCGCCGGATGATCCTGTCCCTGCTGGGAGATATTCTGCTCATCATCGGCGGCGCGCTGCTGCTGCCGCTGATCGTCGGGCTGGTGCGCGGTGAGCGCGCCGCGCTTTCCATCGTGTATACCATCGCCATCTGCGCCGCGCTGGGCTTCCCCCTGCGCCTGCTGCGTCCGAAAACCGACCGCACCCTGCACGCCAAGGACGGCTTCGTCATGGTCGCGCTGTCGTGGATCGTCATTTCCCTCGTGGGCGCGCTGCCCTTCTTCCTGAGCGGCGAGATCCCGTCCTATCTGGACGCGGTTTTTGAGGCAGTCTCCGGCTTCACCACGACCGGCTCCAGCATTCTCGGCACGCCGGGCCACATGGTCGAGGACCTCTCCGGCTGCCTGCTGTTCTGGCGCAGCTTCACCCACTGGCTGGGCGGCATGGGCGTGCTGGTGTTCATGCTGGCCATCGTCCCCATGTCCGGCGAGAGCATCTACCTTCTGCGCGCCGAATCCCCTGGCCCCTCGGTGAGCAAGATGGTGCCGAAGATGCGCACGTCCTCGCTCATCCTCTATGCCATCTATTTCGGCATGACCGTGCTGCAAATTCTTCTCTTCCGGCTGGGCGTGCTGTGCGGCTGGGGCGAGATGCCATGGCTGGATACCTTCTGCATCACCTTCGGAAGCGCCGGCACGGGCGGCTTCGCCGTCCTGAACGACGGCTGCGCGAGCTATTCGCCCTATATCCAGGCGGTCACGACGATCTTCATGGCTCTGTTCGGCGTGAACTTTTCCGTCTATTTCTTCCTGCTCTGCCGGAAATTCAAGCTGGCGTGGAACAATTCCGAGGTACGCTGGTACTTTATCATCATCCTGCTGGCCATCGCCCTGATCACCGGCAATCTGATCCTTACCGGCGGCTACTTCAAAACGGTGCGCGAGGCCGTACACCATGTCGCTTTTTCCGTCAGCTCTGTCATCACGACCACAGGCTTCGGCACGGAGGATTTCGCCACATGGCCGGAATTCTCGCGGGTCATTCTGGGGATCCTGATGATCATCGGCGCCTGCGCCGGCTCGACGGGCGGCGGCATTAAGGTCAGCCGTCTGCTTCTTCTCTGCAAAAGCGCGAGAAGAGAGCTCCGCCTTCTGCTGCATCCGCACGCGGTGGAGGTCGTCCGCATGGACGGAAAGCGTGTCAGCAACGAGGTCGTGCGCGGCACGCAGGGCTATCTGATCGTATATGTGCTGCTCGTGGTTTTCTCGACGCTTCTGCTTTCTCTGGAGGAAAACGGCATTGAAACCGGACTTTCCGCCACCCTGGCCACGCTGAACAACATCGGTCCCGGCCTGAGCGTCCTGATCGGCCCCAGCGGAACCTACGGCGCATTCTCCCCCTTCGGGAAGCTGCTGCTGATCTTCAATATGCTCTGCGGACGCCTGGAGCTCTTCCCCATGCTCGTGCTGCTCCGTCCGTCCACATGGGTCAAACACTGAAGAAAATCCCGGCGCTGCCTTTCTGGCAGTGCCGGGATATTTTTATTCCTGATTTTGTTTTTTTGTATGATGCTCCAAACGGTTGGAAAAGACATAATAGCGCTGGCCGAAGTAGTTCAGCAGCGAATAGGCAATCGTACCGATGGTCATTTCGCAGTTGCCGCGGATATTCTCCGCCCCGCCGAAGGAAAACAGGCGGATCATCGTCCGGGATTTCAGCAGCAGCTTGCTGAGCATGGGCGAAAAAAAGTAATACGATACCAGATAACACACCACAATATCGACCACAAAGCGCAGCAGCTGCCGCGGTGTGGCCTTGCTTCCGCGGAACAGGATAAACCGGCAGGCCAGATACCAGATCAGGCTGCCCAATCCGTAGTTGACGATGGGCGCGGTGTGCTTGCTGAAGCCGGCGAAATTATAAAGCAGGAACATGATGCCCGTGCAGAGGACAAAATTCAAAAAGCCGATGAGCAGGTACAGAAACAGCGTCCGATCGACCATCTTTTTCAGCTTTTTCACGTCGAAAAATCACCTCTTCAAATCGCGTAGAGGTTGATTATAGCACATTCCGGCGAAAAAAGCAAGTCCTCAGCCCTTATTTGCCAGACGGAACACCCGGTCGGACTGCCCGATCAGGATCACATGGTCGCCCTGCACGAAGCGGTAGTCCGGGCCGACGTTGGGGTCGAGCGCAGTGTCGTGCTTGACCGCGATGATGGTCACCTGATACTTGCGGCGGACATTCAGCTCGGTCAGCGACTGACCGACCCACGCCGCCGGAACGGGCAGCTCATAGATGGAATATTCCGCCGTCAGCGGGATGTAGTCGAAGATATTGTCGGCGTTGTAGCGCACGGCGAGCTTCTCCGCGATCTCCTTTTCCGGCCAGACGATCTCGTCCGCGCCGATCTTGCGCAGGAGGTCGGCCTGAATTTTCTGTTTGGCCTTGGACACGATCATGCGCGCGCCGTACTGCTTGAGCAGCGACGTCACGACCAGAGAGGCCTGAAAATCCTCGCCGATGGTCACAAAGCAGATGTCGAAATTATCCACGCCCAGCGCTTCGATGATGGACTCGTTCGTGCAGTCGCAGATATTGGAATCGGTGAAGCGGTCGGACAGTGCGGTGATCACGTCGGGGTTTTTGTCCACGATCATAACCTCGTTGCCGAGAGCTTGCAGCTTGCTCGCCAGATGGCGGCCCATATGGCCCATGCCGATGATCAGAACTGATTTCATCTTAATTTCTCCTTATCCGATCAGAATTTTCCCTGCCGGGCGCTCCAGCGGCGGGTCGGAACGCCGCTGAGAAAAGAGCAGGACGAAGGTCAGACCGCCCAGCCGTCCGGCATACATGAGCAGGATCAGAATGACGCGGCTCACCGCGCCGAGCTGCGGCGTGATGCCCATGGACAGGCCGACCGTGCCGACGGCGGAGCAGACCTCAAAGAGGATCTCCTTCATGGAAAACGGCTCGATGGCGCAGAGCGTCAGCACCGAAAGAAGGGCAAGCGACAGATAGATCATTACCACGGAGCTTGCCTGCCGCAGCGTTTCCCGATCAACGGAGAAGCGGAAGGCGTTGACGCGCATACGCCCCTTGGCCGAGGCCACCGCGCTCAGGAACAGCACCGCGACCGTGGTCGTCTTGATGCCGCCGGCGGTAGAGCCGGGGCTGCCGCCGATGAGCATCAGCACATCGGTCAGGAGATTGCCGGACTCGGAGAGCGCGGACAGGTCCACCGTATTGAAGCCCGCGGTGCGCGGCGACACCGACTGAAACAGCGAAGCCAGCACCCGCTGCGGCCATGTGAGCGAGGCCATGGAGGCATTGCGCTCGAAGAGCAGAAACAGCGCCCAGCCCGCGAGGATGAGGATGCCGCTCGTGACCAGCACGAGCTTCGTATGGAGTTGGAATCTGGAAAAGCGGAAGCGGCAGCGCAGCACGTCCCGCCAGACAAGAAAGCCGAGGCCGCCGATGACGATCAGAAGGCACACAGTCAGGTTGACCACGGGATCCGTCGCGAAGGAGGTCAGCGAGGAATAAGGCTCGCGCATCCCCATGAGGTCGAATCCGGCGTTGCAGAAGGCCGAGATCGCGTGGAAAACCGAGGCGTAAAGCCCGCGCCCCCAGCCGAAGGCCGGGACGAAGCGCGTGGCAAGCAGCGCCGCGCCCGTCAGCTCAAAGACGAAAGTGAAGGGGACGATGCGGCGGATCAGGCCGCCCACGCCGTTGAGCGTCGTGTTGCCGGCCGACTGCATCAGAACCTTCCGGTCGTACAGGCTCAGCCGCTTGCCCACGGCGAAGGACACGAGGGTGATGACCGTCATGAAGCCCAGACCGCCAATCTGGATGAGCGTGATGATCACGATCTGGCCGAAGGTCGTCCAGCCGGTGAAGGTGTCGCGGACGATCAGGCCGGTCACGCAGGTCGCGCTGGTCGCGGTGAACAGCGCGTCAAGCGGCGCGGCGGGCGCGCCCTTGGAGGCGATGGGGAGCATCAGCAGCCCCGCGCCGATCAGGATCACAAGGAAAAAGCTCAGCGCGATCAGGCGCGCCGGCGAAAGTTTGTGCAGTTTCATAGATGCCATCCTTTCCGGCTGACGATATGCTCAGTATATCCCATCTTTCCGCAAAAAACAAGAGGGAAGTCCGCACGGCCGGTTTCCGCAGGACGCAAAAAAGCGCCCTCCGGGACCCGGAGGGCAAGTCGGTTGTGGGACCGACGCGGACAGCGTCGGACGTATGAAGTGCGCTCGCATTGGATAAGCTGTGCATCAAGCATAGCACCTTTGCGGCGCAAAATCCGTCGTTTCCCGCCCGAACGCGAAATATTCCGTTCTTTTTCTGTTTTTCCGGCGCACGGTAGCTTTTCCCCCGCAGATATGATATAATGAAGATCCAGTTTTTCCGAAAGGGGGCCGCGCCATGCAGGTCTGGAACCGCGCGCAGCAGAAACTCACGCAGGAGCCCGTCGTGGGGGAAGGCGCAATGCGCTTCGTCTACGAGACCGCCTTCGGCCGGATGCTCGCCAAGGGGATCCTGTGCCGCAAGCCCATTTCCAACCTCTACGGCGTCCTTCAGCGCAGCCGCCTGACACGCGGCAAGGTGCGCCGCTTCATCCGGCAATATGACATTTCTCTGGAGGGCTGCACAAAGCAGGAATTCTCCAGTTTCAATGACTTTTTCACCCGGCAGCGCCTGCCACGGCCGGACACGACCGCGCCGGGCGTCCTGCCCGCCATTGCGGACTCCAAGCTGACGGCGCTGCCCATCGGGGACGACACGGTCTTTACCGTCAAGGGCGTCCCCTACACGCCGGCAGAGCTTCTGGCGGACGACGCGCTCGCCGCGCGCTACACGGGCGGCCTGTGCCTGATCTTCCGCCTTTCGCCGGACGATTACCATCGCTACGCCTACCCCGACGCCGGGACGCAGGAGGCCGCCGTGCACATCCCCGGCGTGCTGCACAGCGTCAACCCCATCGCGGGCAGCCAGCGCGTCTACCGCCGCAACAGCCGCTGCCGGACGCTGCTGCACACCGCGCATTTCGGAGACGTGGTCGAGATGGAGGTCGGCGCGCTGCTGGTCGGGCGCATCTGCAACCACACGGAGTCCGCCGGGGCAAGTTTTGAGAAATTGCAGGAGAAGGGCTATTTTGCCTATGGCGGCTCGACGGTCATCCTGCTGCTGGAGCCGGGACGCGTCCGCATGGACGAGGACATTCTGACCTACAGCGCCCAAGGCGTGGAGAGCAAGGTGCGCACGGGCGAGAGGATCGGTGAGGCACTGTGAGCGAGCACTATAAGTTTTTTCAGAATCGTGAATGTGAATTCTTCCCCTGCCATGCGGGGGCTGACCCGGAGCGCTTCAACTGTCTGTTCTGCTACTGCCCGCTGTACGCGCTGGGCGAACGCTGCGGCGGCGCGTCTTCCTACACGGGAAGCGGCATCAAGGACTGCTCGGCCTGCCGTTTCCCGCATATCCCGGAGAATTACGACATCATCTGCGCCCGCTTCGCGGAGATCGCCGAGCTGTGCCGGAAAAAGCCGGAAAGATAATGTCATTTTTTGAAGCGGTCTGAAATTTCATCTGTTTCCGTAGGGAATCCATACAGTACGCCTTACAAAAAAAGTTCCGTCCCCTGCGGAGTCCGAAAAAGAAAACATAGATAATCCTCCGCAGACGTTATCTGCGGAGGATTCAGCTTGTCAAAAAAGTCCTTTTGGACTTTTTTGACAAGCTGCCTACAAAATTGCAAAATCAATATTTGTAGTATTATTTTGCAATTTTGGCCGCTGCGGCGGGTGATTAAACGCGAAAGGAAACCCTGACGGTTTCCTTTCACTCTTTTCTTCCCTCCGAAACTTTCAGCCAGACAGTTTTTTGACTGCCTGAGAAAAGGTGCGTTCAAACAAACGCACCTTTTCTGCAATCTATGAATCTTGCTTCTTGTTCTTTCCGAGGAAGAACGCCAGCAGCGCACAGCAGGCAAGGATGATCGCCGCGAGCGCGATATACTTCCACGGTTCTCTCTGGCGCAGGGTCACACGCTGCTTCTGCACAGTCGGCGTGTAATGCCTGGTTTGCGTGGCCGGAGAAGAATCCTCAGTCTGCGCGCCCGTGGGCGAATGTGCGGCTTCTGCGGCCGGTTCCCTCTGCTGCGCCTGCGGCGCAGAAGAATTCTCCGACGGGCCAGCGGAAGGAACGTTTGAACTTCCCGCCGCTGCGGAGGAAGCGCCGGCAGAAGCGACGGAATTGGTTGAATTTTTCTGAGTGTAAGATGCCCCGCAGACGGTGCAGGTATATTTTGTCCCGCGTTTGATGGCTTTCCCTGCGTCCCAGACATGGCCGGCGGCGGGAATTGCTTCCCGCTCCGCGGCGCCGCAGGGACAGGTGTGGACCCGCTCACCAGCTTCCTCACATCCGGCTTCCCGCACGACGATCCAACCATCCGGGTAGGTATGCACATGGCCGGGATCCGCGCGGACGGTTACAAAGAAAGATGCCGTGGCATCGCCGTAGCGCAGAATGATCTCCTGTGTGCCTATGGTCAGCGGTGACCGGGCGTATTCCAACTGTGCGCCGTCCGCGGTTTCAAACGTGAGGTCACCATACTGAATTCGGACGCGCAGACCGGTCAGATCCGGTGATTCCCCGGCAAAATAGTCCAGCTTGTCCGGCAGAGATAGAATTTCCACGGAGGTTGTGGGGACAATGAAGGTCACAGAGATCCAGCGGCTGTAGACGGCTTCGCTCCGCGCACCGTCCGAAATGTTCCGGACTGCCGCGCAATAGTACGTTGTACCGGGTGTGGCAGCCGGTGTGTAGTCGCAGGAAACGGCACCGGTGAGGAGCGTCGCCGCAGCAAGGTCCGGCGCAGCGGCGGAGTACCACTGATATTCCAGCGTGCCCCCTTCGGGTGAGTGTGCGCCGACGGACAGAAGCGGCGGCTCCAACTCTATGGGCAGAATACAGTCCGGCGTTGCGCTGTCGATCACAGGCGCGGCGGGCGCGGCAAGGACTTGCGTGCAGAGCAGCGCCAGCAGCAGAAATACGACCGAAAGGGAAATGGCGCGCATGATACTTCAAACCCCTCTTTCTTCCCGGTTTGAGATGCAATTTATATCTGAATTTATAATAACGTGGAAAAACGACCGTGTCAACGCTTTTTTGACATTTTTCGACCGGATGTGAGAAAAAAGATGCGAAAACAAAAACTGATTTCCGAAATTGTATAGTAAGGAGATGCCGTGAAAGCTCTTGCTGCTGCCTGATTTCAGAAAACTTTGCAGCTGCTGGTTTTTTTGTCCAACGGTGATTTCTTATGCTTTACCTTAACATACATGAAAGGTGCATCTTCACTTGCTTCAAACTCAAGAGATGTTTCCTTGAGATACGGAATCAGAACGGTATTCATAAAGCGTTTGTCCATACTGAATGAACTGACAATAAACAGGCTGCCGTCATTTTTCAAAACACGCAGGCACTCAGCAAGAACATCTTCGGCAATGTCGGCCAAGTGTCCTATTGCGTTATACATCACAACAGAATCAAACGACCTGCATCCATATGTCATGTGGGATGCGTCCATGCGCTGAAATTGCAAATTATGAATATTTTTCGCCTCGGGTAAAAGACGAACAGCATCCAGATCAACTGCATGAACCGTTTCGGCAAATGCGCTGGCGGCAATCGAAAATTCACCGCATCCGCAGGCAACTTCCAGAATGTTTTTTGAAGCAAGCTCGGAATGTAATTTTAGGACGACTTTTTGTACTCTGGTCATTTTTACCCTCCGTAGTCATTTGGCTTTGTAGAGAATACCATGGAATCAGTCTATCTACAGTTTACAGGAACTGGACGCGCAATGCAATAATAACATTCGAGGCATATAGGTGTTTACACCGGGCTTGCATTTTTCCTGCCGGGTGCTACAATAGTTCCAAAGAAAGGAAGATGGGAAGATGGACGAACGGCTGGTTTATGAGATCCTCTCGGCGGTGGAGGAAATTCCGGAAGGGAAGGTTGCGTCTTACGGGCAGATCGCCGCGCTGATCGGCAGAGAGAAAAACGCCCGGCTGGTTGGCCGGGTGCTGCGCGACGCGGAGCTTTATGGGGAGTATCCCTGTCACCGGGTCGTAAATCACGTAGGGCGGCTGGCGCCCGGCTGGCCGGAACAGCGGATGCTTCTTGAACGTGAGGGCGTGGAGTTCCGGCCGGATGGCTGCGTGGAAATGCGGCGCTTTCAATGGAGTATATAACAGGCGGCCCCGTAAAACGGGGCCGCCTGTTCTGCGTTCAGCGCTGGGTGCGGATGCTCTTGACAAGTCCGCTGTCGATGGTGATGCAGATGTCAGCCTGCGCGGCGATGTCCGGGTCGTGCGTCACGAGGATGAGCGTCTGATGGAAATCATCCACGACGCGGCGCAGAAGCTGTACGACCTGTTCGGAGGTGGCGCTGTCGAGGTTGCCGGTCGGTTCATCCGCAAGGATGATGGACGGGCGCGTCAGCAGGGCGCGGGCAATGGCGCAGCGCTGCTGTTCGCCGCCGGACATCTGCCACGGATACTTGCGCAGAAGCTCCGCAATGCCCAGCTCCTGTGTGACCTGATCAAAATAGGCCATGTCGGGCTTCTGCCCGTCGAGCAGAACGGGGGCGAGAATGTTGTCCTTGGCGGTGTGCTCGTCGAGCAGATTGTAGGACTGGAAGATGAAGCCGATCTGGCGGCGGCGGAGCTGCGCCAGCCGGGAGTCCTTGAGCTTGTAGATGTCCTCGCCGTTCAGAATGACCTGACCGCCGGTGGGACGGTCGAGGCTGCCGAGCAGGTGCAGCAGGGTGGACTTGCCGCTCTGGCCGGGGCCGAGCACCACCAGGAACTCGTTTTCATAGACGTCCAGGGTAATGTCCTTGATGACCGGCACTTCCTGGTTGCCCTTCTGGATGAAGGTCTTGCTGACGTTTTCACAGCGGAGTTTGAGTTTCGGTTCGCAGTTGCAGGTGGTCATATGCTTTCCTTTCTCAGCTGTGCTTAGAGGTTTTCAATGGTGCGCTTCCAGGGGCAGAGCTTGCCTTCAAAGAGCGTGACCAACAGTGAGGTTCCGTAAGCCGCTGCCGCGATGAGGACCATGCCGCCGAGCACGAGGGTGGGCTGGTGGGTGTCCATGCCGCGCTTGATGAGGAAGCCCATGCCGTCGCGGGAGTTCATCAGTTCGGCGGCCAGCACGCAGGTCCAGGCCGCGCTGAGCGAGATCTGCAGGCCCGCGAAAACCGCCGGAAAGGAGGCCGGGAAGCAGACGTGGAAGATTTCGTCCCGGCGCTTGCCGCCGAGCACGTTGACCTTCGCCTTGCCGACGGTACCATCGCCGGCGATCACGCGGATTTCCGCTTCGCCATACGCCACGCCGGTGACGACGCCGCTTGCATCGACGGTCGCGACCTGCGTATTGCTCGATTCAAAGCGAACCTTGCCGGTGCCCAGCAGATTCGTCGGG